>Ga0114945_10002083_pt1 | contig 11935 bp, 9 predicted proteins | sample OV2TP3_FD_87194 | JGI IMG/M metagenome (GOLD analysis project Ga0114945, IMG submission 87194) | Hot spring microbial communities from Beatty, Nevada to study Microbial Dark Matter (Phase II) - OV2 TP3 | ecosystem: Environmental > Aquatic > Thermal springs > Hot (42-90C) | place: USA: Beatty... | reverse complement strand
TTTTATTTTTGAATCAAAAGAGAAGAGAAAGAAAAGAAAGAGAAGAGAAACCCAAGTTACAACGGGAGGGGGATCCTTTTCAATTTTTTCGCGCGGTTATTTCAGTCTGGTGGGAAGTTCTGACGACCCCCCATTCCCCATTCCCAACCGGATCGGATTCACCATCGGCCGGGACATCCGTCTGCCGGGTGCTGCTGCAGGTCCTCTCAACTACGTCATCTACCCGCACGTCGAAATCGACGGCCAAGTCTATTCGAATGTCCGCGCCGAATTCGAGTTTTCGGACACGAGCGGCTTAGCCGTCTTTCCGCCCGCCGGACGGCGGCAATAATTCAATAGGCTCCGCCCGTTTCTGACAGCCAATTCCTCAAGCGGATGCGCGCTCAGGTAGTCCAGAAACGACCGCAGATATCGATTGGGGGACCTGAACAAGACGCCGGGGGTCTCGACGGTGGATTGATGGATGACCCAATCGCATGAGATAGTGCGCGGCATGATTGAGATTGTTCTGTTGCCATCGGGGAAGCTGGCGGCGGCCGATACCGAGATCGCGTCGCCGGATGCCGAACGATTGTCCGATGCATGGGTCCCATCAATTCGAAAGGCGTTTGAGAAAAGTCCTTCCGAGGGATTGTTGCATCTGGCGACGATCCGGCATGACGCGGGGTTGCCGTCGGACCTTTCTTATTGGCGGCGGTTTGGCGAATGCTACCTGACCGTCCTCTGCCACATTCCGGAGACGGCCGAAAATATGGGGGCGCCAATCCCTCCGCCGCGCGACGACTTGGAGGCATTGTCCCTCGACGCGCCGCCCATGCGCGGCGGGGAGTACCTCCGGACCGGGACACTCGAGCGGCTCTGGGTGGAGATGGACGCTCACGCGCGCGCGGAGATCGCGGCCACAACCGGCGGCCTGTCGGCGTGGCTTCGCGCCCGAAGCCCTCTTTGGCATCGCGTGGGCCGGGTCTCGTTCCATCTTGCGGAAAACAAACGCGACGACGAATGCCCGTTTGCTTTCCTCGCCACCTACGCGCCGCGCCTGATCGATGGCCGACGCGTGGAATACCTGCCGCTCGGCCGCGCGCTTGAGGAGTTTGCGGGCGCGAAAAACCGGAACGTGCTGGTCAATCTCCTGACCCCCGTCCAGCGCGCAGCCGAACGATCGGCGTGGGTCAAGGTGCTTGTAGATTCCGGCGAAATTTTTCATCCGCTTCGCTGGACGCCCCACGATGCGTATCGATTCCTGAAGGACGCGCCCCTGTTGGAAGAGAGCGGCTTGCTCGTGCGAATGCCCGATTGGTGGACGAAGCGTCCGCCACGCATTCGCGTCGGCGTCTCCATCGGGGACACCGGACGGTCTCATTTCAGCGCAAAGTCCATGCTCGATTTCAAAGTGGGATTGACTCTCGAAGGCGAGACTCTGTCCGATGAGGAATGGCGGAAATTGCTTGACGGCAGTGACGGACTCGTGTTCCTCAAGGGCCGCTGGGTCGAAGTCGACCGTGAGAAACTCAAGGACGCGCTCGAACATTGGAAACGCGTGGAACGGCAGGCGGGCGGGGACGGCGTTTCGTTCATCGAAGGCATGCGGCTTCTGGCCGGCGCGCCGATGGATCCGAATCTGGACGGTCTCTTCGAGGGAGACGGCGCCGCGTGGGCGGAAGTGCATGCCGGCGCGTGGCTGGAAAAACGCCTGCGCGAGATTCGCGAGCCAAATCCGCTCGAACGCGCGCTTCCGGGGAGCGACCTTCGCGCGACACTGCGTCCCTATCAGGAGACGGGCGTCCAGTGGCTGCGTTTTTTGTCGCGGCTCGGACTCGGATCGTGTCTGGCCGACGACATGGGACTCGGCAAGACGATCCAGGTGATCGCGCTCCTGCTTCTCATGAAGCGCGAGAGGAAAACGGGAAAGAGCGCGCCGTCGCTTTTGGTTTTGCCCGCGTCGCTTCTGGCCAACTGGAAATCGGAGATGGAGCGCTTCGCGCCGTCGCTTGTCTTTCGGTTCGCGCATCCCTCCCAGACGGATTCCGAAACCTTGAAGAAGGCCGCGACGAACCCCCGCGCGTTTCTCAACGGCGCCGATGCGATCCTCACGACCTACGGCATGATCGCGCGGATGGAGTGGCTGACGGCGGTTGAGTGGAGTCTGGTCGTTCTCGATGAGGCGCAGGCGATCAAGAATCCCGCCGCGCGGCAAACTCGGGCGGTGAAACGGTTGAAGGCCGTCGCGCGGATCGTTCTGACGGGCACGCCGGTCGAAAACCGGCTGACCGACCTCTGGTCGATCTTTGATTTTCTTTGCTCCGGACTCCTCGGCTCCGCGAAAATGTTTGGTGGGTTCGTCAAACGCCTTGAAGATCGCGAGAGCGAACAGTACGCGCCGCTCCGGCGGCTCGTCGGGCCCTACATCCTTCGCCGGCTGAAGACGGACAAGTCGGTCATCGCCGACCTGCCGGACAAAACGGAGGTGCAGGCGTTCTGCCGGCTCACGAAAAAACAGGCGGTCTTGTACGAGCAGTCGGTCAAGGAACTGGCGCGGGCGCTCGAGGATGCCGATGAGGGAATCCGGCGGCGCGGTGTGATTCTCGCGTTCATCCTGCGATTCAAACAAATCTGCAATCACCCGGCACAGTGGCTTGCGTCGGGCGGCTACGCGCCGGAGGAGAGCGGCAAGTTCATCCGCCTGCGGGAGATTTGCGATGAGATATCCGCGCGCCAGGAGAAGGCGCTCATCTTCACGCAGTTTCGCGAAATGACCGAGCCGCTGGCGGGATTTCTCAAGACCGCGTTCGGCCGGCCCGGACTCGTCCTCCACGGACAGGTTGCTGTCGGCAAGCGCAAGGCGCTGGTGGACGATTTTCAGCGCGAGCAGGGGCCGCCATTTTTTGTGTTGTCTCTCAAGGCGGGCGGCGTCGGCCTCAACCTCACGGCCGCTTCGCACGTGATTCATTTTGACCGCTGGTGGAATCCCGCCGTCGAGAACCAGGCAACTGACCGCGCGTTCCGCATTGGCCAGAAAAAAAATGTCATGGTGCACAAATTTGTCTGCCAAGGTACAATCGAGGAAAAGATCGACGCGCTCATCCGGGACAAGACGGCCCTCGCCGGCGAGATACTGGAAGGCGGCGCGCCGAAACTGATCACGGAGATGGACGACAAGGAACTGTTGAAGATGGTCAGGCTGGACGCGACAACTGTAGGGGAGGAATAACCGATGTCGTATTGGGGAATGTGGCGGCCGTACGTGCCGGTGTGGAAGCGACGGCAGAATGCCGAGAAGGCCATGGACAAGTTGCGCAAAAAAGGCGTGAACATCCAGCCCGTCGTCCTTGAGGGACGCAGGATCGCCGAGACATTCTGGGGCAAGGCGTGGTGCGAGCATCTCGAAAAATTCAGCGACTACGAAAACCGGCTTCCGCGCGGCTGCACGTACGTGCGCAACGGATCGGTGTGCCATCTCGATATCCAAAAGGGCAGGATCGAGGCGAAGGTGCGCGGGTCGCGGATTTACGATGTCGAGATCGCGGTGAAGACTCTGGCGCCGGAGAAATGGAAGACGCTGAAAAAGCGTTGCGCCGGACAGGTTGGCTCGATGCTTGAGCTTCTGCAGGGCAGGATGTCGAATCAGGTGATGTCGATCGTCACAGACAAATCAAATGGTCTTTTCCCGCTCCCGAAAGAAATCGACCTTGACTGTTCCTGTCCGGACTGGGCCGACATGTGCAAGCACGTGGCTGCGGTTCTTTACGGCGTGGGCGCCAGGCTGGACAAAAAACCGGAGCTTCTATTCCTTCTGCGCGGCGTTGACAACGTCGAGCTGGTGAGCGAGGGCGCCGCTCGGTCGGTCGTCACACGGGCGCCGGCCGGGAAGGGACGTGTGCTGGACGAGAAATCCATCTCGGATGTGTTCGGGATCGACATCGGAAAACCCGCCGCGGCGCGGACACGGCCGGCCCGCAAGGCGCAAATTCGGACGCGACTGCGGAAGACGCGCAAGCGCGGCCGGCCCGTGCCCGGCGGGACCGCGGCCTGACCGACAATGGCGCGCGCGGCGAACGAAGTTCTCATCACAAACCTGTCGCATTTTTTTCCGGCAGACCCCGACTCCGGCATTTCGGATGAGGCGCTCAAGCTTCGAGAATTTTTGGGGCTCATCGTCAAGACAGCCACGGCCGTGACGGCGGAAACCGATATCGCCGCCGGCATCCGGTGCAGGAACAAGATAAAGCGGAAAAAATGTCCGGGATTTCTGCTCATTCAGCGCCAAGATGTTCCCGGACCCTTCATCCACTGGGCCTGCGATCACTGCGGTGCCGGCGGCCGAATTGAAGGATTTGCAGGCTCCCCCTATGACCTTTCCCGTTTTCGGAACGGGCTGGAAAGCGGTGACGGAATCGAACGCATACAAGTCGAGATTAGACCCGACGAATACAACGCCCTCATCGCCGGAAAGTTCATTCCCTACGACCCCGATTCGGAACGGATCATTTTTTCAGCACGTTACTTCGAAGAAACAGTCGAACTCGAAGCAGCCGCCGATGACATCGACGTCCTCGGAGACTGCGTCGCCGCTGACGCAAATCACGAGAAGAACCGCAAACGGGCAGAACACGTCCAATCCATTTTCCAAAAAATCGCATCCGCACTTCATGGGATTCCCTGATCTGCCCGCAAAAAGCAAATGTTAAAATGTTGGTATCCGTCCCCGACGACCCCGCGCCGAATTCGAGTTTTCGGCCGCGAGCGGCTTAGCCGTCTTTCCGCCCGCCGGACGGCGGCAATAATTCAAGACGAAATTTTTGCGCGATGGCCGCGATCCCGGCCATATCCGGCGGCCGATCCGGCGGCCCCGCCGCCGACATCCCTGTCTCGCGGGGCAATGGGACATCCCTGTCCGGCGGGAGGCGGCTGACCTCTTCAAAGAACATTTCAAATCCCCCGGGCGTGATGAATACGAGAATTCTGCACGGGCCGGGGCCCGTGTTTCGGAAGGCGTGCGGAATATTTCGCGGCAGGATCGCCAGCGAATTTTTTGCGGCCTTGAACGTCCGGGCGCCGCAGGTGACCTCACACTCGCCGTCGAGGATATAAAGTGTCTCATCCTCATTCAAATGCCGATGGAGCGGCGGACCGCCCTGAGGCGGAACGACCTCCTCGATGACCGAATAGGCTCCGCCTGTTTCTGCGCCGGTGACTTTGACCGTGATCGTCTCACCCAAGACGCTCAAAGGCCTTCCGGCGGTTGACGGAACCACGATAGCCTCCCGTTTGCCCAAAAGAAAAAACGGCCCCAGCTTATATTTCATCATCTTCCCCATCTTGTCCATCGACATCGACATGCCGTCCATCATTGTGCCCATCTTGGACATCATCTTGCCGCACTGCTGTCCGGTTTAAGTCCATAAGAAAAGCCTAATCCCCGTCCATCTGGTAAAAGGGTTTTGTTGAGAAACCAAATCCCAGAGGGAAAAAGGAGATCAGGCTCATGGCTTATACCCGTAGCATCTTCTCACAGCTTCTACAATGGATTCCGAGACTTGAATTTCACCTTATGCAAAATCATAATTCTGGAATCTGCCCATCCCCAAGTGCGGAATGTAGGATCTATGGCATAGACGCATATCCTTCGGACGTAGATTTCGGCCGACCTCCCCTGCAATTCGGCGGTTGACGAATATTTCGCACGGGTCCGGCGATTCGGGAAGCCATTCAATAATGTCGATGCTGGGAGGGAATTTAACAGGGCCAAACGACAGAATATATTCGTTGCTATCGAGAACTGGCCGCACCCTCCGTCTAACGGTGCGCCCTGCACCGCTCCGGGTACGGCACCGTCCGTGGCGCCGCAAAATCTTCCTCAAAAAGTTCGTAACGTGTTCTTTTGGCCTTCGCCAGAACTTCGCGGACCGTCAGATTTCCTTGTCTCAAGCCATGTTTCTTGATGTCCGCCCGCAGCTCCGCAATCACCCGACGCGCCGCAGCGGGATTCAACCGTCTCCTTCGTCCGTTTGACGCTTCTAATAAGTGTTCTCATGTCCACACTGTCCTAAATTCCGTCAACCGAGTCAATCAATTTTTGAGACGATACAATCCTAGACGGCGGAAAATCTGCGCAACCGCCACGCTCCGATTCCGATAAGGATCACGGCCGGCACGAGAACTTGTAAAACACCTTGTACCGCGTGGCGGCGAACGACGGGGGCATCCTCTTCCGTCCAGGTATAATCCGGCATGAGGTCGAAATCGGCCGCGGTGATCGCCGTTCCGGCGTCTATTTTTGGAATAAAAAACGCTTTCCAGGCTTGATGGAACGTCTCGACCTGATCCATGAAATGCGCGTACCGCCGGCCTCCCGTGCCGGCCAGAGCGGTCATGCCCTCGTAGGCCACGGCCGCGGGTGAAAGGATGCCCAGCGCGCGAGCGAGCGCATTCTGCTTCGCCAATTGAAGCTCAAACCGGTCGATCGTCGGCTGAATCTCCGCGTCGACGTCGCGCTGCATGTGATAAAAAGCGCGCATACGGCTCGGCACCTCAATTTTGCCGTCCTTCGGAACCAAAACCTCCGGTTTCGCGACATACTGATAGTCCACCCGCAGTTCGTGGGCGTATCGGTTCAACACTTCCGTTGTGATCACCCGTGTTCGCGCCGCCATTTCAGTCCGGGACGGGACGGGCGCGGCAAGCGACACCGCGACGTTCAGAACCACCGGGACGATCAGCACCAGCACGACCCAACTGCCGATCAGCGCCACGGCGTTGACTGCGGACGATTTTCCAAATGCGTTGACGAAGACCACGCAGGCAAACCAGAACGCGCCGTAGGCAAGGACGAGTGCCGACCACCATGCAAGCGTCTCGAACAAAACGGGCCGCGCGGCCGACAGCGTCGCCGCCGGCACGAGCACGGCAAGTCCCAACAGCGCCGACGCGCGCACGGCGATTTTTCCGGCCAGGAGCGCCGCGAGATTCAACGGCTGGGACATCAGCATCCGAAGCGTCCCTTGCTCGCGCTCGGCCGAGAGGAGGTTGTAGTTTAAGGCGAAAATCATCAGCGGAAAGAGATAGATGATCACAAACGCGAGGTCGATATTGCCGCTCAAGAGATTCCACGGATTTTCGATCGCTGTGTCATAGATGAAATACACTTTGCTCCGGTAGGTCACCTTGAATTGATCCGGAAACAGGTCCGACTGGCCGACCGCGGCCGGCGCGAGCGGCGCGGCGGGCATGTACGCGGTGCGAACGCCGAGGCTGCTTCCCATGTTTGACGGGTCGGCCGGATTGGCGAACGGCTTCGGACGCTCCTCGCCCGCCTGTATCCGCTTCAACTGCGCCATGAGCGGCGCGTCGGCCTTCGCCTGTTTGTCCAACATCTCTGCCGCCACAGCTTCCTGGCGTGATATCCGGGTCATGCCGCTCTGCAGGCTGTAGCCGATCAGCGCGAGCAGAATCGCGCAGACGATCCAGATCGTGCGGTCGGCGGACAGAATACGGAACTCCTGCCGAATCACCAGCTCCAGCCGGCTCATCCCTGCACCACGCGCAGGCGCGACACCGCCGCGGCGGAGAACGCGAACGACAGAATCAATCCTGCGGTGAGCACGGCCAAGCCCGGCCAGTTGCGGCGCAGAGCCCAGCCGGCGGCAGGCAAACGATACTGAAACTGCGGTACGGTTTTCCACAGATCTTTTCCAGCCTGATAGGCGAAGTGCTGGTGATCGAGCGTGTCGGCGTGCTTGACCAGATCTTCGCTCATCAGGTCCTGGATCAGATGCCGGTGCTCCTCCGCCGCTTCTGTGAAATGCCGGTGGTGCGCGAAATCGGTGCCGGCCAAGCCCATCGAAAATGAGCGCAGAGCCAGAAGCGGCACCACAAGCCCGGCCCATTCCTGAACGCGCTGCTGGCGTTCATAAGTGTCCCACAGCGCGTCGTAGTGGCGCCGGTAGACGGCATATCCGAGCTGATCGTCGACGCGCAGGGCGATGCCCCACTTGTTGAGCGGTAAGTCCGGCGACCATTTGGCCTTCACGCCAAACTTCTCCTGCCATATCCGTTCGGCCTCGGCTGACAGATCGGTTTCCATCTTCGCCAGAAAATCTTTTTTCGCGGGTGTCGGATGGAGACGACGCGCCAGATCCGACGCGGCGCGAGGGGCGAGCACGGCCGTGCCAATCCAGAACGCGATCAGAGCGATGAGGGAGACTCGAGACGAGGGCGTCAGCGCTGATACGCCCAGCACAAGATAGATGATAATTCCGAAATAGACCGCATATCCGGCCGCGGCCCATGCCAAGCGGATCATCGCGTCCGCGCGGCCTCCTGTTTCCGCTCCGAGCACGACCGCGAATCCGGCCGCAATCACTGCGGGGATGAGCAAAGTCCCAATAATTGCGCCGAGCGCCAGTGCTTTGCCCCACAAGAGCCGCCAAGCCGGAACGCCCAGGCTCAACGTCTGGCGGAGCGTTCCCTGTTCGCGTTCGCCTGCGAACGCGTTGAAGCCGAATACGATAACCAGAAGGGGTACGAGAATCTGGAGGACCCATGCCGCAGAAAAATCGCCGAACCGCTGAAGACCGGTGGCGTCCTGCGCCGGACGGAACTTGAGGTCGGACTGGCGGTGGGCCTGGAGCCACACGGTTGTGCCCGCATAACGGCTGATGCCGGGGTCGACGATTGACAGGGTCGGCGCCGGTTTAAAGACATGCATGCCCTGGTGCGCCGCATCGTGCGGATGCCGGATGTCCTGATTGAGCCAGTCACGATAGTCGAGTTCCTGCGCGGCTTGCTGTTCCGCGCTCGCCTCTCGCTGGCGCTGCCAGCCAACGGCCATCGACGTCAGAATGAGCAGGATGGCCACGCCGCTGGCCCAGAATAGCCGCCCATCGCGTCTGAATTCAGTGAAGTCCTTCCGCGCGATCAGGCCGATCAGAGTCAGGGCTTCATCCCATCTGTCATGTGCTGGATGTACAGCTGTTCGAGATCCGTGTGGCTGAATTCGTCGCCCTTGAGATTGGCAACCAGTCTGCCCTGTTTCATGATGCCGATGCGCGTGCCGGTCTGCTTGGCGTGAAAGAGGTCATGCGTCGTCGTTAAAATCGCGACGCCGTTGTCTTTCGCTTTCCGTAATAGCTGCGAAAACTCATTCGCCGCCTTCGGGTCGAGTCCCGCCGTCGGCTCGTCGAGGAGCAGCGCCCGTGCGCCTTTGGCCATCGCGATGGCGATGCCGACCTTCTGCCGCATCCCCTTCGAATAGGCCGAAACCCGCTTGTCCGCCGCGCCGCCATCCAGTCCCGCCGTGGCGAGCAGTTCCACCAGTCGCGCGCGGGGCAGGCATTCGCCCGTCGCCAACGCCGCGAAATATCCCAAGTTTTCCAGACCGGAGAGGACGCCGTAGAGCATGACTTGCTCCGGAATGTAGGCGACGAATTTCTTTGTCTCCAAGGCATGGCGGGTCACATCCAATCCGTTAATCCGCGCCTCGCCGGCCGTCGGCTCCAGAAAATTCAAAAACACGTTGATCAGCGTCGTCTTGCCCGCCCCATTGGCACCAAGCAGGCAATAGATTTCGCCGGGTTCTACGCGAAGCGTGACTCTATCCAGCGCCACCGTGCCGTTGAAATATTTGGTCAGATCAATCGTTTCCAGCACAACCTCACACCTCCTCTTTCTCAAGCATCCATGCTGAAGATCGCAAAGCATAGCGACCAATAAACGGAAAGAATAAGATAAGTGGCCAGGAGCCTCTTGCCGCACCGGCGCCGGATGCACATGGCCGCTAGGCACGCCGTTCCGACCACGGACATCACGGTCAGCAGGGTGAAGATGATCGCACCTGGTTTCCATGCGGTCGAATCGAAAAGCCGCGCGAGAGGGAAAACCCAATAGGCAAGCAGACGGTCGACGCCCGCCGCAGGTTCCAAGAGAACCGGCCAGAGTCCCCAGAGCAGGGTCAATACCAGACTTGCCGCTATTGCGATCCGATCGCCCAGCTGTTTTACGGCGAAAAGATACAACGTGAATCCCGGCAGAAGGGTCGGCAGAGTGAAATAGGCGTAAAAGTCCGCCAGACAGAATAGAGTAATTGGATCGGTACTCATCGACTCGATCACGCCTTCCTCACGAACCAATCCCACGCGATCTTGACGCTGCTGATCGTCAGCGCGATCCCGCCCAGACAAAGGCCGGCGACCACGAGGTCCCAGAGGGGGCGGTTGTTCCAGAGTCCCGGGATGTTGAAACTGTGCAGGCCTCCGAACACCCAGCGCTCCAGACGGCTGAGCGGTTCGAGTCTCATCGCGATCGATCCGTCAAAGGGGCTGATGTAATACCGCATCTCTCTCGGATCGTCAAACCGCGCGCGGATGACGGGCAGGCGCTTGATGGAATGCCTGAACGTTTTCTTTGAATTGTAGTAGGCGTCATAGTCGCCCAGTTCGTTCCATTCGGCCAGCCGCGCGCCGGGGACAAGTTTTTCCGCGACGGACCGAAGCGCCGCATCATCCAATCGGGGAATCGCCGCACCGGTTTGCGCGTCGCACAAATATGTTTTTTTCGGCGTCTCGCAAGCCAGATAATAGGGCTTGCCGTCAAACTGAATCAGCCGCATCTCTCGAATGACCAGTTTGCCGCTCAGAGCCGCGATCGCCCGATCCGGCGGAACGCGAACCGTCTCTACATTCAGCGGCCCTGCGGACATCACACCGGACTCCTCACGGGTCGCGTCCGCTCTCGGCAGCCAGTCAAAGGGCCGCATGGACAGGAGGCCGCTGAATATCCATGTGAATGCAAACAGTCCAAACACCAAGCCAAAATAGTGGTGCCATCTCAGCCACGTTTCCTTGTAGGGGCTGGCCGGCGCCATGGACGGCGCCGTACCCGGAGCGGTATAGGATGTACCGTTTGACGGAGGGTGCGGCGCAGCCTCCTGGACCTGTTCGGCCGTTCGCTTAAACCGGTATTGCCATATCCCGATGACGATCCCCAGCAGGCATACAACAATTCCGGCGCCGATGACCCACATGAGCGCATTGAATTGCAACTCCCACCTTCCGCTGAGAACCAGGGGTCGAACCCAATGAATGATCGGGCCGCAAAACGCCCAGAACCGCTCCTTCCACGTGGTGAACTGCACCACCATTCCGGTTTGACTGGATACGAGGTCATGGGGGTCATTCTTCCTCTTTTACACTTTCCCCCTCCAAATGATGTCTATTATCCGGTCCGCGAGAAGTCTCCTTTTCTCGTCATTCCTAATTCTGTGAATGGCATTCGAAATTCCTGAGATCGTCAGGCGCTCTTCTTCCGAGGTTTCCAGAATCCGTCTCAGCGGCCAGCCGGCTCCAACAAAAGCGGCATACCACGAAAGTTGCCGGATTGCCGTTTCGCGACTTTTCCAAATACCCAACCACTCACTCCTGTGAATTACGGCCTTTGCCGTGTCGCAAATCATAGTCCATCCCCAATCTTTTGGCTCTCGATCATTTTTTCGTTTTTTCCCCTTACGTTGGGATTGCCGGCGCTCCTGCTTGTCGAGCACCGACCTCCGAAAATTTGGACTCGAAAGGAAACTTCCTCGGTGTCCGTCCTTGAAATGTTCGTAATTTACGGCTGGATCGATGGATTTCAGCCACTCGCGCGCGCGCCAAAGTTCTTTCTCGCTAAATTTGACGCCGAAAAGATAATTCCATAGTGGGCCGCGCGCAATTCGACTGGCACTCCGTTTTAACATTTCGGCCACGCTGTTCCACTTATCGGAGAAAATGTCCTTCGCCAAGCCAGCCCGAACCCGATTCGCCAGGACATATCCCATTACGCATTCAAAATATGCCTCCTTCTCAACGAGCAGTGTCTTTGTTCTCCCTTGAAAAAGGTGCCCGACACGACCGTATCGGCGGTTGAGACGGAAAGCCGCTCTGGATAAGAAACGTTGCAGAAA
>Ga0114945_10002082_pt1 | contig 11936 bp, 11 predicted proteins | sample OV2TP3_FD_87194 | JGI IMG/M metagenome (GOLD analysis project Ga0114945, IMG submission 87194) | Hot spring microbial communities from Beatty, Nevada to study Microbial Dark Matter (Phase II) - OV2 TP3 | ecosystem: Environmental > Aquatic > Thermal springs > Hot (42-90C) | place: USA: Beatty... | reverse complement strand
GAAGAGAAGAAAAAAAGCAAAGGAAACTCCTCCGCAAGCCGCATCCTTGGCCAATCCTAGAGGCCGCGAGCCGATTTAAGAGAAAAAATCCCGCCCTCTCACGTTTCTTGTATGTTGGATACTTGCCTGATGACATCCTGGCCGCCAAGCGCGCCCGGCCTCGCCTTAAGATTGGGTCGGCCGCCTTCCTCCGATCCGCAGGGGATCCAAAGGATGTCCTTCGAGAACTTAAGAAGCTTAGGCCGGATTTTATCCTCGAAAGACCTTCTGATCTTTTGAAGGTCCTTTCCCGTTAGCCTGTGTTTCTCAGGCCTTGGGAGACACCGTTGACGGAAAGCATCACGGCATACCAGAGCGCGTCCTCGTCCTTCTTCGGTGAATTCCGAAGCCGGTCGAGCAGGATCACCTGAGAGTAGCTCATCGGGTCCACGTAGGGGTTTCTGAGGCGGATCGAGTTCTGCAGGGTGTAGTTATTATCCAAAATTTCCTCTTGTTGCGTGATCTCGAGGATGGCTTTTCTCGTCCGCGCATGCTCTTCTCCGATCCGAGAGAAAAATTTTTCTTGGATTCGGAGATCAGGAACAAGTTCGGCGTAGAGACGCGCGATTCCGAGATCCGCCTTTTGAATGCTCATCTGCATGAAATCGACCAAGGTCTGAAAGAAGGGCCACCGCCGGTACATGTCTTGTAGTGTAGGGGCGCGGTCTTGGCGCCCGATCCTAACGGGCGGGGAAACTTCGCCCCTCCCTACAAATTTCTCCACCGCCTGCCCGAAACCATACCAGCCCGGCAGGGTCACCCGCGACTGCATCCAGCTGAAGACCCAGGGAATCGCCCGGAGATCTTCGATCCGTTCACTTTCCAGACGACGGGCCGGCCTCGAGCCAATGTTGAGATTCGAAACTTCCTGAATCGGAGCGGCGTGGCGGAAGTAGGTCAAGAAGTCGGGATCGTCGTAGACAAGCGAACGGTAACTCTGGTAGGAGTCCTCGGCAAGTTCTTCCATCGCAACTTCCCACTTTTTCTCATCTTTGGGATCCGGGCGGCGAAACCAGGTGGCCTCGATCACAGCTGCAAGAACCAGTTCCAAGTTGCGCTCCGCAATGTAAGGGTTGGAATATTTCGAAGAAATGACTTCTCCTTGTTCGGTGATTTTGATTCGGCCTTCGACCGTCCCGGCTGGTTGCGCAAGGATCGCCTGATTGGTGGGCCCTCCGCCGCGGCCGATCGTGCCTCCCCGTCCATGAAAGAGCTTTTGTTTGACCCGGTACTTGTGCGCAGTCTTGGTGAGGCGTTTCTGGGTCTGGTAAAGACTCCAGTTGGAGGCAAGAAACCCGCCGTCTTTGTTGCTGTCCGAATACCCCAGCATGATCTCCTGATTCTTTCCAAGGGACTCGAGATGTTTCGCATAAAGCGGATCCAAGTAAAGCGCCTCCATGACCTCGGCGGCGGCCTCAAGATCCCGGAGGGTCTCAAAGAGGGGGGCCAGATGAAGATCCGAATTTCCCGTCTCCTTCGTCAGCCAGAGAAGCGCGAGGAGGTCGCTCGCCGAGTGGGTCATGCTGAGGATGTAAGTGTCGATGGCCTGGGGGTCGATCTCGCGATTTGCGCGCCGGATCGTCTCAAAGGTGGCCAGGACCTCGCGAGTTTCCCTGGAAAACTCCTCCCTCCCGAGGCCATGGGGCGCTCCCTTGATCCATTGGTGCAGAGAAAGACATTTCTCTTTTTCCGAAAGTGAGACAAACGGACGCTTGAGCCAGCCGCGTGTCTGGACAATCTCTGAGACAGCCTTCTCAATGGAATCACGGTTCTCCCGAATATCGAGCTTCGCAAACCGAAAGCCAAAAAGCTGGACGGCCAGCTCGAGCCGGCGAAACTCCTTCCTGGCAAGGAGTGAGCCCCCGTGCTTTTCAAGGGAAATCCGAACAAGCCTGAGATCGCTCCCGAACTCCTCCGCATTTCGGTAGAAGGCCTCGATCGTCTCATCCGGGGCCGTCTCGCGCGCCTCGGGAAGGGCGTTCACGCGAAGGGTGTTGATGAGTTTGCGCTGGATGAAGGAGAGCTTCTTACGGTAGACTTCTTTTTGGCTTTTCACCTTCATCGTCTCCGCAAATCGGGGAAGCGCCTCATGATCCTCCTCGATCGAGCGTAACAGTTCTTCTGTCGCGCCGGCAAGCTCAACCGATTGGCTCGCCTCCGAAATCAGCCGCTCCAGGAACTGAATGTACTTGCGAAGCACCGCGTCCTTCTCGCGCCTCAGCGCCTCATAGGTGACTGAAGAGATGACGTGGGGATTGCCGTCCCGGTCCCCTCCGACCCATGAGCCGAAACGGAAGATGGGCCCCACGGAGATTTTCTTGTGGAAGCGCTGATCGAGTTCATCCTCAAGATGAAGGAGCGTTGCGGGCAACGTGTCAAAAAGGTTGGCGTCGAGATAAAAGAGTGCATTGTCCACCTCGTCCAAAGGCGTCTGACGCCGGCGCCTGAGCTCGTCGGTCTGCCAGAGGATCGTGATCTCCTGGAAGATCTTCTCATTGATCTCGGAAAGTTCCCTGGGTGTAAGTAAGCGAAGTTCCCTTTCCATCAGGAGGTGGTTGATGGTGAAGAGCTTCTCGAGGATGGATCGGCGCTGGGCCTCGGTGGGATGCGCGGTGAGGGCAAGTTCGATTGAGATCTTAGAAAGGTTTCGCCTCGTCTTGCCCAGGCTCCAGCCGGCCCCCTTGATCCTGTGGGCAATATCCTCCACCGACCCGCGCTGGGGAGCGGGGTGCGGCAGGGATTCGTAGTAGCGCTTTCTCCGGATCCGATGCTTCTCCTCCGCTAGGTTCACGAGCTGAAAGTAGACGGTGAACGCCCGGATGAGCTTCGTGAGTTCGGCGAGAGAGAGGGAGCGTATCTTCTTTAGGAGCTCGCGCTCCAGCGCGCCGCTTGGTTCGCGCCGAAGCGCAATGGCCGTCTTCCTAACCCACTCCACGAGATCGAAGAAACGCCTTCCCTCCTGATCGATCAGGACTCGGCCAAGACACTCTCCGAGAAAACGGACTTCATCCCGAAGGGGTTTCAGCTTCTCATGCTGCGACTTTTTCTCAGTGTCCATGCTCTGGTGCTCTCAGGAAAGACACCAGTTTAACGCGAGGAGGGATTTTTTGGAATGGCCTATACGGCCGGGGGTCTAGACCGAAAACGATTCGCCACAGCCGCAGGTCTTGGAGGCATTTGGATTGATAAATTTGAAGCCCCGGCCCTGGAGGCTGTCAGAGAAATCGAGCGTCATTCCGCTCAGGTAAAGGAGGCTTTTGGGGTCGATGAAAACGCGGATCCCGTCGAATTCGAATAGGCTGTCCTTATCATGCTGGGCGTCGAAATTGAGATGGTAGGAAAGGCCGGAACAGCCCCCTCCCTTGACCAAAACCCGCAGGCCCTGGCCCTCACGCCCCTGTTCACCGAGGAGCCGCTTCACTTCTTTGACCGCACCCTGCGTAAGCTCAATCGTTTCCATCAATCTATATTATACCTAATTTTTTCTCTTTGTGTCCTGGTAAAGAGGCGAAATCTCGCGCAACCGCTTCACGGTCTCCACGACCCGCTGGGCCGTGTAGTCGACCTCCTCCTCGGTGTTGAATCGTCCCAATCCGAACCGAACCGATGTATGCGCAAGGTCGGGTCTTGTGCCAATCGCCTTCAGGACGTAAGAAGGCTCTACGCTTGCAGAGGAGCAGGCAGATCCGGAGGAGACGGCCACTTCTTCGCTGATGGCCATCAGGAGGGATTCCCCGTCCACGTAGGAAAAACTCAGATTCAGGTTTCCGGGAAGGCGCTTTTCCGGGTGCCCGTTGAGGTGCACTTCATCAAGTCCCTTCGTGATCGCTTGGTGAAGCCGCGTCCGAAGCCAAAGGAGCCTTGTGGCCTCCTCAGACATTTCCTTTTCCGCAATCTCACAGGCCTTTCCAAGGCCGACGATTCCCGGCACGTTGAGTGTTCCAGAGCGCACACCTTGTTCATGCCCCCCTCCGTGAAAGAGCGGAGCCAGCCTCACCCTTGGATCTTTCCTTCGGACGTAGAGGACTCCGATGCCCTTCGGTCCGTACATTTTATGCGAAGAACACGAGAGAAGGTCGATTCCCATCCTTTGCACATCCATCGGGATTTTGCCCATCGCCTGGGCCGCATCGACATGGAAAAGGATCCCTTTCTCTTTGGCGATCTTGCCGATTTCTTCGATGGGCTGGACCGTCCCGATTTCGTTGTTGGCGGCCATGATGGAAATAAGGATGGTCTTCTCCGTGATAAGAGCCCGAAGCGGATCCAAATCAACAAGCCCATAGCGGTCCACCGGAGCGTAGCTTACCTTTAGGCTGTGCTTTTCCAAGTACTTGGCCGTGTCGAGGACGGACTTGTGCTCCGTCGGCTGGGTGATGGCGTGATTCCCCTTCTGGCGGTACATTTCGGCCGCGCCCTTCAGGGCGATGTTGTTGGATTCGGTGGCCCCGCTGGTAAAGAAAATCTCCTTAGGATCCGCGTGAAGAATGTGAGCCACCTGACTCCTGGCCTTTTCGACAAGTTTCTCGGCCTCCCAGCCAAAGGGATGGTTGCGACTTGCCGCATTGCCAAACTTCTCCCGGAAGGCCGGCAGCATTGCCTCTAGGACCCTCGGATCTACAGGGGTCGTCGAGTGATAGTCCATGTAAATGGGGAGCTTGGTCATAGGAAGAATCATAATGGGAGAGAAAAGGGGGGGCAAGATGTAGGGGCGAGATCGCCTCGCCCGAGGGCTAGGTAACCTCGCCTCTAGATTGAAGTTACGAAATTTTTGATAGCCTTCGAAATTTCCTGCCTTTTCGCCTGAAAAACGCCTTCGTGAAGGACGGGTTTAAGGGTCCCTGTGATCAAAGGCTTTTCAAGCTCCACCCAGGAACGGCAGCCACCATAGCGCTTCTGGTTCTCAAGAAGAAGCGTCTGGGGAAGATAAAAGATGCGGACGATGATGCCAAAAAGCCCCTTCTCTTCACCCCATTCGTATCGGGACTTAATGCACTCCCAAGACCAAATGTGAAAGGGGTCGAGTCGCTTCAGGGTCGGCTCATCCGAGATCCAAAAACTCTCCTCCACCACCGCGTAGCAACGGATGGGGAGGACACTGGGTGAAGGCTTCCCTTCCAGGATTTTCTTCAGGATCTTTTGACCTTTGGGTTTCAGATCTCTCAGGTTTTGATGCTCAAAGGTGGGAAAAAGAAAAAATTCTTCGTGTGCGACGCCAAATTTCTTTCCCTTCTCGTGGATCCCGCCCTTTCGAAGGATCAGGATTTGCTCGCCGCCTGCAAGGGCTTCCACCACGGAGGCCCATTCCTTGAATGCAACTCGATTTTCTTCCAGCATGATCAAAAAAGACTTGTGGGAAATTCAGCGCGCGGGGGTTTTGCGGAACGAAGCAACTCATCTGTCTCTTCGGACCAGGAGACCGGAATCTCGTAGGTCTTGTAATCCCAAGTTGAGGTAAAATAGATCTTGCCGTTCGTCCTGCCGTAATCATAGACTTCCTTCGTGAGGCGGACATCGTCCAGGCAGTAGCGCTTGAGCTCTTCCATCTTCCCCTCTTGAAAGAGGGCGAGGGCGTCGAAGCCGGACCCGCTCTTGCGGAGATTCAGGGTCGGCTGGGCGATCGAATCAAGGCTGGCGCGGTGTCCTCTCACCTTTTCAATGGTCTCCAACAGATCCAGCACCGCCACGTTTTCGATCGGCGTGAAAAGGTAGGGAGTCAGGACAGGAAGGTCGAAGCGGGGAATATTGAAACCCACGAGAAGATCGGCCTCGCGGATTCGTTTGTCTAAGCGAAGCAAATCCTTCTCCTCATAGGCCTCGTAGGAGCCGCTCAGATAGTCGTACACGCCCACCACCGAGATCCCGAGCTTGTGGAGATTCTGCTTGCCCACGTCCTTGAAGGAACGCTGGGTTTCGAGATCAAGAACAAGGATATTGGAAGGCATTCAGTGAGGAAATCAAACCCCCATGATGCGGTAGCCCGCATCACAGTAGACCACTTCGCCCGTGATACCGCTCGCGAGGGGGCTTAAAAGAAAGAGTGCGGTGTTGGCCACTTCTTCAACTTCGACATTGCGGCCGAGCGCGGCCTTCTGGCGGTGGCCTTCGAGCATCGTGGTGAATCCCGAGATCCCTCGCGCTGCAAGCGTGCTGATCGGGCCCGCGGAGACTCCGTTCACGCGGATGTTTTTCTTTCCAAGATCATAAGCGAGATAGCGGATGCCGGACTCGAGCGCGGCCTTGGCGATCCCCATGATGTTGTAATTTGGAATCACTTTCTCCGATCCCAAATAGGTGAGGGCTGCGACACTTCCACCCTCCTTTTCAAGGAGGGGCTCGGCCGCCTTCACGAGCGAGATCAACGAATAGGAGCTTACATCCAAGGCGAGATGAAATCCGTCGCGGGCCGTGTCCACGGTCCGGCCGTCGAGATCCTCCTTCTTGGCGAAGGCGACCGCGTGGACGAGTAATTGGAGCGAACCGAACTCCTGTCCGAGCTGGTCGAAGACGCTCTTAACTTCCTCATCCTTCGTCACATCACAAGGATAAAGAGGCGATTTGCTGGGAAGTGTCGCCGCAAGTTCTGCGACACCTTCTTTGAGCCTTTCTCCCTGATAGGTGAAGGCGAGCTGGGCGCCGTGGTTGGAAAGGGCCTTCGCGACCGCCCAGGCGATGGAGCGCCTGTTGGCCACACCCACAATAAGCCCCTTCTTTCCCTTCAAGAGGTCTGATTTGAAAACTATTTCTTCCACGCGGGTCTCAATCTCCGGCATAAGCTTGGCAATTATATCACAGTGGTTGGGTCAAAGCATTCCCAGTTGAAGCTTCGCCGCTTCGCTCATCCTGCTGGGGTTCCAAGGCGGGTCGATCACCATTTCCACGCGGGCCTGTTTGACGCCGGCGAGGCCAAGGATCTTGCCCTGGGCGTCCGCTTGAAGCACCGATCCCATCCCGCAGCCCGGCGCTGTCAAGGTCATCTTCACGTTTACACCGAAGCCACCTTCCGGCAGGGATTCCACTTTGCAAAGATAAACAAGGCCGAGATCGACGACATTGACGGGGATCTCGGGATCAAAAACGGTCCTGAGCTGGGCCCACACCTGCTTCTCTATCTCCTCGGGGGAGACGGTGGCGACGCCCGAATTTTGCCCTGATCCCCCTTCGGATTTCAGTCCGAGCGCATCCGCATCCTTTCCCGCGATGCGGACCATATAACCTTGATCGGTCAGGACGGTGTAAGTGCCGCCAAGGGATTGCCTCACCCTCACTTTCGTCCCGGCATGGAGCGTGATGGGGATCCCGCTTGGGATTTGAATCGCTTCACAATCGCGCGTAAGCGCAACGGGTTCGTCAGGGTTCATTCGGTCTCTCCTATCCTGCGGTCCATTCGGTTGAAAAGGATTCCGTTGAAACCGTCTGGGCGCTTCCCTCCAGACCCGCCCGAAGGGTGTGCCAAGGCAACGTTGCGCATTTCACACGGACGGGAAATTCGGACACACCGCTAAAGACGGCTAGTTTTCCAAGGAGATCCTTATCCGCCTCCGCCCCCCCTTCAGCCGTCAGCATGTTGTGGAAATTTTTGAAAAGTTTCTGGGCCTCGGTTTTGGTCTTTCCTTTGAGATGATCCGTCATCATCGAGGTCGAGGCCTTGGAAATGGCGCAACCAGAACCCTGAAATCCCACGTCTCTGATCGTGTCTCCCTCGATCTGGAGATAAACGGTGATCCGGTCACCGCAAAGGGGATTGTATCCTTCCGACTTGTGAGTTGCCTTCTCGAGAACCCTGAAATTCCTGGGCTTCTTACTGTGATCCAGGATGAGTTCCTGATAAAGTTCCCGAAGCTCCGACATTTACTTGAATACCTCCCGCACTTGGCGAAGCCCTTGCACCAAGGCGTCGATCTCCTCGCGCGTGTTGTAGAAGGCAAGCGAGGCGCGCGCCGTGGCCGGCACCCCAAAGCGCTCCATCACGGGCATCGCACAGTGGTGGCCCGCGCGGATCGCCACACCGCTGCGGTCTAGGATCGTACCGATGTCGTGCGCATGAATGTCGTCCAAAACGAAGGAGAGGACGCCCACTTTTTCCTTCGCCGTCCCGATCAACCGGAGACCCTCGATTCGACTCAAGATCGCCGTGCCATAGGCGAGAAGCTCATTCTCATAAGCAGTGATCCTCTCCATGCCGATCTGGCTCAAGTAATCAATGGCAGTGCCGAGCCCGATCACCCCGGCGATGTGAGGGGTCCCCGCCTCAAACTTGTAGGGAATCCGGTTGTAGGTCGTCTTTTCAAAAGTCACGGAGCTGATCATGTCCCCGCCTCCCTGATAGGGCGGCATCCGCTCAAGCCAGTCCCGGCGGCCGTAAAGCACACCGATCCCGGTCGGGCCGAAAAGTTTATGGCCAGAGAAAACATAGAAATCACAATCGAGCTCCTGAACATTCACTGGAAGATGAGGAGTGGCCTGGGCACCGTCCACCAGGACCGGAATGTTCCGTTCGTGGGCCTTTTGAATGATCCGTTTGAGTGGGTTCACGGTTCCGAGGGCGTTTGAGACATGTGCGACTGCGACCAGCCGAGTCCGGGACCCGAGAAGCTTTTCATATTCGTCGAGCAGGAGCTCGCCCTTGTCATTCATGGGAATCACTCGGAGTTTGGCCTTCGCTTGGCCGCAAAGAATCTGCCAAGGGACGATATTGGAGTGATGCTCCATGGCCGAGACCACGATCTCATCTCCTTCCCTGACAAAGGCATGGCCATAACTTTGTGCGACGAGATTGATTCCCTCGGTGGCGCCCCGGACGAACACGATTTCCTGCGGAAACGCGGCGTGAAGGAAGCGGCTGACCTTGGCCCGGGCAATCTCGTAGGCGTCGGTCGCCTGCTCGCTCAGGTAGTAGACCCCGCGGTGGATATTGGCGTTCTCCTTGGAATAGAACCGGTTCAAGGCGTCAATCACCTGCTGAGGCTTCTGTGTGGTTGCGGCGTTGTCGAGGTAGACCAGAGGCTTGCCATGGACCTTTTCTCGAAGCACAGGGAAATCCTTGCGATACTTTTCCACCTCGAAGGCCGTCCGCTCCGTCTTGTGATTCAACACGGTGGGATCCGTTGGGCTCACTGGGCCGTCACCTCGGTCCGGGATTCCCGTTCGAGAAATTTCCAAACCAGCTGGTCGAGGTGCGAACGCAAAGGCTCAATCTTGACCTCTCCCGTGATCTCGGTTGCAAAGCCGTAAGTGAGGAGGTCTCGGGCGCCTGTCTCATCAAGGCCCCGGCTTTTCACATAAAAGATCATCGCCTCATCAAGCGCCCCCACCGCCGCCCCGTGGGTACATTTCACATCATCGGCGTCGATCTCAAGCTGGGGTTTGGTGTCCGCCGTCGCTCCCTGGCTCAGAAGCAGATTTTTATTCGTCTGGTGAGCATCGGTCTTCTGGGCATCCCTTCGGACGAAGATTTTCCCATTGAAGACGGCTCGCGACTTGTCATTCAAGATGCCTTTGTAATTCTGGCGGCTCGTCCCGTGCGGCAAGATGTGGTCAATCACGGTATGGTGGTCGGTGTGCTGGGTCCCTCTTACGAGGTAAAGGCCGTTGAGCAGGCAAGACGCACCCTCCCCCTTCAGGCTCACGTTGAGATTATTCCTCGCCACTCGCGCTCCCGTCGAAATGGAGTGAGAGGTAAGGGAGCTCGCTTGATCCAAGGAAACCTCGGTGGTCGCGGCGTGAAAGGCACTCCGGCTTTCCTGCTGGATCTTGCAGTGCTGGAGACCCGCACCTTGACTCAAATGGACCTCCGTGACGGCATTTGTGAAATAGGGGTCTTCGCCCGGCGAGACATAGCTTTCAATCACGCTGGCCCGGCTGCCCTCCTCGAGAAGGACCAAGTTCCTCGGCTGCGAGATGACTTTCTCACCCCTGGAGGGTGAGACAAACAAAAGATGAACCGGATCTTCCAAGACCTCGCCCTTCCTGAGAAGAATGAGGGCGCCGTCTTGGAGGAAGGCCGTATTGAGTGCCGTGAAGATGTTCCCGTTGAAATCTGCCTCTCGGGCCAAGTGAGACTCGATCATGTCCGAACCCGCGGAAAAGGCCTCCCAGAGGCTCGCTACAAGAAGGCCTTTGGAGGATTTTGGAGGCGAAGAAAGTTCCTTGCAATAAATCCCGTTTATGAAGACAAGTCTCGGCCACTTCGATCGCCCGATCAGAAAGGAGGAAAGCTTCTCAATACTGAGTCCATCCCGTTCGGATTCGAAATTGAAGCGGTAGGAATTTTTTACGATTGCCTCGACGCTCGTGTACTTCCACTCCTCATCACGAAGCGTCGGAAAATCAAGCTGGATGAACCTGGAAAGCGCTTCTTTGCGGACGGATCGAATCCAGGCGGGGGCTTTCGCTCCGGTTTGCTTTTCAAACGTCTCGAATGCCCGAAGAACCGTTTCCTTGTCTTCCACGCCCTCTCGACCTCCTTAGGCTTTGGATCCCTGAAGCTTCTCAGGCTCTACCTTGACCCAGTCGTAACCTTTCTCCTCCAACTGAAAGGCCAGATCCTTCCCGCCTGATTTCACGATGCGGCCGTCGACGAGAACATGGACGAAATCGGGGATGATGTAATTGAGGAGCCTCTGGTAGTGAGTCACGACGATCGCGGAGCGGTTGGGGCGCCTGAGTTTGTTGACGCCCGAGGCGACGATCTTCAAAGCGTCGATGTCGAGTCCGGAATCGGTCTCGTCTAGGACCGCAAGCGCGGGCTCGAGGACGGCCATCTGGAGGATCTCGTTTCGCTTCTTCTCGCCTCCCGAGAAGCCGTCGTTCAACGGACGGTTCGTGAAGCCAGGCTCCATTTCAATCAGTTTCACCTTCTCCTTCAGTAGCTCGAGAAACTCCATCGCATCGAGCTCCTGCTCGCCCCGGTGCTTGCGGATCTCGTTCAGGGCCGATTTTAGAAAATAAGCCGTGCTCACCCCGGGGATAGCCACCGGGTATTGAAACGCGAGAAAGATCCCCTCCCGGGCCCTCTCCTCGGGTGACATTTCAAGGAGATTTTTTCCCTGATAGAGGACTTCACCCTGGGTGAGCTGGTAGGCTTCGTTTCCAGCCAGCACCTGCGCAAGCGTACTCTTGCCCGAGCCATTGGGCCCCATGACGGCGTGGACCTCGCCCGCCTTCACCTGGAGGTCGATTCCCTTCAAGATTTCCTTACCCTCCACGCTGACATGCAAGTTGCGAATCTCTAACATCAGCCCACACTCCCTTCCAGACTCACACCCATCAGTTTTGTCGCCTCCACCGCGAACTCCATCGGTAGGTTTTTGAAAACTTCCTTGCAGAAGCCGTTGACGATCATCGAGACCGCGTTTTCTTCTGAAAGGCCGCGCTGTCTTGCGTAAAAAAGCTGCTCCTCGCTGATCTTTGATGTGGAGGCCTCATGCTCGACCCGCGCCGTCTTATTTTGAACCTCGATGTAAGGAAATGTGTTGGCCGCGCACCGGTTGCCGAGGAGAAGCGAATCGCACTGCGAATAGTTCCTCGCGTTTTGGGCGTTGGAGAGAACCTTCACGAGACCCCTGTAGGTATTCTCGCCGAAGCGGGCCGCTATCCCCTTTGAGATGATCGTGCTCTTTGTGTCCTTTCCAATATGAATCATCTTGGTGCCCGTGTCCGCCTGTTGGTGATTGTTGGTGAGGGCCACGGAATAAAATTCGCCCACTGCATTGTCACCCTGGAGGATCACGCTTGGGTACTTCCAGGTGATGGCGGCGCCGGTTTCAACCTGGGTCCAGGAAATCTTCGAATTCCGCCCTGCGCACTTCCCCCGCTTCGTCACGAAATTGTAGATTCCGCCCTTTCCTTCCTTGTCGCCTGCGTACCAGTTTTGGATCGTGGAATACTTGATTTGG
>Ga0114945_10002081_pt1 | contig 11938 bp, 7 predicted proteins | sample OV2TP3_FD_87194 | JGI IMG/M metagenome (GOLD analysis project Ga0114945, IMG submission 87194) | Hot spring microbial communities from Beatty, Nevada to study Microbial Dark Matter (Phase II) - OV2 TP3 | ecosystem: Environmental > Aquatic > Thermal springs > Hot (42-90C) | place: USA: Beatty... | reverse complement strand
TGAGACGCTGGCCAACCGCCTGCGCGAGCTCGCGTTCCGCAACAAAGGGCTTGGCATTACGCTCACCGATGACCGGAGCAAGAAAGAGGCGACGTTTCAGTTTAGCGGCGGAATCAAAGAGTTTGTCGAACATCTGAACAAATCCAAGACGCCGCTCCATAGCGTCATCGCCTTTGAAGACACGCGCGACCACGTGGGGGTTGAGATCGCCCTGCAGTACACCGAGGCGTTCACCGAACACCTCTTTTCCTTCGCCAACAACATCAACACCGCAGATGGCGGGACCCACCTGTCAGGCTTTAAATCGGCGCTGACGCGGACGATCAACCAGTACTGCAAGACGAAAAACCTGTTCAAGGGAGACAGCTTGACCCTTGAAGGAGAAGACGTGCGGGCCGGCCTGACCGCCGTCATCAGCGTCAAGGTACCCCAGCCACAGTTCGAGGGGCAGACCAAGGCGAAGCTCGGCAGTCCCGAGGTGGAGGGGATTGTTGCCTCAAGCGCGAATGAGAAGCTGTCGACCTATTTTGAAGAGCATCCGTCGGTGGCAAGTAAAATCGCCGAGAAGTGCCTCATCGAGGCGAGGGCCCGCGAGCGGGCCCGCCACGAGCGGGAGCTGGTTCGCCGCAAAGGGCTGCTGGAATCGAGCACCCTGCCGGGGAAACTGGCCGACTGCTCTGAGCGGGATGCGGCCCTGTGCGAGCTCTACATTGTGGAAGGCGACTCCGCCGGCGGCTCGGCAAAACAGGGGCGAGACCGACGCTTCCAAGCCATTTTGCCGATCAAGGGCAAGATCCTGAATGTCGAAAAGGCCCGACTCGAAAAGGTGCTGACGAACGAAGAGATCCGCACCATCATCACTGCCCTGGGATGCGGGATCGGTCGGGAAATGGATGTTGCGAAGCTGCGGTACCACAAGATCATCATCATGTGCGACGCGGATGTCGATGGCAACCATATCCGAACGCTGCTCCTCACGTTCTTTTACCGGCAAATGCCGCAGCTCATCGAGGCGGGGCATGTCTACATCGCCCAGCCGCCGCTCTACAAGATCAAGCGGCTCAAACGCGAGGAGTACATCGAGACCGAAGGGCAGATGTCCAGCCTCTTGCTTGAGTTGGGGGCGGAGGGGAAAACCTTGACGCATCTGAAAAGCAAGCGCGTCTTCAAAGAGAAGGCGCTCCTCGAGCTCTTAAAGGTCTTGGCGGAGCTGGAGCTGCTGGCGAAAGGCGTTGGCCGCCACCGCATCGACCTCCAGCAGTTCTTTGGCCAGCTGGACCGTAAAAAGGGGCTTCCGCTCTATGTCATCCGGATGAATGGCCAGGAGCATTTCCTGTTCGATGACAAAGACCTGGCGCAATTTACCCAGCGCCACGATCTGGATCTCGAAGAGCTGGAGAAGTCCTCCGCGACCTCGCACGCGCAATTCGTCGAGCTGTTCGAAGCCCCGGAGATCACGGAGTTGAGCGGCAAGCTGGTGAAATGGGATCTTGCGCTCAGCGAGTACTTTCCTGTCGCCGCCGCGCGATCGGACGGGCCAGGCAGGCCGAGTGATTCGAAGCCGGCGTTCAAGCTGGCCGACGAGAAAGGCCAGCAGGCGTATGGGGGGCTCCGCGAGGTCCTCTTGGCGATCGAAGAGGAAGGCCGACAAGGCATGTCAATTCAGCGCTACAAAGGGCTTGGGGAAATGAACCCGCAGCAGCTCTGGGAGACGACGATGGACCCGGCCAAGCGGACTACCTTGAAGGTGGCGCTGGAGGACGCCGTGGAGGCCGAGCAGATCTTTACGACGCTGATGGGGGAAGCGGTCGAACCGCGCAAGGCGTTTATCGAAGAGCACGCGCTTGAGGTCAAGAACCTCGATATCTAACACAAGACGATCATGTACACCCTAGGCGAGAAAATTATCCCACGAGACATCGAGACCGAAGTCAAGGATTCGTACCTGTCGTACGCGATGAGCGTGATCGTCGGGCGGGCGCTGCCCGATGTGCGCGACGGGCTCAAGCCGGTGCACCGGCGGATCCTCTATGCGATGCGGGAGCTGGGGCTGGACCCTGGCAAGCCGTATAAGAAGAGCGCACGCATCGTTGGGGAGGTCCTGGGCAAGTACCACCCCCACGGGGACGTGGCGGTCTATGACGCCCTCGTCCGCATGGTGCAGGACTTCAGTCTCCGCTACCCCATTGTCGATGGACAAGGCAACTTTGGTTCTGTGGACGGAGACGCCGCGGCAGCCATGCGCTATACGGAGGCGCGCTTGGCGTCGATCGCGAATGAGCTCTTGGCCGACATTGAGAAGGACACCGTCGACTTCGGGCCGAATTTCGACGGGTCGCTGGTGGAACCGAAGATCTTGCCAGCCGCCGTTCCGAACCTCTTGGTCAATGGCTCCAGCGGGATCGCGGTCGGCATGGCCACGAACGTTCCGGCGCACAACCTCGGCGAGGTCGTCGATGCGGTCTGCGCCCTGATCGATGAGCCGGACATCGAGCTGGCAAGGCTCATGCAGCAGGTTCAGGGGCCGGATTTTCCAACCGGGGCGATCATTTGTGGCCGCGACGGGATCAAGGACGCGTACGAAACGGGGCGGGGGACGCTTCGCATCCGCGCGAAAGTGCAGATCGAACAACTGAAGGGCAACCGCCAGGCGATCGTCGTCACCGAGCTGCCGTACCAGGTGAACAAAGCCAATCTCTTGGAGGCCATCGCGAAGCTCGTGCAGGATAAGCAGCTTGAAGGCATCTCGGATCTCCGTGACGAATCGGACAAAGACGGCACGCGGGTCATGATTGAGCTCAAGCGCGACGCGAACGACCAAATCGTCCTGAATCAACTCTACAAGCGCACCCAGCTCGAGACGACGTTTGGGGTCATCATGCTGGCCTTGGTCGATGGGCGTCCCAGGGTCCTGGGATTGAGGCCGCTGCTCCAGGCGTTTCTTGACCACCGCAGGGACATCGTGACCCGCCGCACAAAATTTGAATTGGCCAAGGCCCAGGAGCGCGCGCACATCCTGGAGGGGCTGAAGAAAGCGTTGGCCCACCTCGACGCCATCATCAAAACGATCAAACAGTCCAAGAGCCCGCCGGAGGCGAGAGAGGCGCTCGTCAAAACGTTCGACCTCACCGAGCGACAAGCGCAGGCCATCTTGGAGATGCAGCTCCAACGGTTAACCGCGCTGGAGCGCGACAAGCTCGAGGCAGAGTACCTGGAACTGATCAAAAAGATCGCTTCCTACGAAGCGCTTCTCAACAGCGAGCAGAAAGTGCTGGAGCTCATCAAAGAGGAACTTCAAACCCTCAAGAAGCGGTTTGCTGATGAGCGGCGGACCGAGATTCTCGGCGAGGTGCAGGACCTGAAGATTGAAGACCTCATCGCTGAGGAGGACGTCGTGATCACCATCAGCCATCGGGGCTATATTAAGCGACTGCCCGTCTCGGCCTACCGCAAGCAGCGGCGCGGGGGGGTTGGGGTGACTGCGGTGGAGGTCCAAGAGGAGGATTTTGTGGAGCATCTGTTTGTCGCCTCGACCCACGAGACGCTGATGTTTTTTACCAATCAGGGGCGCTGCTACTGGCTGAAGGTCCACGAGGTTCCGCAGGCCAGCCGCTACGCCAGAGGCACCGCGATTGTCAATCTGCTGTCGCTGCAGAAGGACGAGCAGCTCTCCGCCTTCGTGGCGGTCAAGTCGTTTGACCCTGGCCAGTTCCTCGTGATGGCGACGAAGCAAGGCACCATCAAAAAGACCACGCTTGAAGCGTACGCGAATCCCCGTAAGGTGGGCATCATTGCGATCACGCTCGATAAAGGCGATGCGCTCATTGAAACCAAGGTGACCGATGGTCAAGGAGAACTGCTCCTTATGACCAGGCAGGGCAAGGCGATTCGCTTCCCTGAAGAGCAAGTCCGCGAGGTCGGTCGGTCTGCGCGCGGTGTGCGGGGGATCCGCTTGAGCAAAGGGGACGAGGTCATCGCCATGGCGCTGGCACGAGTCCAAGCCGAGCTCTTAACCGTCACCTCATTGGGATTTGGGAAGCGAACAAGCGTCGAGGCATATCGGCTTCAGAGCCGCGGCGGCAAGGGGATCATCAACATCACGGTGACGAAGAAAAACGGCGAGGTGGTTGGGGCGAAGACGGTGACGGATCGGGATGAAGTCATGCTCGTCTCGCACGAAGGGATGGTGGTCCGTTGCGCGGTGAAGGACGTGCGCTCCACGGGGCGGGCCACCCAAGGCGTGCGGTTGATTAGCATCAAAGGGAAAGACCGTGTCGCCTCCGTCGCCTCGGTCGTTCCCAAGTCGCATGAGGAGGAAGAAGAGCCCGCGATTCCTTCAGTCGCTAAGTCACAGCCAGGCCCGGTTGAGGAAGTGACCGTGACGATACAACCAACTCCACGCGCTAAAGCCCCGACACCTGCACAGCCCAGCAGGCCGAAGCGGACGCGACCAGCCGCCAGGCAACGTGCAGACCAGCCGCGACGTCGTCGCAAGAAACGATAAGCCAACGCTCCACACACCGTGTCCCCATCGTCTAATGGCTAGGACAAGAGCCTTTCGAGCTCTCAATGGGGGTTCGATTCCCCCTGGGGACATTCTCTTCGTAGGGGGAATCGAAGGGAGTCCCGACGTCATTTTATCAAGGGAGCCGCGAGGAACACGAGCGGCGACCTCCTCGGGAGGGACGGGCGGCGACCGGAGCGAGCGGCAGCGAACGAAGGCGCCGATTCCCCCTGGGGACATTTTTTTCATCGGGAGAGTCCCCGCGCCGACCCGGTTGCGCGTCCTCGGATGGGCCAGCAGACGATCTGGCTGACCCAGGGACGTCTGATCACGCCGGGAGGCGTTCGCGCAGGAGATGTGGGAATTCGCGCAGGGCGGATCGTCTCGGTTGGCCGATGGTCAGGGCGATCCGGTAAGCGGATCGATGCGCGAGGGCAGTACATCACGCCGGGGCTGATTGATCTGCATGTGTGGGGCGAGCCGGCGACGTTGTCGCGCGAGCTCGTGAAGGGCGGCACGACGAGCTTTCTAGCTTCTCTTGGCCCGCTGGCCCCAGAGCAGTTGGTCAATCGCTTGGTGTGCGATCGCACGCCATCTGGTGTGTCGGGCGCGCGCTGCCTCGGTTTCCATCTGGAAGGCCCGTTTGTCAATCCGAAGAGAGCGGGCGCGCTGGCTCGTCGATGGATGAGGCCGGCGACGAGCACGGAGCTCCACCAGTTCGCGCCACACGCCCGCCTGATCAAATTGATGACCGTTGCGCCGGAGATCGCGGGAGCCGAGGAGCTGATTCGCTGGTGTGCCAGGCGGCGGATTGCGGTGTCGTTGGGGCATACTGAGGCGAGCGTTGCCGTGGCCGAGAGTGCGGTCGAATTAGGAGCGCGGGCCGTCACCCATCTGTTTAATGGCATGTTACCCTGGCATCATCGGGACGCCGGGGTAGCGGGACTGGCGCTGACCGACAACCGGTTGTGGGCGATGGTGGTTCTCGATGGCGTGCATCTCAGTCCGCAGGCGTTTCAGGTCGCGCTGAGGTGCAAGGGGGTGGAGCGTTTAGTGTTGGTGACGGATTCCGTGCGTCATGCTGCGCCCTCGTTTCGCGCTACCCTTAGGCAGGGGGCGTATCGAACAGCCAGCGGGACATTGGCTGGGAGCGCGCTGTCAATGATCGAGGCGGTGCGCAACGCCGTGGCGTTTGGTAAGATACCGCTACACGAAGCGGTTCGGATGGCGAGCCTCAATCCTGCTCGCCTGATCGGTCAGGCACATCGCTTGGGGTCGCTTGAGACGGGGAAGGCGGCTGATCTGGTTGTCTTCGATGAGCGTTTTCGCGTCTTCATGACCATTGTCGGCGGTCAGCTTGTTTACAAACGAAGAGAGTAGCTATGCCATCTACCTGTTCTTTTTTTCTGTTCACTGGTCACTAGTCACTGGGCCACTGAGCCACTGTCATGTGCGGCATTGTCGGCTACATCGGGAATCCTCCTGTCGTGGGCACGCTGTTGGAGGCGCTCAGCCGGCTCGAGTACCGCGGGTATGACTCGGCTGGCGTCGCAGTGCTCAATGGGCAAGCGCTTCAGGTGCGCAAGCGGGCCGGGAAGCTGAAGGAGCTGATCGGCTCGCTCCGGCAGCATCCCCTTGAAGGCACCGTTGCCATTGGGCACACGCGGTGGGCGACGCACGGTGAGCCCTCCGAGATCAATGCGCACCCCCACACGGACTGCACCGAAGCGTTGGCTCTCGTGCACAACGGGATCATTGAGAACTACGCCCAGCTCAAGGCGCAACTTCTAAGCCAAGGCCATCGGTTTCGGTCGCAGACCGATACCGAAGTCATCGCCCATTTGATCGAGGAGCACGCCAAGCGCGCTCCACTTCGCGAAGCCTTCCTGAAGGCGCTGCGACAGCTCCACGGCTCCTACGCCATCTGTTTGATTGCCCAAGGGGATCCACAGCATATCTATGCGGCTCGTTGCGGAAGCCCCCTGATTATCGGCGTCGGGAAACAAGAGGCGCTGTTGGCCAGCGATGTGCCGGCGGTACTGGCCAAGACAAGGCGGGTCATCTATCTCAACGATCGAGAGATGGTCGAGCTGGCCTCCTCGGGGGTGCGCATCACGACGCTTGAGGGCAAAGTCGTGAGGCGCAAGCCATCCGTCATCCAGTGGGACCTCTCCTCTGCTCAGAAAGAGGGCTTTCCGCATTTTATGCTCAAGGAAATCTCTGAACAGCCCAAGGCGATTGAGCAAACTCTGTTCAACCGCCTGAGCGATGGCGCGGCGTCCATCACGTTTGATCGGCGCACCACCGCGTTTCTCAATAAGCTCAGCCAAGCCGAGAGGTTCGTGATCATCGCCTGCGGCACCGCGTATCATGCGGGCTTGGTGGGTGAATACATGCTGGAAGAGTTCGCCAAGATTCCCGTCGATGCGGATTTGGCGAGCGAGTTTCGCTACCGAGGCCCCATGCTGGGTCGTGACACCACCGTCATCGCCATCACCCAGTCTGGGGAAACGGCGGATACGCTGGCCGGCGTGCAGCTCGCGCGCTCACAAGGGGCAAAGATCCTGTCGATTTGCAACGTCATGGGCTCCTCGATTGCTCGGGAATCCGGTGCGGTCATTTATACCCATGCCGGGCCTGAGATCGCGGTGGCCTCCACGAAAGCCTATACGTCACAACTGACCGCCCTCTGTTTGCTGACGCTGTATTTGACCAACGCGCGAGGGGCCGTGCCGAGGGCTCATTGGGAATCGCTCCTGAAGGGGCTGGGACAGTTGCCAGAGCTGGTTGAGCGAGCCCTGAGCACCGCGCGCGTGATTAAACAGATTGCCCGCGCCTACGTGAAGGCCAAGAATTTCTATTACCTGGGCCGTCGCTACAACTATCCCTCTGCCCTTGAAGGGGCGCTCAAGCTGAAAGAGATCTGTCCACTCATCCACGCCGAGGGGTATGCAGCGGGCGAGATGAAGCACGGTCCCATTTCGCTCATCCGCAAAGGCTGGCCGGTGGTGTTTCTGGCGACGGACTCTCCGGTCTATGAAAAAGTCGTCTCCAACATTGAGGAAGTCCGTGCGCGCAAGGGGGAGTGCATCGTGATCGCCTCGCAGGGGGACCGAGCCATCGCCCGCTATGCCAAACACGTCATCTATGTGCCCAAAACCGAAGAGCTGTTTGCTCCCATCGTGGCGGCGATTCCCTTGCAGTTGTTGGCGTATCACATCGCCAAGCTGAATCGCTGTGACATCGACCAGCCGCCCAATCTCGCGAAAAGCGTGACCGTTGAATAGTTCATAGTTCATAGTTCGGAGTTCATAGTTCATAGATGGACAACTACGATGGCAACGAACTATGAACAATGAACAACGAACTACAGTTGGGACTTTATATCTCGTCAGCACGCCCATTGGCAACTTGGGCGACATCACGCTGCGGGCGCTGGAGACGCTGAAGTCGGTTGACTTCATTGCTTGCGAAGATACTCGTCAGACCACCAAGCTGCTTCGGCATTACGGCATCCAGAGACCACTCACGAGTCTGCGCGACCACAACGAGCGTCAGCGGACGCCAGCACTTCTGGCCAGACTTCAAGACGGCCAGTCGATGGCCCTTGTGTGTGACGGAGGCACGCCGTTGGTTTCCGATCCGGGCTGGTGGCTGGTTCATCGGGCCTTAGAGGAGCGGATTGCGGTGAGCTGGATTCCCGGCCCGACGGCCCTCATCGGGGCGCTGGTGTTGTCTGGTCTGCCGACCGATCGAGTTGCCTTCGAGGGGTTTCTGCCGGCCAAGGTTGCGGCGCGTCGCAAGCGGTTGGAAGGGCTCAAAGGCGAACCGCGGACGGTGATCTGTTACGAATCTCCGCATCGACTGGTGAAAACGCTAGCGGATCTCCACCAGGTCCTTGGAGATATTCACGTGGTCTGCGCGCGAGAGCTCACGAAAATGTTTGAAGACGTCCAACGAGGGAACGCGAGCGTGCTGTTGAAATACTTTACACAGCACCCACCACGGGGCGAATTTGTTGTTGTCTTCAATCCGCAATCCGAAATTCGAAATCCGCAATGAACTTGATCCATCCCAGCGCCATCATCGGCAAGAACGCCCAGCTCGGCGAGGGCAACGACATCGGCCCGGGCTGCGTTCTGGAGGATGGGGTCGTTCTTGGCTCGCGCAACAAGCTGTGGATGAACGTCTATGTAGGGCCGGGAACGACCGTGGGGGATGAGAACCAGCTTCACATGGGGGCGGTCATCGGGCACCTTCCCCAGGACCTTGCGTTTTCCGGCGCGACAACCTTCACACACATTGGCCATCGCAATATCATTCGCGAGTACGTGACGATCCACCGCGGCACCAAAGAGGGCTCCGCCACGGTGATTGGCAACGACAACTTCTTCATGGCCAACGCCCACATTGCCCACAACTGCCAGGTGGGTCACCGAGTCATCTTTGCGAATCTCGCCACGCTGGCGGGGCAATGTCAGATCGACGATGGCGCATTTCTTTCAGGGATGGTCGTGCTCCATCAATTTACGCGCATCGGCCGCCTGGTCATGATCAGCGGGCTCTCCGCCGTCAACAAAGATGTGCCACCGTATCTCCTGTGTGGGGGGCGTCCCGCCGTCATTCAGGGGATTAACGTAGTCGGACTTCGTCGGGCTGGTCTGGAGGCGTCTGTACGCGAGGAGATCAAGCAGGCGTACAAACTGTTGTACCGATCCGGATTAAACGTGCCCCATGCCCTGGAAGCGATTGAGCGTGACTGCCGCTCCGCAGAAGTCAAACATGTCGTCGCCTTCTGCCGAGCCGCCCAGCGCGGGATCTGTGCCGGTATCGGTGAGGTCGAAGACGGCGAGTCGATCCTGCCCCGCAAGTCTCTCAAGACTTCGGTGGAGGAGCCAGAAGAAGTCTAGTGCCGTTCCAACTCTCTCCGCCGAAGATCTTCCGTCCCCTCCAGCAGACACGGGACGGATTCGCTCAGCTGAACGGGTAGGCTCATCAAGTTGGAACGGCACTAGCGTTTGCGTCTCGAAAGAAAAGCGCTTGACGTGGACCAGCTAAGTCGCTATACTACGGAGTGAACGTTCACCTTTAAGGCCCGTCCTGAGAGGCGGGAAAGGGAGATGACAACGTGTCGTCTGACGAGACAAGCTAAAGAGGAGCTCCGACCAACGGTCGGGGCTTTTTTATTGCCCAGGGACTGACATGGAACCGCCCGCCGCAGTCACGTTTCGGGAAAAGACCAAGCTGATGGATGCTGAGGCGATTCGACGCTCCCTCGTGCGAATCGCGCACGAGGTCATCGAGCGCAACAAAGGGATTGATCGCCTCGCCTTGATTGGGATTCGGACCCGAGGGGCGGTGCTGGCCAAGCGGCTGGCGGCTGAGATCGAGGCGATTGAGCGGGAGGCCGTTCCTGTCGGGGCGCTGGACATTACTCTCTACCGGGACGATCTGTCGCGGATCGCGCCAAACCCGATCGTGCACGCCACCGAAATCCCCTTCGATGTCACGAGCCTGCGATTGGTCCTCGTCGATGATGTGCTCTTTACCGGTCGCACGGTGCGGGCAGCGCTGGATGCGCTGATCGATTTTGGACGCCCCACAGAAATTCAACTGGCTGTCCTGGTCGATCGAGGGCACCGGCAGCTCCCCGTTCGAGCGGACTACGTGGGGAAGAACGTTCCCACGAGCCTGCGCGAACGGGTGGAAGTGAGGTTGGTGGAGCAGGACGGCAGAGATGAAGTGATGATTGAGGAGTCGGTCAATGGCGGATGAGTCGGTTGTGACAACGCCTCCCGTGCAGACGATTCAGTGGACCAAAAAAGATCTCTTGGGACTACGGGAATTGTCGGCCGAGGAGATCCGGTTGCTGCTGTCGACGGCGGAATCGTTCCGGGAAATTTCGCTGCGGCCGATCAAAAAAGTCCCGGCGCTTCGCGGCAAGACCGTTGTCAACCTCTTCTTCGAGCCCAGCACCCGCACGCGTACCTCTTTCGAATTGGCCGCCAAACGGCTCTCCGCCGATATCGTCAACATCAGTACCACGTCATCGAGCATCTCCAAAGGGGAGACGGTGCTGGACACCATCAAGAATCTCGAAGCCCTCAAGATCGATATCGTGGTGATCCGCCACGCTTCCGCTGGCGTGCCGCATATGGTCGCCAAGCAGGTCTACGCCTCGGTCATCAACGCGGGCGATGGGGCGCACGAGCACCCGACCCAAGCCCTGCTGGATCTGCTGACGATTCAAGAGCGGAAGGGGCGCGTGGACGGCTTGAGCGTGTCGATCATCGGGGACATCGCCCACTCGCGGGTGGCGCGATCCAACATCTGGGGACTGACTAAACTGGGCGCGCGCGTGACGGTATGTGGTCCACCAACGCTGATGCCAGCTCAGATCGAGCAGCTCGGCTTGCGGGTGACCGATGATGTGGATGAGGCGGTTCGCGAGGCGGATGTGCTGATGCTACTGCGCATCCAGCATGAGCGGCAGGAGGCTTCGCTGGTGCCGAGCCTGCGGGAGTACCGCCTGCGGTATGGGATCGATCGCGAACGGCTCAAACGCGCCAAACCCGACGTACTCATCATGCATCCCGGCCCGGTCAACCGGGGGGTCGAGCTGGATTCCAGCGTCGCTGACGGTCCCCACTCGGTGATCCTTGACCAGGTCACTAACGGGTTGGCGGTGCGCATGGCCGTCCTCTATCTCGTTTCCGGGTCTGTGAAGGTCGAGGAGGTGGAATCGTAAGACATGGGCGCTGCTCTGTTGATCCGTGGAGGGACCGTTGTCGATCCCGTCGCAGAGTGTGATGGGCGGTTTGATATCCTGATCGAGGGTGGATCCATTCGTGAGGTCGCGCCGTCGATCCCAGCTCGTGACGGCATCCAGGTGTTGGACGCCTCAGGGAAAGTGATCCTACCGGGGTTTGTGGACCTCCACGTGCACTTTCGCCAGCCGGGCCGCGAAGACAAGGAGACGATTGAAACAGGCTGCCGCGCCGCCATCCGAGGCGGATTCATCGCCGTGTGCCCGATGCCGAACACCCAGCCGGTGATTGATCATCGGGGCGCCGTGGAGTGGATCCGTCAGGAGGCCGCGCGCGTAGGGCTTGTTGAGGTGCGTCCCATCGGGGCGTTGACCAAGGGACAGGAGGGAAAAGAGCTCACCGACTTCGGGGAACTCTTCGAAGCCGGTTGTGTCGCGCTGTCTGATGACGGCAAGCCGCTGGCCGACAGTCTCCTGATGCGGCGGGCCTTGGAGTATGCCAAGGTTTTCGGGCGTCCGGTCATTCAACATGCGGAAGACCCCAGCCTCAGTGCTGGTGGGGTAATCCATGAAGGGCTCGTGTCCACGACGCTGGGCTTGCGTGGGATTCCGGCGGAAGCGGAGGCGGTCATCGTCGCGAGGGATCTGGCTTTGGCGCGGCTCACCGG
>Ga0114945_10002079_pt1 | contig 11955 bp, 13 predicted proteins | sample OV2TP3_FD_87194 | JGI IMG/M metagenome (GOLD analysis project Ga0114945, IMG submission 87194) | Hot spring microbial communities from Beatty, Nevada to study Microbial Dark Matter (Phase II) - OV2 TP3 | ecosystem: Environmental > Aquatic > Thermal springs > Hot (42-90C) | place: USA: Beatty... | reverse complement strand
GTGGGCGATGTTCTGCAGCATCACCGTCTTGCCGGTGCGCGGCGGCGCGACGATCAGCGCGCGCTGGCCCTTGCCCTGCGGCGCGATCAGGTCGATCACCCGCGCCGTGGTGTCCTTGAGCTTGGGATCCTCGACCTCCATCTTCAGTTTTTCGTCCGGATAGAGCGGCGTCAGGTTGTCGAAGTTGATGCGGTGCCGGACGCTCTCCGGCGGCCCGAAGTTGATGTTGTTGACCTTCAGGAGCGCGAAGTAGCGCTCGCCGTCCTTGGGCGAGCGGATCTGGCCCTCGACCGTGTCGCCGGTGCGCAAGGAGAAGCGCCGGACCTGCGAGGGGCTGACGTAGATGTCGTCGGGGCCGGGCAGGTAGTTGGCCTCGGGCGAGCGCAGGAACCCGAAGCCGTCCTGCAGCACCTCGAGCACGCCGTCGCCGAAGATCGCGATGTCGTTCTCGGCGAGCTGCTTCAAGATCGCGAACATCATGTCCTGGCGGCGCAGCGAGCTGGCGTTCTCGATCTGCAGTTCCTCGGCATAGGCAAGGAGATCGGCCGGGGACTTGGATTTCAATTCCTTGAGGTTCATCGCTGGACTTTACGGGTTCGGGTTGGGCGGGATTAAGGGCGATAAGGCGGAAAACCGGGATTCCGGCTGTTGAGGCCCCGTCGTGCGGCGATCACGGAAAAAGACTGGGCTTGAACGCCCGGACGGCGGGAAGAGGTGGAAAACGAACGAGAAATTCGTTCTAGGCTAGTCGCCGAAGAATTAGCGAAAGCGTCCGCACCTGTCAAATGGAGATTTGCGGATCGGCCTCTAAGCTCTTGCCGCGTCGCTCAAAACGGCTTCACGACCACGAAAATGACGACTGCCACCATGATCACGGTTGGGACCTCGTTGGCGAAGCGGTAGAACTTGGCCGGCCGCGTGTTGCGGTCCTGGGCGAAGTCCTTCTGCCAGCGCGCCATCATCATGTGCATCGCCATCAGCGCCAGGATGCAGAAGACCTTGCCGTGCCACCACCCGCTCGCCCAGAGGCCCGGGCTCAGGTGCAGGGCCAGGATGGCCCCGAACGCCAGCGACGCCACCATCGCCGGGGTCATGATCGCCTTCAGGAGCCGGCGCTCCATGACCTTGAAGGTCTCCGAGGTCTGGGATCCCGGCGCGGCATCGGCGTGATAGACGAACAGCCTGGGCAGGTACAGAAGCCCGGCCATCCAAGCGATCACGGCGATGACGTGCAAGGCCTTGATCCACGCGTAGAGGCCGGGCGAAAGAGGGATCATCGCTCGCTCCTGTCCGTCACCTCGGACACGATGGCACAGCGGCTGAAGGCCTGCGGGCACAGCCGGCCGCCGGGGGCCCGGCAGGCGCCCGCCGGCGCCTTCGCCGCATCCTGCACCAGCCGGGCCAAGCCGTCGATGAACTCGGCGGCGACGCCGAGCGCCGGCACGCGCACGTACGCCGGAACGCCGAGCGCCTCGGCGCGGTGGCGGTAGTCGATGTCGAGCTCGACCAGGGTCTCCGAATGCTCGGAAACGAACGCGACCGGCACCACGACCACCGGCACCCGGTCGGCCGCCGCCCTTTTGATTTCGTCCCCGATCGCCGGCCCGATCCATTCGAGCGGCCCGACCCGGCTTTGGTAACAGACGACCCAGTCGAGACCGGGCGAGCCAAGCGCGCACACGATCGCCGCGGCTGTCTGCTCGACCTGCCACTGGTAGGGATCGCCGCGGGCAATCACCTTCTTCGGCAAACCGTGAGCCGAGAACAAAATCCTCGGTTTTCCGGCCTGTGCCGCCTCGGCCATGGCGGCACGGATCAGCCGCGCGTGCGCCGTTACCAAACCGGCGTCGATCGGATAGCAGCAGACAGCCACGGTCGGCGCGGCGAGTCCCGCGGCCCTGGCCGCGCGTCGCCAGTCCTTGAGCGAAGACTCGGTGGTGGTCGTCGAGTATTGGGGATAAAGCGGCAGCAGCACGATCCGCTCCGGGTCGAACGCCTTCACGGCTTCCGCCGTCTCGTCGCTCAACGGGTGCCAGTAGCGCATGGCGATGAAGACCTTGGCGCCGCTGCCGAGGCGGGCTTCAAGCACGTCCGCCTGCTCCCGGCTTAAGCGCAAGAGCGGCGAGCCGCCGCCGAGCTTGCCGTAGATCGCCGCCGCCTTCGGCGCGCGCCGGGCCGCGATCAGGCTCGCGAGCAGCCAGCGCACCGGCTTCGGCGCGCCGATGATCGCCGGATCGTAGAACAGGTTGAACAGGAACGCTTGGACCGATTCCGACCGATCCGGTCCGCCCAGGTTGAACAGAACCACCGCCAGGCGACTCATGAATTAGCGGTCCAGCCTCGGACGATCGCCGCGAGCCGGGCGACATGCTCAGGAGGGGTATCGGGGAGAATCCCGTGGCCCAAGTTGAACACGAACGGGCCCTTGGCGAACGCCGCGAGGATGCGCCGGGCTTCGTCTTCGAGAGCCGGACCGCCGACCAGAAGCGCCAGGTTGTCCAGGTTGCCCTGGACCGCGCATCGGCTTTGCAGCTCGGCCGCCGCCCAGGCCAGGGGCACGGCGCTGTCGAGGCTGACGGCATCGACGCCGGTGTCGCGCACGTAATCGGCGTAGAGCGCGCCGGCGCCGCGCGGAAACCCGATGATCGGAGTCTTCGGGCACGCCTTGCGAACGCGCTCGACAATCGCCCGGGTCGGCGGGATCACCCATTGCCGAAACTGGGTTTCGCTCAAGACACCGGCCCAACTGTCAAAAATCTGAATGGCTTCCGCGCCGTTCCTGATCTGATTTACGAGGTAACCGGCGGTGGCCTCGACCAACGTCTCGATCAAGCGCGCGAAATCGGCCGGTTTTTGAAGCGCGAACTTTCTTATTTCTTCGCAATCAGTTCCGCCGCGTCCTTCAACCATGTAGACAGCAACTGTCCAGGGCGCGCCGGCGAAGCCGATGAGCGTCGCTTCAGGCGGCATGGCGCGCTTGATCCGTTGCACGGTTTCGTAGATTGGGGCGAAACGGTCGTGACCTCGCGCTGTCTGGAGTTTGTCGATGGCCGCCCGGTCCCGCATGGGTTCAAGGATCGGTCCCTCGCCGTCCTTGAACTCGACCCGCTGACCAAGGGCGTCCGGCACGACCAAGATGTCGCTGAACAGAATGGCCGCGTCCAAATCGAACCGGCGCAGCGGCTGAAGCGTTGCCTCGGTCGCAAGTTCCGGGGAGTAGCAAAAGTCAAGAAAGCTCCGCGCCTTGGCACGGACTTGCCGATACTCGGGCAAATACCGGCCGGCCTGTCGCATCAGCCACAAGGGCGGCGGCATCAGAGCCTCCCCTCGCAAAGCCCTGAGAAGCTTCTTGTCGGTTTCGCCCATCGCCATCGGTTTTCAGGATCCTTGGACAGGATACTCGCAAGAACGGGCTCAGGAGAGTACCAGGAGGGCGGTTATTACGCTCCTACTACAACAAGAATCTTTAAATAAAAGAAGGATGTTGTAGTAGTTGGGGTAGGGAAAAGCGGGGATTGAATCTTGTACACAAGCCGTTGGACAGGCGGAGGGGCAGGAGGCCAGATCGACCGCTGAGTGGGGATAGATGCGTGAATTCGCTAGCGTCGTTGCGACAACCGCTGGGAATCCGACGGTGCTCGTAAAGCCGGCAAGGCGGGGACGGTTTTCATAGAGAGCGGCTTTTTCCTCGCTTTTCTTTGATCGGGAAAAGGTAATACCCGGGCGAGCAACAGATATAACGGACAGGGGATCAGCAACGGGACTGGCAACATGTCTGAGTTTTTGTCAAGTTATGCACACTCAATTGTGAGTCCTTGCACGATGTCAATCCCGATCATCGAATTTCATCTTCATCTCGTTTCGGATTCGACCGGCGAGACCGCAAGCCAAGTCGCGCGCGCGAGCCTTGTCCAGTTCGAGAACATCCACGCCCACGAGCACGTTTGGAGCATGGTCCGCTCGGAGCCGGAGATCGAGGAAGTGCTGGCCGGCATAAAGGCCAATCCCGGCTTCGTGCTGTACACCGTGGTCGACGACCAGTTGCGCGCCCATCTTGAGCGCGGCTGCCGCGCGCTGAAGGTGCCGTGCCTACCGGTTCTCGATCCGGTGGTGCACGCGCTCGGCGCCTATCTCGGGGCCGAGATCAAAGCTCGGCCCGGGCGGCAACACGTCTTGGACGCGGAATACTTCAGCCGCATCGAGGCCATGCAATTCGCCCTCAACCATGACGATGGGCAATCGACCTGGAATTTGGATCAGGCCGACGTCATCATCGTCGGGGTCTCGCGAACGTCCAAGACCCCGACTTGCATCTATCTTGCCAACCGGGGGGTCAAGGCGGCCAACGTGCCGATCGTTCCAGGCTGCCCGTTGCCGGGGGAGGTCTTGCAAGCCAAGCGGCCCTTGATCGTGGGTCTGACGAAGGATCCAAAACGCCTCGTTCAAATCAGGCGCAACCGATTGCTCATGTTGGAACAAGATCAGGCGACTGATTATGTCGATATTGAGATGGTTTCAAAAGAGGTTAGCGAGGCCCGGCGCCTGTACGAAACCCACAACTGGCCGGTGATTGACGTCACGCGCCGCTCGATCGAGGAGACCGCGGCAACCATCATCCAGCTCTACCACCGACGCCGGGAGACCTCGTCCTGACCGCCGAGGCCGCTGGCGGGAAGGCCGGATCGGCGCCATCGGTCGTTCTCGCCTCTGCGAGCAGCGCCCGGTGCCTCATCCTGGAGCGCGCCGGCGTCGCGCACGCCCGCGAGCCCGCGGCGATCGACGAATCCGTGGTCAAGGCGGCCCTGCAAGGGGTTGCGGTCGAGGACGTCGCGCTCGCGCTCGCCGATTCCAAGGCGCGCGCGGTCGCCGCGCGCCGGCCCGGCGCCTTGGTCATCGGCGCCGATCAAATTTTGGAATGCGAGGGCCGCTGGTTTGACAAGCCGTCGACCGTTGCCGAGGCCGCGCGTCACTTGAGGGCGCTGCGCGGCCGGACCCACCGGCTGATCTGCGCCGTGGTGGTGGTGCGCGACGGCGAACGCCTGTGGCGGCATGTCGCCGAAGCGCGGCTGACCATGCGCCGCTTCAGCGATCGGTTTCTCGACGACTATCTCGCGAGCGGCGGGCCGGCGGTTTTGGAATCGGTCGGCGCCTATCGTCTCGAGGGCCTGGGGGCGCAGTTGTTCGAAACGATCGAGGGCGACTACTTCACGATCCTCGGGCTGCCGCTTCTGCCGTTGCTGGACTTCCTGCGCGGCGAGCGCGTCGTTGCGGAATGAACGTCACGGCTCGGCGCGTATGATATAGAGTGCGCTCGGCCGGAGGGATCTTCGATGACGCTCAGCGGCAAGGCGAAATTGGCCGGCGTCATGGGATGGCCGGTGGCCCATTCCTTGTCGCCGCGCCTGCATGGCTACTGGCTCGAACGCTACGGCGTCGACGGCGCCTACGTGCCCTTGTGCGTTCGTCCCGAGGACGTCGCGGATGCCCTGCGCGCGTTGCCGAAGCTCGGCTTCGCCGGCGTCAACGTCACGGTCCCGCACAAGGAAATGGTGGTCACGTTGGTCGACGCGCTGGACAGCGCGGCGCGGCGCATTGGCGCGGTCAACACGATCGTGGTCGGCGCCAGCGGCAAACTCGAAGGCCGCAACACGGATGCCTTCGGCTTCATCGAGAACCTCCGTCACGGCGCGCCCGCGTGGACCGCCAAGGCCGCGCCTGCCGTGGTGCTCGGGTCCGGCGGCGCCGCCCGCGCGGTGTGCGCGGCGCTCGTCGACGCCGGCGTGCCGGAGCTGCGTCTCGTCAACCGCACGCGCGAGCGCGCCGAACGGCTGGCCCAGGCGATCGGCGGACCGTTCAAGGTCGTGCCGTGGCCGGAACGCACGCGCGCCCTCGACGGCGCCGGCCTGCTCGTCAACACCACGACGCTCGGCATGGAAGGCGCGGGCACGCTGGACATCGATCTGGCGCGGCTGCCGCCCGCGGCGGTCGTCACCGACATCGTCTACGTGCCGCTCGAGACGCCGCTTCTCAGGGCCGCGGCGGCGCGCGGCCACGCGGTGGTCGACGGGCTCGGCATGCTGCTCCACCAGGCGCGCCCGGGCTTCGCCGTGTGGTTCGGCCCGATGCCCGAGGTCACGGCCGAGTTGCGCGCGTTCGTGCTGGCGGCGCCGGAATAGCCGGGGATGGCGATGACTCCATGGTGATTCTGGGGCTCACCGGCTCGATCGGCATGGGCAAGACGACGGTCGCCGCCATGTTTTGCCGTCTCGGCGTCCCGGTGCACGACGCCGACGCCGCCGTGCACGACCTCACGGCCAAGGGCGGCGCGGCCGTCGGCGCCGTCGCCAAGGTCTTCCCGGGCGTCGTCGTCGAGGGCGCCGTCGACCGCCAGGCCTTGGGCCGGCGCGTGTTCGGCGACGCCGAGGCGCTCAAGCGGCTTGAGGCCATCCTGCACCCGATGGTGCGGGCGCGCGAGCGCCGCTTCCTGGCGGCGCAGGCCCGGCGCCGCGCGCCTCTCGTCGTGCTCGACATTCCACTGCTCTACGAGACCGGCGGCGAGGAGCGCTGCGACGCGGTCGTCGTCGTCTCGGCGCCGCGCTTTCTCCAGGCGGCGCGCGTGCTCGACCGGCCCGGCATGAATCCGGGCAAGCTCGCCGCGATTCTTGACCGTCAGGTACCGGACGCGGCGAAACGGCGGCGCGCCGACTTCGTGGTCGCGACCGGCCTCGGCCGCGGCGACAGCTTGCGCGCGGTGCGCCGTATCGTCAGAGTGGCGATGGCGCGGCGTGGCACGAAGTGGCCACCTGGCGGTTTTTCCCGGTGTCGCGCCGCGAGGCGCGCCGTCATTTAGCGGTCCGGGGACGGGAAGGAGAGTGATCGTTGCGCGAGATCGTGCTTGATACCGAAACCACCGGCCTCGATCCGGCGAGCGGCGACCGCATCGTCGAGATCGGCTGCATCGAGCTCGTCAACCATGTCGCCACGGGCCGCGTCTTCCACCGCTACGTGAACCCGGAGCGCGACATTCCCGAGGCGGTCTTCGCGATCCACGGCCTGTCGCGCGAGTTTCTCTCTTCCCATCCGGTGTTCGCGGGCGTGGTCGACGAGCTTCTCGCGTTCATCGCTGACTCGCCGCTCGTCATTCACAACGCGGCGTTCGACCTCGGCTTCGTCAACGCCGAGTTCAAGCGCCTCGCGCGCTCGCCGCTGCCGATGGATCGCGCCATCGACACGGTGGCTCTGGCGCGGCGCAAGTTTCCCGGCACGCAGGCGAGCCTCGATGCGCTGTGCGCGCGCTTCAAGATCGACACCTCCGATCGCGCGCTGCACGGCGCGCTCAAGGACGCGCGCCTGCTGGCCCAGGTCTATCTTGAGTTGATCGGCGGCCGTCAGCCGGGGCTTGAGCTGGCCGCGTCCGCCCAAACGGCGGCGGCCGTCGGTCCGAACCACCAGCGTCCGCCCCGGCCGCACGCGCCGACGCCGGAGGAAGAAGCGGCCCACGCCGCGTTTGTCGATCGTCTCGTCGAGCCTTTGTGGCGGCGGTGAGTATGGCGAGGGGCGACTGAACGACGAAGGGCGCTGGTCTGCGGACCGGTCGGAGGCGCTCTTCGCGTATCCGGGCTTGGCTTGGAAAGGTCGGCTTCCGCTGGCGGGGAGTGTCTCAATTTGAACCAGGGCGGACATTTGCCTAGCCGGGAGCAGATGAGGTAATAGCAAGCTATAAAGTTGTTATTACTGCCGCTGGGTGTTCAATTTTGGGAATGGAGAACCCGTGCCTGTGTTCGTCTTCGGAGGTGGCCCGATATGAAGAAGCGTAAGGGCTACAATCCGAAACGTCGCATTGCCGCCGCTGACCATTGGCTGGAGGGCAAGCGCAAGGAAATGGCGGGAAAAGTCCAATATGGCGGAAATTCGGAACATAAGTCCAAACCAAGCGATTATGGGCTTAATCCACCCGCTAACCCGCGCCCTGGGAAGACGCTCTGCGATGCAATTAACGAATTTCCGAAGGGTCGTGCCGAAGAGCTTCTGCGCAATGGTCTCTTAAGGGGTATGGTTAGCATTCAAGAGCGAGGCGGTTGGCCGCAAAACGTCTGGTCTGTATTCGAGGGCGAACCCTTTGAGAGCCAATTGGAAAGCAGAGGGCAAGGCGTCTATCATGGCTATCCCATGCCCACTGACGACGATTTCCGCAACGTGGTCTTAGAAGAATGGGCGCGTCGTGAGCAATAGGTTGATCATCGAAGCGGATTGGGAACGGCTCGATGTGGGCTCGCCCGAGGAGCGTGCGGCGTTCGCTGCTATTGGCGTCCGATACAACGATCTTTGGTTAACGGCGGCTGAAGACGCTTTCGTCAAGCGGGTCCGACAGAAGGTACACCTATCGGGTTATCGCCTCGCAGAATGGTTCGCTTGGAATTGGTGGCGTTTGCGATGGGAGCCGCGTCGACGGTCATCCGATTGGGCGATGGCGCATAGGATGTCGACGATCGGCGGCGGATACATTTGGCCGAACTTAACGATTGTTTCGGACGGGGAGCGGATTGTCTTGAATTCTGAACCGACCGCGTCACGGCCGGCCGAGCCACTCCGGTACATCGCGCCGTTTGCGCCTTTTGCGCCTGTTGTTCGAGCATCTGAATTCGAAGCTGCTGTGGACACGTTTATCGAACAAGTGAGAGGGCAGCTTCGTGAAGAACGCGTTTCCGAGTCGAATTTGGAGACCATTTGGACGGATGTTTTGGAGGAGCGTGCCACACCCGAAATCGCGCGCCGCCGTAAATTCGAGGCGTTATTGGGATGGGATGTAGACGAAGCTGATGGGGCTCTTATTGAACGGTTATGCCGGGACTCAGAGGAATTTGGTGAACCTGCCGTCGAAGAGCTGGCAGCCGATCGAGCGGGCGAGAGCGTGCCGGCCACATCAACAGAGATTAAGGAAATCGCAAAGGGTGCGGGGTTTGAGACCGACCCTCGCGACGTAGTTCGGCTTCGAGATAAGAGCCACGATGCACTTCCGACCAATGTTGCGGCCTGGAAGCGTGGAGTGGCCGCGGCCGCGGCACTACGGGAGCAGGAGCAGTTCGGCGCCGCGCCAATTTCCAATGATAGGCTCTGCCAACTAACGGGCGTCCCAAAGACCGCCGTTCACCGTGGCGAGAAGTCTGCGTCTATCTCATTTGCACTTGATGAACGGCCGACAAAGGGAGCCGTTGTATTGAGGTCCAAATATGAAACGGGCCGGCGATTCAATCTCGCCCGTCTGCTTGGTGATCGGGTTGCGGTTGCATCAGGTGGACGACTTATGCCTGCGACGCGTACCTACACCTATCGACAGAAGTTGCAGCGGGCGTTCGCAGGTGAGTTTCTGTGCCCGTTCGAGGCATTGGCCAACATGTTGCACGGCGACTTCAGCGTTGAGGCGATGGAGGATGCCGCGGATCACTTCAACGTCTCTGAGAGAACCATTCGCACACATCTCGCTAACCACGGACTAATCGACCGTGAGGAGCTAGTCGGCGATTTTGACTTCGCTGCATGAGGCATCGATCCAGTTCGACGAGATGGTCGTGAAAGAAAAGCTGGGAGCAAAATTTCGCTCTGTCTGATGCGGCGCCGCCGTCAAATGTCCGCTCCTGGCACGAGGCGGACATTCCTCAAACCGGCGTGCCACTCCCCGCCGCCGCCGCCTCGGCCTGCTGTTTTTTGAGCGACGCCTGGTACATGCTCGCGAAGTCGACCAGGCCGAGCATCAGCGGCGGAAATCCGCCGTCGCGCGTGGTGTTGGCGAGGATGTTGCGCGCGAACGGGAAGAGCAGCCTGGGGCATTCGATGAGCAGCGCCGGCTGCACGACTTCCGCCGGCAAATTCGCCGTGACCAGGCCGGCGTAGGTAAGCTCGGCGACGAAGGCGGTCTGGCCGCCGACTTTGCACTCGGCGCGGACCTCGATCACGACTTCGTAGATGTTGTCCTGCAGGCCCTCCGCGCGGACGTCCAGATTGACCGCGATCTCGGGTTGCTGCTTCTGCATCAGGATCAAGGCCTGGGCGGCGGTTGGCGCCTCGAAGGACAGGTCCTTGATGTATTGCGCGTTCACGGTCAACGTTCCCGGACTCGGCGACGAGCCGGCGGCGGGTCCGGGGGCGGGCGGTTCCGAGGCCGCGCGAAACGTCGTGGTCGGAGCCTGCGGACCCGCGGCGCCGGCCGGGGTGTCGTCGTTCGGGTTCGAAGCCATGGCGGGTCTTCCTGTTGTCGCGTGTCGCGCCGGGATCGCGGGCGCGCGGGGGTTTGGCGGGGCGTGCGCGGACAGTGGCTAGCACGGATCGCTGGCGGCGACAACCCCGTGCGCCTCACCGCGGCTTATCGTCGCTCTTTGGCGGCAAGGGAGGGGCGGGTCGGCCGGGGTCGCCGGGGTCGGCGGCATCGACCCGTTCGTAGTCGCCGTCGATGATCGGTCCGGCCGTGTTTCCGGCGCGTCGCACCTCGACCCGGCCCGAGGCCTTCAGCCGCCGCGCGATCCACTGACGCAGCCAGCGCCGCACGGGCGGCACGAACAGCGCCAAGGCCAGGGCGTCGGTGACGAATCCGGGGATCAACAAGAGCGCGCCGGCGGCGAGCGAGCAGGCGCCGTCGAACAGCTCGGCGACCGGAAAACGGCCGGCGTCGAGACTTTCCCGGACCTGCCGCACGGTCGCCAGGCCCTGGTGGCGGAGCACGAGGACACCGGCGGCCGCGGCCAGCGCCACCGCCGCGAGCGTCGGTCCCGACCCAAACCGCTCGCCGATCTGGATGAACACAGCGATCTCGGCGAATGGCATCAGGATCAAGGCGATGAGAACGAGCGCCGTCATACTTGTGCTTCCTGGGCCATAGGCTTATGTACTGAAGAACGACGCGAGACTTTCCGCCACCGCATCCCCGTTTGTCGGAGGGATAACTGGACCTCGGCGCGGCGAGCCGCTAAGCTTGAAAAACCTTGTTTAACCCAGGGATAGCCGGCGGTAAAGCCAGGCGGCGGTCCCTTCCGGTCTTGGGCACATGGGCGACGGTTTCCAATTCATCGACATCATCTTTTTCGCCATGATCGCGGCGTTCCTGGCCTTGCGTCTGCGCAGCGTCCTCGGCCGCCGCGACGGCCACGAAGGGGGCTATCGCGATCCCTTCAAGCGCGTGCCCGAACCGCACAAGGCGCCCGACGAACAGGCCGAGGACAACGTCGTCCGGCTTCCCGACCGCGGCGCCGAGGCCGACGAGGAGAAGCTCAAGGAAGCCGCGCACGGCGATGACACGCTCGCGGCTGGGTTGGTGCAAGTCAAGCTCGCCGATCCGTCGTTCGATCCCGACGTGTTTTTGGCGGGCGGGCGCGCCGCGTTCGAGATGATTCTGGATGCCTTCGCGACCGGCGACACGACGACGCTCAAGTCGATGCTGAGCGCCGACGTCTACGCGAACTTCTCCCAAGCGATCAAGAGTCGCGAAGACGCCGGCGAAATCCTGAAGTACACGCTCGTCGGCATCCGCAGCGTCGACATCGTCGAGGCTTACATGGACGGGCGTCACGCCACCGTCACGGTGAAGGTCGTCAGCGAACAGATCAACGCCACGGTGGACGGCAAGAACGACGTCGTCAGCGGCGACCTCAACAAGGTCGTCGACGTCACCGATTTCTGGACCTTCCAGCGCGACACCCGCGCGCGCGATCCGAACTGGACGCTGATCGCCACGCGCAGCCTTGAGTGACCCCGCCCCGGCGCTCGCTTCGTCGCTAAAGCCGATTCCCGTGTCGATGGCATCGGCCCCCCCTCACCCTTCCCTCTCCCCCCAACGGGGGGAGAGGGTTGCGGAGGGTTGGCGCGTCGACAAGACGCGCCTTACCCGAAGCTGGGTGAGGGGGAATGGCCTTTTTTCTTCGCTTGCCGGCCTGTCCTCCGCAACGCCCAAAAACACTCGAAGCG
>Ga0114945_10002078_pt1 | contig 11958 bp, 12 predicted proteins | sample OV2TP3_FD_87194 | JGI IMG/M metagenome (GOLD analysis project Ga0114945, IMG submission 87194) | Hot spring microbial communities from Beatty, Nevada to study Microbial Dark Matter (Phase II) - OV2 TP3 | ecosystem: Environmental > Aquatic > Thermal springs > Hot (42-90C) | place: USA: Beatty... | reverse complement strand
TTTTTAAGTCCGATGGCGCGGAAAAGACGCCGCGCGTCCGCGTGGACATTGGTTACGGCGGGCAAGCTTGAGCCCTTCACTTTTTCGAACAGGACGACGGGAAATTTCCGCTCCTTCTCCAGCTTGGCCAGAACGCCCGTGACCTCGAAGCGGGGATCTACCTCCCGCTTCACCCGGATCAGCTGATCCGGCTCCTCGGCTTCAATCTCCTTTAAGAACCCCCTTAAATCCTTCGCCACGAGAACAGTCCTCTGAACCTCTTACGCTCACTTCAGAAAGCTTAGGTCCACGGCGTTTCAAGCCGCATGTAACATGGCCATTCCTCCCGTGTCAATCCGACCTCTGTTCCTTCGGTTCAAAGAGTTAAGGGTCCGTTCAACTTTTCAAAACCATCAGCGATCCAAATGCTCACGCAGACGCCGTGCCGCCCACAAGACCGCGGCAACGATGTTCTGATAACCGGTACAGCGACACAGGTTGCCGCTCAGCCGCTCGCGTATCTCCTCTTCTGGAGGAGATGGGTTTTCGTTCAGCAGCTCGTAGGTTGTCATCAGGAAGCCCGGGGTGCAGAAGCCGCACTGGAAGCCTAGGGCTTCCAAAAATCCCTGTTGGATCAGATGAAGCCCCTCTCCGCTACCGGCCATGGCCGCCAGGCCCTCGACCGTAAGGATCGCGGCCCCGTCGGCTTGCACGGCGAGGAGCAGGCAGGAACGGATGGTCTCGCCGTTAAAGAGAACCGTACAGCTCCCGCAGACCCCTTGCTCGCAGCCCAGATGAGTCCCGGTTAGGCCAAGATGGTCGCGCAGGAAATCAGCCAGAGAGAGACGCGGCTCGACGATCCCCTCGCAGCGCTTTCCGTTGATGGTCATCTCGATGGCGCGTTTTCCAGCCATCAGGCCCCTCTCTTTTGGCACACTTGAAATGCCCTCTCGAGCGCTCGGACGGTCAATACGGCGGCCACGTGCTTCCGGTATGCGCCCGACGCGTGGATATCCGAAGGCGGGTCCAGTGCGTCGTCCAGAAGCGTAGCCGCATAGCGGATCACATCCGCCTCGGGTTTTTGACCTTTTAAGGCAGCTTCCGCTCTGCGGGCACGCACGGCCGTCGGCGCCACTCCGAACAGCGCGATGCGCGCGCCGGCAATCTTCGCCTCTCCATCCAGGTCAACAGCGGTTGCGACACCGGCGATGGCGAAGTCACCGTGGCGGCGCGTCAACTCTTCCACCGCGTAGCCCGTGGAAGGTCGCAGGACCGGGAAAAAGACCGCCCTCAGGATTTCCTCAGGACCGAGGGCCGTGGTCAGGTAATCGATGAAAAATTCCTCGGCCGGGATGGCGCGGCTGAGCCCATCCCGAATAACTTCGAGCTTCGCATCGAGGGCCAAAGCGACCGCGGGAAGCTCAGCAGCGGGGTCGGCATGTACGAGGCTCCCTCCGATGGTGCCTCGGTGGCGGATGGCCGCATGTCCGATATGCTTTGTCGCCTCGGCCAGTATGGGGCATCTCTCCCTCACCAACTGAGAGCGCTCGAGGCTGCTTTGCCTCGTCGTGGCCCCGATCGAAAGCCGGCCCGAAACCTCTTTGATGCTATTCAGTCCAGAGATGCGGTTGAGATCGATAATGATCTTCGGCTTGATGAGCCGAAGGTTCAGAAGCGGCATGAGGCTTTGCCCGCCGGCAAGGAGCCTGGCGTCGGGAATGTTTTGCCGCAAAGCCTCTAAAGCTTCCTCAAGGCTTTCGGGTGCAATGTACTCAAAGGGCGCGGGTTTCAAACCTGATCCCTTTTTGCGCCAGAAGTTCCAAGATTCGGTCCGGTTTAAGAGGGAGTTCGCTCACCGGGACCGTGAAGGGGGAGAGCGCGTCCTCCAGGGCGTTTGCGATGGCGGCGGGTGGCGCGATGGCGCCGCCCTCGCCCAGTCCTTTGATGCCTAGAGGATTGAGCGGCGAAGGCGACTCGAGGTGGACGGTTTTTATCTTCGGGACCTCCATCGAGCCGGGCAAAAGGTAGTTCATGAAACTACCGCTCAGCAACTGGCCGTTCTGATCGTAACAGATCTCCTCATAAAGTGCGCCGCCTATCCCTTGAGCTACGCCACCATGGATTTGGCCGTCAACCAGCAGCGGATTGATCAGTTTTCCGGCATCGTGGGAGACGACGTAGTCCAACAGCTCGATTCTCCCCGTGTGGATATCGACCTCGATCACGGCAATATGGGCCGCATTCGCCCAGGTCACCGTCGGGGGCACATAGTAAGAGGTGGCCTCAAGGCCCGGCTCCAACCCCTCGGGCAGCTTCGAGGCCCATCCCGGCACTGCCGCGCGGGCCAGTTCACCAAAGGAGAGCGCGCGCTGCGGCAATTCCCGGACAAAAACTTTTCCCTGGCCTATCTCCAGGTCATCAGGATTGGCCTCCAAAAGGTGCGCAGCCACTCGGAGCGCCTTCTCTTTGAGCCGCGCTGAGGCCTCGTAAATGGCGCTCCCGACATTGACCGTGCTCCGGCTTCCGAAGCTGCCGCAGCCGAAAGGAATCGACGATGTATCGCCTTCGATGAGCGTAACATCCTTTGGATCCACTCCCCAAAGATCGGCAGCGATCTGGGAGAAGATGGTTTCGTGACCTTGGCCATGTCCGGTCGCGCCGGTAGCGATAGTGAGATGGCCGGATGCGTCGATATGTACCCTCGCGCCCTCGAAAGAGCCTACGCCCGTACCCTCTACGTAGCAGCCGATACCGACGCCTAAATAGCGTCCCTGTTGGCGTAGTTCCTGTTGCCGCCTCCTGAGCCTCTCGTAACCGACCGCTTCCAAGGCCCTCCGCAGGGTCTCAGGATAATTACCGCTATCGTAACAGACGGGTTGACCGTCGCGGTACAAAATCCCGGCGTGGTAGGGCATCTCCTCTGGTTGAACGAGATTGCGCCGGCGCACCTCCGCTGGATCCAGCCCCAAATGCCCGGCCACGCGATCGAGGCAGCGCTCCATAACGAACACGGCTTCAGGACGTCCGGCGCCCCGATACGGCGCGTTCGGTACCTTGTTGGTCGAAACGCAGATTCCGGCGACTGAGAAGTTGGGTATTTTATACGGGCCCTGAAGATGAGCGGCGGTATTGTACGCGTCCGTTAAGCCCATGGGATTGTAGGCTCCGTTGTCCAGCAAGAATCGGTCGCGAAAGGCCAGGATGCGGCCTGCTTCGTCAAAGGCAATCTCGACTTCGTGGACCTGGTCGCGTCCGTGGGCCGTGCTGACAAAATGTTCTCTGCGATCCTCGATCCATTTTACCGGGCGGCCTAACTTGAGCGCTAAAAAAGGGATAAGAATTTCCTCCGGGTAGACGAACACCTTAGGGCCAAACCCGCCCCCGATATCCGGCGCAATGACCCGGACGGTCTCTTCGGGGAGATTAAGTTGCGCCGCGACTTGTCGCCGCACCAGATGGGGCATTTGCGTGGACGACCAGATGGTAAGGATGTTCGTTTTTGGCTCGACCCACGCGACGACGCCGCGGCATTCCAGAGGCGCGGCGCAATACCGATGGTGCCGGAATCGCTCGCTGAGCCTGTGGGGCGCGTCGCGCACCGCCTGATCGACATTTCTTTTGCTGACGCTGAAGCTGAATACAACATTATCGTTGGACTCCTCATGGATGAGCGGCGCGCCCGGCTTCAATGACTCCTCCGCGTCAACGATGACCGGCAATTCTTCATATTCGACCACGACCGCATCTACGCCGTCTTCCGCCTTATGGCGGTCCTCGGCCACAACGATGGCCACTGGCTCACCGACATAGTGGACCTTTCCTTGCGCCAAAGCGGTCGGACGGGGCCCCCGCAGGACAGGCTTCACGTTTTCCAGCCAAGGGATGGGGTGGATCTCGAAGCTATCTGGAAAGCGGGATATTCGGTCCCTGATGTCTTCGCCGGTCCAAACTCCCATAACACCATCGAGACGGAGGGCTTGGCTCACGTCAACGCTGCGGATTCTGGCATGGGCATGAATGCTGCGAAGGAAAGCGGCATGAAGCATGTTGGGCAGGCGAATGTCGCTGACGTAGATACCGCTTCCAGTAAGAAAGCGGACCGCCTTATACGGCTTCATGCTACGGCCGATGAATCCGGCTGAACTTGCGGCCATCAGGGTTCACCTACTTGCGGCTCCGCTATCACGGTGGATGGAGCCTGTCAAGCCAAGGTATTCGTTGCCGATGTGGGCTTTGTGTTGAAAAAAGGCAACGTGTTATTGCCCTCTCCGCCGTGTAACCAATGCCGCTAACTCCTGGGATGACATGGCGTCCTTAAGAGCCGCCAGCGTTCCTGAATCCCTAATCTCAATAGCCAGCCGCTTGACTGCGGCGATGGCGGCTCTGGTAAAGGCGGCGCCATAGCTCACCCGCGCCACTCCTAAATCTTGAAGGTCGGCTACACTAGGATTTTCGGGCCGCGCCAAGATGCTAACCGGCGCCTTTACCTCCTTAACCAGACTGGCGATGGTATCCCGGCCAGCCACGTTCATGTAAAAGATACAATCAGCTCCGGCCTCAGCATAGCTATTCCCCCGGCGGATAGACTCATCCAGCGCCTTCTTTGGATCGTCAGTCATGACCATGAAGGCATCAACTCGAGCGTTAAGAAAAAAATCGCTGCCCAATGAGCGCTTCGCCTCCATAACGGCTGCAATCTTCTCGATCTGTCCATTGAGCTCAACCAAACGGCGAGGCTCATTCCTTCGGTGGGGCGCACCATCCTCGAGGTTCATCCCAGCGCAACCCACGGCGATGAGGGCCCGGACAGTCTCGCCGATCTCAGACGCGCCTCCATAGCCGCGCTCAGCGTCGGCGTTTACCGGAACCGTGACAGCGCTTACGATCTGCCCTGTCACCTCTACGGTCTTTTCCCGACCAATAACCTCACCATCAGGAAAACCCAGGACAGCAGCGATGCCTCCACTGGTGCACTGGATGGCCTGAAAACCAAGCTGCTCAAACAACAGGGCGCTAAGCACATCGTAGGCCCCCGGCATCACCAGAATTTTGGGCGCGCGGACCAGCTCTCTTAGCCTTCGACTCCTCGAATTAACAGCCTCAACTATATGACTCGGGAGCGGCTCCATTGAACCTCCTCCTTTCCCAATCAGTGAAAGCGATCCGTCGCATCGGCGGCAGCCGCCTGGACCGCGGGCACAGGACAGAAACCGTGGGCCTCTATGGCAAAAACCGGATTGAACTTGCTGCGGAAGTTCTCCAAGGCAATGACAGCAGCTAACTCCACCAGCTCTCCATCCGTAAAATGTCGTTTAAGCTTCTTGAAGAACCGATCCGTAACTCGCCTGCTGGTATAAGTCATTCTCTCCGCCAGCTCTAAGGCCACACGCTCCCGCTCAGAGAAGAGAGGGCTTTTGCGGTAGTCGCCTAGCACTGCCTCTACCTTCTCAGCTGAAGCCCCGTTTTGCATCCCACTGGACGCATTAAGGTCGAGTCAATAGGGGCAACCGTTGATGCTGGCCGCCTTGACGCATACCAGGTGGCGGAGCTCAGGCTCTATTAACCCGGAATCCTGAATCCCTTTGCCAAGGGCCTGGACCCCTTTATAGATCGTCGGCCTCAAGGCGTAGATGCGCGCGGTATTCAACACCGATCCGTAGCGTTTTATCTGCTCCTCAAATATTTCTCTAATCTCTTGAGGCACTTCCTCTGTATTTACTCCGTTAACTCTAGCCATAAACCCTCCTCGCAAATTCCTTACCTAGACCCTGCCGCAGCCTATCGTGATAAAGGGCTCATTTTTGTTTATCGATCGCGTCATCGGCGGGATGATGATTGTGGGAATATCAGCTTTAAAGTCGGCGACTAAGGTGTCTATGCGGCCGTAAGTGTACGGACCTTCTTCGGCTAAGACATGGCGATGGTGGCCTTTTGGCCAATGGTTATCGTAACCCACCACCCTTTCTCCCTCGGGCGAAATCGCGCCTTCCTCACCATTATGGCAATGAATGCCATAAATAGTGGCGGCGCGTCAAACAAAGGCCAGCCCAATAAGAATCAGCCGACAAGGGGAGACAGGATCTCTTTGTGCAGGATGAAACCGTGCCACGCTTCAGACGCATCTGATTGGCAAATTTCTTAACCAACCGGCCTCAGGAATTAGAGGAGCTGTGTTTCAAGCCTGATCGTTCCAGGCGTTCTTCTTCGCTAAAAGGGGTCTGGAGAGGCCGGATCACTTCTCAATTAGGGAGAAAAAAGTTAGACTCTGGCGTCTCGATGCTCGCGGAGCGTCGGGAGCGGACAGGAGACAACATGCCCAAGAAAGAGATCATTCAGCTGAATCTCGCTGCAGCCAATCCCAATCTGTCACCCGCCACCAGGTTCGGCAATCTGGTCTTCGTGTCTGGCCAGACCGGGAGGCACCCAATCTCGGGGGAGGTCGGCAAAGGCGTCCGCGAGCAAACCCATTATACCCTGCAGCGCGTCAAGATGATTTTGCAGGCCGCGGGAACATCTCTTGATAATGTCCTGACCGTGACCACGCATCTGACCAAACGGGAGGACTTGGCGGCCTATAACGAGGAGTACGCCAAATTCTTCCCGACCAACAAGCCGGCCAGGACCACCGTGGAAGTGATGTTGAACTCCCCCGATCTCCTGGTGGAGATAACGGTAACCGCCTGCATCCCCGATTGACCCCTCGAGGAGTTCAGGGATAGGCAGCGAAATATTGACTTATTCTTAACGTTGTCGAACGAAGCGGGTTTTGCCAACCGCAGGCAGGCTCATTTGAACTGAGCTACGCTTTGAAGCGTTGCTTCCGCCTCAGCGGCCCGCCGGGGTGACGCGGAGGATGCGTCCGTTCCGTGAATCGGTGAGGAGGTAGAGCGATCCGTCCGGTGCCTGCCGCACGTCGCGGATGCGCTCTCCGAGTTCGGCGAGGTAGCGCTCCTCTTTAGAAACCTTGCCGTCCTTCATCACGAGCCTTACCAGGAGCCCCGGGTTGAGAGACCCGACGAGAATGTTTCCTTTCCAGTCGGGAAACATCTTGCCCGTGTAAAAGGTCATGCCGGAGGGGGCGATCACCGGATCCCAGTAGTACACCGGCTGCTCCATGCCAGCCTTCGCCGTCCCCTCGCCGATCTTCAAGCCCGAGTAGTGGACGCCGTAGGAGATCACCGGCCATCCGTAGTTCTTGCCCGCCTCGGGTTTGTTCAGCTCGTCGCCGCCGCGCGCGCCGTGTTCGACCGTCCAGAGTTCTCTGTTGTCGGGATGGAGCGCCGCGGCCTGGACGTTTCTGTGCCCGTAGGACCAGATCTCGGGCAGCGCGCCCTTGCGGCCGACGAAGGGGTTGTCGCGCGGCGCCGAGCCGTCCGGGTTGATCCGCACGATCTTTCCGAGAGTCGTCGATAGGTCCTGGGCTTTTTCCGAGTAGTTGAATCGCTCGCCCAAAGTCACGAACATCGTGCCGTCGCGCCTGAAAACAATTCTCGATCCCCAGTGCAGGCTGCCGCTCACCTTCGGCTGCTGGCGCCAGATCACTTTTGTCTCTTCAAGCCCGTTTTCGCCCAGCCGACTGCGGGTGACGGCGGTGCCTGCGCCTCCCTCATCGGGCTCGGCAAAAGAGATGTAGACGAGCCGGTCCTTCGTGAAATCTGGGCTGAGGGCCACGTCGAGGAGGCCTGCTTGGCCTCCGGTCAGGACCTTCGACACGCCGGCGAGCGGCTCGGAGAGGCGCCCGTCGCGCTCGACCCTGCGGAGCCGCCCCGGACGCTCGGTGACGAGCATGCGGCCGTCGGGAAGGAACTCGAGCCCCCAGGGGTGCTCCAGCCCCTTCGCTACGGTCTCGGCGCGGACGAAGCCTCTTATCGGCGCCGGCGTAGGAGAGCGCGGCGCTTGGCCTTGGGCCGTGGAAGTGGCGCAGGCGCCCAAAAACGCGATGAGCAGCCAGCCAGCGAGAAACCGGCTCCACCGGTTCAGCCTGGACATATCTCTTTCATCTCGATCCATGTTGCGCTTCATCATTAGTCAATTCGTAGCACGGCTGGGTAAGAGGTGGAAGAGGGGAATAGGGCGATTTCTTCCTCAACCGGTTTTTAGGGCTGAGGCGAGAGCGTGTTTCAGGAGGCTGGTGCCGCTAACTCCTTAAGCATAATTGTGCTAAGGTATTGCTTCAGCCTATGGAGACATTAGAGCGCATCCGCCACTTTACCGCAGCCAATCCGGGATACATGACCCTTGAGGGGACCAACCAGTATCTCTTGGGTCGGGAAGAGATCACGGTTATCGACGTTGCGCTTCCCTCGACGGAAAACATCGAGGGGATCTTGCGGCAGGTAGAGGCCACGGGGGGAAGGAGGATCGAAAAGATTCTTTTAACGCACATTCACAGGGATCACTCGGGCGGCGCCCTGGAGTTAAAGAAGCGCTGCGGCGCAGAGCTTGGGATCTCCCGTTTGCGGGCCGGATTTCTAGGGGCAGAGGACTTCACTTACTCAAATGGCGACAGGATTCCTTACGACGGCGGGGAGCTGGAAGTGGTTCATACTCCGGGCCATGAATCCGGTCACTGCTGCTTCTACGAGCCGAGCCAGCAGCTCCTCTTCACCGGTGATCACATCCTTGGTCGAGGGACCACGGTGATCGCGCCTCCAGATGGGGACATGGCTGCGTACTTGGAATCGCTGGAAAAGTTGCTTGGGCTGCGGATGCGATGGATGTTGCCCGGCCATGGCCCGGTAATCGGCGACCCTCATGCGAAAATCAAGGAGTACATCGATCACCGGTTGCTGCGTGAGCAAGAGGTGCTTCTCGCTTTGAGCCACGGTCACCACACCATTCCCTCCATTACGGCCAGGATTTATGCCGATCTTCCCAAGGCCCTGGTGGCCGCGGCCCAACTCTCGGTCGAGGCTCACCTGCTGAAGTTGATTCAGGAGGGACGCGTGATAAAGGAAGGGCAGCGCTACCTAATCAAAGAAAGGGACTGACGGCGCCGGCGGACGAGATCAAGGGGAATTCGCAAGGGCTCGGTTCCCGTCTCCAGCTCTTTCCAAAGGGCCTCCGCGACCTCCGCCGAGCGCGGGAGCGGGATGCCGTCTAGGAGAAGGACGAAGGCGCCTCTGGCCTGCAGGAGAAGCGGACGGCCACTTTCTTGGGGAGCGGTAAGGGTATCGTCGCTGGCCGGCACCGGTCGTAGCGAGATTCCATAGCGCTTCTCCAAGGCTCCGCGGTAGCTGCTGTAGAACTCTTGAGCGTCCTTTGGGTTGTCCCAAGCCGTAACCCAGCCGAGAACCAGCTCTTCTCCTTGCTGGAAGGCGAAGAGGTTGTCCCCGGCCCATCCGGCAGCGGCTTGCGCGGCCTCTTCCTTGGAAAGAGTCTGGCTCAAGAGGGCCCGGATCAGGAATTCCCCCAAAGTCTCCTCCACGATCTTTTGGCTGCCGAATTGGCGGATCAAGGACCAGGGCGTGATCTGAACCGGGTCCATCCTCTTGGCGTAATAGTTTTCCGGGTGAAGGAGCTGCTTGGTGGAGAGCGGCGGATCAGAGAAGAGCCTGTTGACCCCTTCCCAGCCTTTGACGGAATAGGCCCAGAGAGCGAATTGGCTTCCCTGGAGGTATTCAAAGGTCGCCTTTTGGCGCAGCAGTTGAGGAAGGTGAGAAAGCTCCTTGTCCGCTTGTTCCGCCAAACGAGTAAGGCCTTTTATCCCTTCCAAGATTTTCTCTTTGGAATCTCCCATCAGGTGCGCGAGTCCTACCAGGACGGCGTCTCCCTTTGCCAGCGCCCGCAGGGCCAGTCTCGAGTCCGCCGTGTTCCGATGCTTGAGATTTTGCTCCAAGTGGAAATGTTGTTCTTGGAGGGCATGGGTGAGCGCATGGATGAGCTGCAGCTGTTTTGGGAGGTCCTCTTCTAAGCCCCCAGGAGATCTCGGAACGGCGAGGCCTGCCTTTGACGGCGCGCGGATAATAGCGTTCTTGCGGGAGTCGTAGAGCGGTTGTTGCTGAAACAGATAGAGATCCCGAAGGGCCTTTGGTAAATCCGCGTCTTCGGGGAGCAGGCCAAGACGCTTATATACCCGGGCCATCTGGGGAAGGACCTGATTTTGAGGGTCTTGCATAACGGATCTTTCAAAAAGCGCTTGGATCTCATCTATCGTCCCGGTCTCGACAGCGACGTCATAGCGGAAAGGAAGACCCCTAATCTGAGAGACCCTCTGTTTCAGTTTTTCAAAGGAGAGGGGAGGCGCCGGTGGAAACAACTCAAGATCCGTTTCCACACAACCAAAGAAAAGAAAGAGAAAACCCAACGAAAGTGGGACCGCCCAAAACCTCCTCCCGGCCGGCATCTATTTCTCCATGATAATGATGGGGAATCCCTTGCGCGCCAGTTGATGCGCGTGTCCCTCGGCCTCGCGCCGATCGGCGAAGGTTCCCAGTTGCACCCGGTAGTAAACGGCATCTTGACCGTGGAAGGGGACAATGGACACTTGGGGGTAACTCTTGGCTAGCTCGTTTTTGAGCCTCTTGGCGTTCTCAATCTCGACAAAAGAGCCGATCTGGAGAGTAAAATCCAGGCTGTCGGGGATCGCCGAGATTTTGCGCGGCCCGCTATCGATCACCTCGATGCGTACCGGGATAGTTCCAGGTCCGATCATCCCCAGCATCCGGGCCGCGGCATACGAGAGATCGATGATTCTCCCCTTAAGGAAAGGGCCGCGGTCGTTGATGGTGACCTCCGTGGATCTCCCGTTGTCGAGATTAGTGACCATAACCCGTGTGCCAAGAGGTAAGGTCTGATGGGCTGCGGTCAGTTCGTGCTGATCATAGACGGACCCGCTGGCAGTGGGCCGTCCGTGAAATCCCGGGCCGTACCATGATGCGACTCCGGTCTGGCTAGCGCCGCTTCCGAGCTGTGGAGGCGCCAGTTTGACTTTCGCCGGAGGCAGGGAACAGGCGGCGAACGAAAGAGAGAGGAGACCTATATAGATTCTATACCGGCTGCTGGCGGGTCCTGCCTTGACGGATATCGGCGGCATGGGGTTTTGATTATGGAGAAATCCGTAAGAGAATTGAGCCTATAATAAAAAAGGGGCGAACCGACCTGTCGCCCCCTTCTTTCAAGAATCAGAAGACTACCAGCGGTTACGTCCGCCACTCCTTCTTGCTCCGCCTCCACCTCCGCCTCCGCCGTCGCGCCTCTGCATAGGTTTGGCCTCATTGACGACCAAGGTACGGCCATCCAGTTGGGTGCCGTTCAGGGCCTCGATGGCCTTTTGGGCCTCAGCCCCGGAGCTCATCTCCACGAACCCGAAGCCCCTTGACTGGCCCGTAAATTTATCCGCGATCACCTTGGCCGATTCCACGGTCCCGTGCGCCGCGAATATTTCCTGCAGTTGCCCTTCCGTTACGGAATAAGGCAGACCGCCAACATACAATTTATTACTCATGTTCTCCTCCTTAATAAGAGAATGTTGATGTCTTCGACCCTGAGAACCTGACCACTAATAGGAGCAGAACATGGGAAACTTAATGGCTGGAACCACGCTCTGGTCGGTTTATCCTTATAGGTATCGCCTCGCAAGGAAAGACTCACTGGGCCTTCAACTTTTGTCTATTCCTCTTTCAGAAGGCCCCATACTGAAGAAGGAACTTTACTCTACGTTGTTTTCTCCGTTATGTCAACCGACCCTGCCTTTTTTCTGTAAGGCTAGTTTTCTGGCTAATCGTTTACGCTGTTTGAGGCAGGGAGAATGCTCGCCCGTATCCCGGCAGGCAGAGCAGGATGGGCAAATCCATCCGCCGCACTGGCAGCGCCCCCCGGGCTTGTCGACCAAGCCAGGCCTGGTCCGGAAAGAGGAGCGGCAATGAAAGCAGATGATCTCCGCGACCCCTTCCACAATTTCTAAATCCTCAGCCGGTGCGATCCGCCGCATGGACTCCCCCCTGACTTCCACACGGTATTGAAATGTATGCTTGGTGG
>Ga0114945_10002074_pt1 | contig 11965 bp, 8 predicted proteins | sample OV2TP3_FD_87194 | JGI IMG/M metagenome (GOLD analysis project Ga0114945, IMG submission 87194) | Hot spring microbial communities from Beatty, Nevada to study Microbial Dark Matter (Phase II) - OV2 TP3 | ecosystem: Environmental > Aquatic > Thermal springs > Hot (42-90C) | place: USA: Beatty... | reverse complement strand
TCTCGGCCATTCCCTACCGGGAGCGCTCCCTCAACCCCTCGCGCGGCCTGGATCAGGAGGAAATCATCCTGGTGAGGGGGCTTGCGCCCGCGGCCCGAGTGTTGCGCCCGGCCCGGGGGCGTTTCCCGGAGGCCAGGCCCGAGACGGTGTTCCGGCATTACACCAGCAAGGAAGGCCTTTCGGGGATACTCGCGTCCCGGAGCCTATGGAACGGGTATCTCAGCTACATCCAGCTCATCAGGGGCGTGGCCCGCCGGACCTTCCAGGACATCACCGGGGTTTTCCTGACCCTGCCCAGCATGGTGGACCCCAAGAGCGGGGTCCTGGCCTACGACTACCCCTATTTCGTGGATGTGCGCCTGCCTCGGGAGTTTCCCCTCCTGGAGATCGAGAGGGGCCAGATGTACCTGGTCCCTCTTCCCGCGCGCACGATGGGCTGGGCCCTGGAGGCCTACAGGCGCTGGCTCTCCGGAAAGGGGGCCTCCGACCATAGGATGATCGAGGGTCTGGAGCAAGAGGGGGGACCGGGGCCCAGGCTCGCCGTTCCCGTGGAGATCGTGGGCCACGGCCTCGTGGGCGCAAACGGCAGGAGCTTCTGGACAGACGCTGCCAGCCGCGGCCTGGAGGGCCTGCCCAGGACGATAGGCTCCAGCCTCAAGAAGGACTCCCTGGAGAGCCTGCTCAAGGCCGAAGTCTTCGATCCGGAGCGCCTGCTCAGGAACCTCAAAAAGGATACTTTTCTCCGCGAGCAATACGGCGTACCAGTGGTCAAGGAGGGCTACACTGTGGAGGAGCACACCTTGATGGTAATGAGGCTTTTCGAGCGCACCTTCGCCGACAAGGAGCTGCCAGGGGGCGTTGAGCCGGGCTTTTTCCGCCTGATCCTGGCCCTCCACGACATAGGCAAGCCCAGGGCCCTGAGCCAGGGGGACCTCTCCGCCCAGCACGAGCATACGGCCCGGATCATGGAGATTTTTCTGGGCAACCTGGGCTATGAGGCCAGCCTGATCTCGGCCGCGGTGGGACTCATCTCCGGAGATCCCCTGGGCTTCTATCTGCGGGGCGGCAAGCTCGAGGAGGCCGCGGCGACTCTCTCGGCCATGCGGAAGAAGTCCGGGCTGCCTGGGGAAGATTTCTTCGAGCTGCTGGTACGTTTTTTCATGGTGGACGCCGGGGCTTATGCACGGCTGGGAGGAGGGATTGGAGCCACTGACTATCTCTTCCTCCTGGACTCCAAGCGAGGCCGGCTCTCCTTTGAGCCCTACGGAGCCGGCGCGAAGCTCAAGGAACTGCGGCGCGCCCTGGGTCTGCAGGCTGAGCAGGAGACTGCGCCAGCCAGGATTGAAGCTCCCCGCTTCGAGGCTCTTCCTTGAAGCTCAATTCAGCCCCGACCCCTCCGAAGGCGTCGAGGCGGGTGTTGTGCTGGACCTGGAAGACCTCGCAGCCCTGGTCCAGGGCGCTCCGGATCATCTCCCCGATCACGTTGAAAGCCGGGGCCGTCTCAAGCCAGCAGTAGGCGCATCTCTTGCCGCTTGTGGCCAGGGCTCCGCAGGGGCAGACCCTCCCCATCTTTGAGAGGCCTTCCCGCACCAGGAGCATTCTGGCCCTGCCCAGGTTGAGGGCCCTCAGGGTCTCCGGCAGGCCCAGGACTCCCATCCCCCCTGACTTGACCGCGTCAAAGAGGCGGTGGACGAGCACGCTCTCGCGCACCTTGCGGGACTCCCGCTCGCCCACAAGGACGCTGGCCAGCACCTCGGCCTGGCTCATCCCCGCGTGCAACTCGGGACTCGTGATCAGGTTGTCCTGGAGGCGGGTGTGCAGGTGGCTCACGAGGAGAGACTCCAGGTCCGGAGGCGCTCCCAGGATCAGCCGGTCGAGGCTTCGCAGGCGCGCCCAGGAAAGCATCTCGCCGGCCAGGGCCCTGAGGCGGCCATGCAGGGGGTCAGCGGCAAGACGCCCCCTTGGCGCCGCGGTCCAGCCTGGAGCAAGGGCGGGCTCCTCGATCTCGCCCAGATAGGCTTCCAGGAGCCTGGCCTTCCCGGCCGAGACCAGGGCGATGCCGTAGCGCTGGTGCTGGTCCAGGATGTTGGCCAGGGGGGCTAGGTCCAGGGCTCCGAGGCGCAGGCTCGTCACGGCCGTCAGGGGAAGGGGGAAGGCCTGCCAGAGTCCCTCCCTGAGGCAACTGAAGACCGCCAGGGCCCTGCGGCCGCCGGGCTTGAAATCCTGGAGGAAGCCCTCGACGCGCTCGAGGTCGGGCCGGAGGTCCTTGAGGGGGTCCTTGGCCGCGGCTTCCCGGATCAGGCCGGTCGCCTGGCGCCGCCAATTGTCCTGGCCGTCCATCTCGAGGTAGAGGCTGAGGCAGGGGGTCTCGGCCTTGAAGCGCAACAGCTCTTGGACCTCCCGGGCGGAAACCATGGGATCTGGGTGAGGGGGCAAAAACTAGTTTAGCCCCTGGGAGGGGCGAAAGGCAAGGGGGAGGACAAGGGCATTTTGGTCACAGGCCTTGCCCGGCAGGGCCCGAAATCCCTTTGCTGGCTCCGGGCCGAGTTTGATAAGATGGCCGCAGGAGAAAGTGGCCAGATCCCTGAGGTTGTCTAGGAAGGAAGGAATGGCGCGAGAGGAGAACGGCCTCCCCGTCATCGAGTCCCGCGTGGACCGGGAGAGCCCGGACTTCCGGGAGAACATGCGCACCCACGAGGGCCTGGTCTCCGAGCTCAAATCCCGCCTGGAGGAGGTCCGGAGGGGGGGGCCCGAGAAGGCCGTCAGCCTCCACCGGGAGCGCGGCAAGCTCACGGCCCGCGAGAGGATCGAGCTCTTGATCGACTCCGGCTCCCATTTCCTGGAGCTCTCCCCCATGGCCGCCTACGGGATGTACGACGGAGAGGTCCCCTCCGCCGGGATCCTGACCGGCCTGGGGGTGGTCTCCGGGAGGCTCTGCGTGATCGTGGCCAACGACGCCACGGTCAAGGGCGGGACCTACTATGCCGAGACCGTCAAGAAGCACCTCAGGGCTCAGGAGATCGCGCGCGAGAATCGTCTCCCCTGCCTCTACCTCGTGGACTCGGGAGGGGTCTTCTTGCCCAAGCAGGCCGAGGTCTTCCCGGACAAGGAGCACTTCGGCCGCATCTTCTATAACCAGGCCGTGATGTCCTCCCTGGGCATCCCCCAGATCTCGGTCGTGATGGGCATGTGCACGGCCGGGGGGGCCTACGTCCCTGCCATGTCGGATGAGTGCGTGATCGTGCGCGGCAACGGGACGATCTACCTGGGAGGCCCCCCCCTGGTCAAGGCCGCGACCGGGGAGGAGTCCACGGCCGAGGAGCTTGGCGGGGGGGAGATGCACAGCCGCGTCTCCGGGGTGACCGACCACCTGGCTGAGAACGACGTGCAGGCCCTCAGGATATGCCGCTCCCTCGTGGAAAACCTCAATCTCCCGCCCTTCGCCCTCGGCCAGGGGGCGGAGCCCCTCTACCCCGCCTCGGACCTCTACGGGATCGTCCACAGGGACCTGCGCCGGCCCTGCGACGCAACCGAGGTGATCGCCAGGATCGTGGACGCAAGCCGCTTCCAGGCCTTCAAGCCCCTCTACGGGCAGACCCTGGTCTGCGGCTTTGGGCGGATCATGGGCCGGCTGGTGGGGATCCTGGCCAACCGCGGGATCCTCTTCTCCGAGTCGGCCCTCAAGGGAGCCCACTTCGTGGAGATCTGCTGCCAGAGGAGGATCCCCCTTCTCTTTCTCCAGAACATCACCGGCTTCATGGTGGGCCGGGAGTTCGAGCAGGGCGGGATCATCAAGCACGGGGCCAAGCTCGTCCAGGCGGTCTCGGTCGCCCAGGTGCCCAAGATCACGGTCGTGATCGGGGCCTCCAACGGGGCCGGCAACTACGCCATGTGCGGGCGTGCCTACGGGGCGCGGTTCTTGTTCACCTGGCCGAACTCCCGGGTCTCGGTGATGGGGGCGGAGCAGGCCGCCCAGGTCATGATCATCATCAAGCGCGAGCAGTTGAAGCGCCGGCAAGCGGAGCTTTCCTCCGAGGAGGAGGAGAAGATCGCCTCCCCCATCCGCGCCCAGTACGAGGCCGAGGGACATCCCTTCTTCGGGACCGCGCGCCTCTGGGACGACGGGATCATAGACCCGGCCCAGACCCGCCAGGTCCTGGGCTTGTGCCTTGCGGCCTCCTCCTTCGCCCCGATCCCGGAGCCCCGCTACCCGGTCTTCCGGATGTGATGGACTATCGGCACATCCGCCTCGAGGTGGGCCCCATGCCCTCCGTTTTCGCCGCAGGGAGGGGCTCCCGGCTCCCGGTCGTGGCCTGGGTCGCCTTGAACCGCCCCGAGGTCAGAAACGCCATGGACGACACCACCCTGAGGGAGCTGGCCGATTGCTTCCGCAGGCTGGCGCGGGAGAAGGGCCTGCGCGCGGTGGTCGTGCGCGGGGAGGGGCCGGACTTCTGCGCGGGGGCGGACGTCAACTGGATGCGCAGGGCCGGGGCCTTGGGTCCAGCCCAGGGCCGGAGGGACGCCCGGCTTCTGGCAGAGATGTGCCGGGCCGTGGACGAATGCCCGGTCCCTGTGCTCGCCCGCGCCCATGGCTCTGTCTACGGCGGGGGGCTGGGGCTGGCGGCCTGCTGCGACGTCGTGGTCGCGGCGAAGGACGCCAAGATGTGCTTCTCAGAGTGCCGCCTCGGGATCCTCCCCGCGGTCGTCTCCTGCTTCGTCCTTCCCAAGATAGGCCCTGCCCGCGCCCGCCGCTACACCTTGACAGCGGAGGTCTTCGGGATGGAGGACGCCCGGGAGATGGGGCTGGTCCACATGGTGGCCCCATTGGCCGACCTGGACGAGCGCGTGGAGGCCCTCCTTGGGAGCGTGCTGCGCAACGGCCCAAAGGCGGTGCGGGAGGCCAAGGCCTTGATCCGCAGGCTTTCGGGCGGAGGGCTTGAGAGGCGCCTCGGGCTTGCGATCAAGGCCCTGGTCCGGGCGCGTTCCTCGCCCGAGGGCCAGGAAGGGCTCTCGGCTTTCCTGGAGAAGCGCGCCCCCTCTTGGATCGCGCCAGGATGAGGGGCGGGGCTCCCCGCCTCGTGGAGGTGGGGCCGCGGGATGGGCTGCAGAACGAGGCCATGATCCCCCTGGAGGCCAAGGTCGCCTTCATAGACGAGCTCTCCGGGGCCGGCCTCAGGGAGATCGAGGCCGGGGCCTTCGTGTCGCCCAAGGCCGTGCCGCAGATGGCGGATTCCCTGGAGGTCTTCGAGAGCCTCCGGCGCAGGGAGGGGGTGACCTACTCGGCCCTGGTCCCAAACGAGGCCGGCCTGGAGCGGGCCCTTGAGGCCGAAGCGGACAAGATCGCGGTTTTCACCGCGGCCTCGGAGACCTTCAACAGGAGGAACATCAACGCCACGATCGCGGAGTCTCTGGAGCGCTTCCGCCCCGTGGTGGCCGGAGCCAAGCAGGCGGGGCTGCCCGTGCGGGCCTACGTCTCGACCGCCTTCCACTGCCCCTTCGAGGGGCCCGTTGCCCCGCAGGGAGTGATGGCGGTCGTGGAGGGCCTCCTCGAGCTGGGGATTGACGAGCTCTCGATCGGGGACACGATCGGCCGGGCATCCCCGACCGAGGTGCGGGCCTTGCTCGAGCTCCTCCTCAAGCGCGTCAGGCCCGAGGCGGTCTTCCTGCACTTTCACGACACCTACGGCATGGCCGTGGCCAACGCCCTCACCGCTTGGCAGGAGTACGGCATCTCGGGTTTTGACGCCTCTGCCGGTGGTCTCGGGGGCTGCCCCTACGCTCCGGGAGCCAGCGGCAACGTGGCGACAGAGGACCTGGCCTTCGCCTTCAAGGCCTGCGGGGCGAGAGTCGAGGTGGACCTAGCCAGGATCAGGGCCGCGACGGCTCTCCTTGAGCCTCACCTCGGCCATCCCTTGGCCTCGCATTTAAGTAAAATAGACCTCAAGTAGGAGCGGCGGCCATCAGGCCCCTGGCGCAAAGCGCCAGGGGCGTGACAAATATAAGGGGCTCCTGTTCGGGGGGTTCAGCGCGCGAACGAGCGGAAGCGAGAGGAGCGCGCGACGACGAAATGGGGGGCAGAGCCCCCCTTGTGGAGCGCCGGCGCGAGAAGCGAGACCTTTCGAGCGGCGGCCATCAGGCCCCTGGCGCTTTGCGCCAGGGGCGCGACAAATGCGCCTGTGGTGAAATGGATATCACGGCAGCCTCCGAAGCTGCAAGTAGAGGTTCGATTCCTCTCAGGCGCACCACTCTTCTGGCCCAGAAATCGAATCTGTATCGAGGGGCCCATTGGCCCGGTGAACCTGGGACCAGGCCCTGCAAAGGGCCCAAGGAGCGGTAGTGCAAAAGAGGCCGAGTCTCCTGGGCCTTCTGGCCGCCAAGGAAGAGCCTGATTTGTCTAGAATCTCTCCGCCTTAGGGTTTTCCTGAGGGATTGCTAACGAGAGAGGTGGTTTCAATGGTCAAGAGAAGCGGATGGATCCTGGCTATGCTCCTGGCAGCGCCGGGCTGGGCGATGCGCACGGTTTCCGTCACCGGGATCGGGCGAGTGTCGGTCAGGCCTGACGTCGCCCATGTCAGCTACGCCATTCTCAACGAGACGAGGCTTGGCCCCAAGGTCACGACGCAGGAAATAATGAAGCTGAGCCAGGCCTTGGTCCAGCAGAACCAGCAGAGGGTCCTGCCCGCCTACGAGGCCATCAAGGGCCTGGTGGGCTCGCAGGGGACCGTGGAGGTGGACACCAGGAGAGGCCGGGTGACGGAATACGAAGAGGACGGCAGGAACCAAGTGAAGAAATACCGGGTGCTGACCACCATCCAGGTCAGGCTCGAAGGGTTTAAAGGCAAGGAATTGGATCAGAAGCTCAGCCAGCTCTACGACGCTTCCAATATCCAGGTGGATGAGGTGAGCGATCCCAGCTATGATCTCAGGCCTGGCACCCGGGCCAGGGCCCAGAAGCGGGCCTACCGCCTGGCGGTCAAAAACGGGATCGATGCGGCCCAGGCCCAACTGGAGCGGGGAGAGGACCTTGGAGAAGCAGTCCAGCGCGGGAACCGGGTTGAGGTCCCTTCTCCGATGCGTTTCCAGGCGGCTGCTCTTTCTCGCCAATCCGCCAATGGGGACGAATCCTCCCCTCTCATCGAGTCAGGCAAGATCGCTGTCCAGGCTGCGGTGGACTTCTTATTCGAGGTTTTGGGCACGCCGGCTCGCCTCATGAGGGTCGCCGGCGGCCAGGGCTGATCCGCTCTCCCGGTCAAAAAATCAAAGGGCCTGTCCGCAAGGACAGGCCCTTTAGCTTTGCGCGCTTTCGCCGTCGCTCCCCGCAGTCCGGGTGTGACGCAAGTCACGCCTTCCCTGTAACAAAAACTTAACGCCCGCGTCCTATATTGTGGGAAGCCGTATGCAAGAGCTCGAGGCGCGGCCCGGGGGGGAGGCATGGGCCGACCCAAGGAATAGGACGGTCCTCATCGTGGACGACGACGAGGCCGTTCTCAACCTCCTGGAGATACTGATCCGCCGCGACGGCTTCAAGATCGAGAGGGCCGCCTCCGGAGAGGAGGCCCTTGAGAAGCTCAAGAGCCGCCCCGACGCGGTCGTCCTTGACTTCATGCTCCCGGGAATCAGCGCCTACGACGTTCTTAGGCGGCTGAGATCCTGGTCCGAGCCCATCCCTCCCGTGATCGTCGTGACCGCGTTCTACGAGAGCAAGGAGATCCAGGAGATGAAGAGGGACCCCAACGTGGTCCTTTTCCTCTCCAAGCCCATCAACCAGGAGAAGCTCCTCCAGGCCCTCCACAAAGTCCTTGTCACCCAGCCCCAAAAGCTGAAAAATCCACATTGACAAAATCAGGCTTAGGGGTTAAGCTAATCGTGATTGGGTGGCGGGAGGCTATATGAGGAAATACCTGGTCGTGGCAGCGATCGCGCCATTGCTCGGCCTGCCCTTTGAGGAGGCTGGAGCTGAGGCATCAGCAAAGGACGCTTATGTTCGGTTTGAAGGGTTTCAGGAGAAGATTGATCCCGCAGGAGACAGCGGCTGGCGGGGGCACATGACGAAGGGCAGAGCAGCCCTATGCACCTGGATCAATGAAACCGTGAATGGCAAACCCTGGAAGAGAACCCTGGCGATCCCGGATCATCGGAGCGTTGCTGGGAGCGTGAAGGACGGGAAACAGTATGCTTACGGCGATTTATGGTTGCGCTATGTATTCCCGCACATGGTGGCGACGATGGGAAATGTCATGGAGGAAGTCAGGATCAAGCCTGTTCGTTGCGAGCTAAAGTGACGGGTCTGTGGGATTTGGCAGGGGCGGCCGTCTCCGCGAGGAAAGCCCGGCGGCTTTAGGAAGAGCCTATCAGGGTCGAGAGGTCCCCCACGATCTTTTCCCAGTCCCGGGCCGCTATCCCGCCCTGAGCGAAGTCTGCGCGGCCCCCGGCCGAGCCTCCGAAGGCCTGGGCAAGGGCCTTGGCGATCTTGGCGGCGTCAAAGCCCTTGGCCAGGAGGTCCTGGGTCGCGGCCAGGACGAAGCTGAGCTTTCCTCCGGTCGGGGTAGCCAGGAATACCGCCCCTGAGCCGATCTCGGCCTTGGCCCTGTCCGCCAGGCTGCGCAGGGACTTGGGGTCAGCGCCCTCCAGGCGCTGGAGGCAGAGCCTGATTCCCTTGACCTCCAGGGTCCTGAGGCCTTCGGCCTGGGTGGAGAGCTTTTGGGACCTGAGGCGTCTGAGGAGCTCCTTAAGCTCCTTTTCGCGGATCCTGAGCTCGGAGGGGCCGCTCGTGGGGGGGGACTGCTCGGCCCTGCCTCCGAGCCTGTGTATCTCCTCCAGGAGCTCCCTCTGGCGGGCCATGAGCTGGGCCGCCGTCTGCTCCTCTTCCTCTTGCTTGAGGCGCAGGGCGTCCTCCACGGCCCTGCCTGCCACGGCTTCGATGCGCCGGATGCCCGAGGCCACAGAGGACTCCTTGAGGATCTTAAACGCCGCAAGCTCGGCCGTGTTCCTGACGTGGGTCCCGCCGCAGAGCTCCAGGCTGAAGCGCTCCTTGGGGTCCTTCCAGCCCTTTGGGCCGCCGATCAGCACGAACCTGGGCTTCTCCCCGTAGTCCTCCCCAAGCAGGGTCAGGGCCCCGTAGGCCTTGACCTTCTCGATGGAGTCCACGCGCGTGAGGACAGGCTCCTTCCTCTTGATTTCATCCGCGACCAGGGCCTCGAGCTTCTGGATGGTCTCGGGGTCGAGGGCCTTGGGGTGGGTGAAATCGAAGCGCAGCTTGTCGGCGCCCACGTAGGAGCCAGCCTGCCGCACGTGGGTCCCGAGGATGCGGCGAAGGGCCTCGTTCAAAAGGTGGGTGCCGGTGTGGTGCGGGGCTATGTAGTGGCGCCGCGCCGCGTCCACCTTGGCCAGGACCTTGTCCCCGGGCTCCAGGGGAGTCGCGTCCTTGACGAGATGGAGGATCGCGCTTCCCTGCCTCTGGGTGTCGATCACCTTGGCGAGGAGGCGCTTGCCGTCAGGGCTGAGCAGGACTCCCTCGTCTCCCACCTGCCCTCCCCCCTCGGGATAGAATGGGGTGCGGTCCAGCACCACCACTCCGCGCTCCCCCCGCAGCTCGACCGCCACGACCTCGGCGAACTCCTGCAGGGACTCGTAGCCGGTGAACTCGTTTTCGGCCCCAGGAGGGAGCTCCAGGAGAATGGCCCTTTCCCCCGACCCCTTCCATGAGGCGCGGGCGATCTCAGCCGCCTTTTGCGCCGCTTTCCGGAATCCCTGCTCGTCCACCGCGATCCCGCGTTCCGCGCAGATCTCGCGGGTGAGCTCCAGGGGAAATCCGTAGGTCTCGTAGAGCGAGAAGGCCTGCTCCCCTGGGAGGACCTTCCGGGCGCTCCCAAGGAGCTTCGCAAGCTCCACCTGGCCAGTGCCCAGGGTCTCCAGGAACTTCTGCTCCTCGATCCTGAGGGTGGCCTCGAGCTGGGGAGCGGCCTCCCTGATTTCCGGATAGGGCTCGCCGAAGATCTCGGCCACGGCCAAGACCAGCTTGTGAAGAAAGGGAAAGGGGTGCCCCAGGATCTGGCCGTGCCTGACCGCCCTGCGGATGAGGCGCCTGAGGACGTAGCCCCGCTCCACGTTCGAGGGGATGACCCCCTCGGCCATGAGCATGGCGGAGGCCCGGGCATGGTCCGCGATCACTCTGAAGGCCCGCTCGGCCCGGGCATCCCTCCTTGGGTCCACTCCCAGGGCCTGGGCCGCCATTTCCACGAGGGGGGCGAAGAGGTCCGTCTCGAAGGGGGAGGCTCTGTCCTCCAGGGTGAAGAGCAGGCGCTCCAGGCCCATCCCTGTGTCTATGTTCCTGCGCGGGAGGGGCTTCAAGGATCCATCCTCCTGCCGGTCGAACTGGGTGAAGACCAGGTTCCAGAGCTCCAGGTAGCGGTCGCAATCGCAGCCGACCGAGCATGAGGGCCGGCCGCAGGAGGCGGCTTCCCCGCGGTCGAAGTATATCTCGGAGCAGGGCCCGCAGGGCCCGGTCGGCCCCATGTTCCAGAAGTTGGAGTTCTCCCCGAGCCTGACCGGGGGATTGGGGACACCGAGCCTCATCCAGATCCTGTAGGCCTCCTCGTCCTCCTTGAAGACGCTGGGATAAAGCCTCTTCGGGTCAAGGCCCATCTCCCTGGTCATGAATTCCCAGGCCCAGGCGATCGACTCCTCCTTGAAGTAGTCCCCGAAGGAGAAGTTCCCCAGCATCTCGAAGAAGGTCAGATGCCGTACCGTGGCTCCCACGCGGTCTATGTCTGTGGTCCTGAAGCACTTTTGGCAGCTCGCGGCCCGGGAGAGGTCGGTCTTGATTCCCAGGAAGTAGGGCTTGAAGGGGACCATTCCGGCCGAGTTGAACATCAGGCTGGGGTCCCCCTGGGGGATGAGGGGGGTGGAGGCCCGCAGGGAGTGGCCGCGCGCCGCGAAAAAATCAAGGTAGGACTGACGGATTCTCGAGCTTGTCTTCATGGGCGTGCGGCAGGGAGGGGTAAGGTTTCAGTGAAACCATGGTCCCTCATCTAGAAAGAGGGGCCAGCACACGAGACTTATCCACCAACTGTCGTTAACGACAGTCGGAGAACTTGGAACAAAATCGCGGACCATAGTGGATTTTCTGAATGCATACAGAGAGGGATTATATCAAATTGCCTGCCGCGCTCTTGGGATGGGATCTTATTCGACGAAGTCGCTTTCTGGAATGCCGCCTGAGACGAGCCACTGCTTGAGAATCTGGATGAATTCAGAGTCAGGCCCTCCGGGGAAGCCGCGCCTCGTGTTCTGGCGGTAGACTGTGATCCTCCATTTCCCGTCCTCGAAGCGGATGTAATAGACGACATGCGGCTTCTGGGGATCAGGGTGCCTGTCCACTTCGGCGCTCAGTATCCTTCGGCCAGAGAGGGAAACGGAGACGAAAACCCCGTCGCGAGATATCTCCTCATCCGAGGCTCCGGAGGGCGCGGCCATGTTCATGACCACCAGCCGCATCAGGTCGCCCTGGGCGTTCTCCGGATAGCGCGAGACGGCTTTCTCCAAGCGATCCCGATGGATGAGCTCCTCTAGGATGCTCTCGATATGGGCCTTGGCCTTGAGGCCTGCCAGGCGCCGCATGAGTTCCTTGGACTTCTTGATGAGGCTTTCGAGGTAGGCGGGAGTCACTCCGTGCCGCCGGCTCAATTCAAGGATCAGGGTGCCGAAGCCTTGGAACCGCGGGTCAAGGCGGGAGATGAGGCCCTCTTGGGAGCGGAACCTGGAAGGGATGACGGCTTTCCTGAGGCTTTGGCCCGGCCTGGAGTCAGGATCGATCCCTTTCTGTTCCATGTAATCAGCCAGCAGGGCTTCGAGCTGCTGGTCCGTCGGCTGTTTGGAGTCCATGATGCCTCGGATGTAGGCCTTCGCGTCATTGATCAGGTCAAGAATGGGCTCGATGGATTCCGTATGGGGGTCGAGCTGGCGG
>Ga0114945_10002073_pt1 | contig 11972 bp, 13 predicted proteins | sample OV2TP3_FD_87194 | JGI IMG/M metagenome (GOLD analysis project Ga0114945, IMG submission 87194) | Hot spring microbial communities from Beatty, Nevada to study Microbial Dark Matter (Phase II) - OV2 TP3 | ecosystem: Environmental > Aquatic > Thermal springs > Hot (42-90C) | place: USA: Beatty... | reverse complement strand
CGTGTAGGCAAAGAGGTACGCAGCCCGATCTGAGACAGGAAACGTCACCCGCGCCTCTTTCAAATCCTGGCATGCTCCCTTAACCAGCTTAGCCACCTGGGCCCGTTCGATCCGGATTTCTTCCAGCCGGCCGCTGTCTTTAAGCTGTTTCAGCAGGTCCATGAGAGGGCTGTGGTTTGAGTTGGATCAGTGGGCCGCGCATCACCTCAAAGAGAAATTCTGATCTATCCCGTCGTTTGGCCTCGAATTCCGCCGGGGTGTAAGTGGTGACGTTGATGGTTCTCCCGAATCGGGCTTCGAGGTCCTTCAGGAGCTTCTTAGAAGCGGGGGTTTCCTTGCCGACCAGGAGGAGATCAATATCAGAGCTTGCCCCTTGGCTGTCCTTGGCAAAGGAACCGTAGATAAAGGCCTGCTGGATAGACCTGATCGGTTGCAGTCCTTCGGCTATACGGACGGGGATTCCTCGAGTTTTTTCGACAATCCCCTTGATTTCGGCATAGAGGGGGTGACTGCGATTCAGCCGGTAGAACACCTCCTTCCCACGCGCTTCTCGAAGCAGCAGGCCTTCCTGCGAGAACCGAGTTAACTCCCGCGCCAGGGTTCCTGCGGAGTGCCGGAGACGGCGTTCCATCTCCCGCAGATAATACGATGCCTCTGGATTCAAGAAGAACAGAGCCAGCAAGTCCCCCCGAGCGCGCGATTTCGTCAGGTAAAGTGGCAGAACGTCCGTTCTCATTTCTGAGATCAATCGTACTCAAATCCGAGAACACAGTCAAGCCCCCAACCGTTACGGGCCCGTGGTACACTGTGGCAGCTCAAGCTGGCTTAGGCTACGGCGGGGAGCTGCTGGAGCATCTGAGCGGCTTCCTCGGTGAGGCACCAAGTCCGGAATTCGGTCAGGAAAGCCTCGACGGCATCCCCTGGAATAGTTTGGACATCGTCCCGTCGGGGACGCTTACGCGAGAAGGCGCACCGCCGCGTAGTGGCAGAGGCCGCCACCCAGCACGAACAGGTGCCAGGCGGTGTGAGCGAAGGGCGTTCCCCTGCAGAGAAACAGCGGAACGCCGGCACTGTAGACGACACCCCCCGCGGTCAGCCAAACGATTCCCGCTATCGGCACTTTCTCGATCAGGGGACCGGCGCCGATCACGATCAGCCAGCCCATGACCAGGTAGGATAAGCTCGAGAAGACCCGGAGCTTCTCCGCAGGGAACCACCAGGTCACCGCGATCCCCGCCACCGTCAGGCCCCAGATCACCCCGAACAGGACCCAGCCCAGAACACCCCGGATGGCGACCAGCGTGAACGGCGTGTAAGTGCCGGCGATCAACAGGTAAATGGCGGATTGATCGGCGAGCTCGAAAAGGCGCTTAACGCGTTCCTCCCGGACGGCATGGTAGAGCATGGAGGCCGAAAACAGCGTGATCAGACTCGCCCCGTAGATGCTGAAGCTCACCACCTGCCAGGCGTCTCCGTGAAGCGCGGCCGGCGTAACCAGAGCGGCCAGCCCCGCGACGCTTAGAAGGAGCCCCAAGCCGCACAGCAGCGCGTTGACCGCTTCTTCGGCCCGCGCCGCCGGGCAACGGCTGTTCTGCTGGCGCATGCCCCCAGTATGGCACAAGGATTATTGCCCGATTCAGCTATCTTCTGAGCGCGTGACGATGTATGCTTGAAGTGGCAGGAGAGAAGAGAAGGTGAAACGCTCCTGCCGATTGAGGTGATCGGAAGATGGTGTACGGTAAGACTTGAACGGGCGGGTGCCGCTGATGGAACACCCCGCCCGTTCAATTTTTAGTTAGCCCCCCGGCCACGCAGGCGCGCGGATCCATCCCTTGCACCCTTCTCGAAGGCGAGGCAGGTATACTGATGGAGAACTCTGATGGCATCTTTCTTGATCTGGGTGGCGGCGGGTGCGGTGGGCGGCGGTATTCTCCTGCTGCTACTGGCGAACGCCTACTTCACCTGGTACATCGGTTGGGAGAACGCCCAGCGCAAGGGATTGAGCTACTACGGCGGGACGCTGGCCGAGCGCCGGGCGTTCCGGGAGAAGATCCGCAGGCGCAGCGCCTTCCTGCTGCCGTTCGTGCGGTTCCAGGCGCGAATGCAGGCCGCCTCGAAGAAGGCCGCAGAGATTCCCTCCTTCCTGTACGAGGGCGTGCACGGCCCCGGCTACAGCGCCAGCCCCGAGAGCTTCCGGGCGGCGGTGCTCTACCGCCCGACGGAGCAGGACCTCTTTGTGGCGACCCAGATGAAGTGCGGGACCACCTGGATGCAGCAGGTGGCGTACGAGGTGCTGCGCCACGGTGAGGGGGATTTGAGCGACGCCGGGCACCGGCACCTGAACGCGCTCTCCCCGTGGATCGAGGCAACGGACGGGGTGCCGCTGGGTGAGGCGCCGCGGGTGGGCGCGCGTGGCCAGCGGATTGTGAAGACGCATCTGCCCGCCAAGCTTTGCCCCTACGGAGAGGGGGCGCGCTACCTGTACGTCACGCGGCACCCGGTGAGCTGTTTCGCCAGCGTGGCGGATTACTTTCAGCTCATGTACGGGCCGTACGCGCCGGATCCGGCGAAGCTGCTGGACTGGTTTTTGAGCGAGCGGATGTGGTGGCTGCCGTGGCCGGAGCATGTGGCCGGCTGGTGGGAGTGGTCGCAGCGGCGGTCCAACGTGCTCTTTGTCCACTTTGAGGAGATGAAGAAGGATTTGGCCGGGGTGGTGCGCAAGGTGGCGGAGTTCCTGGGGGAGCGCCTGAGCGATGCGGAGCTCAAGCGTGTGGCGGAGAAGTCGAGCTTCGACTACATGAGGAAGAATGAAGAGCTTTTCGAGATGTCCCCGCCCAACCTCTTCTCCGTCTCCGGCACCTACTTCAAGAGTGGGCAGGCGGACCGGTACAAGGACGTGCCGGAGCAGGACCGGAAGCGGATCCTCGCCCACTGCAAGGAACGTTTGGCCGGGGCCTCCTACCCGGCGGCCCGCTTCTACCCGGACCTGGGTTAGGCGCGGGGGCTCTTGCGATGAGCAGCGGAACGCTGTATCTCGTGGGCACGCCGATCGGGAACCTGGCGGACTTCACGTTCCGGGCGATTGAGACGCTCAAGGCGGTGAGGGTGATTGCCGCGGAGGACACGCGCCGCACCGGCCTGCTCCTCAAGAAGCACGGCATTGCCACCCCGATGGTCAGTCTGCACGAGCACAACGAGCGGCAGCGTGTGCCGGAGCTGTTGGAGCGGCTGCGGGGCGGCGAACCGGTTGCGTTGGTCACGGACGCCGGGATGCCGGTGATCTCCGACCCCGGCGCGCACTTGGTGGAGCAGGCGGCGGCGGCCGGCATCCCGGTGACCGCCGTGCCGGGCCCGAGCGCGGTGACCACCGCCCTGGCGCTGTCCGGTTTCAGGGGGGAACGGTTCCGGTTCGAGGGCTTCCCGCCCCGGAAGCCAAAGGCGCTGAGGGACTGGCTGCGGGGGATTGCGGGCGAGGATTCCCCGGTCGTCTGCTTCGAGTCTCCTTACCGGCTGGTGAAGACGCTGGAGGCGGTGCGGGAGGTGCTGGGGGAGGTGCCGGTGGTGGTGGCCCGGGAGCTTACGAAGCTGCATGAGGAGGTGACGCGCGGCTCGACAAGCGACGTCTTAAAACGTTATACTGAGCGACCGGCTAAAGGAGAGGTCACCCTGCTCTTTTTGCCGCGGAGACAGTCATGAGCGCAACCGACATCCATCCCACGGCAGTCGTTGACCCTCGCGCGGAGATTGATTCCGACGTTGAGATCGGGCCGTACGCTGTCATTGACGGCCCGGTACGGATCGGTGCGGGGACCAAGGTCTGGCCGCACGCCTATTTGAGCGCACCGTTGGAGATCGGGGAGCGGGTGCAGATCCACATCGGGGCGATCCTGGGGCATCTCCACCAGGCGCTGCGGGAACCGCAGGCGGGCGGGGTGAAGATCGGGCCCCGGACGATCATCCGGGAATACGCCACCGTCCACCGGGCCTCCCGCGAGGGCGGCTGGACCACGATCGGCTCGGATTGCCTGCTGATGGGCTTCTCCCACGTGGCGCATGACTGCGCGATCGGAAGCCGGGTGATCCTGGCCAACGGGGCGCTGATGGCGGGGCACGTCACGATTGAGGACAGGGCGATCCTGTCGGGGAACGTGGCGGTGCACCAGTTCGTTCGGGTGGGCACCCTGGCGATGGTGGCGGGGCTGGCCCGCGTGAACAAGGACGTGCCGCCGTACTGCCTGGTCAAGGGGGACTCGGAGGTCTGGGCGGTCAACGCGGTGGGCTTGAAGCGGGCGGGGCTTTCGGAGCAGGCGCGGAACAAGATCCGGGAGGCGTACCGCCTGCTGTACCGCTCGGGGCTCAACACCACCCAGGCGCTGAAGGCGATCCAGGCGATGGAGGATGTCCCGCCGGAGGTGGAGCACCTGGTGAGGTTCGTGCAGGACAGCCGGCGCGGTATCTGTCGGCACCACATCCGCATGCCCGAGGAGAGTCTCCTTGACGAAGAGGGGGAGGATGTGGTGTAATTGATCTGTTGGGGTTCCTTTTAAACTGGTCCGGCGAGGCCAGAAAAGGAGGGGTGGTGGCATGTTCCGGGAGTTTCAAGAGAGGGCTTACGGCCGCGTCTGTGCGCGGCGGTGAGCCGTTTTTTTTGGGTTGAGGAGATGAGCGCGCAGGATCGGGTCAAGGCGCATGTGCTGGACGCCGAGGGGATCCGCAGGACGCTGGCGCGGATCGCCCACGAAATCCTGGAGAAGGGACGAGACCGGAACGGCCTCTGCCTGGTGGGGATCCGCACGCGGGGGGATTGCATCGCCCGGCGGCTGGCCGGCCTGCTGCGGGAGTTAAGCGGCAAGGAGGTTCCCGTGGGGGCGCTGGACATCACCCTCTACCGGGACGATCTGAGCCAGGCGGCGGGGACGGCGACGGTGCGCGCGACGGAGATCCCGTTTGACGTGAGCGGCCGGCGGGTGGTGGTGGTGGACGACGTGCTCTTCACCGGCCGCACGGTGCGGGCCGCCATGGATGCGCTGACCGACCTGGGCCGGCCGGAGGCGGTGGAGCTGGCGGTCCTGGTGGACCGCGGGCATCGGGAGCTGCCGATCCGGGCGGACTACGTCGGGAAGAACCTGCCGACGTCAAAGGAGGATCTGGTCCAGGTGCGGTTGGAGGAAACGGACGGTGTGGATGAGGTGGTGATCGCATGATGCGCTGGACACGGAAGGACCTGCTGGGGCTGGAGGAGCTTTCGCGGGAGGAGCTACTCCTGCTGATTGACCAGGCGCAGGCCTTCAAGGAGATTTCCCTGAGGCCCATCAAGAAGGTACCGGCGCTGCGCGGCAAGACGGTGGCGCTGTGCTTCTTGGAGCCCTCCACCCGCACGCGGGCCTCCTTCGAGCTGGCCGCCAAGCGGCTCTCGGCGGATCTCCTTTCGTTCCAGGGCAGCTCCTCCAGCATCGTCAAGGGGGAGACGGTGGTGGACACCGCCCGCAACATCGAGGCGATGCGGGTGGATGCGCTGGTGATCCGCCACAACACAAGCGGGGTCCCCGCGCAGGTGGCGCACGCGGTCCGGTGCAGCGTGGTGAACGCCGGCGACGGCTCGCACGAGCACCCCACGCAGGGACTGGTAGACCTCTTCACGATCCTGGAGAAGAAGGGCCGGATCGAGGATTTGCACGTTCTCATCGTCGGGGACATCCTGCATTCCCGCGTGGCCCGCTCCGACCTGTGGGGCTTGACCAAGCTGGGGGCGAAGGTGACGCTGTGCGGGCCGCCGACGCTGGTGCCGCCCATCCTGGAGGGCCTCGGCGCCCGGATCTGCTACCGGCTGGAGGATGCCCTGCCGGAGGCCGACGTGCTGATCGCGCTGCGTCTTCAGCTGGAGCGGCAGCAGGAGCGGTACATCCCCTCCTTCCGCGAATACACGAAGCGGTACGGGATTGATCAGGAGAAGCTTCGGGCCGCCAAGCCGGAGCTGATCGTGATGCACCCGGGGCCGGTCAACCGCGGGGTGGAGCTGTCGCCCGAGGTGGCGGATGGGCCGCAGTCGGTCATCCTGGATCAGGTAACGAATGGGATCGCCGTCCGTATGGCGGCGCTGTACCTGGTGACCGGCGCGCAGCAGGAGTCTCCAAAGGTCATCTCGAGGAGCGGAGCGACGAGAGATCTTATGGCGGGCTCGAAATGACAGGCCGGGTTTTGATCCAGGGCGGCCGGGTGGTGGACCCGGCGCGCGGGGTGGACGAGACCGCTGACCTGTTGATCGAGCAGGGCAAGGTGGCCCGGATCGGCAAGAACTTGAAGGCGGAGCAGGCCGAGGCGGTGAACGCCAAGGGCAAAGTGGTGGCTCCCGGCTTCGTGGACTTGCACGTTCACCTGCGCACCCCGGGCCAGGAGCACAAGGAGACGATCCTCTCCGGATCCAGAGCGGCGGTCCGCGGCGGGTTCACCACGGTCTGCGCCATGGCCAACACCGACCCGGTGGTGGACACCCCGACCCTGGTGGAATTCTTGCGCTCGGAGGGCACGAAGGTCGGTTTGATCACACTACTTCCCTACGGGGCCGTGACGGTCGGGTTGAAGGGGGAGTCGCTGACCGAGATGGGGGAGCTTCAAGCGGCGGGCGCCGTGGGCTTCTCCGACGACGGGATGCCGGTGGCCAGCGCCGGCATGATGCGCCGGGCGCTGGAGTACAGCCGCATGACGGGGCTGCCGGTCATCAGCCACTGCGAGGAGAAGAGCTTGAGCGCGCACGGGGTGGTGCACGAGGGGCTCACCTCCGCCCGGCTGGGGCTGGCGGGGATCCCCGCGGAGGCGGAGACGGTGATGCTGGCGCGGGACCTTTTGCTGGCGGAGGCGACCGGCGGACGGCTCCACGTGGCGCATGTGAGCACCGCGGCAGGGGTGGAGCTCATCCGGGCGGCGAAGAAGAGGGGGGTGGCGGTGACTGCGGAAGTAACGCCGCACCACCTGACCCTGAGCGAGGAGGCGCTCTCCACCTACGACTCCCGCTTCAAGATGAACCCGCCGCTGCGGGCCCAGAGGGATTTGGAGGCGCTGCGGCAGGGCTTGGCGGACGGGACGCTTGACGCGGTGGCGACCGATCACGCGCCGCACTCCTCGGCGGAGAAGGAGGCAGGGCTGGCGCAGGCGCCCTTCGGCGTGGTGGGGCTGGAGACGGCGCTGGCGGTCCTGCTCACGGAGCTGGTGCATCGCGGGGCGCTGACCTTAAGCAAGCTCATCGAGGCGCTGACGGTGCGGCCGGCGCGGGCGCTGGGGATTGACCGGGGGACGCTGGCACCCGGCTCCATCGCGGATGTGACCCTCTTCGATCCGCAGGCGGATTGGGTGGTGGAGCCGGGAACGTTCGCCTCTCGCAGCAGCAACTCCCCGTTCCTGGGCTGGCGGGTGAAGGGGCAGGTGACGGATGTGTGGGTGAGCGGACGTGCGGTTTATCGCGGAGGGCAGTTTGCGAACGGGGAGGGAAGATGAGCGGCAACCGATGGGTAGCATGGGCGTTGGGTCTCTTCACCCTGGCGACGGCGCCGGCACCGGGTTTTGGGCAGGAGCAGGCGGCGGAGCTTCCGGCGGAGGCGCAGCAGGCGCTGCAGAAGGCCTCCCAGTGGGACAGCTACAAGACCTCATTCAATCTGGAGGCGAAGGAGGAAGACGGCCGGCTGTTCGTGCTGAGCGGGACGCTGCAGTTCGAGAAACCGGGAAGGAGACGGCTGGAGATCTACGAAGGGGAGGACAAGGCGAACGCGCAGCTTCTGATCTCCGACGGCAGCGTGGAGTGGCAGTACTACCCGCAGGGAGGGATGGTGTACCGGATCAACCAGCCCCCGGAGCCACCGGGGCCGCACCGGCCCTTCTCGGAGGCGAAGCCGGAGACGCTGAAGTTTATTGAGAAGGTGGAAGAGCAGGGCGAAACGCTGCTGCGGTTTGAGGCGGAGCCACAGCCCTCCACGGTGGAGGGGGCGCCGGCGGCGGTGTCCAAGGTGGAGCTGGTGGTGTCGGCGAAGGATGGGCTGCTCCGGGAGATGGCGCTGGTGGACGACAAGGGGCAGCCACTCCTGACGCACCGGTACAAGGAGTTCGAGCTGAACGCCAAGATCCCGGAGGATCAATTCACCTTCAACCCGCCGGAGGGGGTGGCGATCGTGGATTTACCGGCGCAGAAACAGCAAGGGGCGTGATGACCGGCGCCCTGTAGCGCGCTCGGCAATGGGTATCGGGCACTGTGTACGCGACGCAAGAGGCGTGAATACTGGCGATCTGTAGCGGGCCCAGTCATTGGTATCGGGCACTGTGTACGCGATAGGGAGGGGTCAGATGAGATCACGCGCAAACTGGATGCAGGCAGGGGTGCTCGCGGCCGCGTGGATCATGGCCACCGGCGCCGCACCGGAGGGAGTGGAGCAGGCGCGGAGGTGGCAGTACCATGCCGACGTGGCACGGGCCGGCGGGCTCGATGAGATCGCGTACGTGTCGTACGAAAGGCTCCACCGGACGTTCCCCGGCACGCGGCACGGGAGCCTGGCGGCGGGCCGGATGCGGCACCTGCGAAGCCGGATGTCGTGGCCCAGGCAATCACCTGCCCAGGAGAATCCCGGCAGCTGGACGAGCGAGGCCTTCGACTTCCTCGTTTGGCCGTGAGGGTTGTCGCCGACTTCCACCTCCACTCACGCGACAGCCGCGCCACCAGCAGCCAGCTCAATCTGGACCTGCTGGCCCGCTGGGCGCGCTACAAGGGGATTGGGCTTCTGGGCACGGGCGACTGCACGCACCCGCTCTGGATGCAGGAGCTCAAGCAGAAGCTCAAGGTGACGCCGGGCGGGCTGTACGAGTACCAGGGGGTGCAGTTCGTCCTGACCTCGGAGGTGAACCACCTGTTCGTCTCCGGCGGGAAGACCCGGCGGATCCACAACCTGCTCCTCCTACCCAGCATTGAGGCAGCAGAAGCCCTGAACAAAAAGCTCGGCCGGTACGGGGACCTCGCCTCCGATGGCCGGCCGCTCCTGCGGCTCGCCGCGCGCGACCTGGTGAAGATGGCGCTGGAGGTGTCACGCGAGATCCTGGTGATTCCGGCGCATTGCTGGACGCCGCACTTCAGCATCTTCGGGGCCAACTGCGGCTTCGACACGGTGGAGGAGTGCTTCGGGGATCAGGCGAAGGAGATCTTCTGCCTGGAGACGGGGCTCTCCAGCGACCCGGGCATGAATTGGCGCCTGAGCCGCCTGGATCGCTACACGCTGATCAGCAATTCTGACTCGCACAGCGCCAACCGGATCGGGCGGGAGGCGAACGTCTTCGACTGCGAGCCGAGCTACCGGGAGATCGTTGACGTCCTCAAGACGCACGACCCGAAGCGCTTCCTCTACACGATCGAGTTTTTCCCCGAGGAGGGGAAGTACCACTACGACGGCCACCGGCTCTGCAAGGCCCGCGTCTCACCGGAGGAGTCGCAGAAGCAGAACAACCGCTGCCCGGTTTGCGGGAAGAAGGTGACGGTCGGGGTGATGCACCGGGTGCAGGAGCTGGCCGACCGGCCGGCCGGTTTTCAGGCCCCGCAAGGGACCCCCTTCAAGCACCTGGTTCCGCTGGACCAGATCATCGCGGAGTGCAGGGGGGTCGGCGTGCAGTCCAAGGCGGTGGAGCAGGAATACCTGGACCTGGTGCAGAGGGTGGGAACGGAGCTGGAGATCCTGCTGGATCTTTCAGAGGAGCAACTGCGCAGGAATCTGCCGCCCCGGTTGGCGGAGGGGATCCTGCGCGTGCGCGGTGGGCAGGTGGAGATCCTTCCCGGCTACGACGGGGAGTACGGCGAGGTGCGGATCTTTAAGGGAGAGGAGGCGCAGCCGGCGGCCGAGAAGCAGATGACGCTCTTCGGCTCTTTTCCATGAAGGCGATCTTGGCGCTGGAGGACGGCACGGTCTTCCGCGGCGAGGGGTTCGGCGCCGCGGGGGAGGCGTATGGCGAGGTGATCTTCAACACCGCGATGACCGGCTACCAGGAGGTGCTGACCGACCCGTCGTACAAGGGGCAGATCGTCACGATGACCTACCCCCTGATCGGCAACTACGGTGTGAACAAGACCGACGTGGAATCGGAGAAGCCGCAGGTGGAGGGGTTCGTGGTGCGGGCGCTGAGCCCCATCGCCTCCAGCTGGCGGAAGGAGCAAACGCTGGAGGAGTGGCTCAAGGCGCAGGGGACGGTGGCCATTCAGGGGGTGGACACCCGGGCGCTGACCACCCTGCTGCGGGAGAGGGGTGCGCTCAAGGGGGTCCTCTCGACGGAGGACCTGGACGCCGCCCGGCTGGTGAAGAAGGCGGTCGCCTCTCCGGGCCTGGTGGGCCGTGACCTGGTGAAGGAGGTGACCTGCGGGAAGATCCATCCGTGGAAGGATGAGATTCCTCGGCCTGGCGGCCTCGGAATGACGAGCGGGGTTGGTGGTCTCCCGAGTACGGCGGGAGGCAAACCGTTGCGCGTGGTGGCGGTGGACTGCGGGATGAAGCATCACATCCCCCGGATGCTCACGCAGGCCGGCTGCGAGGTCACGGTGGCGCCGGCCACGATCCAGGCGGAGGAGATCCTTGGGCTTAAAGCCGATGGGCTGTTCTTGTCCAATGGGCCGGGCGACCCGGAGGGGATGCCGTACCTGGTGTCCGCGGTGCGCCGGTGCGTGGGCAAGGTGCCGATCTTCGGGATTTGCCTGGGGCATCAGATCCTGGGGCTGGCGCTGGGGGGTAAGACGTACAAGCTGAAGTTCGGGCACCATGGGGCGAACCACCCGGTGCTGGACGTGCGGACCGGCAAGGTGGAGATCACCGCGCAGAACCACGGGTTTTCGGTGGACCCGGGCTCCATCCCCGGCGGGGAGGTGGAGGTGACCCACCTGAACTTGAACGACAAGACCTGCGAGGGGATGCGGCACAAGCGGGAGCCGGTCTTTTCCGTGCAGTACCACCCGGAGGCGTCGCCAGGCCCGCACGATGCCGGGTATCTGTTCAAGCGTTTCGCGCGGATGATGAAAACGGGGGTGGCGGAATCATGAAGAAGATCCTGTGGGTTCTCGTGATCGCAGCGGGCCTGGGGGTGATCGCCTGGGTGCTTTTCTCCAGCCGGGACACCTGGTACCGGTTCATGCCGGCAGGGCCGGCCGAGAAGGCGCCACAGAGGGTTGGAGAGGAGCCGGTCAAGCCGGCTGCGCCGGCGCGGGAGCCGGCGGCTCCGGAGGAGCTCCAGCCCAAGCCGGCCCCGCCCCCGATGAGGATCCTGTTCGAGGCGTCCGGAGCTCCGGTCCTGAACCAGCCGGTGCCGGTGACGCTTCAGGTGGAAAGCAATCTGGAGGGATGGCCGGCGCAGCTCATGGGAAGGGAATGCCAGATGGAGCTCTTGCTCCGGTTACCGGTCGGCGTGAAGCTTGAGTCCGGGGGTTGGGAGGAGAAACCGGTTCCACCTGAGGAGGGGGAAGACGGCAGCGGGCCATGGTGGCTGTTCGAGCGTAAGCAGCCGTTGACGCTGCCGGATGGCGTGCCTCCGGCGCAGCTGGCGAGGGAGACGGTGAGTTTGGCAGTGGTGGAGCATGGCGTCAACTGGGTGATCACCGCCCGCGCGAAGTTGGCCTGCGGATCCGAGGCCTGGCAAACGTTCGGCGTGCTCTTCGCGACGCTGGAAGGAGAGAAGGCCGCCTTCCACACCCGGCCTTTCACCCCGATGGAGGTGCCGATTCCGCAGGAGAGCCCATCCGAGGGGGAGCGTGCCGAAACGAACTGACATTCATAAGATCCTCATCATCGGCTCCGGGCCGATCATCATCTCCCAGGCGTGCGAGTTCGATTACTCCGGCACGCAGGCCTGCAAGGCCCTCAAGGAGGAGGGCTACTCCGTGGTGCTGGTGAACTCCAACCCGGCCACCATCATGACCGACCGGGACATCGCTGACCGGGTTTACATTGAGCCGCTGACCGTGG
>Ga0114945_10002072_pt1 | contig 11974 bp, 11 predicted proteins | sample OV2TP3_FD_87194 | JGI IMG/M metagenome (GOLD analysis project Ga0114945, IMG submission 87194) | Hot spring microbial communities from Beatty, Nevada to study Microbial Dark Matter (Phase II) - OV2 TP3 | ecosystem: Environmental > Aquatic > Thermal springs > Hot (42-90C) | place: USA: Beatty... | reverse complement strand
CGGCGAAGAAGGTGCTGGATCAGGTGAAATGCCGCTTCACGCCGCATGTGGTGGTCGTGCCGGTCGGGGCCACGCTGGAGATCAAGAACAGCGATCCGATCACGCACAACATCCACACGTTCAGCATTGAGAATGACCCTATGAACAAGGCCCAGCCAAAGACGCTCCCGGTCATTCCGATCAAGTTCACGGCCCCCGAAACCATCAAAGGCCAATGCGACATCCACAAATGGATGAGCACCTGGATTGTGGCGGCTGATCATCCATACTATGCGATCACCGGCGACAAGGGTGAGTTCAAACTGATCGACGTGCCACCGGGGACGTATCAGATAGAGGTATGGCACGAGAAGCTGGGCAAGGTGACGAAAGAGGTCACGGTGAAGGCGAATGCGGATACGGCGGTCCCGGTGGAGCTGAAAAAATAGGGGCTCGTCGGCGGACGGAGCACCCGTGAGGGCATGGTGATGAAGAAGCGGATGATTCGAGTCCTGCTCGTCGCCCTGGTCGTCGTGCTGGCGGCGCCGCTGCTAGTGGCGGCCGCCGCGCCGACGGTGGGGGAGACCTACCGGACGTTCCTGGGGTTTGATTCACGGATCTCGATCTGGCTCATCGCCGAGATCCATCTCATGTTCGGCGCCTTCGTGTTGGGCGTGCCGATCTTCGCCGTCACGATTGAGATTATCGGCTGGAAGACCAAGGACCCGCGGTACGACAGGCTAGCCTACGAGTTCACCCAGCTCTTGGGCGGGGCCTTCAGCTTCACCGCCTTGTTGGGCGGCCTGCTGACGTTTGCCCTGTTCGGGCTTTTCCCGAAATTCATGGAGTTTCTGTCCGGTATCTTTCATGACGTAATGTATCTCTATGCCGGGTTGTTCTTCCTGGAGTCCACCACCTTTTACATTTACTACTACTTCTGGGACAGCATGGCGAACCGGAAAGGGCTGCATATTGTCCTCGGGATTTTGCTGAACGTCTGGGGCACCGTCATCATGATGGTCGCGAATTCCTGGGCAGCCTATATGATGAGCCCCGTTGGGCTCGACAAGGAGACCGGCCAGTTCGTCGGGACGGTCTGGCAGGCTGTGAACAATCCTCTCTGGACTCCGCTGAACATCCATCGGTTTCTGGGGAATGTCGCCTTCGGTGGGCTGATCTGCGGCGGCTATGCGGCCATTCGGTACCTTGGGGCGAAGACTCAAGAGGAGCGCGCGCACTATGACTGGATGGGGTATGTCGGGAACTTTTCGGCCATGTGCGGCCTGATCCCTCTTCCGTTCGCGGGCTACTACCTCGGGCGGGAGGTCTACTCGGCCAGCGCCGTCATGGGGAACAACATGATGGGGGGCGCCTTTTCTTGGACCTTCATCATTCAGGCGATTCTGATCGGCGGGCTCTTCATCGGGTCCAACTACTACCTCTGGATCGGGATGCACCGCATTCCTGGGGCGGAGCGGTACACGCGCTATATCAAGTTCATCGAAGTTGTCTTGCTCCTATGCTTTGCGATCTGGCTGACGCCGCACAACCTCCCGCTGTCAGCTGAGGAGCAAATCGCGGTGGGGGGGCAATACCACCCGACGCTCAAATACCTCGGCTTGATGTCGGGGAAAAACGCCGTCGTCAACCTCATCATTCTCTTAACGTTTGCGAGCTTTCTGCTCTACCGACGGGCAAATCTTGGCGATGGGGTTGCCTTCTCCCAACAACCGGCAAAGTCGCGCGTGGTGCTGTTCGGAGTCGCGGGTCTGGTGATCCTGATCATGGCCTGGTACGCCAAATCCCTGCTTTCGTTGGATCCGGCCAGTCTTGACCTTTCTGGGGAGACCGCCAAGTACTTTGTGCTGCCCGCCGCCCTCCTGATCATCCAGATTGCTGCAGTGCTTGTGACTGCGATCCTGACTCTCTGGAATCGGGGCAAACTGGCTCAACTGGTGTATGTGGGCGTCACGGCGGTGGACGCCACGTTCATCCTTGGCGTGTACGGCTATGTGATCATGGCGGTGGCGAATCCGTTCCTGCGTAACGTAGCCGTGACCCAGTGGCTGATCCTGATGAGCGCGATCATATGGGTCACCACGATCGATGTGTTTCTATTCAAGGGAGCCCCGCAGCTTGGAGAGATGAGCTGGGGGAAGATGCCGGTGCGCTCGCAGTACACCCTGATCGCGGTGTGCGTGTTCATCGTCATGCTGATCGGACTGATGGGTTTCATCCGATCCGGCCTGCGCGAGGATTGGCACATCTATGCCATATTGCAAGACAGCTCCGAGGGGTCGTGGACCCCGGACAACGCCTTGATGGCCAAGGTGGTGAGCGCCTGCGTGCTGATCTTTCTTGGCGCGATCTCATTCTTGTTCTGGCTGACTGGGGCTGGAGGGAAGAAAACCGAGACCGCAGCTCCCTCATCACCTGAGTTCTCGGTCACCCCAAAGTAAAGGTATTGCGATGCAGTCCGCCTTTCTCAAAGCGACCGTCTTCACGGTCGGGCTCTGCGCGATCTACATCTATATCGGCGAGGTCATCACGGAGATTTCAGGCGGTGCCAAGACCGCGGCTACGGCGGCTGGCGTTAGTCCGGAAGCCGGAGAGGCAATCTTCTGGGGGAAAGGGAAGTGTCATACCTGTCACAGCCTGGGGTCTCGGGGCAGTGCGATCCGTGGCCCCAACCTCGGCGTGGACGGGGCGCGCTTTCCGCTGCCGATCGGCCTCCGTGCGGAAGAGCGCGCGAAGGAGATGAGTCAGAAGTCAGGGAAGCCGATAACGGCGGCCGACTATTTGGTTCAAACCCACCATGACCCCGGCGCTTATGTCGTGGAGGGATACAAGAACGAGATGCCGGCTGCCTGGAAGGCCCCGATCAAATTGAAACCGGAAGAGGTTTTGGCGGTGGATCTTTACCTGCAAAGCCAGGGAGGAGAACCCAAAGTCGAAGCGCTGGCGAGTAGCCAATACTACATTCAGATGAAGAAAGCGGCCGAGAGCCAAAAAGGCGCGCCGGCGGAGACATTCCGCCCGTATCTGAAAGGCGATCCGGAAAAAGGCAAAGCGCTCTTTTTTGATCCAGAGAGCAAGGCTCCCTGTGCCAAATGCCATATGGTCGGCGATCAAGGCGGCAAGGTGGGTCCGGAACTGACGAATGTGTCGGGCACCCGGGACCTCCCGTACGTTATCGAGTCGATTCTCGAGCCCAGTGCACAGATCGCGAGCGGGTTCGAGCCATTTTTGATCGTCACCAAGGATGGGGAGTTCGTCAACGGCGTCAAGAAGGCGGAGGATGATCAGAGCGTCACCCTTGCGGACAATGAGGGGCAGCAGCGCAAGGTCCCGAAGGCCAAGATCGAGAAGATGGTCCAGCAGAAGAAGTCCATCATGCCGGATAATTTCCGCGAGCTGCTCACGATGGAGGAGTTCCACGATCTCCTGGCATATCTGGAGACGTTGAAATAAGGTTTGAGGAACACGATGCATCGTCGGCTCTCGCTGTTCTCTGCTTCCCTGCTCACGCTCCTGATCACCTATCTCATCATCCGGGTGGTGATCCCCTATGTCTCGATGTGGATCGCCGACCGTCCATCCCCTGTCATGGTCCCCACGTCGTTGACCGTGATTTACATGTTGTTGGTGTTTATTGGCCTCTACATCTACATCACGATCTCGGAGGAGAACGTGCGTGACTTCCTCCGCCCGATCCAGGAGTTTCTGCGTGGGGATCGGACGGGCGCCAAGGCAGTGCTGCGGTTGGCCCTGCTGGGGCTGGTGCCGCTGCTCGTGGGGTGGGCCACCTATGACCGGATGGTGCCGAAGGTCCAATCCTTTACGGGCATCCGGATCCAGCACCCGACGATGCCCGGTCAGTTCGAGCGCCTGATCAATCCGTACCGCAATCCGAGCGACGACCTCGTCAAGCAGTTCATGCAGAAGAAGAGCCTGGATGGGGTCGGGCTGGAAGAAGCGCGCACGCGACTCGTTCAGGAAGCCCTGGCAGAGGGCCGAGGCCTTTACCAGAAGAACTGTCGCGTCTGCCATGGATCGAAAGCCGACGGTAACGGGCCGATGGCGACGGGGTTCCGGCTGCGGCCCGCAAACTTCCGCGACCCTGGGACCATCGCCACGGTCGTGGAGGCCTATGCGTTCTGGCGAATCAAGGAAGGCGGGCGCGGCTTGCCCAATGAGTCTTCACCCTGGGACTCTGCCATGCCTCGGTGGAAAGATGAGCTGCCAGACGATGACATCTGGAAGATTGTCTTGGCTGAATATGAGCTGGCGGATGTGGAGCCGCGTAAACCTGAAAAGCTTGAGTAGCGAGGTTTCGCGGGGAGGGTGAAGGCTGTGAGAAGGGGAGAGGGGAAGAGCGCGGTCAGCCGGCTTGCGAGGCGAGCCTGGATTCTTGTGCTGATGGGTGCCTGCGTAGGCCTGCCCAGCGATGGATGGACTGGAGAGCTCGACGCTGTGTACGGGCCGACGGCACCTGATGAGATCCTCTCCAAGAAACTGGAGGCCACGCCGGAGGCGGTTCAAGCTGGCAAGCAAGTCTATGAGCGGCGCTGCCTGCCATGCCACGGAGTCAACGGCGCCGGAGACGGGCCGGCGGCCGATACGATGAACCCGCGCCCGCGCGACTTCACGGCGGCCCTGTTCAAGCTCAGAAGCACCCAGAAGGATGAGTTGCCAACGGATGAAGACCTGTACCGAACCATCAGTCGTGGGATTCCCGGGACCGGCATGCCTGCGTGGAAGCAGCTCCTTTCCGAAGACGAGCGCCTCAAAGTGATCGCCTATATCAAAACATTCTCGGGTCGCTTCAAAAGCGGCGGGCCGCCAAAAATGATCCCTAGCGGCAAGGAACCGTCGCCGTCGTCCGAATTGATCGCCAGGGGAAAGGAACTGTTTGAGGGCAAGGCCCAATGTCTCTTGTGCCATGGGAAAGCCGGCAGGGGGAATGGAGCCATCGCCGAAGCGATCGTGGATGCACGTGCAGATCCTTTGTACCCCAGAAACCTCACCAAAAGCTGGCTCTATAAAGGTGGCAATGACGTCAAAGACATCTACCTCCGGATTTCCGGCAGCCTCAACGGAACGCCGATGCCGGCCTACCTCGACACGCTCAGCGAGGAGGAGCGATGGGCGATCGCACACTATGTGAAGTCTATCCAAAAGCCGGCCCCTACGGGCGGCAAGGTAGTCATCGAATCAAGGCCGATCAGCGAGGAGATCCCGATGGACCCGAATGCGCCGCTCTGGCAGGAAGGGGAGGACGTCGAAGTACTCATGAGCGGTCAGGTTCACGTGGCGCCGCGGGATCAGGATCCCACCGTGGATCTGGTGCTGATCAAATCGGTGTATAACGACAAGGACATCGCGTTTTGGCTTGAGTGGGATGATCGAACCCAGAACGTCACGAACCAGGACAACGAACGTACTCAGAAGATGGAAGCGGCCGATTTTAGCGCTACCTATCCGGTCCTGTACCCGTCCTCCGTCCGGCTTCGCGGAATGAGGGACGCCGTCGCGCTTCAGTTCCCGGTAAAAATCCCTCAGGGCCCCGAGAAGCCTCATTTCTTCCTAGGCGACACGGGGAAACCGGTCAATCTCTGGCACTGGAAGGCCGATCTCCAGAAGGTGGAGGAACTCAATGCCAAAGGGTACAAAACGCCATCAAGCATTCAACCCCCTGACAGCCAGGAGGCAACTGGTCAAGGGGTCTTTAACGACGGCGTCTGGCGGGTCGTGCTGAAACGGCCGCTCGCGACAAAGGATGTGGCCAACGACATTCAGTTCATCACCGGCCAGTTGATCCCGGTGGCGGTCCATGTCTGGGACGGGGCCAACGGAGAAACGGGCCTCCGTCGAGCGATTTCTTCGTGGTATTTTGTCGTGCTCCAAACGGTCGTGCCGGCTTGGGTGTATCTCTTCACCGTGTTCGCAGTCGCCGTCACGGTTGGAGTCGAGGTCTGGTTAGTTCGTCGCTCCAAAGCCAGTGCAGGTTTAGAACAGGGGAAAACGCGGTAATGAAGTGGGCAGGAATCAGCCTGATCGGCGTCGTCTATTTGGCTGCGGTCTGGACAACTGGCTGCATGCTATGGCGGGACCCATACGTGGCTCAGGGGCAGAAGCTCTACACCCATTACTGCGCTGGTTGCCACGGGGAGAACGGCCGTCAGAATGAGGGCTTCAACTGGGCGCAGATGCCGGACCCGCGGCCCAAGGACCTCTCAGCCAAAGAGGAGATGTCCACGTTCAAGGATGAGGAGATCTTCGACACGATCTCCCGCGACATGAAGGATACGACCCCGGACGTGGGCGACAGGATCGGCGACGATGAATTCGCCGTGCCCACCATGCCCACCTTTAAATACACGCTCTCCGAAGAGGAGATCTGGTCTCTCGTCGCCTATGTGAGAACGCTGCACGGCATGAAGCTGCAGAACAACCTCGAGGGCAGGAAAAAGGAGCTGCAAGACAAGGTGCAGGCTGCGCAGCAGCAATACGATCAAGCCAAGCAGGCCCTCGATGCGGCGGAGAAGAAGGTGGCGGACGAGGCCGAGAAGGCCGGCAAGGACCCCGATGACGAAGCGACCGCCAAGGAGCAAGAGGCTTTCGCGCAGGCCGCGAAGGGGTTGGAGCAGGCCAAGACGGCCATGGCGAACTTCACGGCCCGGCCGAAGGCCCCGCTGGTTCCCCGCCCGGAGCTCACCATGGCTCCCAAGGAATCGGCGAAGCTCGCCGAGGTCGGCCAGCGCCTGTACACGAACAAATTCGGCTGCAATGGGTGCCATCGCGTCGGCAATGAAGGCGGCATCGTCGGCCCGCCGTTGGACCGCGCCGGCTTCAGGCTCAATCCCGCCTGGGTGTACCGCTGGGTGAAATATCCGCAGAGCATGAAGCCGGACACCAAGATGCCGAACCTCGGGCTCAGCGACCAGGAGGCGAAAGCCGTGGCGATGTTCTTGAGCATGCAGCGGGCGCCGCGGCCCGACTCGAAATCGTAACCCCTCACTCCTCACCCCTCACTCCTTACCGCTACAGGAAGCCTGCCCACAAGCCCGCCAGAATCGCCACACCGACCCAGACGTGCTGCTTGAACATGGCGAAGGCCAGATTGGGAGGAACCTGGTGGCGCAGCCGCCAGACCTGCTGGCTGAAGAACCCTCCGACGGCAGCCAGGACGCCGTAGTACGCCGCGCCGACTCCCATGTGCCGCCCGGCCAAGGCCAGGAGGATGAGCATGCCCGCGAGCGAGGCAGCGACCGCGACCCACACGCGCGAGCCGAAGAAGATCGCGGCCGATTTGACGCCGATCCGAAGATCGTCTTCCCGATCTTGCAGGGCATAGATCGTGTCATACGCGAGCGCCCAACAGATCGTGGCCCCATAGACGAGCCACATCGGTGGGTCGAGCGCGTTTCGGACCGCCGCCCAGGCCATCACCACCCCCCACCCGAACGCGATGCCCAACATTAACTGTGGCAGATGGATGAAGCGTTTCGTGAACGGGTAGAGCGCAATGAGCAGAATCGCGACAGGACTCAGCAGGAGGGTCAGACGGTTCAAGAACAGCAACAAGCCGGCGGCGAGTGCGATCAAGACGGCTGCAGCCAGCAGCGCCTCAGGGATGCCGAGCGCCCCGCTGGCCAAAGGACGGTGACTCGTCCGTTCGACCTGCCGGTCCAGCGAGCGATCGGCGAGGTCGTTCACGATGACGCCGGCGCTCCGCATCAGAAAGGCCCCGGCCGCAAAAATGGCCAGCAACAGCAGGCGGGGCCGACCCTGTGAAGCGAGGAGGAGAGCCCAGAGTGACGGCAGCATCAGCAGCAGAGTGCCGGACTGGTTGGGAAGCCGGATCAGGTCAGCCAGCATTCGCCACTTGGAGCTCGGCATGGGCGGACCTTAGCCGAACGCCAGAAAAGGTGTCAATGACCGAAATAGCTGGGCTTCGACCTTTGTGCGGCCTGGGGCTACGCTGGCCGGAGTGATGGGTTAGCGAGTATGGATGGTTCGAAGGCCGGCGCGCCTTGGACGAGCTAAGGTTCAAAAGGTTGCCCTGGAGGCAACATTTCGGCTATACCTAACCCCATGCTTCCAAGGCTCCAACGCGTGGTGCTCAGGCCCATGAGGGTGGGGTGTCACCTGACGCTCGCCGCGTGTCTGGCTGCGGCGCTCGCGGGATGCGACTGGTGGTCGTCCAAATCGTTTTTGGGATTCGGGGACGACCGCGGCTACTGGCTCCCGCTCACCGTCGCGCTGCGGTTCGATCCCAGCGTGACCGAGGGCGCGCTGGAGTACAAAGACAATTGCCTCCAGGCGCAGGCCCTGCCGATCGGACAGCCGTTGAGCGAGGCCCTGACCCGCCAAATCGGGTTGGTCTTCGAGCACGTCCACTCCGATGCGAGCAAGCCGGCGGACGGGGCGGTGGACGTGAGTGCGGGACTCAAGGAGCTCGATCTGTTCGTGCCTCCTCGCCGATCGGGGACGTACACCGCAACACTGACACTCGGCGCGACGGCCAACTATCTCGATCAGTCGGGAAACCTGCTCTATAGCAAGAGCCTCCGCGTCGAGACGAAAGGAAAGGTGGAGACCGATAGCCGGTCCTGCGACGTGCGCGGCCTCGACAAGCTGGCAGCCGAGGGCAGCTTGCTGCTGGCCCAGGGGTTGAAGAAGAACCTGGGCACGGCGCCGCCCATCCGGCGGGCGGCCCAAGCCCAGAAAGCAGGGCGCCCGGCGCTTGCCGCAGCCCCGGCCTCGCCGGCCGCGGCCCCGGTGGCTGCGCCGGCGCTGGCTGCGGCGAAGCCGGTCCAGCCGGCTCAAGCCGGCGGCCTCATCCCGTTGTCTCTTCGGGCGATGCTTCGGGACGAAAACGCCAACCAGGTCCTGGAAGGCGGCGAGCGCGTGACCGTGAAAGCAGAGGTCACGAATAGCGGGCCAGCGCCGGCGACCGGCGTCGTGCTGGCCCTGAGCGGCACGCCGGCAGTGGTCCAGGCCTTGAAGAACCCCGTGCCGGTCGGCGATCTCCAGCCGGGTGAGACCAAGCGGGTGGAGGTCAGCGGCAAGCTGCCGGCGGTGTCGGAAAGCCAGCAGGCGGAACTCATCGTCGGCGTGGAGACGGTGTCGGGAGTGGTCGAGCAAGCTCCCAAGAAGTTCATTGCCGCCTTGCGCCCGGGCTTTTTGGAGGAAGACATCGAAGTCCTCTCCGTGGACGTGGATCAGATTCCCACGCGCGTGCGGGGGCACGAGCACCGCAAGGCGGTCGGCATCGCGATCGGCGTGGGGAAGTTTCGTGAAGCCGAGCTGGCGCCTGTCAAATTCGCGGCGCACGACGCGGAGATCGTGGCCAAATACTTTCGGACAGCCGGGGGAATCCCGGCGGATCAGATCAAGGTGCTCACCGACGAGCGGGCGTCGAAAGAAGATCTGGCCGAGGTCTTCGAAGATTGGCTGCCTCGCCAGGCCAAGAAAGGCGCGATTGTCTTGGTCTATTTCTCCGGTCGCGCCGTCGTGGACGCAGCGGGAGCCGTTTCATTGGTGCCGCACGAGGGGAACCCCAAGACCGGCGCCCGGCTGTTTTCGGTTCGCCGGCTGCATGCCGCGCTGGACAGCCTGCCGATTCAGCATGCGGTCCTGTTGATGGACGCAAGGCTGGAAGGACCCGGATCGCCGGACCGTCGAAAGGAGCCCAAGTGGAACAGCAGCACCGCAGAGGACGAAGACGGCAAGCTGGTCCACATCCTCAGCGCCACGGGCTTTCAGGAGGCGCATCGGTATGACCGTGGCCGCCACGGGCTTTTCACGTACTATGTGCTGAAAGGTCTCAGTGGGACAGCCGATGCCGACCGAGACGGTCAGGTCATCGTGGCTGAGCTGTTCGACTATGTCCGGGAACAGGTCCTCAAACTAGCCAGGAACGAATACGGCAACGAGCAGGAGCCGGCGCTCGCGCCGGAGCTCAGCCCCAACGCCAAGGTCTGGGACCTGCCGCTCGCCAAAGTCAGGAACTGACGAAGAGGAACGAAACGGATGACTGCACTGCGAGAGACCAAGAAGAAAGTATTGGATAGAGTCGGTCCGGATCATCATAAGGTCGTCAGGGTCCGAAAGCAGCGCAGACACCACATCAGTTGGGCGGGCGTGGTGACTGTCCTCCTTGGTGCGCTGTTTGGGGCGGTGCTGTACACCTGCGCCATGATGGAGAATGCGCCTAAAAAAGCACTACCCAGTTTGCCCCGAGTGTCGGACAGGAGCCCATCGGCGGGCGGTGGCGGACCTGCGTGACCAGAGGCCTTGACAGGTCATCACGTCATGACTAGAATAGTCATGTCGAATAGACTAGAGGTCGTGTATGAAATGCACCCCTGTCTCGGAGCTCAAGGCCACGCTGAGCGAGCATTTAGCGCGGGTCAAAGCCGGTGAAGAAGTGATCGTCTTGGAGCGGGGAAAGCCTATCGCCAAGATTGTGCCCCTGCCCCGTGAGGCGTCGGCGACTTCTCCTCATCTCACGGAGCTGGCGCGAGTAGGACTTGCGCGCATCGGATCGGGCAAACTGCCGCCCGGCTTCTGGAAGATGCCGAGACCTAAAGATCGGCAAGGCGCCACGCGCAAGGCGTTGCTGCAAGAGCGAGCTGAAGCGCGGTGAAGTTTTGGGACGCCTCTGCCATCATCCCCCTCTGTCTTGAAGAACCACGAACAGCGGATCTCAAAAAGCTCGCTGAGGAAGATCCCGAGCTGGTGGCGTGGTGGGCCACGCCAGTGGAAATTTACTCAGCGCTTGCGCGGCAAAGGCGAGAAGGGTTCATTGACAGAGTCGCTGAAGATCAGGCCCGCACTATCGTTGCGCGACTCGCTGCCGAATGGACTGAGATCGAACCGAGCATGCGAGTGCGCGAGAATGCCGCCCGGGCCTTGCTTCTCCATCCACTCCGAGCCGCTGATTCCCTGCAGCTCGCAGCGGCTTTTGTGTGGGCCAACGGGCATCCTGCCGGCCATCATTTCGTGTGCCTGGATCAACGCTTGCGTGAGGCAGCCCGTCAGGAAGGGTTCCTCGTCCTCCCGAAACGCCAATAAATCCTCCGCTGCGTGACCCTCACTCCTCACCAGTTAGACGCCTGACGCCCCATGCCTGGCCTCCCGCTGCGGCCCCGTCGTAATGACGAAGGATTGGTATTGCCAAGGTTGGATTTGCAGAGTAGGATTGGATGCCCTTGAAGAGAGCAGAATTACTTTGGGATGACCAGACGATTGAGCATATCTGGAGAAGGCATCAGCTCTTCGTGGAAGACGTGGAGGAAGCCTATCATGACCCACACGCGAAGGTTCATCCTGCGAAACAGGGTAGGCAAATCGTGTTAGGGAAGACGAGGAGCGGTCGCTACCTTGTGATCGTCATTGAACCAGAGGGCAGTTCAGTTGCCTGGCTCATCACGGCTCGGATTATGACCCATAAGGAGAGGCGACTTTATCGGAGAAAACAATGAAGAAGCTGCCAAAGTTTCGGTCCCGGCAGTCAGAGCGCGAGTTTTGGGACACTCACGATGTTTTGGATTATTTCGATCCAAAGGAGTTCGTTCCCCTCGCACCGCTGATGGAAGGGGTCAAGCTGGCCCATATCTATGTCGCTCCGGATGGGAACCGCTACGAGATACGACCACTCTCTCCTGAGAGCCGTCGCACCGCTGCGAAACCGCCGGTGTCAGGGCATCGAAAACAGAAAACGTCACAAACATCCTTTCTTGCCAGGTAACCGTACCAATCCCTCACGTCTTCAGGGGGTTCCCCCTCACGCCTGACGCCTCACGCGGCTCGACTGAGCTCGCCGAAGTCCTCGCGTCTTCAATCGTCGCAGGTTGCTCCGACAGGACGCGGGCCAGGATCCCGGTCCGGCTGCTGACGCCGAGCTTCCGAGTCAGCAGCTTCAGGTACGCCTTCACCGTATTCAGGCTCAACCCCAGCGCGGCGGCAATTTCCTTGTTGCTCTGAT
>Ga0114945_10002071_pt1 | contig 11976 bp, 10 predicted proteins | sample OV2TP3_FD_87194 | JGI IMG/M metagenome (GOLD analysis project Ga0114945, IMG submission 87194) | Hot spring microbial communities from Beatty, Nevada to study Microbial Dark Matter (Phase II) - OV2 TP3 | ecosystem: Environmental > Aquatic > Thermal springs > Hot (42-90C) | place: USA: Beatty... | reverse complement strand
TCAAACTCCGCGGTCTTGATCCCATCAAAACCATCGCCGATGCCGTCGCCGAATACATCCGCTCCGGCGTGCTCCCACCACTGCCTTCATAAAAATCACTTCAGTTCGCTAAAGTCTTACAAAAAACCGTTATTTGATTCTGACGAAGGAGTGACGTTTGAATTTCCGGTCATCCGGTTTGGGGTGATCGGAGCGGTAATGGGCGCCGCGAGATTCCTTTCGCCAGAGAGCGCATCGAACGAGGAGTTTGGCGAGGGTGAGCATATTTTGAAGTTCGAGGCCGGTGCAGTCGCGGAACCGGCGGGTGAGGGTGTATTTTTCCCAAAAGAGCACCCGGTCCCACGCTTCTTTCAATAGCGGTTCATTTCGTTCCAATCCGACATTCCGGGACATCAGCGACCGGAGACTCATGCGAATATCCTCCACATCGACCTCGGGCCCGCGTTCCGCGTCGCGGCCGCCCCATGGGACACGGATCCGGCGGCGAGACGGCGGGGCGCCGAATGCCGGCGCGGCCCGTATGGCGCGGCGGCCGAAGACCAGTCCTTCGAGAAGGGAATTGGACGCCAGCCGGTTGGCGCCGTGAACACCGCTGGCGGCGGCCTCGCCAACCACAAAGAGACCCGGTACACCGGTCCGGCCGGAGAGGTCGGTTCGCACGCCGCCCATTGTGTAGTGAGCCGCGGGCCGGATCGGGATAGGTTCGCGTTGCGGGTCCAGCCCGAACGCGCGCAGACAATTGCGGATGGTGGGGAACCGGGTTTTGATTTTATTCCGCAGGGGCCGGAGATCGAGAAAGACGGAGGTTGAGTTGGAGCGCTGCATTTCACGAAGAATGGACCGGGCAACCACATCGCGCGGCGCCAGCTCCGCCTCCGGATGGTACCGCTTCATAAACCGCTCGCCGGACGCGTTTCGAAGCAGCGCCCCTTCGCCGCGGGCCGCTTCGGAAATCAAAAACCGGGGCGCGCCGGCCAGATACAGCGTCGTCGGATGAAATTGAATGAACTCCAGATCGGACAAAACCGCTCCAGCCCGAAACGACGCGGCCAGCCCATCGCCGGTGGCGCCCGGCGGATTCGTGCTCTCCCGGTACAGCCGCGCGAATCCCCCGCTCGCCAGGATGACCGCGCGGGCGAGAACGCAGGAGAGGGCGCCGCCGGCGGAAAGGAAAACGGCCCCCACAACGCGGCCGCGATCGGGAATAAAATCGACCAGGAACTGATGAGGCAGAACCTCGATGTTGGGATGGGCGGACAATTTTTCCAGCAGATGGGTCTGGATCACCCGGCCGGTGGCGTCGCCGGCGGCATGCAACACGCGTTCGGCGCTGTGGGCGCCCTCCCGGGTAAACGCCAGTTCCCCGCCGTGCCGGTCGAACGGCACGCCCAGTGATAGGAGCCAGCGAATCGCATCGGGACCCTCGGAGGTCAGCATTCGGACGCTCTCCGGATCGCAAAGCCCCGCCCCGGCCCGGATGGTATCGGCCTCGTGCCGCTCAACGCTGTCCTGGTGCGACATCGCCGCCGCGACTCCACCTTGGGCAAAAAAAGTGTTGGCGTCGAGCGCGCGGCCTTTGGAAACGACGAGGACCCTCAATTTTGGAGGGGCGGACAGAGCCGCGGCCAGGCCCGCGATGCCGCAACCGACGATCAGGACATCCACCCGGCGCTGAGGCAGATAGTCGGTGTCAATGGGCAGGAGACTCCGATTCATCCGGACATCCACCGCCGGCAGAGGAGAAATCCGAATGCCGCCAGGAGGCCTACCGAGACGAATTGTTCCCGGTTGTCGAAATAGGCCCTCCAGCTGTATTGTCCACCGCCGTACCCTTGCGCTGTTTGAGATTTCGGAAGGATGAGCGGCACCGCGGCCGCATAAGCGTCGAACGCGGGGCCGAATCGACGGCGGAGATTCTCCTCCTCAACTCTCATTCCCGGCCGGTAACAGATTCCATACAGCAACCCGAGGATCGCGAATGTCCAGTAGAGGCCGCTCTGCAGTATCAGTCCCGCGCCGAGGAGCAGATTCGCGACATAAATCGGATTGCGGACGCGGCCGTAGGGGCCCGCCGTGGTCAGCCGGTCGTTCTTCACGAGAAATCCAGATGCCCAGACCCGGCCCAGGAACCCCAGCAGAAACAAAAAAAGTCCGAGCGGAAAAACCCAGGCGCGCTCGGCCGCCGAAAGCGGTCCCGGCGGAGCCAAGACCGACAGGGCGAGGAAGAACGCGGTGCCCAGTTGCTGGCGCAAATGGTGCGGGGATTTGATTTTTTCAATGAGGGAGGTCATGTCCGCCGGCCCCGGAAATCAGCGGAGGGAACCCCTACTTCCCGGCCGGCGGCCCGTCCTTCTCCGGCTTTTCCGGCTCCACCTGCCGCCATTTTCCCTTCTCGTCCTGGAAAAACCATCCAGGGTTTAATTTGGCGATCCGGGACTTCACAAACAGCGCTCGGGATTTATCGATCGCGTCCCTGAGGGTCTCGGCGTCCTGATCGTCCTGTTCGGTCGCGCGAAGCGTCGCGACGGCCATGCCGCGGATGAGGATTTCCCGATCGGCATTTTCGGCCGCGAGAAACTCCCGAAACAGTGTATCCGGAGAGGTCTCGCCAAAGATTTCCCCGATACTTTTCCGCGCGTCCTCCGGCGCGTCCTCCGGCGCGAGGCCGGCCGGAACGGCGGCGATCAGTCCGTCTTTCCGAAGCCCGACCCATCGGGCATCGAGAAGGGCGCCGAGCCGATCGAGTCGAGATTCGCGTCGTTCGAGGGATTCCTGAACATCGGACATTTTATTCAGATGCTGTTTGATATTGATTTTGCCTTCCGCCCATGCCGAAGTGGCGCCGAAAAATAGCCCGGACCGGCTTTTCCGAGGACTGACGGTCGCCGTGTCCTTGCGGGCCGGCGCCATGTCAAAATCGAGCGATTTTTCAATGTCCTCGTAGGCCGCCTCGACATCTTTATCGGGGAAATAGACATTGACCGTAATCGTGGCGCAGGAAACCAGAAACGGCATCAGGATGCCAAAGGCCAGGTGTTTGATCGTCATTTGCGTTTTTTTCCTCCCACTTCAACTTTAACCTCGTCCGCCGAAACGTTCGACAGCACGTCCACGAGGTCCGTCATGCGATACGACCCCACCACTTTGCCTATCCGGACCTTCCGAAGCAAGGTGTGGGCTTCGAGGGTGACCTCGTCAAACCAGATGCGCCCGTCGGAGACGCGGACTTTCAAGAACCCGTTTCGATAGGGGACCCGGCGGGGCAGATCGAGTTTCCGGATGGCGGCGCCGCCGATTTTTTCGAGAAAGGTCCGGGAGGACACCATGGGATCACCAGGCCGGTCGGTTGCCCTGGCCCATGCCGTACCGCGGGCGGACACCAGATCGCCGTGAAAGAGGAGTCTGGCCTCGCCGCTGACCAGTCCGGACAACGCCCCGCGGGCATCGACATAGGGATCCAGAATCTGTCTGAGAGACACGCTGTCGACGGAGAATTCAAGTTGTTGTTGGGGCGGATGATTCAATTGCAGGAGCAGTCTGGCCCGGAGAACCCCGCCGAACGATGGCGTGGATGGAACGTCGATGTAGAGTTTATTTCCCTTGGATGCGGTCACCATGTGACAATCAAGGAATTCATAAGGCCCGATGGCCAGCCGGCGCGCCGAGGCCTCGCCGGTGGAGGCGTCCGACACCACCAGAGTGGACGTGTCGGGTGAATACTCAAACGGCATGTCCACGCTGAGACCTTCGACCTGAAACGGATACTGCTCAAACTCAAACTGTCCGTCCGTCAGACGCAGCCGGCCCCGGGCGAATAAGCGGGCGCGGCGGTCAAGGGTATAATCGATGTCGAGTCCCACCTGCCCCGAAGCGCCGCGGATGGGAACTTCCCGGCCGAAGGATTCACCGAGGATCTGGATGTCCTTGATGGACCGGTCCCGGAGGCTCGCTCGGCCGGAAAATCCCCGGGGACCGTTTTTCCCTGTGACACGAATCGGAATTCCCACCGACGGCTCGACCGTACCGGAAACCTCGTCAACCCCCATGCCGATCCCCTTCAGGTGGAGGTTCGACCGGACGGAAATTTTTCCGAACGCGGGGCCGATCCGCGCATCGGATGAGACCACGGTGGCATCCCACGTCAGTTCCGTATCCAGCCACTGCGCGCGCGCATCCACCCGGATGTCGCCGCTGACCGGCAGGGACTCGCCGAGTTCCCGGAAGAGAACGGCGATGGGAAACGAATCCACGGCGGCCGAGAACGTCGGTGGGCGGTTCCACGATGCGCGAAACGACAGGGGAGCGGTTTCCAAATAAGCGATAAGATCGGTGGCATCCCGGGAGGCGCGCAAATCGATGCGGCGCACTGTCAGGCCCGTCGGGATTCGAACCCACCGGTCGGACCGCAACCGGAGTTGATCCTGGCGGACATCCAGTTCATTGTCGGAGCAGGCCAGTCCTTCCGGCCCGACCCACATCCGGATGTCGTCCGCCCAAAAAATTCCTGTCGTATCGGCCGACGCCCGCAATCCCCGAAAGAGGCCCTTCACGGGACCCCAGGCAAACGCGGCGTTCAGCCGGAGAGGCGCCATGGAAAGGATGCCCGTATCGGCCGGCGTGACGTGGATCTGCAGCCGATGCGGCACTGCCGGCGCGGTTTCGGAAGGCCGATTCAATTTTGGTTGAACCGGCAGATTCCGGCTTGAAATGACCAGGCCCGATCCTTCCAACCAGAGAGGCGGGCCCGACCCGGGCGCCTGCGGCCTCACGGCGAGGCGCAATTGCGCCGACGTCAATGGCCCCGTCGCGCGCAGATCCACCTGCAGATCCGTATCCTCTCCCAGCCGGCCGCGGGCTTCGAAAAAAAGGATTTCCGAATCGGCGAGGAGATCGGACGGAGCCAGGACAATTTTTCCGCCGTGAACATCAATCCGGTCCAGCGCGAGAGGCCCCTCCTCCAGAAAGACCTCCGGCCGAAAGAGGCCGGCCAACCGGTGGATCCGGTCCAGATCCACGTTCAAAACCGGATCAAACACGGTCATGGAGGCGTCCACATGCCGGTGATGAATGCGGCGGATATCGATGTCGATCTTCGCCAGATACGCCACCCTGACACGATCGGCATCCAGAACGCTCACACCCCGGATGCGGACCTGCCGGCGTTTGGGAGAAACCGAGATGTCATCGACATCGAGCGTTCCCGAACGGACGAACTGATTGAGTTCATTTCGAATTTGCCGATGGACCAGCCATTTCAGAACCGGAACCGCGACAGCCGTCAGCGCCAGAAGGACCGCCGATCCAATCAGCCACCTCATCCACACCCGTTTCATGGCCGACCAAATTAGCTCGCCGGGGATGGCGGAACAAGGAGATTGACAGACCCGAAGGCTTTGATAGGATCTGAGACAACGCTCGATACACCAAATCCTGAAGAACCGGGGTGCCCAATGGCAACAGTAACCATCTCCAAAGGAAAACTCGCCCGCATGGACCGGCTGGCCAACAAGGCTGGGGTTATTTCGGCCGCCGCGATGGATCAGCGGGGATCGCTTCAGAAATCGATCGCGAAAGAGAAGGGGACGGACGTCAAGCAGGTGACGGACGGGATGATGCAGGAATTCAAGACCGCGGTATCAAGGGTTCTCACGCCGCACGCCAGCGCCATATTGCTGGATCCCGAATGGGGACTGCCGGCGGCCAAAGCGCGCGCCAAGAACGCGGGACTTTTGCTTTCCTATGAAAAAAGCGGATACGACAACACGCGACCGGGCCGTCTGCCGGATCTTCTGGACGGCGTGTCGGCCAGGGACATCTCGGACATGGGCGCGGACGCGGTCAAGATTCTGATCTACTACACGCCCGAGGACGAAAAACCAGTGAACGATATCAAGCACGCGTTTATCCGCCGGATCGGCGCGGAATGCGAATATAATGAAATCCCCTTTTTTCTCGAATTCGTCGGGTATGACCCCAAAGGCGGGGACGAAAAAGGGCTGGACTACGCCAAACGAAAACCTCAGATCGTGGTCAAGAGTATGGAGGAATTTTCGAAGCCCGAATACAACGTCGACGTGCTCAAGGTCGAGGTTCCGATCAACATGAAATTCGTCAAGGGCGCCAAGTCCAACAAGACCGGCGAGTCGGCCTATGACCGGGGGCAGGCGAAGGAGATATTTCAGAAATCCTACAAGGCGGCGAAGCGGCCGTTCATTTATCTCAGCGCGGGCGTCAGCGACGATGAATTTCGCGAAACGCTCGAACTGGCCGCCGAGGCCTGGGTGCCGTTTAACGGCGTCCTCTGCGGGCGCGCCACCTGGAAGGACGGGGTTCCGGTATACGCGAAGAAGGGTCTCAAGGCCTTTGAGGACTGGCTGTCGGACCGGGGAGTGAAAAACATCGAGGCGCTAAACGGCGTTCTTCAGAAGGCCGCCCATCCGTGGCATGAGATGTACGGCGGGAGGGACAAGATCAAAACGGCGTAGCCGGCCGGCGGTCGACCGGCGGGATTCTGCGGGCGTCGCGGATGTCTCTCAAGGCCTTTCACCGTTTTTTTATCAGTGTCGCCATCCTGTTTTGCGTGTGGCTGTCGTATTCGGAGTACCGGCAGTTTCAGCGACTGGGCCGGCGCGGCTCGTTTTATGTTTCCGTTTCCAGCGCCGGACTGGGAGTTGGCCTTGTAGCCTATTTTCTGTGGTTCCTGAGAAAATCCCGCAAATGGCCGGACGATTCCTAGTGTAGTGTTTCAGAAGTCCCTTTACATTCGTCATTCCCGCGGGAATCCAGGCAGTAGCTGATTCGGAAACGGGCATCTGGACCCCCGCTTTCGCGGGGGTGACGGGCTTTGCAAATGTCAAGAAGCGTTGGAAACACTACACTAGATCAAGGAAAGTTCTATCCCGTTTCCACCCGGTTTCGGCCGTTCTCTTTTGCCTTGTAGAGCGCGCGGTCAGCCAACCGAAGAACCTCCTCGGGCGTCGATCCGTTTTTCCCGCACGCCGCCACACCAGCGCTGATCTGAACCGTGACGGGTTTGGGGCGTTTGGATCCTGAATGGCCGTTGAGGGATATTTTCATTTCGGAAAGCGTCTTCCGGCTTTCGTCCAGCAGCGGAAAAACGTCCTGAACTTCCCGGTTGGGAAATAGAATCGAGAATTCCTCGCCGCCATACCGGTACGTCCGACCGCCCGGTATCCTGGACAGATGGCCGGCGACTTCCCGCAAGACAGCATCGCCGGCGGCGTGGCCGTAGGTGTCGTTGAACTGTTTGAAGTGGTCGATGTCGACCATGGCGATCGAGTAGGGTGCGTTCAAATGAGAAAATGTTTCGTTCAGCGCGCGGCGGCCGAGGACCTGTGTCAAATCGTCCACGTAAGCCTTGGACCAGGAGAGGGAAAAATTGGCGTAGAGCGTGAGGAGAGCGGCGAGGGATGTGAAGAGGACGAAATTCAGCGGTTCGAGGCCATGGGGAACCATGGGGCCGGACTGGAAGATCGGATTGAAAACGCCGGAAAAAAAGAAACAAGGTATCAACCCCGCCAGAATCTTTTTCATGTCACCCTCCCGGCGGCCGATCGGGAGGATCAGATGGATCCCGAACACGGCCAGATAATAGAGGGTTGGCGACGAAGGCGCGCCCAGGAGCCCGGCGCCCGACCAGCGGTGGGTTCCCACCCAGGTCAGAACCATTTTTCCGAATGTGGCGGAGAGGAGAGGCGGAAGAACAAAGCCGATCAGGAGAAACACAAAGGCGGCGGCAGGGCCGCACGCCAATGTTCGATGCGACACGCCCGCCGACCCCAGAACCAGCATGGGCAACATCAAAAACAGGACAAACCGCATCTGGTCGACGCCGCCCACGAAAACGGCGCCGCCGGAAAAATAATACTGGGCCGGAATCAGAACCAGGCTTAACGCGAACACCGGCGCATTGGAGAGGCGCGCCGACCAGATCGCCGATAGACCCAAAGCCAGATAGGGCATCATCCGAAACAGATCCAAAATGGCTTTCCCCCGCTCCGATGCCTGCCAGAGGAGAAGCGTTTCCGAGTTCCACCGCAGATAGGCCTGAATCACGAACACCAGCGCGATTGAACCGCCGAGAAGGGCTTTTCTCATACTCTTCTTTTCGGCACGGAGGGCCTTTGATTGAGGTAAGATGGGTGTCATGGAGGCTGTGGCGACCCGGCGCGTGAGTGTCGTGATCCCGACGCGCAACCGGCCGGATTTTCTTCGGGAATCGGTGGACAGCGTTATCGGTCAGACCTGCCGGCCGTTGGAGATCCTTGTTGTGGATGACGGCTCCGTTCCCGCGGCGGTGATTCCGGGTGATTCGGGCGTGACGCTGATCCGGCAGACCCACCAGGGAGTTTCCGCCGCGCGAAACGCCGGCATCCGGGCCGCGCGGGGCGGGTTGATCGCCTTCCTGGACGATGACGACCGATGGGCGCCGGAAAAGCTTGAGCGGCAGGTTGAGTTTTTTGCCCGGCATCCGCAGGCCGTCGCGGTTCAGACGGAGGAGATCTGGGTTCGAAACGGCCGCAGGATTCAGCCCAAACCGCATCACCGAAAACCCAATGGGCAAATCCTGCCGGCGGCGCTGCGGCTTTGCCTGGTGTCCCCATCCGCGGTTTGCATCCGCCGGCGGATTTTTGACGAGATCGGATTTTTTGACGAGAGGTTACCGGCGTGCGAGGATTACGATTTCTGGCTGAGACTCGGCCTTCGGTATCCGGTCCATCTGATCGATGAGCCGCTGACGATCAAACGGGGCGGCCATGCCGATCAGCTGTCCCTGTCCTGGGGGTTGGATCGATGGCGGATCGAATCGCTGCTCAAGTTTCTGTCCCAGCCGATGGACCCGGCGCTGCGCGATGAAGCGCTGGCGGTGCTGAATGAAAAAATGCGGATTTACACGCAGGGTTGCCGGAACCGAAACAAAGCCGGAGAGGCCGATGAGATCGTTCGGCGCGTCGCTGCGGTCATTCCTCCATCAGCTCCCGTAGATGCAGAACCACGCTTTCGCTGAGCGCCGACAGGCTGTATCCGCCCTCGAGCATGGAAACGATTTTGACGGGATGAGACAGTTCCCTGAGAGTGAGGATCACCCGGCGGGTCATTTCGGCGTAACACTCGCTCGTCAGTTCCAGCATGGCCAGCGGGTCAGCGGCGTGGGCGTCAAATCCGGCCGATATGAGTAGGAGGCGGGGTTGGTAGTCCCGAATCGCCGGTAGAATCTGGTCGTTCATATCCGACAATATTTCCACATCCGAATATCCCGCGGTCTGCGGGCAATTCAGCGTGAAGCCTTGCCCCTCACCCAACCCCCGCTCCGACGCGTCGCCGGATCCCGGATAAAACGGGAACTGGTGAATCGATGCGTAGAAAACCTCCCGGGACGCGGCGAACGCGGCCTGAGTGCCGTTGCCGTGATGAACATCCCAGTCCAGAATAAAAATCCGCGGATCGCGCCGAATCACGGGAACGGTATTCAGGGCGTGCGACGCGGCGATCGCCACATTATTCAGCAGGCAAAATCCCATTGACCGATCCGGTTCCGCATGATGACCGGGCGGCCGGACCGCGCAAAAAGCGGCGGCATCGGCCGGTTCCTCGAACACCGCGTCCACCGCGTCGCATCCGGCTCCAGCCGCCAGCAGCGCCGCCTTCCAGGAGGCGGGACAGGTCGGCGTATCGGGATCCATCGGCTCGCCGGCGGCGCAGGCCTGGCGAATCCGTTCGACCAGGCCGGGCGTGTGAATCCGCAGAATTTGCTCGTCCGTCGCGGGATGCGGCGCCCTTCGGTCCAGGTCTTCCCAGTACGGAAACGATTCCGACCGCAGGGCGTTCAAAATCGCCTTCAGCCGTCCGGGCCGCTCCGCGTGGCCCAATCCGGTGTCGTGGTCCATAAACGCGGGCGATGTATAGAAAAACGTTTTCATGAATCGTTCAACCACCCGCCCAATGGAAGCGTTTTATCGACGGTCAGTGTCTGCCGGCCGATCGTGGCGGTCCCCTTGAGGATGAGGGACGCGGCGGAGAGAGGAAAGAGCGGCCGGATTTCTCCGAGTCCGGCGAATCCGCCGGATTCGGTTCTCAGCCGGATCTCCGAAAAAATCAGCGCGCCATCCCGCGTTTCGCCAGACACCACTCCCTCGGTCAGATGCTTCCCGAGGATCAATGACCAGTCCGACATCTGCGTCAAATCACCGGCCATTTGAATCGATACTTTTGTTCCATCCGAAAACCGGCCCGATTGCCGGTCCCATCGGCCGGAAGCCGACACCATCGACTGGATCTGCTGCGGCGCGCCGGCCGCGATGGACGCCGGCATCCACGCCTGCGCGCCTTCGGCCGTCAACTCAAACGGGATTAATTGCGACAAGGGCCTGGCCTTCAATCGAACCCATGCGTCATCTCGCCGGATCTCCAGAAGGGCTTGCGGCGGAAAAAGCCCGATGAGATGGATATCAACCCCGTCAGCGGACACCGTCAGGCCGGGCGAAACGAGAAGCCGGACATCGGTCATGTGGAGTCCGGACCAGGGCGATGCGGACAAATGGGCAACCATCACATTCGGCCAGCGGCGGCCAATCCACGCGCGCAGGACACCGTCATAGGGGAATGACGCGAGGAGCACCGCCAGAAAAACGCCTGCCGACCCAAAATAAATCCTAGGGCGCATCGCTGACATATTCGACCAGCGTTGTCGACAGATCGAATCGCTCATCCGACGCGCCGGACCGCTCAAGTTTAAAAGCGGGCACCAGGATGGCGGGATCGATGGAGAGCTGTTCGAGAAAATAGGCGATCCGCTCGACCGGCACGCCTTCCATGCTCAGTGTTGTGGATGCCGGCGAATTGGGCGTGGCCGGGCCCGATGAGAGTTTGGGCGACCGGTCCTTGAGGCCATTTTGTTCAATGGCCTTCTGCAGCCGGACCAGGAGCGGCTCCGATACGGTTACGTCCGCCCCGGCGGCCGGCGGGGCGGGAAGTTGCGGGGCATCGAGGAGTAATTTGGAGAATTGTTGAAATTCATCCAGCCGGCGGGTTCTCACATCCGACGCCCGGCGAATATCATGGATGAGATAGAGCAGAACCCCCGCGTAGATGACCCCGACCACCCAACCCCAGTTGGCCGGCTTTTGTTTCATCAGCGGTCTCGAGACGGAAGCCGGATGCGCGCGCGGACCAAAAAGGCCGTTCGGCGGTCGCTCATGCGGGGCTGAGACGAGATCAGCGTCGCGTCCGTCAGGATCGGATCCGATGTCAGGCCCGATACCCACTGGGTGACGGCCTGCATGTCCGCGGCGCTGCCCTGGATATCCACCCGGACGCCGTCCAGAGATACAACGTCCAGCCGAAGGGCCGACGCGAATGCCTGGTCGGAAATCCGGGACAGGACGGACAGCCAGGTATGGATCGGCACTGCGGGCGGCCGGCCGGCCGCGGCCGATGTTTTTGATTTGGCTTTCAGCGCCAGCAACGGATCAGGAACCGCACCGCCGAATCTCCGCTCGTAACCGGTCCGCATGGCGGCCAGCATGGATTCGGATGACCGATCCAACCGGTCTCGAAGGAGGGTCAGGCCGATACACGGAAGAGCCATCGCGACCGCCAGGATCGCCCAGCGCAAGACCCGCCGGCGCGCGACCGGGCCATCCGCCTGGGGCTGGGAGCCGGCGCCGGGCGGCACTATTTTTGTCAGGAATGGATTAGGACGCAGAGTGTAGGGAGATTCGTTTAGAAGCCGAAGGATCGATTCCGCGAGAGTGGCGGACGCGGGCAGATCCACCGGCTGGCCGTATTTGTTGAGCAGAGATTCACAGGGTCCGCCGGCATTGAGGCGAAGGATGGCGGAGCGGCGATGGATAAACCCTCCAAGCGATTCGGGCACGTCGGCCGGCGCGCCGGGGCGACCTTCCGCCTGCGCTGCCCGCTTGGCCGCTGCATAGAACGGCGAGAGCTCGCGCAAGC
>Ga0114945_10002070_pt1 | contig 11976 bp, 16 predicted proteins | sample OV2TP3_FD_87194 | JGI IMG/M metagenome (GOLD analysis project Ga0114945, IMG submission 87194) | Hot spring microbial communities from Beatty, Nevada to study Microbial Dark Matter (Phase II) - OV2 TP3 | ecosystem: Environmental > Aquatic > Thermal springs > Hot (42-90C) | place: USA: Beatty... | reverse complement strand
GAGTAAGTTTCTATTTTTTTCTTTTATATTAAGGTTAAGTAATAAGTGTAATATATAGTAAGATATAGTAAGCCACAAAAATAATTTTAATAATAATAGGAAAATAATAATTTGCATACGAGTGACTTGGTGTCTGCAGTAGTCCGCCTATTATTGATGTTTCGAAAATCTTTGAGTTTCGAGGCTAGGAAATCTTTAGATTTCCTATGTCCAGCTATATGTGGCGGACATGGATACAAGACACACAAATCGTTGCAAGTTATAATAATATCATAAATATAGCCAAAGCTTTTAAATAATTTAATATTCTCTTATTTATGATGGAACTTTTAAAGGAAGAATATGATTTAGAGCTGGAAAGAGTAATTGAAAGAATTAGTAATGAGAATGCGAAACTGATTTGTTTACAATTGCCTGATGGGCTAAAGAATAGGGCTAAAGTGATTCAAGATTATATCAAAGAAAAAACAGATGCTGAGGTTATTATCTGGGCTGGAAGCTGCTTTGGTGCATGCGACTTACCATTAGAAGTGAAGAAGCTTGGTGTAGATCTATTAATACAGTGGGGTCATAGTGCATGGCGCTAAATGCAATTTATGCTCTTTTAATTTCTGTTTTTGGAGGCTTCTTTTCAGGTATCATAATTGCAATTATTGCAAAAGAGGAATTAAATTCTGGGATGAGATATTTTAAAATTTTAAGCATAATATTTTTAGTAGGGACCTTAGTAATGTTAATCTATTCTTTGGTTTATAAAAATTATATCTTATTACTCAGTTTCATTTTTCTGTTAGGAATTCCTACTGGAAGCTTAGTTGCCAGAAAATATATGAGGTTGCTTAGAAGATTTATTGGTAAGAAGATTTATTAGTATATTGAAATTAATAATAAAATAATCTGCCCAATAAAACCTGCAAATATAGGAACTACAAAATTGTCATCCATATGGCTTATCATTAATTCTGTTAGTGTAGCTACCAATGCCATAGGGATAAAAAGATACCATGCTTTTAAGATGAAATAACCTATTAGCAAGTTAACAATTAATGATGCAATAGAACCTTCTATAGATTTACCATTCCATATCCTATGCTTTCCAAATTTGATTCCAATTATTGCTGCAATACCATCACTGAATATTGACATACTCAATGCTGCCAAAGCAATTTGGAAACTATATACAGTAAGTGCAATAACAGCTGCTAAAAATGCAAAAGTTAGGGCATGTAAGTTTCTTTTTTCCTTCTCTTTTGTAAAGATATTATAGAGTAAAAAATTAATTTTACATTCTACTCTTAAGAAGTCTATAAATATTAGAATAATTAGACAAAGAAATGTAATTGCAATTAATATTCCAACACCATAGTATAGATAAGTAAAATAGCCAATTAGCAGTATTATTGCCCCTAATAGAAGATGGATAAATTTCCTGTAAATCTGAAGATTTGGGGAGGATTTTATTCTATATGTATAAGCATCTCTTTTTTGTTTTAATAAATTTATTTTATTTTGTATTGTATCTATTTTTTGCATTTTTGCTTTTTTCATTACCATCTTTCTTTAGTGATGCCCAAATAGTACCCTATTGCTCTTATTATAAAATGTGCAAGTATGCTTAATAAAAGTAATGATAAAACTAGTTTTAAAGGGGGTATATAAATTATGCTAACCACTAAGAGTGCTCCTACAACAGAGTCTATCTGATCAAATGGGATGAATGGCTTGCCAGGCTTGATGTTCAACCTTCTCTTAAAAAAGCTCTTTAATGAATCTCCAAACAAAACCCCAAATCCTATTAGAAAGCCTAAAACTAAAAAGTTGTAATTTTCATAGTTTAAAATACTTAATGTCTTAAAGAAGTCGTAATGGTATAATTTTGATTGTAAAAAGGTGATAACTATTGAAATAAAGATGCCTGTAATAAAACCCCTGTAAGTTTTATGATTTCCTAATAGTGGCTTACCATCAAACCATTTTCTGTTTAAGTCAACGGGAACAGCAAGGGACCTTAGAATGTTTAACTTTTCTGCGAAAATAGGCATCATATTTGCAAAGATCCCTGGGAGCATAAAGTAGAAGAGCTGAAAGATGTAATATAAAAGTTCTGAGAGTTGGCTCATTTTTTACTATTCCTTCTAGCATTTAAATTTCTGTTGGTATCTAATTTAAACTTTTTAACCTTTATTGAGGAGATCATTAATATTGCTAAAATTAGATAGACGTATAGTAAGAATGCTGTTGGAAACTTTAAGAGATAAAATAACGGAATAATTATGCCTGACGAGGTTATTGGAAAGCCTTCAAAATAATCTGTAGATGGAGATATGTTAAATCTTGCTAATCTGAGAACACCTGCAAATACAAATAGAATAAGGATTAGTATATTTGTAATATCCCTACCAAGAAGCATGTAGCCAAAGACTGCTGGAGAAATTCCAAATGCAATTACATCTGCTAGGGAGTCCATCTGTTTTCCAAAATTGCCTTTTCTATTGGTCCATCTTGCTATTGCTCCATCAAAATAGTCTGCTATTACTGAAAGTGCCATAAATACTGCTGCATAGATAAAATCCCTCTGGATTGAAGAAAATATGGAGAGCATTGCAAGTGCAATACTTGCTAAAGTTACAAGATCTGGAAGTTTAATTAACTTAAAGATGTTCACAGATACCTCCTGTGTTGGCTCTTAATATTCTCTTAATATCTCTTATTGTTCTCTTAATATCCTATCCTATTATTATACATGAATATTTCTCATATTATTTTTAATATTCTCCTATAATTGTTACACCTGCATAAACATGCTGCCCCTCTTTAGCTTTTATTTTAACTTTTGTTGGCAGCACTAAAATACATTGGGAGCCAAGGTTGATTAATCCAATTTTTTCTCCTTTAATAACATTTTGGTTTTTTTTTACATAGCATGAAATTCTTCTTGCTAAGAAACCTGCAATCTGAATAATCTTCACTTTGCCTATGGATTTGTTTTTGATTGTTATTTCATTTTTTTCATTTTGTAAGGATTTTTCAAGATCATAGGCAGGAAAAAAGGTCCCTTTTGTATGCTTGACAGTAAGGATTTTTCCTTCAATTGGAGACCTATTATAATGGGCATCTAAAGGAGATATGAAAATAGAAATAATTCTAGTTATTGGTGCGATATCCTTTGTTGTTGTGTATATTCTTCCTAGAAAGCCTTTATTAATTTTCTGATATGACTTCTTGACTAAGGTAATCTTTAGGATTTTACCATCTGCAGGGCTTACTACATTTCTGCCTTTAGGAGCTTCTCGTTTTGGATCTCTGAGGAAGTATAGGCGCCAGTATAGGAGAAATAGAATTAGAAGCGTATAGATTATCAGTGCAATATAAATAATTATTCTGTTAAGCATAGTTGGAGGGGTTGGATTTTAATTATAAATATATCGAAAATAAGTAGTGGTGCGTTAATGAATGTTCTGCCATGAAATTGCTTATTTGTTACGTTATGAGTGTTAGGCTCATATAAATTATTTCATTATTTAGAAAACGACAAGAATACATGGACAATAGTTGTCGTTTTCTAATTAGTAAAAGACACTATGCATTGTCCTAAAACTTGTGTCTACTTGTGTCTTTTACTAATATCAGATTGGCTATATAAATATCTTTTGAACCATAAGCGGTACTTAACAGCTTCGATTTACCAGCCAGAGATTAACCAGCACTGTTTTGTAGGTTTCATTGAAAAGTCCCTTCGCATTAGCTTCGGTTGCCATCGGTTCAGGTTCGCTTAACATCATGCTTGCACGTTTCTCTCTGGAATGTCAAAAATCTAAGATTTTTGAGCACCCGAAAACTCTCAGTTTTCGATGCCTCGAAACTTGCCTCGAGTCTTGGCTCATTAACCTTCACTATATTGATGGCAACTTCGGACTTTTCAATAACGCTGTTTTGTAATAAACTTTATAAAACCTTAGTATAATAAATTCTAATTGTGAAAAAAAGGGCTAATAGAGGAGATGCTGCAAAAAAGAAGGTAAAAGGGCAATTACTTGGTACACCAGTAATAGCTGTGATGGTAATACTAGGGATTGGTGCCATAGTGGGGCTTGGATATTACTTGTTCTTTGGGATTGAAAGGGTTTCAGAGCAAAACTTGTTAAAGAATTTTGAAGTAAGCCTTGATAAAAAGCTAGAGGAAACTGCAAGAAAAGGGCCTTCAAGTATACAAGAAGTTTCTTTATCTCTGCCAAAAGGGATAGATGAGGTATGCTTCTTTGAATATAATGAGAAATTTGATAAGTTTGCCAATATTAAGCTAGCTAGAGCTGTAGAAACTCTGAAAAATACTAATAGTGTTTTATTTCAAGGGGATAAATTCTACACTTTAAAGTTAGCTAGCTTGGATGTTGGAGATAAAAATCCAGAATGTGTTAAAACTCAGAAAAGTAAGGTCTCACTTAGAATGGAGAGCACAGGGAGCAAAAGTATGATTAAAGCACTTGATCATAAAGATTCAGTAGTTGACTGTACAAGTATTTATTATTCTGGAGATCCAAACAAAAGATTAGATCTTGTTTTTCTTGCAGATGGTTATGGTACTACAGACAAGTTTGCAGAAGAGGTTAATATGTATGTAAATAAGGTGTTTAAGATAACTGAACCTTTTAGAAGCAATATTGAAAAGATGAATTTTTATAGGATTGATGAGGATAATGAATTGGGATGCAGCATAGGGGAGTATTTGATATGCGATGAATTTTTAATACAGCAACTGGCTGTAAACTGCCCAAATGATTATATATTTGTACTGCATGACAGAAATAAGATTATAGATGCTGCACAGCCATTAAGATCCAGTGCAATAGGCAATGTCGCTTATATTAATACTGCTGATGACGCGTTTGTTGCTATACATGAGTTTGGACATATTTTTGCAAAACTGGGTGACGAATACTTAGACGAGTCTTTCTATACAACATTTGATGTTAAAAGTGTTCCTAATTGTGATGATGGCAGATGCAGGAAATGGGCAAATATAGATGGTACTGGATGTTTTCAAGGATGTACCACTTCTGCATATTTCAGAAGTACTGATAATTCAATAATGAGAGACTTCTACAAATCAAAAGAATTTGGCCCTGTAAATGAAAAGATAATTCATTCATTTATTGAGGTGTATGGATGAAGAAAATTAGTTTTATAATACTACTAATTGTGATGTTTAGCATATTGCTAGTTCCTGGTTAGTCTCAAGAAGAGAAGGTATATCTAGTGAAACTTCACTATAATCCCGATGGGTTTACTATAAAAGAAGTGACTGTAAAGAATGGCTATGCCCCAGACAGAATGCTTCAGCAAGGAGATTATAAAGCTGAACTAATATCAGAGGATAATAAAGTATTGTATGGTTTTAATTTTGAGGTTCCTTTACTTTTGTTTACAGATGGAGGACAGTCTGGAAGATTGAGAGGAAGTGTTGTGAAATTAAATGAAACTGATTTCGTACTTGTAGTGCCTTTCTATGAAAGAGCAAATCTTATGATTAGGGATAAAGAAAAGGAATATTTTGTATCATTAAGCCCTGAATCACTAGGAAAGAGACTGATAAAAATGGGTTTATGGATGACTGCTGGAGGAATTATTCTTGTTGTATTCTTAATAGTAAAGAAGAAAGTCAATGAAAGACCTCCAAATTATGGTAAAAAAGAAAATCCTTATGAAATGCCACCTGGGAGATATTAGCAACCTTTTTATAGTTAAGATTTTATAGAATCTAAGGTGTAAAGAATATAAAGTAATACATAATGTTTGAAACATTGGAATTCCACTATTCCATCGAAAATCAAAGATTTTCGAGTGTGCTCGGAAATCGCCTTGCGATTTGCCGACATATGAATAGTGTGGTTTTTGACAAATAAAAAGAGGATGGTATGGTACTTTATTTTGAAGGTATACTAAAGATAGCAAACTTGTTCTTGGCTGTTGTTGCTGGGATAATTGCGATTTCTCTTATCAGAGTCTCTAATCAAAGGCTGGAGCTTAGAGCATGGAAATTATTGATAATTGCTTTAGTGTTTTTTGCTATTCAAGAGATACTAGGCGCTTTAAGAGCTTTTCAAATATACAGTTCCCCATTCCTGACACATATAGTGCCATCGGTAATACTTGGCCTTTTGATATATGCCTTAGCAATACAGTTGCACATTAATCACGCTTCAAAATGAGCTTGTATACTGAATGTTTAGGATATGTTGCACCTTTCTATAATCTTGCATTTGTAGTTATCGTTGTATTAATGTTTATAAAATTGTTAAGAACTCAAAATAAAAGGGTATATACTGAGCCATGGAAATGGCTTTTTTATGCTATTCTTATTTTTATTGTTGAGGAAATATTAACAGTGTTAGATGCAAGTGGATACATGATTAATAATTTGGTGTTCCCTGTACTTGAGACTCTTATAATATCCTGCTTTATTTACATGCTATTATTGCAAAGAGAGTACGTAAATAGTAAAAAGAAATAGGTTATAATTGGTTCAGAGTAAATAAAGGATTTGCGCCAAGATTTATTTTAACTTTTATAATAATTTGGAAACGATTCATATTGTGTCTACCATTAGTCCGCCTATTATTGATGTTTCGAAAACCTTTGGATTTCGAAGCTAGGAAATCTAAAGATTTCCTATGTCCAGCTATATGTGGCGGACATGTTGAGGAACTATGTTCGAGACATTTAGGAAGCCCTAGCTTCCTACAGACAAGCACCACTACACCAAAAGTTGCAAAGGAGATTAATACAAAAAATTTCATATTGCTGAGAACAAGAGACAGATTAGTTTGTAAATAGAATAATATAAATCTAAAGATGATGGATAAAAAAGGGATATCACCATTAGTAGCAACTTTGCTTTTGGTAGCTTTTGCTTTAGTAGTAGGTGCAATAACAATGACCTGGAGTAAGAGTTACGTGGAAAAGACTCAAGAGCAATCAAAGAAAGTAGCCATTGATACATTTAAAGCTGCAATCATAATAGGTATAGACCAACTGGACGATCCATTAAAAGAGATACAGATTAATTATATAACTGGAAAGATAAGTAGAGAAGAATATTTACAGAAAGAGAAAGATTTACTTGATATAGAAAGTTCTTCAGGTGGACATTGCACGACTGATGCAGAATGCATTAAAGGTTTTACTTGTTGGTATAAAATTCCTTCAGGAATCTTTGTAGGCGTAAAAGGAGATCAGAAAAATCCTGGAAAATGTTATAGTAATAGCCTGGTTTCTAAAGTTAAAAATTAAGTGGGAGAAAACATATAAATGAGAAAGCAATTAAAACTATTTCTGACAGATACAAACGAAAGAAGGGGGGATATTTAAAAGAACGAGGTTTGTAGATATATTACTAAAATAATTCTTTAAATGCCTATTAAAATTATTTGAATATGCATGAAGATGCCTATAAAGGATAAGTTTTCCAGATTGAATAAGGATTTCTTTTGTAACTCTAATTATTCTATCTGTCTTTCTAGATGGAAGATGAGAAAAAGGTAGGCTAGATAGTACATAATCTATCCTTGAAATGTTATATAACCCAAGGTATTTTTTAATATTCTCAGCACTGTCATTAATTATTATAAGCCTTGGATCTTTTAGATTATTTTTCAAGTATCTATAGAATTTCTTGTTTATCTCAAACCCGAGAACAACTGAATCTTTTCTTGCATTTTTGAGAATTTCTTTTGTGAAGATACCAGTACCTGAGCCGTACTCTACAATATACTTAGCTTTATCAAAGTCTACGTTCTTTAACATACTTTTTTTCAGGAACTTAGAGCTAGGAGTTATACTACCAATTTCTTTGGGATTTTTAAGAAAGGTACCCAAAAAGATTAGCCTCTCTCTTAGCATATTCTCATTCATAGAATAAAACACTCTCAAATAATTTAAAAATGTTTTCTTTTCCAAAACTTTTATAAAGATACTATAAATCTATTTCATTTGTTTTAGGCCCCTGTAGCTTAGCAGGTATTTTTAGTCACCGACTAAAGACTGTTAAGAGCGTGCGACTGTTAATCGCAAGGTCACCAGTTCGAGTCTGGTCAGGGGCGCTTTATTATTCTTTTTATTAAATAGAAGAAATTATAGGAAGCCACAACTAAAGCTATTTATTTTTGTGGCTTACTATATTTTCTATATTTCACGTGGTTCTTAAGTAAAAGGTATTAAAACAAAAGTTTAAGACTTAAAACAAAGTATTTTTAAGGCAAAAGTTTATATTTTAAACTATAATTTTAATAATAAATATTGAATTTATAGCGAAGAGATGGATTTTTATGAAAAATATAATTATAGCTCCTGTAGGAGATAATATGGATGCCCTATTTGTAGGCTTAAAGGAATTTCCTACTGAGAAGGTTATTTTGTTAACTCCTACTGAAAAATTGAAAGATGCTGAAAGAACTAGGTCTGATCTTGAAAAGTTTAAGATTCCTGTAAGAGTAATTGAACTAAAGGGGAATATTTGGGAGGAGATTTTTAAGAAGGTTAGTGAGATTGCAAGCTTTGAGAACAGTAATAATGTTCTTGTTAATATTGCCACTGGAGATAGAGTAACTACATGTGCTGCAACAAGTGCCGCATTTGTGAATGGTATAAAAGCTTTTTCTGTTGATAACGGCGAAGCAATGATGCTGCCAGTGCTAAAATTCTCATACTATAAAATGCTGAGTGACAAGAAAATGAAACTTCTGGAGCTGTTAAATAAACCAGACTGTTGCCTATCGCTTGAGATGCTAAGCAAAAAATCAAAGATGAGTTTGCCACTTGTATCTTATCACATAAATGGGAATCTCAAAGCAGAAGGCCTGAAAAAAATGGGTTTAGTAGAGACTAATTATGAAAAAGGAAAGATGGCTATAAAGCTGACAACATTAGGTAGATTGATATTGCTAGGGTATATAAGCTCTTGATATAGGCTCATTAGTTTACATTATAGAGCATTATAAGGCTGAGCAATAAGTTTAAATATTAGTTCATTTAATTCTTACGATATAAAAATAAAGAGGAGAAAAAGTGGTTGATGAAAATATATTATCTGGTCTCAATGTTACTTCTAGAGAGTTTAAAGAAGAGGAGTTAAATGCTATATTATCAATGCTAACAAAAGATGAAAGAATAGTTTTTGACATATTAAAGAATTCTGAGAATGCATTGACAGCATTAGAAGTTTATGATATGTATATAAATGATATGATAAACAGTGAAAAAAAATTGAATGAAAAAAGGGAAAGGATATTACATCTTTTAGCAGAAGAATTCTCAATGGATAGAAAAACAAAACTCGAAGACATTCCAAATGTTAAGAGAGCGTCTGAAATTAAGGCTAGGTTTATTAGAAAAGTAGGATTGTCAGTTCCTACTAATAGAACTGTAACTAGAGTGCTAGAGAATTTAAAAGATGCTGGATATGTAATAAAAAGAGACCCAAGAAATAAGAGGGCTAGGGCTTATTGGGCATTGCACCCAAACATGAAAGTCCTTCTAAAAGTTGAGAAGAAAATGACTGTACAAGAGATGAAGAACCAGTTGCTGCAGATTAAAAGGTTCTTAGAGCAAAATAAGGAAGAATAGATCTTAGTGCTTCTGATGGGATTGCAACGTGTTGTATTTTTGTATGCGAGTAGTCCGCTAGTACAAGCTAACAAAGAGGATTAGCAGACCGATATATAGACAAAGTGACAAATTGCAAATGCTACGTTCTGAAATTGTTAAAAATGGATGGGTCCTTGTGATTTACTGTCCAGTGCATGATTCAATGCCTTTTTACAGTCTATAAAGCCCTAATTTTTCCTGTTATAAAATGGACATCTACTGGTCACTGGACATTCTCACGTGAGATATATAAAGGGCTTTTTATTTATTTACCTGAAAAAGAGATAATAAAATCAGGCATAATCATCTTTCTGTCTTAACATGAAAGCTTGTTAAGCCATCTTTCATCAAACAGCTCTTTTTAGGACGCTCCAAAGTTATCGAATATGAAACTTTGGAGGTGAATTTAATGAGAAAATTAAGTAAAGAAGAAATTGATGAACTATGTATAGCTTATAGTATTAAAAAGTCTTTACGAGAAGTTAGTAGAAGATGCGGAAAATCAGTCGGCACCATCCATAAGTATGTGTCCCTATATGGCTAGATGTACAACTGTCCCAATATTGTAAAAAGGCTATATTGTAATGATGAGCGATTAATAGGTGTATATGTTGGTTTATGGATGGGAGATGGTACTCAATATTGTGATCATGGTTATATAGTTAGGATATGTTCTAATAAAGAAGATGAAAACTTAAATGCTTTTATTCGAGATAGAGTCTACAAAATCTTTAGGAAAAATACTGTTCTGATTAGGAGTTCCTCTTCGAAAAGAGCAAGTATTTTATTAAAATCACGATTTATTTTTGAATTTATTAACAATTATGTGCACTATGAAAAAGGGAAAAAGACTTATTCTGTTAGACTAAAAGAACCTATTAGAGCTTATAATAATGATTTTTTAAGAGGTTGTTTACTTGGATTAGTTCTGAGCGATGGCTATATCAAAAAATGGTTTGCTTTTAATGTTACTTCAAAGGATTTAGCACAAAATATGAAAGAAATACTAGTAGGATTTGGATTTAATCCGCACATTTATGTGCACGATAGAAGAAAATACGGTTGGAAAGACCTTCATATGATTACACTTACTATCAAAGAAAGTAAAAGATTAAGTCTGTTGCTTGATGAATTTCTCAGTGAAAGAGGTTATAATATTTCTTTGCAGGAATTAAAATATGGAAGAATATATGGGCCCCGGCAGATTTGAACTGCCGACCTTTCGATTTTAGAGTCAGGCTAGAGAGCATCGCTCTCTGAATCCCACCTCCGAAGAGTTGAGAGATACCTAACTTATCAGTCGAACGCTCTAGTTGCCCGCGAGCAGCTTGTGCTGCAAAGCACCAGGCTGAGCCAGGGGCCCACTAATCGCATAGATTAGAGGGGGATTTATAAGATTTTTGGTAATGTTGTTATCTAAAGTCCGTCTTATTTGTATATTGCCACAAAACATTTAAAGAGATTGTCTATGGTTCGGCTCTGTCCTAAATCTCATTTCATTCGGGGTTAGGTCGGTTCGCATTTTGATGTTAATATTGCTTAGTTGACATCCCCGTAAGGAACTTCCCCCTGTCAACTTTAATTTTAAGTTAGAAAAATGCTCACATAATTGAACTAACCCTCTATTTAGGACAGATCCCTATGGTTCTCAAGTATGAAGTCTGTAACCATGGATAATGGCGTTGTTTTAGAGTTACTTGATGAGGCATTGTTATTTGATGGGAATTTATTGGGTGATTTACAAAGAAGATTTTCAGAGCAAATGGTTTTTCCTATGCTTGTCCACTATTGGCCTGGATGCAAATATCTTAATCTTTTAAGAGTACAAGGACCGTTTGAAATAGGTGATATATCACATCATGGATTCATTCAAAATCCACATGATTCAAAATACAACAAAGAAAAGCGATTATTTAGTCGATTAATCTTACCTATTTTTACGCAAGTAAGTTTCACTCCACAGGAAATATACAAACAACGTGAGCAATACATGAAGGATTGTAATCCTTTACCAAATCAACCTAATGTCTATTTTAATATTTCTGGTGAAACTCTTGCAGAAGAAACAGGGATTGCTCAGAATGGCTATACAACCATCAAAAGCGAAGGAGGCAAGGAACTTAGTGCAATACTTACTGGTGAAGACTGTAGGAGACAACTAGAAGTTTGGGGTATAGCTGATGTTGAGGCTATTAGAAGTATGTTGTAATTTAGGCTCTGTAGAAAGTCTTAAGTAAAACACCCTCTCTTGCATTGCAAAAGAGGGGTGGGGAAGGTAATTTCCCCATGAAAAAGGAAAAAAGACTAGTAAATAAAATAAGACGTTTGATAAGG
>Ga0114945_10002069_pt1 | contig 11982 bp, 11 predicted proteins | sample OV2TP3_FD_87194 | JGI IMG/M metagenome (GOLD analysis project Ga0114945, IMG submission 87194) | Hot spring microbial communities from Beatty, Nevada to study Microbial Dark Matter (Phase II) - OV2 TP3 | ecosystem: Environmental > Aquatic > Thermal springs > Hot (42-90C) | place: USA: Beatty... | reverse complement strand
CGCTCTCAAATCGAGACAGGTCCCTCTCCAGCCGGCGAACGTCTTTCAGCTGTTTGGCTCCGTCCCGGATTTTCATCCCTGCTTTCTTTGTCATAAGCGCGGATAAATTCGGCCGCACGTCCATGCGTCCGGCTGCATGTGCATGGGACTCTTTAACATGACCGTCCGAAAAAAGAAAGCAGTTCTGTCAGGCACTGGCGCGAAGGCCGCTCATGTGGATTCCGTGCGCGGCAAGTCGCATATGGACTTCCTCTTCGATCAGATCGAGCCCGTTCGGCAGGTCCAGCAGATGGATCTTAGTGCCCAAGAGGCCGGAAAACCGCCGCCGGATGAATTCGGTCATCTCCGCACGGGCCTCCTGCCTGGTCGTGAACTGAAACGGATGATTTGCCGATTGAATCATGTCAACAACTCCTTTCGGTGCGAACACTGTATTTGGAAGGCGGATCGGGCAGGATCATCCCTGAGTTGATGCAGTCGGCCCATCCATGGACCTTCCCTTGTGCGCCCTATCGGCCGTCCAGGGTCTCGACTTGAGACGATATTGCTCGATGGTGTCACACAAGATACGTTTGCCCGACATGAACGCCGGCCACAGGTATTTTCTGATCAGCGCCATCGCGCTCGTTCTCACGCCGCTCTGGATATGGAGTGTCGCACCTTCCTTGACGAAATTGCAGCCCGATTTCCGCTACGAAGCCGATATTTTCTCCCTCGATAATTTTTACGATGAATCGAGCGGAGTATTTCTGGGGGAGTCGATCTCCAAGACAAAATTCTATTATGAAGTGGTCTCAGTCGATGACGGCGCCTACCGGATCAAGAATGGTTTTGACGTATTCAAGATGACCGGCGAAAGGATCATCTCCATCGAACGCATGTATGGCATCGATCCGGAGACCGGCGAGCACGTCAGAGGAAAAGGAGACCGGGACCGGAGCGGTTATCTCTTTGCCCCGCGCCGCGCCAACCGGCAGAGCTTCGACTACTGGCACATCAACTACAATGTTCCGGCCCGGATGGCGTTCCGGGCGGAAGAAAAAATTCATGGATTGGACGTCCACCGGCACGAGTGCGACCTGCGGGCCGATCAGAGCGAGGATCTGTCACATCTGCCGGGCGTGCCGGGCAGACGCGGCGTGACGGTCGAGGCGACAGTGACGTTATGGATCGAGCCGGTTACGGGCCGGCTCGTCAATTATCAGGACCGCGCGACCGCCTATTTCTACGATCGAAGCACGGGCAAACGGTTGAATCCTTGGAACGCGTTCGGCAATCGATTTACGGAAAAAAGTGTGAATCGCCAGGTCCGCGAGGCGGCGACGATGAAGCGCCGGTTCAATGGTATTGAACGGACCATCCCAATGGCGTTTGTTGCGTTGGCCACTATCTTCTTTCTGCTGGGGCTCATCGCAGCCCGGTCGTCTTCAGGCGGGCAGGCGAGTGCAGCCACGCCCCGATCTGCTTTTTTTCGGCCGCGCTATGCTGTGCTGGCCGGATTTGTTGCCGCCATATTCTGCTTGTCGTACGTCTTTCTCATGAAAGATGACGCGGGGCAACTTGATAAGCCGAGACGGATCGCAGTCATGATGTGGGAGTCCGACCCTGAAGCGGACCACAATATCGCCGGGTTCGTCGAAGAACTGGCTGCTCAAGGCATGAAAGAAGGCGCGGGCTTGGAGATCATCCGAGGCAACGCGGGCGCGGACAAGGACAAGCTGCGCGTCCTTTTACGTTCCACGCTCGACCAGGGAGCGGTTCTGCTGTATGTTTTAACAACGCGCGCGGCGATCATCGCCAAAGGGATGACAACAGATGTCCCTGTCGTGTTCTCGGATGTTGCGTTTCCGGTCGAGGCCGGCATCGTGGGATCGATCGTCAATTCCGGAAACAATCTGGTTGGAACGCGCGGGTATGTCCCCGCCTCCCAGCAGTTTCACGTCTTTGAAGGCATCGCCGGAAAAATCGGCGCCTTGGGGTTCGTTTATCGCAAGGGAGATCCGGATTCCATCCTTCAACTGCAGGAGTTTGAGAGATGGCAGTCTGCCAAGGGCCGCGTGGTCCGCCCGGTCTCGGCGGTGGATATTGACGATCTTGCCGCACGCCTCGAATCATCCGGGCCGTGCGATGCCTACTATACGGCCTGCGATCCTCTGATCCGGGACGGGGGAGACCAGAGGGTGATCGAATATGCGGCGAAGAAAAGGAAGCCCGTGTTTGCATGCCGGGCGGATTCGGTTCGGAAGGGCGCGGTCTGCGCCAGCGCTGTGGACGCGTATGCGCTTGGCCGCCTGTCAGGCGAGAAAGCCGCGCTGATTCTTAACGGCGCCAAACCATCCTGGATTCGAACGGAAATTCCGAGGAGCGATAACGTCCTGATCAATTCGAAGACCGCCGCCGCCCTGGGATTGCGTATTCCGGCCGAGGTCCTCCACGGCGCCGCTGAAATCATTCAGTAGCATAGCGAGGCGCGGACTGCGTTGATCAGCTCGGGCAGATCAAGCGGTTTTGAGAGGACATACTGGATACCGAGTCTATCCGTTTTCTCACGGATCCGGGTTCCCCGCAGGCTTGTCACGATGACGACCGGCAGATGACGGATGGCGGGATGGTGATGAATGAACGAAAGCACCTCGAACCCGTTCAGCCGTGGCATCTGGATGTCCAGAACAACGAGATCCACCCGTTGGGTCAGGAGTTTGTCGACGGCTTCCATGCCATCCGCGGCTTCAAGGACCTTGACGCCGAGCTGATCCGGCATGACGGCCTGATACGCATGTCGAATCATCGGATCGTCGTCCACGATGAGGACCATGCGGCCGGAGGCGCTGATCCGGCCGGTGTCACTGCTGGTCACGACCCGGTTCCTTTCATCCACACTTTTAATCGATGGTACACATCATAATCCTTGGCCGATTTGTTGACGCCGTGGGCTGCCGAATCGATGATGTCGGCGAGCGCTGAAATCCATGCGGCGCACAAGGGACAGAACGCATCGGGCATGGGTCGCGCAGCCAGCCGGAGGCTCGCGAGACATTCCTCCATCACCTCTCCCAGGTCGGACAGAGAATGAAACCCGTACATGCCGGCCGATCCCCTGATCGAATGGCTGATCCTTTGAATTTCTTCGATGGCCGGCCCGTTCGATCGGTCTCTATCGAGTTCGCTCAATCGACGCTTGAGCCGCTCCACCCTTTCCGGGAATTCTGTGATGTATAAGTGCCGAAGGCCGCTCAAGGTTTTATCGAATGATTCGTCAATCTGCTGATCCGGCGAAACGACCGGGTCAGCGAAGATCGGCCTTGAGACTTCGGGCGACGCCGCCAAAACTACGGGTATCGATGCATCCCGGATACTGACTGGAGAATGAGTCAATTTCCCGGCCAGTTCTTCCAACGGCCCGACGCCGGCCATGAGAAACAAAACCCGGGGTCGGCCGTCATCCGCGACACCTCGGCCCAGTGTGGCGATCGGCCGGCCCATCGCTGCGAGTTCATATGTGAATTTTCCGGCCTGGGTCGCGAAAAGGTTCGCATCGAAAATTGTTTCGATGAGAACCAGCCGCTGCCCGGCGGACGGGATGCGCTTGAGAGCCGCCAACTGGTCATCAAGCAGATAGTCCAGTACGCGCGGCGGGAGGCCTGGAAAAATTTCGGATAACGGGATGTCGGGCTGGTCCATTAAAATCAGAGCAGGGTCAGAATGCGTGCGAGATTGGCCGCCATGCCCGTGTCTTTGAAGACCACGGCATCCGGCATGCAGACGGCGTCAGTCAGGGCTGACTTGCTGCTGGTCAGATAAACCACCTTGGTGGCCTGCATGACGGGATCCGACTTGATGGCTGCCGTCAGCGCGTGCCCGGACAGACTGGATAATTCGATCTCGGTGATGACGATGTCGGCCCGGGTTTCGACGGCCAACCTTAACGCTTCAAGTCCATCGGATGATTCGATCACGTCGTAGTTTCCCGTGGCCAGGACTTCTTTCGTCTTCTGGGCCATGAGCTTGGACGAGGCGGCGATCATCACCACTCCCTTCGCCCGGGAGTGCCTTGTCGTATCCGGAGGGCGGCCCGGCGTGACGGGTGAGGCATTCGCCGGGCGGAGAGCGTGAAGGCCGCCGCCGAATTCCGTCACGCTGTTGAAAAGGGCCCCTTTCCGCGCCTCGAACGATGAAAAGTCCTGTTGACCGTCCCGGGCCATCTGGACGGAGAGTGTGATCAGATCGGCATAGGTCAGGAGGGTGTTGAAGACCGGGGCAGTCAACGCAACCTGCCGTTTCCTGACCATGTCCAGGAGACTTTCGATGCAACTCGATAGATCCGTGAACAGCGAGTAACCGTATGTGCCGCCGCTGCCTTTCAAACTGTGCACAACGCGGTAGATGGCATTGAACAGGTCGGCGCTGTCCGGCTGAGCCTCGAGATAGAGCACAAATTTCTGGAAATCGGCGATTTTCTCGGAAACGCCGACACAGTATTCCTTCCGCAGCGCCTCGAATTGTTCGTCCCATCCGGACGGTTCGGATTGAAGGTTCATCTATCGCGTCAGTTTCAGGAGCCGCGAAATTCTGTCAAGAAGGACAGACGGCTCGAATGGCTTGACGAGATATTCGTCCGCTCCCGCTTCAAAGCCCCGGATTTTATCCATTTTTTCGCCTTTGGTGGACATCAGGATGACCGGGATGTGGCGTGTCGCGGGCCACTCGCGGATCTGGCGACACAGTTCGTATCCGTCCATGCGTGGCATGACCAGATCGGTCACCAAGGCATCGATTTTTTCCCGGCGGGCGATTTCGATCGCCTTGGCGCCGTCAAGTGCGGCAAACACGCGGAATCCCGCTTCCTCGATGGCGGTCCTCAGAATTTTGTGAATCATCTGGGAATCGTCGACGATGAGAAGAGTCGGCGTCTTCTGCGCGCGTGCCGCCGGCTCCGGCTCACCGGCTTCCGTATCCGCGCGCGTGGGCGGTCGCGCGCCGGAAGTATTCTCAAGCGTCCGGCAGGCCCTGACGAGGGAAGCCATATCCGCGATGAGAATCAGGCTCCCGTCTCCCATGATGGTCGACCCCGCCGTGTACTTGACCCGCCTAAGAACGCTCCCAAGTGTCTTGACGACCACTTCGCGTTTGCCTTCGAAACCGTCAACTTCAAAACCGACTTTGTCGTGCCCGCTTGCGGCCACGACGATGTGGCGCGCGTATCCTTCGTGCCGCCCGGTTCCGCCTCCGTCCAAAAGCGCGTCCAGTCCAACGAGCGAGACGGGTTCGCCCCGAAGGTTGAAGACCTCATGGGGCCCGATCGTGTGAATTTCCTCCGGCGGCACGCTCAATGTTTCCTGGATGGCGCTAAGTGGCAGCGCCAGCCTGCGCTTGCCGGCCTTCACCATCAACACCTGGATGATGGCGAGCGTCAGGGGCAGTTTGATGGTCACGGTCGATCCTTGTCCGGACTTTGATTCGATATCCACGGTGCCCTTCATGCCGCGGATGGTGTCCATGACCACGTCCATTCCCACGCCGCGTCCGGATACGTCCGTGACCTCGACCGCGGTCGAAAAGCCGGGCTGAAAAATAAATTCATGAATTCGCTGGTCCGGCAGATCGGCCGCCTCATCCGCTGTGATCATTCCCTTTTCCAGCGCCTTCGCGACGACTCGCTCGCGCCGGATGCCTGCGCCGTCATCGGATATCTGTATCACAACCTGGTCGCCCATATAAAAGGCGCGTATCGACACGGCGCCCTCGGCCGGCTTGCCCAGGCGCACTCGCTCCCCGGCGGGTTCGATGCCGTGATCGATGGCGTTCCGGACGAGGTGCATGAGGGGATCGCCGATGCGTTCGACCATGATTTTGTCGATTTCCGTGTTCTCACCGCTGATTAGAAGATTGACGGGTTTCTGCAGAGCGTTGGAAATGTCCCGGACCATCCGCGGAAACTTGCATAGGGCATGGGAAATCGGGACCATCCGGGTCCGCATCACCGCCGCCTGCAGCTCACTCGCAATCTGCTGGAATTCCTCGGAAACACGCCGCTGGTTCTCAACATTTTCAAGAAAGTTGATGTCGAGAACCTCAACGGCTGTTTGGAGTTTTTGCGCGTCCGCGCCGTCGCGAATGCTCCGGCTGACATGAGAAAATCGGTCGCGCAGGCTCTCGATGTCATGGATGCGCTGTTCGAACCGGATTCTGGATATGGCCAGCTCGCCGACGAGGTTGATGACTTTGTCGAGCTTTCCGATGTCCACGCGGATGGACTGCGAAGCATCCGGCTGCGCCGCTGCGGCCGGAGAGGTGCGTGGATCCGGCGGTGGCGCCGGCTTTCGAACAGGTTCCGTAGTCTGCACGATCGGAACAGTGTTGTCGGCCGATGCCTCGGCGGCATGCGGCGCATCGTCCGAAAGAGTTACACCCGTGACATCAACGATCCGCCTTGCCGCCTCGCCGATGTCATACTGAAACGGTTCGCCGGTCTTTAACTTGTCCAGAATGGATCGTATTTCATCCAGGCTGCCAAGCAGAAGGTCGATGATGTCCCGGTCGATCGTTCGCTTGCCCCGGCGGACGGAATCTAGAACGCTCTCCAGAAGATGAGTGAGTTCGTACATGGCGCCCAACCCGATCATGCCCGACGAACCTTTCAGCGTATGGGCCAACCGGAACACTCGGTCCACCACGTCACGCGTCGGCGACCGCTCCATGAGAACGCATTCATTCTGCATCTGGTTGAGAATCTCATCCGCTTCGAGAATAAAATCCTCGACGTGCAGCTTCCCGGCCGGATCATAGTCGAAAGCATGGCGTGGGGGATGGGAAGAACTGGCTGGCATTGGCGGTTTTGTCATGACGTGGATTTTTGCGTTTCGGGAAGAACCTGATACCGGATCAGAAATCTCCGGATCGGTTCCGGCGCGTCGATCGAAAACACTATATCCCGATCGTCCGCCAACATGGCCGCCCGGATCAGTACCTGCGCAACATCCGATGAAATATAAGTGACGCCGTCGAAGCGGATTCGCAGCGTCCGGCGGGCGCCGGCGGCGCTGATCCGGCCGGATGAATCTTGAGGAGCGCCCGCCTGCTCAATCAAGTGCTTGATGCCCGATTTCAAGAGACGCAGAACATCGGGATCCTCGTCGGGGTCGAGACATCCTGACAGCATCAGGCATGTTTCCTGGTCACGACGGACAACTGCGTACCGGGCGCGCGGCCCTTCGACCGCCGGGAGAGGGCCGCGCGGTTGAACGGGCGCTGTCGCGGGTGCGGCCTTGACGGCGGGCCCGCCCGACCCGGGCCACCCCCCGGCTGTAGGTTCGACCGAATCCTTCCCGGCGCGAACGTAGTACATCGCGCCCGGGCAGAATACGGGGCTGAACAGGTGGGGCCATTCAAAAAGAGATTCGCTTGGACCGATCAGGATGATCCCTCCCGGATTCAAGGATTGGAGAAATTTATCGAGGATGCGCCCACGCGTTGCGACATCGAAGTAGATGAAGACGTTCCGGCAGCAAATCAGATCAAAGCCTTGCGGGAATGTGGCGGCCAGCAGGTTGTGTTCCTGAAACCGCACGCGCGATCGGATGGAATCCCTCACGCGATAGTGGCTGCCCTCTTGTGTGAAATATGTTTCGATGATTCGGGCCGGGGCGTTCGCAACCGGCCGCCTGTCGTACAGGCCGCGGGCCGCGGTTTCCAGTGCCCGGGTGCTGATGTCCGTCGCTAGAACGCTGATGTCGCCGGCACTTGGGGCGCCGGAGGCGCTGATCCGGCCGGAGCCGACTGTCCGGTTCCGCGCCTCCTGAAAAGCCATCACCAGACTGAACGGCTCCGCGCCCGTTGAACAGCCGGCGCTCCAGACACGCAGAGGTCCACCCAACCTCCCGGTAGCGGTCGCCGCCGCCCGCAACCAGTTCGGATACACGATGCGCTCGAGAAGTTCTATCTGGGGAAGACAACGGTAGAAGAGCGTTTCATTGATGAGGACGGACTCGGTGATGAGAATCCATTCGAGGTCGTCGGCCGGCGCCGAGATCAGCCGGCGCAGGTACGCGTCGGGGTGATCCAGGTACAATTCATCCAGCCGCTCGCGAATGACCGCTTCCAGTTGAATGGGCTGGATCTTGTCCGGTTCCATCCCGACGTCTTCCTTGAGGCGCATCCGGATCGTCTGCAGCATCGTGTCGCTGATCAGGGCGGTCATAGATTGGCCACTTTTTCTGAAATAAAAATCTTGTCGGCCGATAGCAGGATTAGAGGTCCCTGCGCCTCTTCGACCACGCCCGTGATGTATTCCCGGATGGCGTCGTCGATAGTCGGCGGCGGAGAAAAAAAGCCGGAAGCGTCGACCCATCGCGAACCGATGACGCCGTCCACAATAAATCCGGCCTCCTGCTCAACGCCCGCCGCACGCGACCGAATAACCATAATTCTGGTCAGTGGGGTCAGATCGGCTTCGGGCAAGTCGAAGAAGAAGGCGGTGTCCAGGAGCGCGATGACCACCCCGCGCAAGTTGATGAGGCCGCGGACATGGGATGGCGTATGAAAGACAGGCGTCGGCTCCTGGTAGGCGATGACCTCTTTCACGGACAGGATGTCGATCGCGTATCGCTGGCCTCGCAGGCGAAATTCAAGAAGCTGACGAGCCGCCGAGCGGTCAGCGCCATTTGGGGCGTGGTTCGAAGGGGTCATGTCGCCGGATCAATGAACCGAGTGCAGGGCGGACAGCTCGGTTTCCGAAAACAGTTTTGCGACATCGATCATCAGAATCAATCCGCCGCCGTGGGCCTCCGGCCGCTCGCAGACCGACCGGACAAACTTCGCGCCCATTCCGGTCAGCATGGCCGGAGGTGGCTTGAAGAATCTCTCTTCGATGCGGATCACGCGGCCCATCGAATCCACCCGCAGGCCGATGGAGCTCTGGTTTACATCGGTGATGAGCACCCGGCCGACGGGATGGCTCCTGGACGACTGAAATCGTTTCCTCATGTCCACAATCGGAACGACGTTGCCGCGAAGATCGATGATGCCTTCGAGAAAATCCGGCATGTTGGGCACCCGGGTGATTTGTTCCGGAATGATGATTTCACGCACCTCATGGATGTCCAGCCCGTAAACTTCTGATCCGACCGAGAAGGGCAGCAGTTGACGTTCGGGCATGATAATTCAGCGCCGCAGAACGTAGTCGAGAATGCGCGGCGCCATGCGGTCCACCGGTACGATTTCGTCGACGGCGTCGGCCTCCACGGCCGCACGCGGCATGCCGTACACCACGGAGCTGTCCTCGTCCTGGGCCAGGGTGACGGCTCCGCCGTCGCGGAGCACGCGAAGCCCCGCTGTGCCGTCATGTCCGATGCCGGTAAGAACGACCGCCAGAATTCTCTGTGCCTGAGCCGCCAGACTGCGAAAAAGCGCGTCGACGGACGGTGACGGAACCGCCGGATCGGATGACGAGGGTTCCAAGCGGCATATCATCTTCGCTCCCCTGAACGAAACCATCAGATTGAATCCGCCGGGCGCGAGTATCGCGCGGCCCGCAAGAAGCGGCAAGTCCGGGGCGCCTTCGACGACCTCCATCCCGCCGGCGATGGATAGGTCACGCGCCAGAAGAGACGTGAACATGTGCGGCATGTGTTGCGCGATGACGATCGGTACCGGAAAGGTTTTGGGAATGGCCGTGAGGATGGCGCGCAAGGCATTCGGTCCGCCGGTCGAAGCGCCGAAAGCGACGAGATCGATCTGTTGCGCCTTGTTCAAAATGCGTCCGGCGGTATGCCCTGAAGAGCCGGTTGACGAAAGCGATCGTCGTCGCCGGAGACTCTGAATTTTCCTCCTCAAGTCCTCTTGAAACAATTCCCCGGCATGGTCGGAAAATTCCATCGGTTTCAGGACAAAATCCTCCGCCCCCTCCCGCAACGCGCGGATCGTGATTTCCGCGCCCGCGGACGTGTAAGCCGACACCATGAGAACGCGGCATGGATGCTGTCGACGGCGGATTTCACAGAGTGAGGCGATGCCGTCCATCTCGGGCATCTCAAAGTCCATCGTGACAACGTCGATGTCTGGCCCGAGTTTTTCCAGAGCTTCCACGCCGTTTCGCGCCAACGCAACGACTTCGATGGAGGGATCCTTCGAAAGGGTCTCTTTGATGACTTTTCGCATGAATGGTGAATCATCCACCACCATTACTTTCGTGGTGGAAGGGAACGAATCAGAAGCGGCCGTCACATCAGACGCCCATGGACCGGGAGGCATTCTGAACAGTTTCGATGAGCGAGCGGGCGTTGATATCCAGCCGCTTGCCCTCCCCTACCAACTGCGAGGACGCCCTGCCGGTTTCGCGGGAGGACTGATTCAACGCCTCGATCACGTGCTGGATTTCACGTGTGGCCTTGGCCTGCTCCTGCATGGCCAATGCGATGGTGTCGACCAGCGCCCCCACGCCCGCGACAGCCGTGCGGATTTTCTCGAGCGCATCGCCTGCCTGCTGGACGTCGGCTGCCTGGGTGTTGATCCGCGTGCGGGCATGGTCTGTTCTCTGGACGGCGGCCGCCGTTTCATCCTGAATCGACGCGATGAGACCTTCGATCTCCTTTGCGCTGCGCCCGACCCGCTCGGCCAGCTTCGATACCTCGTCCGCCACCACGGCAAACCCGCGTCCGTGCTCGCCGGCACGCGCGGCTTCAATCGCCGCGTTCAATGCGAGCAGCGACGTCTGCTCAGCGATGCGCGTGATAACCTCGACGATCTTCCCTATTTTCTTGCCGCTTTCACCCAGCCCCGCCACGGTTTTCTCGACCTCCCGGATGGATTCCTGGATGTGGTTCATGCCGACAATGATGGTCTGGACAGAACCGACCCCCGCCTCGGCCGTCTGATGGGCATGCTGGGCACGCTCCTGGGAATGCTTCGCATTCTCCGCGACCTCGCCGATGGATGCCGTCAGCTCGGAAACCGCGGCTGTCGAATCGGCCATATGGCGGTTCTGCTCTTTCGCTGACGTGTCCAGCTGAAGGCCGGCCGCCAGAATTTCCGATGCGCCGGCCGAGGATTCGGACGAAACTCGGCGGATGTTGTCGAAGGACATCCTGATCGTGCCGCTCAGCGACCGCGTCAGATACAACACGACGGCGGCCGCGCACATCACGCCGGCGGCCAGAAAGACGGCGGCCAGAAAGACGCTGGCACGGTTCGACTTCAGAATTTCCGTCGACTTGCCCTCGCTGATCTCGACGCCCCGGTTCAACATCGACGTGACATGATCGGAAATGTCGTTGTAGTGCGCATTCAGGTTGACGGTCACCACCCGTGTTGCCTCGTCAAGCGCGCCCTCGTCCAGATTGCGGAAAAGATCTTCACGGGTGATCCGGCGGATCTCATCGTAGGCTTGCCGGATGCGGTTGAGCTTTTCTTTCTGGTCCTGAAGGGTCAGCAGGGCATCCAGCTGCTGGAAAACCGATGACAGGTCTGTTTCCGACAGGATCAGCTTGCATTGTTCCCTCTGAAAGGCGTCCGCGCCGGGATTGATGGTCGTCAGGGAATTGGCCCGGTGAGATTCCACTTCGTTCTTGATCTTGAACATCAGTTGTAGCTTCGGGAAGTCGTTGGAAACGAGGTCTCGCGTGGATTGGGACGCGTTCATCAGTCCCTGAAAGACGAAGACGGCGGCGCCGCCGAAGATCGCCAGCACCACCACAAATCCCAGACCCAGCTTCGCGCGAATCGTCAGGTTATTCATATCATCCTCCCGTCGGCCGTCACTTGATGGGAAGCGCGATGCTGAATCCGGATCCGCCCGCGCCCTCCTTCTCGCCGCATTTGATGCCCGGCGACGGGTTCCCCGGCATCTTTTCGCCCTTGGGCCCGCCGTGACAGGCCATGCAACTGCCCGCCAGATATTCGGGTTGGATCAGCCGAAGAACCTTGCGCCCTCTCAGCTTCGTCACTTCCGATGTCGCATTGCGGTTATTGTAGTCGGGGTTGGTGCGG
>Ga0114945_10002068_pt1 | contig 11982 bp, 8 predicted proteins | sample OV2TP3_FD_87194 | JGI IMG/M metagenome (GOLD analysis project Ga0114945, IMG submission 87194) | Hot spring microbial communities from Beatty, Nevada to study Microbial Dark Matter (Phase II) - OV2 TP3 | ecosystem: Environmental > Aquatic > Thermal springs > Hot (42-90C) | place: USA: Beatty... | reverse complement strand
TTAAAACAGCCTCTATCTGTACATCATTAAGAGACACATTAGAACTCAACCTTACCTTCACATCAAGCTCGTCTCCTCTGTCTACATCAAGTATAAAATTAGTGCTGCTTTCTGTCACTTCATCGCCATTAACCTTCACAAAATCAACTGTAATAGTAGCAAATGCCATAGAACTCATCAAAACGCTAATTATTAGAACTATCAGCACACTAAAAAGCTTTTTCATCATTTTACCAAACCCCCAAGTTTTTTTATTTTAATGCAATATTTAAACCAATTATCGCCAGCTTATATTTAAATGTTTCGCTAATTTAGCATACTATAGTAGATACATTGAATAACTATTTTAAAGTTATGAAAACTAATATTTAAACATTTTGATTTTTGATAGGGGCTCTAAGCAAACATTTAAATCAAAGGCGACTGCACTGAGCCGAAAAGTGAATAATAAATGCCAATTAGCAATCTTATCTCAAAAATCTGGAATGCGCTCAAAAGCAAAAAAAAAGAGCATTACAAGGAGGATATCCAGCAAAAGGACGTTTCTGAAGAAATAAAAATAAGCAAGGAAACAGCAAAAAACGCAAAGCATTTTTTTGTTAAGTATTGGCATTATTTCCTCATAATAATCCCTATAATAATTGCAATATTTGTAAGGTACCAGTCAATCGGCCTTACAATAGCTGATGATTGGTCAGCAAATAATGTCCGCGATTTCTTCAGAGGCGAAATAAAGAGCCAGATAAGTCGGCAGTATCCTGATTTGCCTGAAGCGAACCTGGAAAGAATTGCTGACGAGCAATTCATGAAGTTTGCGAAAGAAAACAAAAAGATAATTGACGAGCAGACAGCACTAAACGCAGAGCAGTATAAAGACTTCTTCCAATACGAATCGGGAAGCCGCTCATACCCCTATATGGGAGACATAGACTCATACTATTGGCTGAGGCAGGCAAAAAATATCGTTGAAAAAGGGCATAACTGCGATGTGATTAAAAATGGCATATGCTATGATACATATACGCTTGCCCCTGAAAAGGTCAGGGTGTCCAAAAGCCTGCATCCGTATTCCATAGCTTTTGTATACAAGGCTATTAAGCCATTTGCTCCTGATTTTACCCTTATGCAGGCCCAGCTGATTGTGCCAACTATTTATGCAGTAATAACTGCCATGATAGTATATATTTTTGCCTTAATGGTGGGTGGGCTTTTGGCAGCATTGGTTAGCTCTGTCCTGATTTCTGTAAGCCCTATATTTTTATCCAGGAGCATAGGCTCTGACAGCGACATTTACAATATATTCTTTCCTGTTGCAACAGTCTTCTTTGCGTATCTGTCCTTTGCCTCTTCGGGATGGAAAAAGAAAGCTGTTTTTTCCGCAATTGCTGGGCTTATAATTGGGGCATACAGCTTTGCATGGGTTGGGTGGTGGTACCTCTTTGACTTTATCATTATAGCCATATTTGCTGATTATTTTTTCAGCATAATTAAGGGCTTGCGCACGTCTGGAAAGCCAAAAATTAAAGCGATTTTCAAAGGCCATAAAATCAAAGATACATTAGCAACATTCCTTGCCTTTGTCGTTTCTTCTTTCATTTCCCTAAGTTTGATTTCCGGATTTAACATAATAAAAGTCGCTTATACAAGCCCGCTTAAGTTTACAAAAGTTAAGATTGCGGCAAATGCAAACCTCTGGCCCAATGTGCTTACGACAGTTGCTGAGTTCAACGAGGCTTCAATAAATAACGTCATAGAGCAGATGTGGGGCAATTTGTTTTTTTTCCTGGCCCTTCTCGGAATTATAATATTGCTCTACAAAAATTTCAGGAATATGTCAAAAGGGTTTATAATTTCATTGCTGTCTATAGCAATCCTTTACTACCTTGCAACTCCAAAAGGAACAGGCTTGGAGCTGATTTATTATTTATTCCTCTTAGGCATTGCCTTTTCCCTTGCGCTGTACTCTGCCTTTAAGTCAGAAGAGGAAACCGACATAAAGCTGGCTGTGTTATTTTTCCTGTGGATAGCGGCATCAATATATGCAGCTGCAAAAGGCGCGCGTTTTGTGCTGCTGCTTGTGCCGCCTGTTGCTATAGGCATAGGCATAACCTTTGGATTTGTGCATAGAACCCTCTCATCAACTATTGCGAAACTTACTAAAGCCAACAAGGTTTTTGTCGCAGCAATGCTTTTCCTTGTCTTTTCTTATTATTTAATAGGGCCTGTCAAAGAAGGAATTAATACTGCAAAAAGCTATCTTCCAAATGTGAATGACCAGTGGTGGGGCGCTTTGACTAAGATAAAGGAAAATTCTAAGCCTGATGCAATTATTAATTCCTGGTGGGATTTTGGGCATTGGTTCAAGTACATTGCAGACAGGCGAGTTACTCTTGACGGCTCGTCCCAGAACCATCCCCAGCTGCACTGGCTCGGCAGGCTGCTCTTAACCCCTGATGAGAAAGAAGCGGTTGGAATACTAAGGATGCTTGATTGCGGCGGGAATAAAGCTTTTAATGCAATAAACAAAATAAAGGATAATACCCCAAAATCAATAAAGCTCCTCAACAAATTGGTTTTAGTCAAGGATAGGGATCAGGCAAAAGTTATGCTGATTAACGAAGGATTTTCCGAAGAGGAATCAGAAAAGGTTATGGAGTATACGCATTGCGAGCCTCCTGAGGACTTTTTAATCGCGAGCGAAGACATGATTGGAAAAGGAGGTGTATGGGCGCATTTCGGCAGCTGGGACTTTAGTAGGGCATGGATGCAGCAGATTTTTATAAGGAATGGTAACGAGGCAAAAGTAATCCAAATGTTTATGGACCAGTTCAATTATTCCAGGGAAACAGCAGCCAGCTACTATTCTGAAATTAAGGAGCTAAAAAGCGAATCTGATGTTAATGCATGGATAGCTCCGTGGCCCAGCTATTTAAGCCGGGAGTCATGCCAGAGCATAAGCAATATTGTAAGATGTCCACTGCAGCAGGGCTTTGTAGAGATAGACCTTGCTTCAATGGACGCTTCTATACCTACGTCTGAAGGAATTAAAAGACCAGAAATGTTCAGCTACACTAACGCTCAAGGTATAAATGTAAAAGAATATGATAAAGATACAATAGGCATCGGCATGATCCTGCTGATAAATAAAGATGGCTCTTACAGCAGCATTTATATGGCACCTGAGCTTACAAACAGCACATTCACAAAGCTGTTTTACCTTGACGGCCATGGGACAAGCTATTTTGATTTATTCCACGAAAGCAGCGGCTCTGGCACAGATATAAAAGTCTGGAAAGTCAATTGGGAAGGCTCTGATAAGCCAAGGATTGTTGAGAGGTTTAATGTGCGGGCTTCATCTTAAAATTATAAGATTAAAAAGCGAAAAATGCGCTAAATACTTTTTATATGCAATCAATGCTCGAATCTCAATCGAAATGTTTTTATATTCCGATCCTTATTATATTCCGATCCTTATTACAATAATAAATGGCTCAAAATATCCTTTATGCAATATTACTGATAGGGGTAGGAGCCCTTAATTTGTATTACGCTACAAAATTTCTAAGAGATCCTAAATTCACAAAAAATTATATTGAAAAAAGCCCAAAAGCATGGTTGTGGAGAAAGCTATTTGGTGTGGAAAAAGCAATAAAAATTACTAAATCAGTATTTGCTCCTTTAGGAATTGTTTTAGGAATTGGCTTTATAATTTTAGCAATAGTGCTTTATACTGTTTAATTGTATTTCTGCACCTTAACTTCCCTGCCTATAATTCTTACAGTTTGGTGTGCATAACATGTAAATCAGATTATGATGCAAAAATTAATGGAATAATTAATAAACAAAAATCAATTCTCTTGATGCATGATAGCAATAGTTGGAGCGGGCCCTGCAGGCAGCTATTTGGCTTATCTTCTTGCAAAGCAGGGAAAGGATGTTACTTTAATTGAGGAACATGATAAAATAGGCAGCCCAGTGCAATGCACTGGAATTGTTACAGGCTCTATTGAAAAGTTTGTAAAGCTGCCTAAGGATGTAATAGCAAACAGATGCAGCAAAGTTGTTGCTGTAAGCAAAAATGAAAGAATTGTAGCAAATACAGATGAAATAGTTATGTGGAGAAATAAGTTTGACGAGTTCATGGCTAACATGGCCATTGATGCTGGAGCAAAGGTTTTAACAAATCACCAATTCGTATCCTTCAATGGAAAAAACTCAATTAAAATAAAAAATAAAAATAATAATGAAATCAAAGATATTGAATCTGAAATCGTTGTTGGGGCTGATGGACCTTCTTCTGCCGTTGCAAAAGCCGCTGGATTAAATTCTAATTCAAAGTTCTATATTGGAATGCAGGCAAAAGTTAAATTAAAATCAGATATTGATGCATTCGAAACCCATTTTGGAGAAAGCTTTCCAAACTTCTTCGGCTGGGTTGTTCCCGAATCAGAGGATACTGTAAGGCTGGGGTTAGGAGCTTTCAATAATGCAAAAGATTATTTCTACGAATTTTTAGAACAAAGAACAGGCAGCAAAGAAATTCTGTGCTGGGAATCCGGAATAATTCCGCTTTACGATCCAAATAAAAGAATACAGAAAGAAAATGTCTACCTTATTGGAGACGCGGCAACGCAATTGAAAAGTACAACTGGAGGCGGAATTATTCCTTCTCTAAAAGCAGCTAAAACATTGTATGATTGTATAATTAATAAGAAGGATTATAATAAAGAATTCAAAAAGCATTCTGGAAGGGAGTTACTATTGCATTTAAAAATCAGGAACATATTGAATAAATTTTCTGACGAAGATTATGATAAATTGCTCAAATTAATGAATCAGGAGAAAGTAAAAAAGATTCTGAAAAAATATGACAGGGATACGCCAATACCTTTGGTATTAAATTTGCTGTTAAAAGAGCCAAGGTTTTTGCTATTTTCTAAATTTGCTTTCAAAAATATGTAAGTTCTCATCTTTTTAAATACATTCCACCATCAACATGTATAACAGTACCATTTAGGTATCTGGACACATCTTTGATTATTGACATTACTACACTTGCAATATCTTGGGGCGTAGATAACCTACCCATTGGATTATTGTTAGCAAGATTATTCCAAACATCTTCGTTAGTTCCACGAATTGATTCTTGCATAAAAGTTCTAGTAGTGCCTGGACAAACAGCATTTGTTCTAATTCCATATTTACTTAATTCAAGTGCCATAGCTTTTGCAAATGCAATAATACCGGCTGATCCAACACTATAAGCTAAATACTCAGGTTTTGGGTATTCTCCTAATGTTGATGTGATAATAATCAAATTCGCGTTTTCTTGATACATCAACAAAGGCAAACCATATTTAGTACAAAGAAAATTTCCATTAATTTTTGTTTCAACTACTTTTCCCCACTCTTCCAATGTTATTTCTTTAATATTTTTTGGTATATCAATTCCTGCATTATTAACTAAAACATTCAAATGTCCGTAATGTTGAGTAACCACTTCAAAGGCGGATTTAACACTATCTTCGTAGCGGACATCTAATTCTAACAAATGGGCTTTGCCACCATTTTCTACAATTTCGTTAATAGTTTCTTCACCACCTCTTTTATCAGTTAGATAAGTAACATAAATTATATACCCTTCCATTCCTAACCTTATAGCAATAGCTTTACCTATTCCTTTTGAAGAACCTGTCACTAAAGCTATTTGCTCCATATTCAAAAAAAGAATGAGATTCTATTTATTAAATTTATTAAAGCAAATTTTTAAATCAAAACCTTTTTAAAAATGATACCTTTCCTTCTCTTTAACAATATGGGGTTATTATGGAAGACGAAAAAGAAGATGAGATTTCTATTGACTTCAGCAAGATAAAAGGCTTCTTTAAGAGGAAAAGGCAGGATGCAAAGCCCGAGGTAAAGGAAGAAATTAAAGATAGCCAAGTTGCTGCTAATACTGATGCTTCAGAAATAAAAAATGATGATGAAATTACCATTGACCTTAGCAAAATAAAAAATATATTCAAAAAGAAAGAAAAAGAAACGGCAAAAGAGGAAAAAACTGCTGCTGCAGGCGATAAAGAAAAGGAAGAAGATGAGATATCTATAGATTTCTCAAAAATTAAAAACATTAAGAACATATTTAGCAAATCCAGAGATGAAGGCGATTATTCAAATAAGGACGAATCTGATATATCTGTTGATTTCAAAAAAATTGCAGATTTTGCGATTCGCTACAGGGCATTACTTCTATTGATGATACCAATCTTTCTTTCAATATTCCTTAGGGTGCAGCCTGCATACCTTCCGATAACAGACCAGTGGGCTGCAGAGTCTGTTATTAACAGCATAAGATCCCAGATATCGTCGCAAATTAGCCAGCAGTACCCAAATCTTCCTCAGCAGAACAGGGACGTGCTGATAGATAATGAGCTTCAAAAAGTGTTAAGCGGGCAAAAATCTGCAATTGACCAGCAGGTTTATGCGGGCTCAAGGTCCATAAAATCGCAGCTGCAGGATGATTCAGGGCTACCGTATTTACCAACCATAGACCCGTATTATTGGCTGAGATTCACAAAGAATATTATCGAAAGGGGCCATCCTGGCGATGAAATAAAAGATAATGAGCCGTATGACAACCATATGCTCGCTCCTGCAGGCAGGGGCGTTCCATTTGATATGTTTCTTGCTTATTTTGCCGCATATTTGTTTAAGTTCTTGAGTTTCTTTAATCAAAATCTCAGCCTGGCTAAAGTCGCTTTTTATGTCCCCGTTCTTATTTCAGCCTTGACGGTAATACCTATATTTTTCATCACAAAAAAAATTGCCGGAAACTTTGGTGGATTTATAGCAGCCACGATTCTTGCAATACATCCCTCGTTCCTGATCAGGACCATGGGGGGCATTTTTGATACTGACGGCTTTAATATTCTTTTCCCTCTTTCCATAACCTGGATCTTCCTTGAGGCCCTGGAGGCAAAAAGCGTAAGGAACGTGGCTATATTGAGCATCCTAGCAGGTTTGTTAATAGGCATATACAGCTTCACATGGGGCGGATGGTGGTATATTTTTGATTATATCCTGGTTTCTACAGTGCTATACATACTATATTATTCATTCGTCCACAAAAAGGAATTAATGCGAAGCTTTATCGGCTTTACAAGGCAGGAAGCAATAAAAAATTCAATAGCTTTTTTTGGGGTATTTTTCATAGTGTCTGCAGTAAGCGTGAGCTTCTTTGTAAGCTATGGTCATTTCGAAAAATTCTATACAAACCCAACGGGTTTTGCAAAGCTGAAAGAGGTTGGCATAACAACGATATGGCCAAATGTCTTTACAACTGTTGCAGAGCAGAACCCCGCTTCCCTCAGCAATGTAGTTGACCAGGTTGGCTTGGGAAAGATTTTCTTTTTTCTAGTAGCGCTTATAGGCATCAACCTGACATTAAAAACAAAAGGCCGCAAGAATTTATTTTTTATTGCCGGCACTTTAGTGTGGTACCTGATAATAATCCTGCTTAAGGTGCAGGACCTCAATACATTTTTGATACTGATAAGCATCCCTATTGTTATCAGGGTAGTTATAGCGCTTTGGGAATCGGATACTAAAATCGATATAAAGTACGCAATTTTGCTTATAATATGGTTCATATCGACGATATATGCAAGTACAAAGGGTGCAAGATTCAGTCTGCTTGTTGTGCCTCCGTTTGCAATAGGCTTCGGCATCACCCTTCACCAGATTTACCAGTATTCGGGTTTCTGGGCTGCGAAAGCGCTGCAGGTCAATAAATTAATATCAAGGGCTATAGTAATGCTCATCTTAAGCTTGCTGCTCATTCCGCCTTATATATCCGCCTACAATACATCAACAAGTTTTGTGCCAGATTTCAATGATGCATGGGCAATTTCCCTGGAAAGGATAAAGGACGATTCAAAGCCAAATGCGATAGTCAATTCGTGGTGGGATTTTGGCCACTGGTTCAAATACTGGGCAGATCGTCCGGTTACCTTTGACGGCACGAGCCAGAATACACCTCCAGCGCATTGGATAGGGAAGGTGCTTTTAACAGGCGATGAAAATCTCGCAATAGGAATCTTAAGGATGCTTGACTGCGGCAGCAGGGAAGGATTTAATGTTATCTCAAAGCTGACAAATGATGATGCAGAGGCAATAGATATAATGTATAAGATAATGCCCCTAAGCAAAAAAGACGCAGGAAAAATTCTTGCGGACAGGTTTAATAACGAGGCTGCTGGAAAAATACTTGAAAATACCCATTGCCAGCCTCCTGAAAACTATTTCATTACCTCAGAGGACATGGTTGGAAAAAGTGGTGTATGGGCGCATTTCGGCAGCTGGGACTTTAACAGGGCATTGGTATACAACACATTAAAGAAGAAAGAATACGCTGATGATCTGGATAAAAGCGTTAAATTCCTGCAGGAAAGGTTAGGCTACAGCAAAAACGACGCAGAAAAACTCTTTTATGAAGTGCAGTCCATAACAACAAGCGACCAGGCAAACAACTGGATTGCTCCGTGGCCTGGCTATGCAGGATTAGCAGGGTGCGGAAAAATAGACAACAAGACATTAAGCTGCACCATATCCGGCATTCCATTAGTGGTCAACTTAACTACTAACGAGGTTTATGCGGAAAGCACAACAGGAAGAGTGCACCCAAAAAGAGCATCATTCCTTTTAGACCAAAACCTAAGTTTAAAGGAGTATAACGAATCAGTCATAACCCTGCAAAATGGCAGGCACCTGGGAATTGCCCTGGCAAAAGAAGATGAGAGCTACTTTGTGGTTGCAATGGATTCTGACCTTGCATGGTCAATGTTTACAAGGATGTTTTACCAGGAAGGCATAGGCTTAAAGCATTTCAAAAAATTCAGTGACGAAAGAACCATATTCGGTGGCAGGATTATAGTCTGGAAAGTTGATTGGGAGGGCAAGGAAGAAGGCCCATAAAAATATTTCTAATAAAATGAAGCAGAAAAATTTCGTGGTAATCCCGGCTTACAACGAGGAGAAACATATATCTGGAATAATCAAAGAAACAAAAAAATATGTAGATTGTGTTGTTGTGGTTGATGACGGCAGCAAGGACAGGACAGCAAGCTTGGCAAGAAGAAGCAAAGCTGTGGTTCTAACCCATCTTGTAAACCTCGGAAAAGGCGCTGCATTAAAAACAGGATGCGATTATGCCGTCAAAAGCAACGCTGGTTTTATAATTGCCATAGATGCGGATGCGCAGCATGATCCAAAAGAAATCCCAAGATTCCTGAAAGGATTGAAAAATCATGACATTGTGCTTGGTTCCAGGAGGCCAAACAGGAAAATGCCTTTTGTACTGAAGTTCGGAAACTGGTTCATAAACAAAACAATAAGCTTTTTATATGGCGTAAAAATCAGGGACAGCCAGTGCGGCTATCGCGCCTTCACCGCAAAAGCATACAAAAAGCTGCGCTGGAATGCATCTGATTACAGCATGGAAAGCGAGATGATAGCAAAGATGGGGAAACATAAATTGCCTTATGCGGAAATTCCTATAGCGACAATTTACTCCGACAGGTACAAGGGCACAACAGTGCTGGACGGGATAAAGATTGTCTTTAACTTATTGGTCTGGAAATTAAATCATCTGTAAACGAAAAATGGCAAACATACTCGGGATTCAGATCTTAGGGTTATTGTTTGGGTTCTTTATGATGTACTACACATTCCTGCAGTACAAAAGAAGGGAATTTACAATAAAGGAGTATGGCTTCTGGTTTGCGTTCTGGGCTGCTTTTGTGATTATTACCCTATTTCCGCAAATACTCGATCCTGTCCTGAGCACATTAAGCATTGCAAGAGCCCTTGATTTCTTCATAATAACCGGTTTTCTTTTCATGATATTCGTCCTTTTCTACACATATACCATGGTCAGGAAGAACCAAAAAAAGCTGGAAGAAGTTGTCAGAAGCATAGCTACGAAAAGGAAATAATGGCATCTGTCAAATTAATTAAATTTCTGGACAAATATGTGGGTTTCATATCCTGCCTATTTTTGTCTGTATTCAATATTTTCAAAAGCAAAAAAAACATCGGCTTTGACAATATTCTTGTGGTACAGCTATGGGGGCTTGGGGAAACAATATTGACGCTGCCTGCTATAGAAGCGCTGAGGCAGAAATACAAAAAGAGCGATATAGACATTTTAGCTACTGACAGGAACAAGGAGGTTTATTTTGAGAATAAGAATGTTGATAATGTTAGAGTATTGGGCTTAAACCCCATTTCCGTAATATCGTTCATGCTGGGCAATTTCAAAAAATATAATTTAGTTATTGATATGGAAGAGTACCTTAATGTATCCTCGGTTATTGCATTCTTTGCAGGAAAGCGCAGGATTGGCTTTTCCCATGGTATAAGGTCTAATTTATACACGGACAAAGTTTACTATAATGACAGGCAGCATGTTGTTTATGCATTTCTGGATCTGTTAAAGCCGTTAGGAATAAATAGAAAGATAGACAGATTAAATAAGCTGAATTATTCACAAAGTAACAAAAAAAATGCTGACAGCCTGTTAAGAAAGTTTAACATTGGAAAAAAAGGTTTCCTTGCCGGATTTGGCGTAGGCGCGGCTGAAAGCGCAAAATCAAGAATGTGGCCAAAAGATAGGTTTGCCAAAGTTGCCGATTACTTAATAAAAAAGTACAAAGCAAAAATAATTCTAATAGGAAATAATGAAGAAAAAAAATTTATTAATGAGCTGCAAAATTTAATTGAAAATAAGGGTAATTCCTTTAATGCAGCAGGATTGGTTAATGCAAGGGAAATGTTTTGCCTGATAAGCCTCTGCAAACTATTTATTGGCAATGACTCAGGGCCGATGCATGTCGCTGCCGCGCAAGGCGTTAAAACAATTGGGCTGTTTGGGTGCAACCTACCGGTAAGATTCATGCCATTTGGAAAAAATGGCTATTACATTTACAAAAAAGGCAATCAGGATGCATGCATAAACGTCCATAAGGGACAGGTAGGCGAGTGCAAATTTGGGAAGGAAAATGCATGCGTAAGGAAGATACAGGTTAATGATGTTATAGAAATTATTGGCAAGGCATTGCACAAAAAAGCGCATGTTGGAAGATGAAAAACAAAAATTCATTGGTGTTGCTGATATTAATATTCCTGCTTGGCATTTTTCTGAGGGTTTATGCTATAGGTGATGAGGGCTTTTGGCTTGACGAAACTGCAACAGCTACTGCTGTCAGGGATTATGGCTTCTTCGAAATACTGAAAAATGCATTTATCCGAGGTAATGTGACGCCGGGGTATTATGGAACCTATAGCACGGATTTGCCTTTCTATTATGCATTATTGTATTTATGGTCGCAATTGCTTGGCGTCGGTGAATTGTCATTGAGGCTTTTATCAGCTTTATTCGGCTCATTGTCCATCTTGCTTATTTATTTTGTCGCAAAAGAATTAGCAGATAATAAGGTAGCTCTGCTTTCTTCCTTCATTTTTTCCTTGAGCATGATAAGCATAGAATATTCGCAGGAAGCCAGGTTTTACAGCCTCCTGGCATTTATAGCCTTATCCTCTGTTTATTTTCTGATAAAATCAGCCAAAACAGGAAAATTATTTTATTTATCGATGCTAACTATAATGAACCTCATTGGGCTTTATACCGGATTTATATACATATTTTTCGTATTTTTTCAGTTTGCATACGCATTGATGGCTTTTAGGATTTACCCAAAAATTGCTAAAAAGCTCATAGTTTCCCTATTTTTGATGGGATTGTTTTATCTTCCCATTCTGCCCAGGGTTTTTGCACAGGAAACTGGAGCGGGAGCATATCTTGTCAAGCCTACACTCCTGACCATAGCAAAATTCTGGTTCACGTTTAATGCCTGGATCTATCCGTCTGCGGAACTGAGGGAAAATATTTATTCCAATAATTTTTTGCAGCTTAATGCACCTGAC
>Ga0114945_10002065_pt1 | contig 12001 bp, 12 predicted proteins | sample OV2TP3_FD_87194 | JGI IMG/M metagenome (GOLD analysis project Ga0114945, IMG submission 87194) | Hot spring microbial communities from Beatty, Nevada to study Microbial Dark Matter (Phase II) - OV2 TP3 | ecosystem: Environmental > Aquatic > Thermal springs > Hot (42-90C) | place: USA: Beatty... | reverse complement strand
GACATCGAGGAATCGCCTGATATGTTCTTTATTTCTTTGGCTGATTGCGGACGTAAAGAAAGCACGTTCAGCCAGCTGCGCAGCTCTATCATAATTAATGATCGGCATGTCTCTACCGATAGAACTACCAGTATTTAAACGTTGTGTGCCGGATTGCTACATTTAGTTCAATCCCCACGGCCGGATTTGACAAAAATAGAAAAATCCCCATCCCCGGATTTGAACCGGGATCCTTTCGGGATCAGCTGAGTGTTTTTCATCCATAGCAAGAGTTGCTTTGTCTAACACCTTCTACAGCCGAACGCTCCGCCGTTGAGCTAGATGGGGAATTGATACATATTAAAAAGGCAGACAGTTTTTAAATCTTATCAATTTTTTCCTTTTTACGTGGGTATGTGTGTTTACTTGTGTCATAAATTTGTTTTAATTTCATAAGGTTTTCTTTTTTTGTAATTCTTAACTCCAATGCATTTGAATAACTTCTTTCGTAAATACTTCTACAATAAATATTTAAACTTTTAACAAAAATATCAAATCTGTAAGAAACTTTTTAGATTAAGCTTTTGAAAATTCTTTACTATAAGATCACTTATGATAACAAAAACTATAAATAGGATACCACATTACTTAGTACCGGTATTATGATCTCAGTCGATGAATTTAAAGGATTAGTGCGACATCAGGTTGGAATTTATCCAACTGCTGAAGTTAGAGAAATCCCAACTAAATGGAATAATGGTCTTTACTCTAATGGTCAGCATTACGGAATTCATAAAGTGATTTACGATATTATAGTAAGGCATCATAATTGGCGCCATTGGATTTCTGCGCCATGTTATTTTATGGTAGGTATAGAATATCCATCTAAACGCCCAATGCCCTTGTTTGATCCTTCATTCATGCCAAAAGCAGTTCCTCCAAATGGGTTTATCGTTTATCATCCAAATGACTTTTTCGGTTACGATGCTGCTAAGTTAGTACTTGATTTGAGCGCAGAAACCGTGTTAGACACAGCACTCTTAAGTAAGAGGGAACGTCGAGATTTAATAGCACTTGAAAAGGCCAAAGGAATCCCACTGGAAGAAGGTGTAAGATTGATGTTTTTAAACGGAATTCGAGCATCTCGTATATCAACTGAAAAAGTGGCTTAGATTATTCATGCGCCAACACTAACCCTGTTAGAATTGCTAATGACTACTTTGTCTCCAATCTTGACCCTTGCATTTGCTGCTGGCAAATTAAATTCTCCAAGTATTGGAAGCCTTGACTTCATTTTGTAAGACAAAACTATTTCATCACCTGCTTCCAGCAATTCAATGGTCCATTTTATTAGTACCCCCTTTTTGGGATGTTGCAAAATTGCATGTGGCTGCATCGAGCCAATTGACAGTTCTTTTTCAACATGAGCAATATGTGGAACATTATCTATGATTTCTATGTTAGTTATTTGCTTTGCGCTCCTATTCTTAACTCTTACAACGACTTTTGCTTCTGAAATGCCGCCTTCGCTCATTGCAACATTTGCAATGCTTTTTCTTACAACAATTGGGCTCCTAAACATAAAATAAAGAATTACTGCAATTAATATTAGAACTATGATCACAACGAGCGGCCTGTAATTTTCGCTTGTGGATACTTTAGCGGTTCTGTCTTCTCCAACATAAACATTCCATACAAGGTAGTATTTGTCATTCTCTTTAACGATCTCTGCTTTTGGATACGCAGTTAAGAATAGATTCTTGAACGGAGTCGTTTCTAATTTGACCACACCTTTATAATTAGGATTATTTGAAGTTACTTTAATTCCCCTTTTTATTTTTAAAAATAAATGCTCCTTAGGTGTCTCTTCCTGTATGTAATATTCCAAAATCTCATATTCGCTTACGATTGGACTTACTATGATCCGATCGTCCATAAAAACTGCAACTATGAGCTTGTCCCGCTGAGGAAAAGTCATATCATCCAGCTTCTTTTTGATTTCGATTACTTTGTCTTCTTTAGGGCCTAATGGAATATGCAATTCTTCCCTGAAGAGATTATTGCCTATTTTAATTGTTAGATTTGTGTAATTTATCACATTCTGGTTATTTAACGCAACCTTCACAGTGAGTTCATTTCTTGGATCTATCTTTTCAGTGGTTATACTAACAGTAGCCAAAACTGTTGGTATATAGCCGCTAATCAACGGCTCCGTAGACTTGATCCCTATAGTGACTGGAAATTTTTGTTCCTCATTCCTGCTTAGAAGAATAACTCCAACATTAAGAGTATAAGTGTCAACGGAGGTAATGTATAATGGATTAACAAAAAGCCTTATAGAAGCCGAACTTTGAGCTGGAACCTTTAGGGTGATTGGATTCTGCAATGGTTTCGTGTACATGTCCCAAAATGGATAACCAGCTTTTTTAATTGCGAATTCCTGAGCCGTATCAAGATTATTGTCAATTCTTATATCAAACTCTGCTATTTCATCAACCACTATTTTATCAATAATTGGCGTTACCTCAACGTCGAAAGAAGCGGCATATACAAAGTTCAATGGCAGTACAAATGACATCAAAAAAATCAAGAATTTGTTTATTTTTTTCATTTGGTGCTCCTATTTTTTATGATATTTCACTTAAGTTACTTATATATAAATCTTTCCTCTAAAGGAAACATATATAAATCAACAAGAATTGCTTGTTTTTATGGCATTATCACAAGCGAGGTCTAGAAGAAAACCTACTGGGGCGTTGCATAAGGATTACAGGAAAAAAAGGCAATACGAGCTTGGTAGAGAACCTTCTTTCACGAAACTTGCAAAGAAAAGAATTCGAGTTATAAGAGCAATGGGTGGCAACAGAAAACTCAGGTTATTAAGCGCTGACATAGCTAATTTATATGATCCAAAAGCAAAATCATTCAAACAAGTTAAGATAAAAACAATCACGGACAATCCTGCCAACAGACATTTTATCAGGAGAAACATAATAACAAAAGGTTCTGTGATTGATACAGAGCTTGGCAAAGCCAGAATAACTTCACGACCAGGACAAGATGGAATTATTAATGCAGTATTAATTTCTTGAATTTCTTAACTATTCAGTTATAAAGCATCCAAAGAATCCAAGTGCTTTAATTGAAAGAATGCGTGATGTACCAATAAATGATACAGGAAGGGTAGTAAATTCGTTGTCACTTAGATACAGAAATCAGGAATTAGAACTAAAGAACTTAAATATGAATATAAGAATCCAGTAGCCGGCCTCAACCATCACATAGATTATGAAAGAAGTGTTGCATTTGCGAAGGCTATAATTGAGTTTATGCAAAAACTGCATAAATTAAATATCAGCTACGGACGGGCTGCTTGATTTCTCACAAAATCACAAGGCTCAAATCAACCTGAACTAATTAAATTTAAATAATTCTGAGCTAATTCCTTGACAATGAACAAAATAATGAAGATTTATAAGACATTACTTTCTCAGTTCGGCTCACAGCATTGGTGGCCTGTAACAGAGAAAGGTAAATTTCATCCTGAATATTCTAATGGTCCACAAAATGAAAAGCAGAAGTTAGAGGTTATTTTCGGCGCGATTCTAACACAAAACACAAATTGGAATAATGTCGAGAAAGCAATTGTTAGGTTAAATAAACATGATTTAATAGACGGCAAAAAAATACTGAATATAGATGACAAAAAATTAGCTGAAATTATAATACCTTCTGGTTATCACAATCAAAAAGCAAAAAAACTGAAAAATTTCTGTGAATTTTTATTAAAAAAATACGATTGGGACTTAAGTTTGTTATTCAAGAACAATATTTATGAACTGAGAAAACAATTAATAGATATTAATGGTATTGGTCCGGAAACTGCAGATTCAATAATACTTTATGCTGCAAAACAGCCAATTTTTGTCGTTGATGCGTACACTAAAAGAGTGTTCGATAGAATTGGCTTCAAAGAAAAAACATATGATGAATTGCAAGAATTATTCAATAAAAACCTGGCCAAGAGCGAAAAGTTATTTAATGAGTACCACGCATTATTGGTGGAACTGGGTAAAAGCATATGCAAGAAAGTCCCATTATGCGAAAAGTGCCCTATAAATAATCACTGCAATTACTATAGAAAAGAGGTTGCTTGAATGGTATGGTCAATAATTATCTCGGCAATTATAATTTACATTATAGTAATGTTTATTGTGCATGAGCTATTCAGGAAGTTCTTCCATATGCTGCTTTTTGTGGGATTTATTCTCTTTGCGCTGGCTGTCGGATACATGGCCCTGAAAGGCTTCTGATTAAAAAAGTATTTAAAGGCGGATTTTAAGATAATCATTTATGGTTGAATTTTTTGGTTTATTTATCCCAAGCACTTATCTAGGCGGAGGAATAGGAGTTATAGTATTGATTATAATCCTCATTTGGTTTATGAAGAATAGGGGCAGTGGAAGAATTGGAACTGAAAATCAAAAGCTTCAACAAGATGAAGAATTATTCGACTTGGATAAAGATGCGCGCAAAACTGAAAAGTATGAAAGAAAGGAAGCCGATGAATTAATAGGGTATTACAAAAGACTTAAGGATAATGCATTCTCATCGCGCTCCCTACAAAAGATATGGCAGATTAACTCCATAATTGGGGCTCTAAAAAAAATTAAAAATGAGAATGTAAATGTGCCGCAAGCAATTAATCTTTTGAAGCAAATTCGTGAGCAAAAAACTACCCTTCTGACAGACTTGCCTCTTAGCGAATATGATAAAGAAGATTTGCTTCCAAAAATAACAGCAGCTGAAAATAATTTATATAATGCTCTTTTAAAGGAATATAAAGATTTAAGAAAAGAGTATGGTATATTAAAACAAGAGGAAGAGGAAACACGAAAAGAGTTAGCAGCCTAATCCTTCAAAATCTTATCTGTTCTCTTAAATTCCAGATTCAAATTTTTCAACATCTCAACAATCCTCTGCTTCTCTGTCCCCAGCCCTTTCCAGTCCAACAGCACAAAATCTACTTTTTCATTCGTTTTTTTAATTGCCTGGCTTATCAATTTTTCATCTAAGCTTTGAAGAGCATACTTTGGGCAGATATGCGACAAGGCAATATCTGTTCTTAAAACAATTTTATTGAAGTTACTACAATAATGCATGCCTCCAATTCCAATGGAAACTTTATAATTATTATTTTCATTTTCAATCGCATCCATTATCGTCTTTGCAATTATCTCCCCATTTAGCCTATCATTCCACTCTTCTTCTGTACTTCCTATCTCGACAAAAACAGCCGGCTTCTCAACAAAAGGCCCATGGTGCGTTGCTTCTAAAGTGATTTCATAATTTGTTAATTTTGCATTTTCATTCAATTTGAGAAAAAGATTTTTTAATAAAATTGCAGATGATGGGCAGAGATGCTTGTCTTTGCCGCCTAATCTTGCTTCGTTCCAGTTTCCGATTGCATGAACAGCAAAGCTTGGCGTGTTTTCCTTTGAGCGATGCTTTGAGGCAAAAATCAGCACATCTGCATCAATTTTTTGATCGATATTTTCAGAATAAACAAGCTCAGTATTCGTCAAATATAATTTTATGATTTTATTTTCAGTTTTGAATTCAAAAATATCCTTGCTTTCAAATTTTTCATCAGTTTTTTCGAAGCCAAACTGATGAATCAAATTATTTCGGATATTACTTCCAGCAGGATCGTTGGAGGATGACACTATGGATATTTTTTGCATAATACGCTGAAAAGTTAGCTGCCTTTTATAGATAACCTTTGGCCTGTTATTTTAACCAATAATCCTAGTTGTGATAATCTGCAACGTTCTAAATGATGTTGGAACAAGCAAATAAATGATAATAAGAATCAGGACGATGAAAAATATGAATACTAGAACTCCAAATACAGATAGCCTCGGCTTTTCCTCAACTCGACCTAATGTTGTCAATGCCATATTAATCACAATGTACTAAATTAATCAATGTAGATAAAGTTTTTGGTTTTCCTAAATTTCCCAAAACGAATTCTACGAAAAATGAATAAGTATTTAAATAAGTATTACAATAAGTAAAACTTTGTAAATACTTTAGATACAGAATAGCAATTATTATAAATAAGTATTTTACTAAGTAAGAAAATAAGTAAATATGACAGAATTCAAAAGAAAACTTTACAAGCGTGGTTCTAGCTTTGAGACTACAATTCCTATGCCTCTTCTGTTCGCTCTTGATAAGAATAAGAAATACAATGTCATATTCAATTATGATGAGGAAGCGAATAAGTGGTATATCAAGTTTGAGGAAACAGGAGATGTAAAATAATTTTTAAAATTTAAAATGAGGTGGGTTTAATGAGCAGACGTTTTGAAGATTTGATTGATGTCTTGGATTACAATGAGTTAATGCGCTTTAAAAATGATCTGGACAGCGGCGCAATAACTATAAAAAAAATGCTTGAAGAAAAAATTAAAAAAAGGTTAAGAGAGCATGAAAAAATCTGCGCAACATGCTCAAATAATTTAAACTTCTACAAGCCAAACAATTACACTCTAGTGTTTGGGCCTGATGATTTCAAAAAGAAAGCGAGCTTCTGCGGCTTGGACTGCTTGGAATATTTTATAATAAAATTAAAGGAATTGAAAGAAAAGCCGAAAGAAGGCAACGTAAGCAACAGCGAACTTCTTTAAAATGCACCACAAACCAATAGAACAAGTACTCAAAGAACTAAAATCGTCAGATAAAGGTATTTCTCAAGAAGAAGCAAATGAAAGATTAAAGCAATATGGACTGAATGAAATTAAAGAAGGCAAAAAGATATCGCCGTGGCAGATTTTTCTTAACCAGTTTAAAAGCGTTGTAATCTGGGTTTTGATTGCAGCCACTATTATTTCTGCTTTTCTAAGAGAATATGTAGACGCGATAGTTGTTTTGGTAATCATAATCTTAATAGCATTCATAGGGTTTTTTCAGGAATACCGAGCAGAAAAGTCAATTGACGCCTTGAAAAAATTAGCATCGTTAAAGGCGACTGTTCTTAGAGATGGACAAAAAAAAGACATCGACTCAAAAGAAATCGTTCTAGGCGACATAATAATTCTTGAAACAGGCGACAAAGTTCCTGCGGATGCAAGGCTTATAGAAGTTTTCAACTTGCAAACTCAGGAAGCTGCTTTGACAGGAGAGTCACAGCCAGTGAAAAAAAATACCGGCATTCTCGAAGAAAAGACTCAAATTGCTGATATGAAAAATATGGTGTTTTCCGGTACAATTGTCGTTAGCGGCAGGGCCAAAGCAGTAGTAATAGCAACAGGAATGCAAACAGAAATCGGCAAGATAGCAACGATGATAGAAGATGTCAAGCCAGAACTAACCCCTTTGCAAAAAAAGATGGACAATCTCGGCAAATGGCTTGGAAAGATTGTCATTGTAATCACTGTTGTAATATTTGTTGTGGGTCTTATTTTTCATGAGAAGCCGCCGCTTGAAATGCTTAAATTTGCAGCTGCTGTTGCTGTTGCAGCTATTCCAGAAGCCTTAGCCGGAATTGTAACCATTGCCTTGTCCTTAGGAACTCAAAGAATGCTAAAAAGAAATGCTTTGGTGCGAAATTTGCCGAGCGTTGAAACGTTAGGCTCAACGTCGGTGATCTGCACAGACAAGACAGGGACGCTAACAGCAAACGAAATGACTGTAAGGAAATTGTTTGTCAACGGCAGGATAATTGACGTTACTGGTGTCGGCTATGAAGCCAAAGGACAGTTTCTATACAAAAACAAGCCGGCAGGCGTAGATGAGCTGGAACTTCTTTTAAGGATAGGCGCCTTAAACAATAATGCTGAATTAAAAGATGATAATTTAATTGGCGATCCGACAGAAGGCGCTCTGATTGTAAGTGCTGCAAAAGCGGACTTGATAAAAGAAGACTTGGAGATAGAATTTCAAAGGATTGATGAGATAGAATTCACTTCTGAAAGAAAAATGATGACTACTATTCATAAGCATCACGGCGAAAAAATTGTTTATGTCAAAGGCGCCCCTGAAATAATTTTGAAATTATGCAGCTATATCCACATAAACGGCAAGGCAAAAAAATTAACTCAAGAAATGAAAAGAGAGATTCTTGAAGTCAACAAAGATTTTGCCAATGAAGCATTAAGAGTTCTTGGCTTTGCTTATAAGTCAATTGTCATAGATAAAGAGCCTGAAAAAAATCTGATTTTTGTAGGCTTGCAGGCAATGATAGATCCGCCAAGGGAAGAAGTGAAAACAGCCATAGAGAAATGCAAGAAGGCTGGCATAAAAGTCATTATGATTACAGGTGATCATGAGAACACTGCAAAGGCTATTGCTAAAGAAATCGGATTGAAAGGTAAAGCAGTAACTGGGCAACAGCTTGATGAGATAAAAAATCTTGAGGACTGGGTCGAAGAAATAGCAGTATTTGCGAGGGTAAATCCAGAGCATAAGATAAAGATTATTGATGCTTTAAAGAAAAAAGGTCATGTTGTGGCTATGACTGGCGATGGAGTTAATGATGCGCCTGCATTAAAAAGGGCAGATATTGGCATTGCTATGGGAATAGCTGGCACAGACGTAAGCAAAGAAGCCTCTGCAATGATATTGACCGATGATAATTTTGCATCGATTGTTAATGCGGTTGAGGAAGGAAGAGGCGTTTACGATAACATAAGAAAATACATCGGTTTTTTGCTCTCAGGCAACATAAGCGAAGTTTTAATAATTTTTCTTGGTATAATATTCGGGCTGCCTTTGCCGTTGACAGCAACCCAAGTGTTATTGATAAACTTAGTTACCGATGGATTGCCTGCTTTGGCTTTAAGCGCAGATCCTTTTGAGCCGAACGCAATGTCAAGAAAGCCAAGACCGCAAAATGAGCCAATATTCAAAGGCTTAAATCCGTTTTTGGTTTATTATCCACTAGTTCAAACAATCGTTGCGCTTTCAATGTTCAGCTGGATTTATTTTAATGATGGCAATCTCATAAAAGCGCAGACAGCTACTTTCTTAACAATTGGAATGTTTGAGTTATATCAGTCATTTGCCTCGAGATCTACCATTTATCCTGCATTTAAAGTGGGAATTTTCAAGAATAAATTATTAATCTTGGCTTTTGTAAGCTCATTTGGATTTATGGCAGCTTCTATATTTATTCCGTCTTTCGGCAGTCATCTTGATATGACATCTTTGGCAATAGGACAATTTTTCTTTATAGTTGTGGTATCAAGTATGGGTGCAATCATTATAGAACTATGCAAATATGTCAAAACCCGTCATGAAGATTTATAAATTGCGACGGGTTTTGACATTTTTCCTTATCTCTTGAATTCTCGTATTTTGCCATTTTTATTTTCTTTAACATTTTCATTGTGGTTCACTTCTTTTGAATTCAGGCAGCAATTTTTTCATCTCAAGCACGAACTCTCTCGCCCTTTTAAGTGAAGTGCCTGCCTTCTGCTCCTGTATTGTTTCAGTCATGTCATACTGGAATCTTGAGCGCTTGTCCATTTCCATTGAATAAAAGCCTATAATCTCTTCTGATTTAATAGAAGCTATCTCCAAGGCATCTTCTTTTGCATTTTCATACTCTTCAAGCAAACCCTTCCTTATTTTGTCCATCACAAGCACAATCAGTGCATCGCTTGTCACTTTATGGACTATCTTTGAGCCAGTCTTATAGCCCAGTTGCAATAAAACTGCATTTGCAATATAAAACATTGAATAATAAGAAATGACCACAACCCACAAATGAGGCCGAAGAGAGCTAATCATACATTCTTCAGCAAGCTGCAGTGATAAATCAGCATTCTTTATGTACATTTGCCTTGCTGTTTCATTTTTCTCTTTCTTGATTAGGCCATCCTGTAGATATTTGTCAAAGTTCTGCTTTGCTTCTTTTTTTTGTTTTGCGTCTATCATTCAAACAATCTCGTAATACTGCTCAATGCCATATAGAATAACATTATTTTTTAAAGCTTCCTGTCCGACGTTTGATTCTTTTGCATTAATCATCTCAACAAACTGGCTTTCCGAAAACACCAATGGGTGCAAAGACAAAGGCATGGAACGGGCAATCCTGCTAACATCTTTTTCAAAAGCATCTTCAATCCCGTCAGCGCATATGAACATCAAATCAATATCAGAACTCTTAGTCTGTGTTTTCTTTGCGTATGAGCCAAACAGAAGAAGGGTGTACATCTTTGATTTTATCCCTCTCTTGAAGTTGCCGAGCATAACTGCAATGTTTTTATCCTTTAAAATCTCATTTCTGCGCTCAAATTCCGCTTCAAAAATAATAGGATGAACTATCTTGTTAAGCTTTACCCTGCTTGACTGCCCAAAAGCCTCAATCTTCACCAATAATGCTTTTTCCAGCCTCTTAATAATAGAATAAACATTCTTATAGTCCATTTTCAGGGATTTTGATATTTTAAGTATATTCAATTCCTCATTCTTGTTCTCTATAAGGAATTTTATAATAGTTGATTCTTTGCTTCTCATGTTAATAACACCATAGAATTATGGTAATATAACCATATATTTAAGCTTTTCTATTTCTTTTTTTGAAAAATTGGTTTTTACATATGTGGGCTAAAACTTTATAAACCAAAATCTCATTCTCTCGCCTATGAGCAATTTTAACCAAGCATGTTTTGAAATACTTGAAGAATTAAAAAAACAAGACATTAAAAATCAATATCAACTAAATAAAATAAAATTAAAAATCCTGAATAAACACAAGGCTAATGGAAAACTAAATCAAATCCCAAAAAATGCAGACATTTACTTTGCGGCTTCTGAGTATTACAGGAAGAAATTCAAGGACTTACTGTCTCTAAAGCCAGTCAGGACAATTAGCGGAGTTGCTCCAATCGCTTTGATGTCAGAACCATATCCATGTCCTCACACAATGAAAGGAATTGGCCCCTGCACTTATTGTCCTGGCGGTCCTGGAAGCCCCTTTGGCGATGTTCCTCAAAGCTATACTGGAAAGGAACCTTCAACAAGAAGAGCAATAAGAAATAATTATGACCCATACCTTATTGTTTTCAACAGGTTAGAGCATTATGTGGCTATGGGCAAAGTTCCAGACAAGGCAGAAATCATAATCCAAGGGGGCACATTCACTTTTTTTCCAAAAGTATACCAGGAATATTTTGTTAAGTATGCATTGAAAGCAATGAATGACTTCTCAAAGATGTTTTTTGGTGAAAATGGAGATATTGATATGCCGAAATTCAAGAAATTCTTTGAATTGCCAAGAGTAATAAGTGAAGAGGATAACAGAATTAAGTCTATACAAAACAAATTATTATATATAAAGCATTTGGATTTGAATGAGTCAAGAGTTAAAGTAGAAGTTGAAAAATTATTTTTTGGAAATAATTTTTATTTTAATGAAAAATTAAATAATGCATTAGGAAAGGAACTAACAAATAATCAAAATGAAATAACTGTGTCAGCACAAGGTACATCGCTAAACTTTATTGAAATCCAAAATATTGAAAATGCAAACATGAAAGCAATTAGAAATATCCAAAACAAAATTAAAACTGAAAATATAATACCACTTTCATTAAATCAAGTACAAAAAGAAAATGAAAGTTCTTTCATAAGATGCGTCGGCATGACTATAGAAACTAAAAGCGATTTTGGAAAATTATATCACGGAAACTTAATGCTGGAACTCGGTTGCACAAGGGTTGAAATCGGAATACAGTCTATCTATGATGAAGTGCTTGAAGCAACTAACAGGGGCAACACAGTAGCAGACAACATCGAGTCAATTAGAATTCTGAAAGATTTGGGGTTTAAAATCAATGCCCATTATATGCCCGGGCTTCCATTAACAACAAGAGAGATGGACTTGAAAGGGCTTAAGGAATTATTTGTAAACCCGGACTACATGCCGGACATGCTGAAAATATATCCATGCATGGTGATGAAAGGTACTAAACTATATGATGACTGGAAATCTGGCAAGTTCAAACCATTGACT
>Ga0114945_10002064_pt1 | contig 12003 bp, 15 predicted proteins | sample OV2TP3_FD_87194 | JGI IMG/M metagenome (GOLD analysis project Ga0114945, IMG submission 87194) | Hot spring microbial communities from Beatty, Nevada to study Microbial Dark Matter (Phase II) - OV2 TP3 | ecosystem: Environmental > Aquatic > Thermal springs > Hot (42-90C) | place: USA: Beatty... | reverse complement strand
GTACCCCTGTCAACGCTTCGCGGACGGCCGCGCATGACTCGGGGCCGGTGTGGGTCGCTAACCCTTCACCGTACGACTCTTGCATTCGCAACACCTCGCCGGTTTAACCCGGCGCACGGAGGAATCGCCATGGCCAAGATCCTCTATGTGGGCACGTCGGGCTCGGACGACCCGACCCGTGCCGGCTTCCCGTTCAACTTCGCCCTCGGCGCCGTCGAGGCCGGGCACCAGCCGGAGATCTTCCTGGCCGGCGAGGCCGCGTACCTGATGAAGTCCGACATCGCCAACGCGGTGGACCCGGTCGCCATGCCGCCGCTCCGCGAGATGCTCCAGAAGGCGATCGACCACAAGGTCCCGATCTACGTCTGAGGGCGGTGCTCGGTGGCCCGGGGGGTCACCGACGAGGACCTCAAAGGGAAGAACGCCCAGTTCATCACGCCGAAGGTGTTCGCCGAGAAGGTCGCGGCCGCCGACAGGGTGGTCTCGACCTGAGGCCCGGGAGGCAGCGCCCATGGCCATCGAACCGTTCACGGTCAAGGACTTCCGGGTATTCGACATCCCCGGCTTCGCCGCGCGGATGGCGGCGATCCGGCAGGGGATCCGCCCGAAGCTCGAGCGCCTCGGCGAGGCCCTGGCGCCCGAACTGGCGCGGGCCACGCGCGCCGAGATCTTCCCCCACGTCGCGAGGCACGCGCGGCGGACCGTGAACCCGCCCGACGACACGTGGGTCGCGTTCGGCCCCGACCGCCGCGGCTACAAGAAGGCCCCGCACTTCAAGGCCGCACTCTCCCGCCACTGCGTGCGCTTCCTCTTCGAGGTCGGGCCCGAGCACGCCGCGAAGGCGTCGTTCGCGCGGGCCTGGAAGCGCCAGGCGCCCCGGCTGGCGAAGGCGCTCGGCAAGGGCCGGGGGCTGGCGTGGTTCCGGAACGAGCACGACGAGGAGCCGGCGGCCGCGCTCACTGCGCTCGACGCCGCGGGCTGGCAGCGCCTCGCCGACGAGGTCGTCCGGACGCGCGACGGCCAGCTCGTCCTCGGCCGCCGCGTGGACGCGACCGAGGCGGCGAAGTGGGGTCCGGCGGACTTCGAGCGGGCGGCGCTCGAGACGTTCACGGCGCTGAGCGAGTGCTTCAGGCTGCGGTGAGCCCGACTCAGTGTTCCCTCTCCCCCCTGGGGAGAGGGAGGATCGCGGCGGCGTGACCATCCAGGAGGCCGTGGCGCGGCTCGCGGCCGGCCCGCGTGCCGAACGCCGCGCAGCGCTGGAGCGGATCGGAGAAGTGGGGGACGCGCGGGTCACGGTCCCGGTGGCCGCGTGCCTCCGCGATCCGGACCCCGAGATCGTGGCCCTCAGCGAGGCGACCCTCTGGCGGGTCTGGGGCCGCTCCGGACAACCGGCTGTGGACGTGCTCTTCGCGGAGGGAATCCGCCTGATGGAGAAGCAGGACTGGCTCGGCGCCGCCAGCGCGTTCACGAAGGTCATCGAGGCCGACCCGACGTTCGCCGAGGGGTGGAACAAGCGGGCGACGGCGCGCTACCTCGCCGAGCACTACGCCTCGGCGATCGCCGACTGCGAGGAGGTCGTGCGCCTCAACCCGTACCACTTCGGGGCCCTCTCGGGGCAGGGGCTCTGCCACGTCGCGCTGGGGCAGTACCGGGCGGCGATGCGCTGCTTTCGCCGCGCGCTCGACGTGCACCCGCGCCTCGAGGCGGTCCGCGAGAACCTCGCCCGCGTGCAGCAGCAGCTCGTCCGCGACAACGGACACTGACCGAGGAGGCGTGATGGCCAGGTGGGCGGTCTTCCCCGACAATGCCACGCCGCCGCCCGAGGTGCTCGCCCTCGCCGAGCAGGTCCAGCGGGACGGGGGCCACGCCCTCGCCTGCTACCGGGAGCCGCTGAAGGACGCGTGGCAGCTCTTCGCGCTCCTGCCGCTCGACAAGGTCGAGGCGACCCCGTACCAGCGCGACCTCTCGAAGCCGCACGTCAAGCGGCTCCAGGAGGTCATCAAGAAGCTCGGCCGCTTCGTCGATCCGATCGTGGCGGTCTCGGCCGGCGCCGGCAAGTACTGGACCCCGAACGGCAACCACCGCCGCGAGGCGCTCTCGAAGCTCAAGGCGGACCTCATCCCGGCGATCCTCATTCCGGAGGCGGACGTCGCCTTCCAGATCCTGGCGCTCAACACCGAGAAGGCGCACAACGTCCGGGAGAAGTCCCTCGAAGTGATCCGGATGTACCGGGGGCTCATGGAGGAGGACGGCGCCAGAGCGACGGAGGAGGACTACGCCTTCCAGTTCGAGGCGCCCTACTTCATCACGCTTGGCCTGCTCTACGACGCGCGGCCCCGGTTCGCGGGCGGCGCCTTCTCGCCGCTGCTCAGGCGCGTGGACAAGTTCCTCAAGCAGTCCCTCGGGAAGGGGTACCCGGAGCGGCAGCGGCGTGCGGCCCTCGTCCAGGCGGCCGACGACGTGCTGACGGACGTCGTCCAGAAGATCAAGAGGCGCGGGATCAACCACCCGTACGTCAAGAACTACGTCCTCGCCCGGACGACGCCGCTGAGCCGCGCGCGGAAGAGCCTGCCCTCGTTCGACCAGACCTTCGAGCGGCTCCGGGAGAACCTCGAGAAATTCGACCCCGCCAAGGTCCGCCTCGACGAGATCGCGCGCTCGGCCGTCTTCGCGGCGCCCTCCGCGTAGCGCATCGAGCGACCGGCAGGTGTCCGACGACGCCCTCAGGCGACGGCATCTGCTCTGGATCGCTGGCGCAGCGGCACTCGGCTTCCTCTCGTCGTTTGTCTTCGCCGATCTCCTCCGGTTCCAGGCCAGCCCCCTCGCCCATGCGTGCCTCCAGGTGGCCGCCGTCGCGCACAACTCGGCGTCGGACCTCTTCCTCCCACCGCACGCGTCGGGCACAGTCCCGGACGCCCCGGCCGCGAAGCCGGAACCGGATCCGCCGGTCATCGAGCTGCCGCTGCGCGGCGAGTGGCACGCGCTCCGGCCACCCGGTCACCCGCGCGAGGCGTTCGACTTCGTAGCTCTGAGCGCGACCGGGCGGCGCTACTTCTCGCGGTCCTGGGTCGCGTATCTGCTGAGCGCCGGACCTGCCGCCGACTCGTATGGCTGGTCCCGCCCCGTCTACGCGCCGTTCGAGGGCACCGTGACGGCCGCGAGCGACGGGTGGCCCGATCGGGAGACCGTCAACCTGATCCGCGACCTCCTGCGCCCGCTCGTGCGTCCGCCAAAGGTCGTGGACAGGGACATCCGTCCCTTCGCCGGGAACTACGTGATCATCCAGTCTGACCGGGCGGCGGTCTTCCTGGCCCACCTCCGTCGCGGCTCGGTCCGGGCCTCGGTGGGGCAGCGCGTCGCGCCAGGGCAGCGAATCGGCGAGGTCGGGAACTCCGGCAACTCCCTCGCCCCGCACCTGCACCTGCAGCTGATGGACGGACCGGATCCCCTGCGGGCGCGGCTCGTCCCCTTCCGGCTCCGCCGGTACGAGCGCTGGAACGGCCGGGCCTGGGAGGCGGTCCGCGAGGGCCCGCTCGCGCCGGGCGAGCGGATCCGGTCGGTCCCCTGACGCGGGTCCAGGGCTGCCGGTTGCAGAATGCGCCAGGACCTGGGGCTCGTGCGTCCGGGTGGAGGGTCAACGGCGGGCCCGATGACTCATCGACGGCGACCTGCTGCCGTAGCGGTGTACGTTGCGACCGTGAGCGCGACGAGCGCCGCCTCCCCAGCGAGTCCGTCGCCCTTCAGGGGTCGAGAACTTTCTTTTCGAAGACGCGAAAGGTTGGGCACCGAGCCCGGAGAGTCGCTAGGTCGATCTCTCGAGCTATCTCCCGGCAAACCTGCGCCGTGTAGTTCAATCCCGCGCTGCTCAGCACCTCGCGAAACTTTGCCGACGGAGACAGTATATCCTCCGGGTCCTTGACGGTTGACGAAACCGGCCGACCACCGCGCGCCACCGCTACTCGGTTGATCGCTACCGGATCAGCCAGCAGCCATGCCTCCATCTCCTGCCGAACTGCATGAACCTCGACACCAAACGGTAAAGCCTGCCCAGCCACCGAGTCACGCATCGCGTTTTCTAGCCCAGCAACACTTTTCCCGTCCGCGTCTCGGATTGCGAGCGCCTTCTCAACCGGCCCCCCAACTGGATTCGCGTGTTCCAAGCTCCTCAGCAACCCCCTCAGCTTCCGCATGAGTTGCACGCGGTCACCTGCCACCCGCGCCACTACGTGCACCTCGCTCCCACAAATCTTCCGAATCAGCTCATCGTACACTCCAGCGTCTCGGTCCCCTTCTACAACGAAGCCATAACCAGCCTCACTTGCCACCCAACGCACCCGAGTACATGAGGTCGCCCAACCCAATTTCTTCGCGCGTTAACAACTCGCGTAGAGCCGGCTTGTCCACTGGCCGCGTGCACATAGTGGCGCCCTCGCGCTTCTCGACGACGATCACGTCGTCAACCCCGACCTTGTCTACGAGGTACGGCGAATGGGTCGTCACCAACACTTGCGCAGCTCGCGCACCCAGTTCCTGCTGCCTCTGATCATGGAGGCCAATCAGCGCCTCGATTAGCTTCGGATGAAGATGATCCTCCGGCTCCTCTACGCAAAAGAGCGGTGCGCCGAGTCCACTTGGCGCAAACACCAGCGACAAGAACGCAATGAAACACAGTTCGCCATCCGACATCTGCCACACTGGAACTGGCGTCCGCAAGAAACGCTCCGATGAGGCCACGAACACCGTCGACTGCGCAGTCGGCCACGTGAAGAGGCTCGCCACATCCGGCAACACATCCTTGAGCACACTACCGATCCGCGCGAACGATTCTGGATGCCGTGTCTGGAGCATCAGTAGCCAAGATGATAGGTTGCTCCCGGTCTCCTCAAGAAACCCAGGTGCAATCGCCGGATTCACCTGCTTCATCACCGCCGGGATCAGCTTGTAGAACTGGAATGACGCGAAAAACTCCCGGAATACGTTCCCCTCCCAGCTCGGCACCTCAAACTCAAGTGCCGACCGGTTGCTGTCAGGTACCTCCGTAACCTTGCCCAGCGACGGGCTCAGGAGGCTCCGGCGACTACCGGCGGGGTCCCTTCCGACGAGGCTGGTCTCCCCTGCAGCGCCAGAAAGGCTCAAGGTCTCATTCTGAACGATCGCCGTTCCACGCTGGCGGTCCCCCAGGATCTCAAGCTCATACCGCCAGACCTCAGCCTGTAGCGGATTATCGATGCCCTCAAAATCGCCGTCGAGGGAGATCGTGAGGAGATTCGATTCGTCTCCGCGCCACGCGAGCTCGGCGAATCCTCCCTGGCTGCTGATGGCATTTGGCAACCCGTATAGCCCTGGGGAGCTTCTAACCATCTGTGTCAAAAACCGGAAGACTGAAACTAGATTACTCTTGCCGGCCATGTTAGGCCCGATAAAGACATTCCGCCGACCGAGCTTGAGCGATACATCCCTCAGGCTCTTGAAGTTTCGGACACGAATGTTCCTAATCATCGGCTAGGTCCTCCGCGGGCGGCTTCGCTGAAGCTCCGCTGGAGGTACTATCGACATTGTATCGCCTGAGCGCGTGAACGACAAAGTCGCGTTGCAGCGCGCTGCCAGCCAAAGGAAGATCCACCACCGTCGGCAAGGGTGACCGCGCGACACATGAGGACCTGACGAACTATCGTCACGCCCGACAGGCACGAGCGGGAGAGCAGAGCAGTCGTCACAGCTCCGGACGGCAGACCGCGCGGAAGTTGCACCACCGGCAGATCCGGAGGTCCTCGGTCCGCTCGAAGTCGTCCAGCACCGCGACGTTCGCCTCGGGGTCGCGGAGCCAGGCGCGCATCCCGCGGATCGAAAGCCGGAGCCGCTCGCGGATGTCGTCGAGCCGGGCCTCGTCCCAGGGGTGCGCGCTGACCGCGCCCTCGCGCAGGTTCACCTCCAGGAGGTCCACGCGCTCCGGCGGCACCTCCAGGATGTCCCGGGCGTAGAGGGCGTAGCAGCCGAGCTGCACCGCCGTCTCGGCCGGGTCCGGGCTCCCGGTCTTCCAGTCCACCAGCGCCAGCCGGTCCGCGGTCGTCCAGTAGCCGAAGTCCGGCGCGGCGTAGACGGGCGTCCCCTCGAAGTCGAACGCCCGCACCTCCTCGATGAGGATCCAGCGCTCCCGGGGGGTCCCCCGGATCTCCTCGAGGAGCGGCAGGCGATGGAAGTTCCGGAGGCAGCGCAGGACGTGATCGCGGAGCACCTGCCAGTCGCGCGACGCCAGCTCGACGCCGTACTCGTGCTCGAAGAGCGCGACCCCGGCCTTCGGGCGCTCGCGGTAGGCCCCGCTCTTCGACCCCCGCCACTCCTGGCGCATGCGCCGGAGGGTCTCGTCGAGGAGCCACCCCTCCGGCAGCTCCCGGCCCGCGTGCAGCACCCGGAGCGCCATCTCGACGGCCTCGTGGACGACCCGCCCCGCCCAGCCGTGACGGCCGGTGAGCTGCTTCAAGACGTAGAGGCGCCGGATCTCCGGCGGCGCGTCCGCCTCCCACCCGCCCCAGGCGCCGTAGTAGTGGTAAAAGTACTTGCGCCGGCACTCCTGGAACAGGCCGTCGCGGGAGCGCGACCAGGAGAAGGTGTTCTCGAGGTCGGCCATCCACCCTGCCGCGTCCCCTACTTGACCTCGCCGGTCTCCGAGATCCTGTAGGTCTGGCCGATCCGGGGGTTCAGGACGCGCAGCGGCAGCCCGAGCTTCTTGACCTCGGCCTCGAACGCCTCCGGGTTCGCGCCCGGCCCGCCCGGCGAGGGGACGTTGACCCGGTGATGCTGGGGCACCAGGGTCTTCAGGCCCGGGTTGTCCGTCATGAGGAGCTTCGCCGCATACGCCGCGTCGTCCGGGTGCATCTGGAAGCGCCCGCCGATCGGGAGGAGCGCGACGTGGGGCTTGTAGCGGCTCCCGAAGAGCTGGAACTCCATCGTGAGGGGCGAGCTGGACGCGAAGTACACCCGGAGGCCGTTCTCGAAGGTCAGGATGTAGCCGGAGTTGACCCCCCCGTACTGCCGGATGGGGTTGTTGGGGAGCGCGTAGCCCGTCCCGTGGTGGGTGTGGACGATCTGGTACTTGACGCCCGCGATGGTGCCCTGGCCGCCCGCCGCGCTGACGAAGATCTGGGCGGCCGGCACCCCGACCTGCTCGAAATAGGCCCCCAGCTCGGCGGGGGTGACGATGGTGGCCCCGGACTGCTTCGCGATCTCGTCGGCCGTTCCCATGTCGTCCCCGTGGCCGCCGGAGACGAAGATCGCGTCCACCTTCTTGATGTCCTCGAGCTTCATGTCCTTGGGCCAGTCCGGGTTCCCCTTGACCCAGGGGTTGATCAGGATGACCTTGCCGCCGGGCGTCACGAACTTGAAGTGCTGGTTCCCGTAGAAGGTGATCTCCACATCGGCGGCGGGGCTGGGGACAGGCAGCACGAGCAGGGCCACGGTGATCAGGAGCAGCAACGGGATCGGGACACGCATCGCTCGCCTCCTCCTCATGTCCGGGAGTGGTGACGCGGCACTCGGAACCGCGACGGCCAGTCTAGTGGCCGCGCGCCCGCCGGTCAAGACGGCCAGGTCTCGCGCTTGCGCACCGCGCGGCCGCGTGGTACCAGATGGGATCATGCCCGCCACAGGCCCCACCGGCGCGCGGGGGCGCGCCCCGGGCCGCGCGAGCTGACGTGGCCGGTCCGCTCGAGGGGATCCGCGTCGTCGACCTCTCGGCGATCATCGCGGGCCCCATCGCGACGGCATTCCTCGCGACGTTCGGTGCCGACGTCGTCAAGGTGGAGCCCCCCGAGGGGGACGCCCTCCGCGGCTACCCCTCGTCGCTCCCCGGCGAGAGCCGCTACTTCCTCGGGATCAACCGCGGCAAGCGGAGCCTCGCCCTCGACCTGAAGCACCCCGACGGCCTCGCGGTCGCGGGGCGGCTCGCGGCCGGCGCCGACGTCGTCGTCGAGAGCTTCCGTCCCGGCGTCGCCGCGCGGCTCGGGATGGACTACCCGACGCTCCGCGCCGCGAGCCCCCGCCTCGTCTACTGCTCCATCTCCGCCTACGGCCAGCAGGGCCCGCTCTCGACGCGCCCGGGGCTCGACCCCGTCGTCCAGTGCTACGGCGGCCTCGCCTGGGAGCAGGGGGCGCCCGACGGCGACGCCCCGGCGCTCGTCCGCGGGAGCCTCGTGGACTACTACACCGGCGGCCTCGCCGCCTCGGGCATCCTCCTCGCCCTCCTCGCCCGGACCCGGAGCGGCGCGGGCCAGTACGTCGAGACGTCGCTCCTCGACGGCGTCCTCGCGATGCAGGCGGGGCGCCTGTTCTGGGCGGAGGCGCGCGAGCCGCGCGAGGCCGTGAAGGACTTCCTGGGCGACCGCGTCTCGCGCATCTACCCGACGCGCGAGGGCTATCTCTACCTCTACGTCGAGCTGCCGAAGTTCTGGGAAGGCCTCTGCCGGACGCTCGGGCTCGAGGCCTGGCTCGCGGATCCCCGGTTCCAGACGATGATCGGCCGGCACGAGAACAAGACCGAGCTGATCGCGCGGATCACCGAGCGGCTCGCCGGCCGCCCGGCGGCGGAGTGGGAGGCGATCTTCGAAGCCGCCGGGGTGCCGTGCACCCGGATCCGCTCGGTCCCCGAGATGCTCGCCGATCCCCAGGCCGAGGCCAACGGCACGCTCGCGGCGGCCGTCCACCCCGCGCTCGGCCTCGTCCGCTTCCTCGGCGTCCCCGTGCGCCTCGCCGGCACGCCCGGGACCCCGCCGGGCCCGCCGCCGACCCTCGGCGAGCACACCGACGCGATCCTCGCCGAGGCGGGCTACACCCCCGGCGAGATCGCCCGGCTGCGAGGCGCGGGCGCGGTCCGGTAAGCGGCGCTTGGCTCGGTTGCCCGCGCCCGGGCGCTCTGCTAGGCTCGAGCCATGAAGCGAGTGGCGGGGAGCCACGCCGCGTTCGCCCGGACGGTGACCCGGCTCGCCCTCGTCGGGGGGCTCCTCGTCTCCTGCCTCGGCGGGAGCCTGCACGCGACCATGACCGAGGCGAACGCCTGCGCCGACCCGGCGGCGAGCCTCTGCGCGGCTTCGGTCACCCCGGACGCGGTGACCGTGGCCCCGGCTGTCCTCGCGGCGCCTGGCCTCCCGGACGCCCCACCATGGGTGGTCATCCGCTCCGCGGGTGAGCACCCGCTCCGGCTCGACCCGAGTCTCCCCACCTCGCGCGCCCCGCCCCGCCGTCCCTCCGCGTAGACCCGACGCGGTCATCTCTTCGGCGCAGGAGGACACGGCAGTGCGCAGCCGACGGATCCGTCTGGCCGGCCTCCCGTTCGTCCTCGCCGGGCTCCTCGCCGCGCCCGAGGCGGGCGCGACCGTGCTGAGGAACCTGGCGGACGAGCAGGTAGTCCGGGCGATCACATACTGCAGGGGCGAGTACACGCTGACGATGGCGAACGGAGCAAGCCATCGCTACCCGGAGCTCAATCTCCGCTTCAAGACTGACGGGAGCCGGAGCGGCCCCGACCGCGGGAGGCCCGCTCTGCTCCCGGCCGGGATGCGCGGCGACCGCGCCCAGGTCATCTTCGGCGGCCTCGAGGATCTCAAGCGCTTCCTCGTCGAGCGGTGCGAGGACGCCGCGCGATGACCCTGTCGCGGCGGGCGTTTCTCGGAACCGCGGCGAAGCTCGGCGCGCTCACCGCGGGCGCGACGCTCGCCCGGAGGGAGGCGTGCGCCGCCACACCGGCGCGCACCTTCCACCTCGAGGCGCGCGAGGTCACGTGGGAGCTCATGCCGGGCCGGACGATCCGCGGGATGGCCTACAACGGCGTCGTGCCAGGCCCGGAGATCCGGGCCCGCCAAGGCGAGCATCTCCGCGTCGTGTTCACCAACGCGCTCCCGGAGCCGACGACGATCCACTGGCACGGCGTGGACGTGCCGAACGCCATGGACGGCGTCCCCGGGGTCACCCAGCGGCCGGTCGAACCGGGCGAGACCTTCGTCTATGAGTTCACCGCGACGCCCCCGGGAACGCGCTGGTATCATACGCACCTCGCCGAGCATCGCCAGCTCGACCTCGGGCTCGCCGCGCCGCTCGTCATCGAGCCCGCCGACGGGGAGGCTCTCCGGTACGACCGGGAGGTCACGTTCGTCCTCGACGACTGGGCGACGGGGAGCGGGAAGCCTCTCCCTCCGACCCACGAGGGCATCGGCGGGACCCGCGGCGGCGCCGGCGGGATGATGCGGGGCATGGGCGGGATGATGCGCGGCATGATGGAAAGCCGCAGGACGCCCCTCTACGACACGATGACGATCAACGGCAAGGCCTACCCCGCGACGCCGCCGCTCGCCCTGCGCCGGGGCGAGCGGCTGCGGCTCCGGCTCATCAACGTGAGCGCCGAGCACACCCACGTGCTCCACCTCGCCGGCCACCGGCTCGCCGTCACTCACGGGGACGGCAACCCCCTCCGGGATCCGGTCGTCGTGGACGCGATCCCCCTCGCGCCCAGCGAGCGCTGCGACGCGATCCTCACCGCCGACCACCCGGGGGCGTGGTGGCTCGCCTGTCTCCAGCCGGGGCACGCCGGCGCGGGGGAGCGGATGCTCGTCCTCTACGCGGAGCACGCGGCCAGAACCCCGGCTCCTCCTCCGGCCGATCTCTCGAGTCTGGACCTCTGGCAGTACGGCCTCGGCCGGGGACGCGACGTGCTGCCGGCCGCGTCGGGCCCGACGCGGACATTCGACCTCCAGCTCTCGGGCGGCATGGACGGGCGCGATCTGTGGCGATCAACCAGAAGGTCTACCCCCACACCGACCCGCTGCGCCTCCAGCGGGGGGACCGGGCGCGCGTGCGCTTCGTCAACATGAGCCCGGAGGCCCACCCGATGCACCTCCACGGCCAGTCGTTCCGCGTCCTCGCCGTCAACGGCGCGCGCTACGCCGAGCCGATCGTCAAGGACAGCGTGGACGTAGACGCCCACATGGGCTCGGTCGTCATCGAGTTCACGGCGCACAACCCCGGGGACTGGTTCCTCCACTGCCACAAGCCCATGCACATGGAAGGCGGCATGATCGCCCTCGTGAAGATCACGGGGTGAGAGCGGATGGGACTCGGCCGCCTCGCCGCGACGTGGAAGTGGGTCGCGATCCTCGCGCCTACGCTCGGGCTCCTGACCCTGCTCGGCTTCGGGTTCACGACGAACCCGCGAGAGATCCGCTCGCCCCTGCTCGGGCGGGCCGCATCGCCGTTCTCGCTCGCCCTCTTCGACGGCGGCCGGTTCTCCCTGGCCGAGCAGCGCGGGAAGGTCGTGGTGGTGAGCTTCTGGGCTTCCTGGTGCATCCCGTGCCGCGAGGAAGCGCCGCTCCTCGAGGCGGCCTCGCGCGCCTACCTCGGGCGGGGTGTCGTCTTTGTCGGCGTGAACTTCCAGGACACGGAGCCTGCGGCTCGCGCGTTCATCGCGGAGTTCGGCCTGACGTTTCCGAACGGCCCGGACCCCCGAGGGCGGACCGCGATCGACTACGGGGTCTACGGGATCCCGGAGCTGTTCTTCATCGGGCGGGACGGCCGCATCGCGTACAAGCACATCGGCCTGATCGGCGCGGCGACGCTCCAGGCGAAGCTCGAGGAGACCCTCCGGGGCGGCGTCGCGCGAGAGGCAGGGCGAGGGGACCGCTACCAGTCTGTGCGCTGACCGCCGCCCTCACCCGAAGTGAAGGACGATCGCGTGGAGCAGCCCCATCACGGCGCCGCGCCGCCCACGGCCAGGACCATCACCAGATTCACGAGGAGGAGGCGCCGGAAGAGGCGGCCGGGCGGCGCCTCGGGGTGCCGACGCCAGGCCTCCCGCGTCATGGCGGCGGTCACGAAGACCGCGACGAGGATCAGGACGTGCTTCGCGGCCAGCGTGAAGACGTACTCCCTCGCGAAGAAGATGCGGGGGACCTCCCACTGAAGGAGGCTCAGGCCCCGGGGAAACGGCGTGCCGTGCTCCATCTTGGTGAAGCCGGTCGC
>Ga0114945_10002059_pt1 | contig 12015 bp, 12 predicted proteins | sample OV2TP3_FD_87194 | JGI IMG/M metagenome (GOLD analysis project Ga0114945, IMG submission 87194) | Hot spring microbial communities from Beatty, Nevada to study Microbial Dark Matter (Phase II) - OV2 TP3 | ecosystem: Environmental > Aquatic > Thermal springs > Hot (42-90C) | place: USA: Beatty... | reverse complement strand
TTTTCCCATTTTACGGGGAGGGTCTCCATCCTTCCGGGGGGGGAGACTCTCACCACCGGCCCGCCCAGCCCCTCGGCGGAGGGGGCGACCCAGCAAGTTCAAAGAGGCATGGAAATTGCTGATGTCATCCAAAGGATTTTTACCCCCGGGGAGGGGGGAGGGATCTCCCCGGAGGATGTTCGGGTGGACGCGGCGGGGGAGGTGAACGTGAGGGCGGAGCCGCGGGGGCAGATCATCACCTTCAGCGGCTCTTTTCTCTACCTGCGGGGCAGCTCCACCATCAACGTGGGCGCCCTCCCGGTCCTCAACGCCATCGCCCGGGTGCTCAGGGAGGGCAAGGAGCGGATCTGGGTGGAGGGGCACGCGGAGAAAGGGGAGGCGCCCATTGACCCCCGCCAGCGGGATCCGTGGGATTTGTCGGCGGCGCGGGCCGTTAATGTATTGAAGTATTTGATCCAAGAGGGTAAGATCCGCCCCAGTCGGCTCGTTGCGATCGGCTACGGGGATACCCGCCCTTCGGCGACCGGGGATGAACCGAGGGCCCGGGAGAGGAATCGCCGGGTCGAGGTGATTTTGGCGAAGGACGAACAAACAGCAAAACCCTGAGGGCCGTCATGGCGAAGGCGCCTAAGCCGGAAGAGAAAGAAGAAGAAAGCCAGCAGCAAGAGGAGCAGCCCAAAAAGGGCGGGGCGATGAAGTGGATCATCATCGCGGCCGCCGCGGTGGTTGTCCTCGGTGGTGGCGGCTTCGGCGCCTGGTGGTTTCTCTTGAGCGGGCCCCCTCCGGCGGCGAAGGACCAGGCGAAGGGCCCCAATCCCGCCGCCATGGCCGGGCCGATCGTCCCCCTGACCTCGTTCGTCGTGAACCTGGCCGACCCCGGGGGAAGGCGGTATCTTAAGGTGACGCTTGAGCTGGAGCTCGACAAGAAGGAGACCGAGCAGGAGCTGAAGACGCGCCTGCCCGAGATTCGCGACCAGATCATCTTGGCCTTGAGCAGCAAGACGTTTCAGCAGGTTCAAGGCGTGGCGGGAAAGACCGTCCTGCGCGAGGAGTTGACCGCCCGGCTGAATTCCATTCTGAAGGGCGGCAAGGTGAAGAATTCGTTTTTCACGGAGTTCGTCGTCCAATAGAGGCGCCCCGGGCCCGCGCCCAGGCAAGGCCAGGAGCTGAGCGATGAACCAGATTCTCTCCCAGGAAGAAGTAGACGCCCTGCTTCAAGGTGTCACCGAAGGCGAGATCGAGACCCAGAGGGGGGATGAAGGGGAAGCTGGCGAGGGGGTCGTCCCCTACGACCTGACGAGCCAGGAGCGGATCATCCGCGGGCGGATGCCCACCCTGGAAATCATCCACCAGCGCTTCAGCCGGCTCTTCCGCAGCGCCATCAGCGCCATGCTCCGCCGGGTGGTGGATGTCGCTCTGGTGAGCACGGACATGATCAAGTTCGGGGAGTTCCTCAAGACCCTCCCCGTGCCGACGAGCCTGCACATCTACAAGATGGAGCCCCTCCGGGGCTTCGCCCTGCTCGTGCTGGAGACGAAGCTCGTCTTCGCCCTGATCGATGTGCTCTTCGGGGGCACGGCGCGCACCCAGGTGAAGGTGGAGGGGAGAGACTTCACGCCCATCGAGACCTACATCGTCAAGCGGATCGTCGTCAAGCTCCTCGAGGAGCTGCGAATGGCATGGCGGCCGGTCCACGAGTTGAACATCGAGTACTCGCGCTCGGAGGTGAACCCGCAGTTCGCGGGGATCGTCCCGCCGAGCGATCTGGTGATCGTCGTCACCTTCGAGATGGAGATCGAGGATCAGCAGGCGAACCTCTCGTTCTGCATCCCCTACTCGATGGTCGAGCCCATCCGGGCGAAGCTCCACGCGGGCTTCCAGTCCGACCGCCTGGAGATCGACCAGGCGTGGCTGACCCGCCTCCAGGAGCGCATCATGGACTCGGAGGTCGACCTGGTCTCCATCCTCGGAAAGACCTCGATCAAGGCGGGCGATCTGATGCGGCTGCGCCCGGGCGACATCATCCCTCTGGAGACCGATGAGACGGATGAAATCGACATCTTGGTCGAGGGAGTGTGCAAGTTCCGGGGCAAGCCGGGCGCCATCAAGGGCCAGGCCGCCCTGGAGGTGACCAGCCTGGTGCAGCCGAGCGCCAACGCTTAGCCGGCCCGGGCGGAGGGGCATGGAAATGAACGAGCACGCAGACCTTGGACGCCTTGAGGGGGACGAATCCGGACGGGAAGGCGGCCGCTCCTATGAGGAGATTGAGGACACCCGGCCTCAGATTCCTCCCGAGCTTGACTTCATCCGCGACATTCCCATGCGGGTTTCGGTGGAGCTCGCCCGCTCCAGCATTTATGTGAAGGACCTGATTCGGCTGACGCCGAATCAGATAATGGAGATGGACAAGCTGGTCGGTGAGCCGCTGGAGATCTTCGTCAACGATCAGCTTGTCGCCCGGGGGGAGGTGGTCGTGATCAACGACAGGTTCGGGATCCGGCTCACGGACATCATCAGCCCCCTGGAGACCGGCTCCCACAGGTAGGGAGGACGCCGCCTTCACGCGCGCCGGGAGCGCCAGGGTCTTCCCGGCCGCGGGTTTTCCGCCCCCGATACGGATTGGAGCAGCATCATGAACGAGCAGACCGAGAAAGAACCGGAGCAAGAGGCCGACCCGAGCGCCGCGGCCATGGCGACGGTGGGCGGCCAGGAGGAAGCCGAATCGGGCTGGACGGGCGATTCGGGGGGGGGCGAGCTGGCCACGGCCACGGAAGAGGATGGCCCGGTCAACATCGATCTGATCTTGGATCTCCCCCTCCAGATCGTGGTGGAGCTCGGCCGGACGAAGATGCTGATCAACGACCTTCTCCAGATCGGCCAGGGTTCGGTCATCGAGCTGAACAAGCAGGTGGGCGAGCCCCTCGACGTCCTGGTGAACGGGAAGCTCGTCGCGCGCGGCGAGGTGGTCGTGGTGAAGGACAAGTTCGGCATCCGGATCACCGACGTCATCAGCCCGCTCGAGCGGATCAAGCAGCTGGCCTAGGCCCTGGGCGGCCGCGCGCTTGAAGCCCGCGGCCCCGCCGGGGCGCCTCGAGCCCCTCAGGGGTCCTCCTCAGGGGGCTGACCCCCCTCCGGTGCGAGATCCCCCCTCTGTCCGCAGGGGGGCGCTTCCTGCCAATTCGCTGACGTTTGCCCAATCCCGAGAGTCACGTTTTTGGACCCATCCTCCCCCCCCTCCGCCTCCCCATTGGGAAGGGCGGCTTCCGGGCCGGGGAGGGGGGATGTGAGCAGGCGCTTCTCTTATCCTTGAAAAACAATAGGTTTTAGCAATTCTTCCCGCCGCGTCCCGCAAACCCCCCTTTCCGGAGGGGAGGCGGCTCTCCTGGTACGCCCCTTGCTTTCCAACTCTTCAGCTTTTTCCCCGAGGCAGAGGGGTCGGGGGAAATCGAGCGCCATTCGGCCCGGAGAGGGATTCCCATGATCCAGCGCGTTGGGATTTTGGCGGATTGGGCGTACGGGATGGGGGCGGGAGGCGGGCTCCTTCGGCGCGCGGCGTTGGGCGTGGCCCTCGGGGGGGCCCTCCTCCTCCTGGGAGGGCGGGCGCAGGCGGCCGACGGCGGGCCCGTTCTTCAAAAAATCTTCGTCTACGCGGGCGATGAGCGAATCCGCCTCGTCGCGCTCTTCGACCAGGCGTTGGATGTGCCCGCTCCCTCGCCGAAGGTGGGAGGCGAGGCGCTCTCGCTGTTTCTCCCCCGCGCGCGCGGAGGAAAGGCGCTCCGCCACTTCGAGGTGGGGCAGGGCGGCTACGAGCGGGTGGAGGCCGAGGAGAGCCCCAAGGGTCTCTGGCTCACCGTCAGGGGCCCGAAGAGCCTCGCCCGCGCCGCCCAAAAGCTGAATCTTTCGGTGAGCGGCAAGGCACTCACCCTCACCCTCCCCGCCCTTGAGAGGGCGCCCGGGGCCGGCGAGCCGAGACCGGCCGAGACCGCCGCGCGCCCCGCCGCGCCGCGCCCTCCGCTCGACGGCGCGGGGCGCCTCCCCTCGCTCCGGGTTGCCGGGAAGGGGGAGACGCCCAAGCAGGCGGCGCCTGAGCCGGGCGTGACGCCGGAGGCCATCCTCAACCGGGTGCTCTCCTCCCGGGAGGCCGAGGCGGCCCCGGCCCCGCCAAAGGGCACCTTCAAGGAGATGCCCGCCTTTGGCCCGGGGACGCCCGGGGCTCCAGCCCTCTCCCCCTCCGCTTCGGACCTCGGGACCGGCGTGGTCAGCTTTTCGGGCGTTGCCCTCCAGGTGGCGGCCGTCCTGGGCGCGCTCTTGGCCCTCGCCCTCGGCGGGCTGGTCTTCCTCAAGAAGCTGGCGCCCGGCGCCGCCTCCCGCCTGGGGGCGGGCGGGAAGCTGGTGCGAACCCTCCACAAGACCTATCTCGCCCCCAAGCAGTCCATCGCGCTGGTGGAGGTGGCGGGCGAGGTCCTCGTCATCGGCATCAGCGGGCAGACCATCTCGATGCTGACCAAGATCGAGGACGCGGCCGCCCTGGCCCGGGTGCGGAACGGAGGGGAGGCCTCCTTCGTGGACCACCTCGCGAAGCTCATGGCGGGCAAGGGGCGGGAAGCCGGAGGTCCCGCCCCCGGGGGCCGGGAGGCGGCCCCGAAGAGTCTCCCGGAGAAGGCGGCCCCCTCCCTGCCGGCGGGAGCGGGGCCGGCGATATTGGCCTACGCCCGCGGCCTGGCCTCGGGCGCGAAGGCCCCGTTGGTTGAGGAGCCGAAGGAAGCCTCAGCTTCCCCCGCTCCGGGCCGCCCCCTGCCGCCCGCCGCCTCGGGCGATGGGGCGCAGGAGAGGAACGCCGGATCGGGGAGGGCGGCCGCCCGCTTGCGCGAGCGCCTCGGGCGGCTCTCCCCCCAGCTGGCCGGGAGCGGGCTGGCGCCGTGAACCGGCTCCTCCTCCCCGCCGCCCTCTCCGCCCTGGTCCTCTTGGGGCCTCCCCGGGCGGCCTTCGCGCAGGCGGCGCCGCTGGTGCTTCCGCAGCTCCAGCTGGGGTTCGCCCAGCCCTCCTCGCCGACGCAGGTGGCCACGGGGCTCCAGATCCTGGCCCTGCTCACGGTCCTGACGCTGGCGCCCTCCATCCTGGTCATGATGACTTCCTTCACGCGCATCGTCATCGTCCTGGCCTTCATGCGGCAGGCGCTGGGCATGCAGCAGACCCCTCCCAACCAGGTGCTGATCGGCCTGGCCCTCTTCATGACCTTCTTCTCGATGGCCCCCGTGGGGGCGCGCGTCCACCGGGAGGCGCTTCAGCCCTACTTGAGCGAGCAGATCGACTTCATGACCGGCCTCCAGCGGGCGGCCGTGCCGCTGCGCGTCTTCATGCTGCGCCAGACGCGCGAGAAGGATCTGGCCCTCTTCGTCCGCCTCTCGGGCGGGGAGAGGCCCGCCACGGTGAACGACGTCCCCCTGACCACGCTTATCCCGGCCTTTCTGACCAGCGAGCTGAAGACGGCCTTTCAGATCGGCTTCATGCTCTTCGTCCCGTTCCTCATCATCGACATGGTGATCGCATCCGTCCTGCTCTCGCTGGGAATGATGATGCTGCCGCCGATCCTCGTCTCGCTTCCGTTCAAGCTGATGCTTTTCGTGATGGTCGACGGCTGGGCCCTGCTCGTGGGCTCGCTCATGCGGAGCTTCGCGTGATGGGGAGGAGTAGCGGATGAGCCCGGAGACCGTCATGACGCAGATGCAGGCCGCCATCGAGTTGATGCTCAAGCTCTCGGGCCCCCTTCTTTTGAGCGGGCTCGTCGTCGGCATCGTGGTGGGCATCTTCCAGGCGGTGACCCAGATCCAGGAGATGACCCTCACGTTCGTTCCCAAGATCCTGATCACGGTCCTGGTCACGATGCTGGCCTTTCCCTGGATGCTCCAGACGATGATGGATTACACGGCGAACCTTTTGCAGAACATTCCGAACCTGGCGCGCTAGGAGGACGGGCGTGGAGTTCCTCCCCATCACGACGGTCGATTTCGAGCGCTTCGTCCTGATCCTGGTCCGGGTGAGCTCGATCCTCTTCTCCGCTCCCCTGCTCGGGTCGACGGTGGTTCCCCCCTTCGTGAAGGTGGGTTTCTCGGCGGCGGTGAGCCTGGCGCTCTTCCCGGCGGCGGCGCCCACCGTGCTGCTGAAGGAGGTCCCGCTCTACGAGCTGGCCGGCTTGGCGCTCGGGGAGGTGATGCTGGGCGTCACGATCGGGCTCCTCGCCCGCCTGTTCGTGGCGGCGATCGACTTGGGGGCCGAGATCGTCGGCTTCCAGATGGGCTTCGGAATCGTGACGGCGGTGGACCCCACCACCCAGGCGCACACCGCCCTGCTCGCCCAGTTTCAGAGCGCCATCACCGCCCTCATGATCCTGGCGACGGACGCGCACCACTTCTTCTTCCGCGCCATCGCGGACAGCTTCGGCCGGATCTCCCTGATGGGGTTCTCCCCGAACTTGGACCTCTGGAACCTGTTTCTGAGGACCTCGCGCGAGATGTTCGTGATCGCCATGAAGTTTGCCGCCCCGGCCACGGTGGTCCTGCTGCTGACCAGCATCGCCCTGGGCATCGTCGCCCGCACGGTCCCCCAGATGAACATCTTCATCGTCGGGATCTCCTTGCAGATCGTCGTGGGCTTCACCGTCTTCTTCCTGTCCGTCTCGATGCTGGGTCTCCTCTACGGCCAAATCCTCACGGAGATGGGCGGCACGCTGCTCCGTCTCGTGCGGGTCTTCTAGGAGGGGCGAATGCCCACCGACTCGGAAGACCGAACCGAACCGGCGACCCTCAGGCGGCGCGAGGAGGTCCGGGAGAGGGGCCAGGTGGCCAAGAGCCGCGAGGTCACCTCGGTGGCCGTCCTCCTGGCGGGGGTCGTGTATTTCTACTTCTTCGCGGAATACACCGGGAACGTCCTGGGCAATCTCGCGCGCTTCTTCTTCCAGACCTCGACCACGCCCATCGAGAGTCCAGACGCCTTGTTCTCGGTCATCCTGATGGCGTTTCAGGGGATCGGCTGGGTCGTGCTGCCCCTCCTGGGCTTTGTCTTGGTTTTCTCCGTGCTCGCCCACGTCGTCCAGTTCGGCCTCCTCTTCGCCCCCCAGGCCCTGGTGCCCAAGTTCAACAAGATGAACCCGCTCGAGGGGGCGAAGCGGCTCCTGGGCAAACAGGGCTGGATGGACCTCTTCAAGTCGCTGGCGAAGGTGGCCCTCGTCGGCTACGTCAGCTACATCACCATCGCCGAGGCGTGGCTCCTCCTCCCCAAGCTCTCCCAGATGCCCCCGGACAGCATCCTCAGCGTCTTCATCGGGTTCGCCATGCGGATCGCCATCCGGTGCACGGCCATTCTCGTCTTCCTCGCCGCCCTGGACTACGCCTTTCAGCGCCACGTCTTCGAGAAGAACATCATGATGACCAAGGACGAGGTCAAGCAGGAGTACAAGCAGCGCGAGGGCGACCCCCTGGTCAAGGCGCGGATAAGGCAGGTCCAGCGCGAGATCTCGCGCCGACGGATGATGAGCGCCGTCCCCAAGGCGGACGTCGTGATCACGAACCCCACCCACTACGCCGTCGCCGTCCTCTACCTCCGCGAGGAGATGGAGGCGCCCACCGTGGTGGCGAAGGGGAGGGGGTACATCGCCCAGCGCATCCGCGAGATCGCCGAGGAGAGCGACGTGCCCCTCGTCGAGAATCCGCCCCTGGCCAGGAACTTGTACCAAGCCGTACCGCTGGGCCAGACGATCCCCGTCGAGTTCTACAAGGCCGTGGCCGAGATCCTGGCCTACGTCTACACCCTCAAGCGCAGGGCCGCCTAGGCCCAGCCGGGAGAGAGAGGCATGAACGGTGTCGCGGGACTGAGCCGGTTCACCCGGAACAGCGACGTCGTGATGGCGGTCGGGCTGGTCGGGATCCTCCTCGTCATGATCATCCCGATCCCGCCCGCGATGCTGGACGCCCTGCTCTCGTTCAGCATCACCTTCGGCATCGTGGTGCTCCTGGTCTCCCTCTACACGACAGAGCCCTTGGAGTTCAGCGTCTTTCCCTCCCTCCTGCTCGTGGCCACCCTCTTCCGCCTCTCGCTCAACGTGGCCTCCACCCGCCTCATCCTGCTCCGCGGGAACGAGGGGCCCGCCGCGGCCGGCCAGGTGATCCAGGCGTTCGGAAGCTTCGTCGTCGGCGGGAACTACATCGTCGGCCTCGTCGTGTTCCTCATCCTCGTCATCATCAATTTCGTCGTCATCACGAAGGGCGCCGGGAGAATCGCCGAGGTGGCCGCCCGCTTCACCCTGGACGCCATACCCGGCAAGCAGATGGCCATCGACGCGGACCTGAATGCCGGCCTCATCAACGAGGCCGAGGCCCGCAGGCGCCGCGAGCATATCGGCCGGGAGGCGGACTTCTTCGGCGCCATGGACGGAGCCTCCAAGTTCGTCCGCGGGGACGCCATCGCCGGCCTGGTCATCACCTTCATCAACCTCCTGGGGGGGTTGGCCATCGGCGTCTTCCAGCTGGGGTTGCCCATCGCCCGGGCGGCCGCCACCTACTCCATCCTGACCGTGGGGGACGGCCTCGTGGCCCAGATTCCGGCCCTGCTCATCTCCACGGCGGCGGGAATCGTGGTGACGCGCTCGGCCGAGAAGACCCACCTCGGCGCCACGATGAGCACCCAGATCCTCTCCCACACGCGCGCCATCGGGGTGGCCTCGGGCCTCTTGTTCACGATGGCGCTCTTCCCGGGGCTTCCCCAATTCCCCTTTTTCCTCCTGGCCGGGCTGACGGGGGGCGTCGCCTACTACCTCTCCCAGGCCAAGCAGGCCGAGGTCCGGCGCCAGGAGGAGGAGGCAGCCGCCCGGCAGGCGGAACCCGCGGCCACTGCGCCGGAGAGCGTGGACGCCCTACTTCAGGTGGATCTCATGGAACTCGACGTCGGCTACAGCCTCATCCCCCTGGTGGATGCCCGCCAGAACGGCGAGCTCCTCGACCGCATCCGCTCCATCCGACGCCAGTTCGCCCACGAGACGGGGCTGGTGGTGCCGCCGCTACACATCCGCGACAACCTCCAGCTCAAGCCGGGCGAGTACGCCATCCTTCTCAAGGGGGTGAATGTCGCGCGCGGGGAGCTCATGATGGACCACTTCCTCGCCATGGACACCGGGACGGTGGAGAGCCCCGTCCCCGGCATCCCCACCACCGAGCCGGCCTTCGGGCTTCCGGCGATCTGGATCACGCCCGCGAACAAGGAGCGCGCCCAGTTCGCCGGCTACACCGTGGTGGACCCCGCCACCGTGATCGCGACTCACTTGACCGAGGTCATCAAGAAGCACGGCCACGAGCTTCTCACCCGCAGCGAGGTGCAGCGGCTGCTCGACAAGGCGGCGGAGTCCCACCCCAAGGTGGTGGAGGAGCTCATCCCGAACCTTCTCTCCCTCGGCCGCGTGCAAAAAGTGATGCAAAATCTCGTGCGCGAAGGGGTGAACATCCGCGACCTGGTCACCATCCTGGAGACGCTGGCGGACTGCGCCTCCATCTCCCAGGACGCCGACGTCCTGACCGAGTACGTGCGGAGCCGCCTGTCGAGGGGACTCACCGCACACTACGCCGGGGACACCGGCGCGGTCAGCGTCATCACGCTCGACCAGGAGGCCGAGAAGGTGATCGTCAACTCGCTCCAGCACACCGACCACGGCAGCTACCTCGCCCTGGATCCCTCCGTGGCGGACCGCCTGCTGCGCGCCATCCAGGGGCAGATGGAGCGGTTCGACACGTCGAGCACGCCTCCCGTGCTCCTGGCCTCGCCGGCGATCCGGGGGCACCTGAGGAAATTCACGGAACGCTTCATTCCGCAGCTGGCGATCCTCAGCCACAATGAGATCGCGCCGGGCGTCCGCATCCAGAGCCTGGGAACCGTGAGGTTGTCATGAGAAGGCACCATTTTCGGGGGAAGGATTTGCGCGAGGCGCTCGCCATGGTGAGGGAGACGCTGGGGCCCGAGGCCGTGATCTTCGCCACCCGCCGGGTGGCGGACGGCGCCGGGGAGTCCCTGGTCGAGGTGGAGGCGGCCGAGTGGCTCGAGGAGGGAGGGCTCGGGCCCTCCGGGCCGGGCGGAGACGACCCGGCGGCCGAGGCTCCTCCTCCCCCGGCCCGCAGGCCGCGGGTCCGGTTCCCCCGGGACTTGACCCGCTCGACCGTCTTCAATGAGCTCTGCGAGAGCGGCCTGAGGGAGGAGACGGCGCGCGAGCTCCTCCTCCGGGCGGCGGGGGATCTCCCCGCGGCCGAGGGGGAGGATCCGGTCCGCCTGCTGCGCGAGCGCGTCGCGAGCCTGATCACCTTCCTCTTCGAGGTGGGGGGCCCCGTGCGCGCCCGCAGGCCGGGGGATCGGGAGCCCTCCGTGGCGAACTTCATCGGCCCCACCGGGGCGGGCAAGACCATGACGATCGCCAAGATCGCCGCCGAGTGCACCCACGGGCGGCGCCTCCGGGTGGGCCTGATCGCGCTGGAGCCCTCCCGCGTGGGCGCCGTGGAGCAGCTTAAGGCCTACGCCGGCCTGATTCGGCTGCCCCTCATCGCCGCCCGCTCGGCCGGGGAGGTGGACGCCGCCCTCGGGAAATTCCGCCGGGCCGACGTTGTTCTCGTGGACACGCCCGGCGAGAGCCTGGGCGACGCCTCGCGGATGGCCGAGCTCGTGGGGCTCTTCGGGCCCGGGCGGCCCGGGAAGAACTACCTCGTCCTGGCCGCCAACACGCACCCCGACGACATGGCCCGGATGGGAGAGCGCTTCTCCTGCGTTCCGCTTCATCGGCTGGTGTTTACGAAGCTGGATGAGAGCAGCCGGTTTGGTGTAATCTTTGAGAGGCACATGGAGCTGGGCGTCCGGGTGGCGTACTTCACGGCGGGCCAGAGGGTCCCCGAGGATCTGGAAGTCGCCACCCCCAGCCGGATGGCGCGGCTCATCCTCTCCGCGGGCCGGCGGAGGACGCCCGCCCCCGGGGTGCCGGTTTGATCGCCCGAGCGGGAGGCTTGTTGGGAGTGTCGATCCAGCGGAGCGACGGGGGGCGGGTGCGCGTCCTCTCCTTCACCAGCGGCAAGGGCGGGGTGGGGAAGACCTGCCTCGCCGTGAATCTCGGCTACTGGCTCGCGAAGATGGGCGCGAGGGTGCTCCTCCTGGACGCCGACCTCGGGCTGGCCAACGTGGACATCGTCCTCGGCCTCAGGCCCTCCTTCACGCTCGAGCACGTGCTCGCGGGCCAGAAGGGCATCTCGGAGATCATGATGGGCGGGCCCGGCGGAATGCGCGTCCTCCCGGCGGGCTCGGGGGTGGCCAAGCTGGCCGACCTGGGCGAGGAGGCCCGGCTCCAGATCTTCAACGAGCTCGACGCGATCGAGGAGCCCTTCGACTATCTTTTCGTCGACACCGGGGCCGGGATCAGCCGGAACGTCCTCTACTTCAACGCCGCGGTGCAGGATGTGGTCGTGGTGGCCACGCCCGAGCCGACCTCCCTGACCGACGCCTACGCCCTCATGAAGGTTTTGAGCGAGGGGCGCCGGGGCTACCGGTTCCGGATTTTGGCCAACATGGTGGCGGACGAGAGGGAGGGGAAGGGCGTCTTCCGCCGCCTGAGCGCGGTGACGGACAAGTATTTGAACGTCTCCCTCAGCTACCTGGGCCACGTCGTCCAGGACCCGAACATGGCGGCCTCGGTCCGGCGCCAGCAGGCGATGTCCGAGGCGTTTCCCAAGTCGGCCGCCGCCAGGTGCCTGCGCGGCCTGGCCGAGAAGATCCACCGGCTCCCGCCCGACGAGCTGCCCGCCGGCCACATGCACTTCTTCTGGCGGAGGCTCGCGGCGCAGGGGGCCTAGGAGCCCGGAGAGGCTCCGCCCGGCCCCCCGTGAGGGAGGCCCCCCGCCCGGCAGGGGACGCGCGCGATGAACAGCTCCGATTGGATGGCCGCCCTTCCGCGGATCGCCGCCGGCTTCGGGGTCATGGCCTTCAGCGTGGCCCTGG
>Ga0114945_10002058_pt1 | contig 12016 bp, 14 predicted proteins | sample OV2TP3_FD_87194 | JGI IMG/M metagenome (GOLD analysis project Ga0114945, IMG submission 87194) | Hot spring microbial communities from Beatty, Nevada to study Microbial Dark Matter (Phase II) - OV2 TP3 | ecosystem: Environmental > Aquatic > Thermal springs > Hot (42-90C) | place: USA: Beatty... | reverse complement strand
CACTACAGCGACTTTCGGCGTTCGAGGCGCGCTCGTGCCCAAGCGCATCAAGTGCTTATCGCACACCGCCACCGCTAAATTGCCTTCAGCGGTGATCGAATCCGCGAAGTCCGGCTAGCGCGGCTGCGTCTTCGGCACCCGCCCGAGCAGGTAGAACTCGTCGTTCGGCCGCATCGCGGTGACGTTGGCCAGGCGATTGGACATGGCGAAGAAGGCGGCGATCGCGGCGACGTCCCAGACGTCGTCCTGCGAGAAGCCGTGCGCGCGCAGGCGCTCGAAATCGGCCTCCTCCACCGCCGCCGACTCGAGCGCCACGCGCAGCGCGAAATCGAGCATCGCCCTCTGGCGCGGCGTGATGTCCGCCTCGCGGTGGTTCACCGCGAGCTGATCGGCCAGGAGCGGGCTCTTCGCCCGGATGCGCAGGATCGCGCCGTGCGCCACCACGCAGTACTGGCAGCGGTTCGCCCCGGAGGTCGCCACCACGATCATCTCGCGCTCGGCCTTGGTGAGGGTCACCGCGCCCCCGACCTCCTTCTCCATCAGCGCGTCGTGGTAGGCGACGAAGGCGCGCCACTCGGCGGGCCGGTGCGCGAGCGCGAGGAACACGTTCGGCACGAAGCCGGTCTTCTCCTGCACCGCGGCGATGCGGCTGCGGATGTCCTCGGGCAGGTCCTTCAGCTCGGGGACCGGAAAGCGGCTGATCGGGGGCGGGCTCATCGCACGAGCAGCGCCAGGCCGGACAGCAGCAGCGCCGCGCCGGCGAGGCGAGAAGTGAACCTGTGGGCCGGGAGCAGTTTCTCGACCAACACGAATCCCGCGATGAGCGCAACCCACAGGAGGTTCATCACGCCGGCGACGAACAGCAGCAGCATCAGCGCCCAGCAGCATCCGGTGCAGTAGACGCCGTGTTCGGCGCCCATGCGGAATGCTCCGCCGGTGCCCGCGCGCCATCGGGTCGCCAGGAACTCGATCGGATTGCGGCACTTGCGCAGGCAGACCTCCTTGAGGGGGAGCCACTGATAGGTTCCCGCCGCGATGAGCAACAGGGCGTCAAGCGAGTTGCTGGACGAGCTCATCGTGGGGGTCGTGAGCGCCGCCGCCTCGAGCGCCGCCTGGAGCAGCGCCGCGACCAGACTGAAGCCGGTCCAGACCGCGAGGTAGCCGCTGGTGAAGATCCAGACGGCGGGCAGCACCGTTCCGCGCTCGCCGTTCTTCCGCACCAGCGCGCCGTAGAGAAGGATCGTGGGCGCCGCGCCGGGCAGCATCATGCCCGCCATCATGACCGCCCACATTGCAAACGCGACCGCGATCGCCCCGGCGCCCATGGCATGCGACATGCCGGCCACGGGCGCCTGCATCGCGGCCATGCGCGCCATCGACTCGGCATCGCGCCACAGGTACAGCCATGCCAGCGCGATGACCGCGGCGAGGGTCGCCGCCACCACCCTGCGGTCGCTTCGCAGGACCGCTTCGATGCTGCGGTCGACCGCGGACTGCGGGGCTATCCGGTCCACGCGAAAGGCGCGAAGTGGCCGTTGCGCGTGCCGCTGGAGTCGTTCCAGTCGATGCCGAATGCGCGGATCCTGCTGCGCACGGCCTTGGCGAGCGCGAGCCGGGAGTTCACCGGGTGGCCGGTGTTGTCCAGATAAATCGGCTCGCCGGGCCTTGCGGGTCCCGCCACGCCTTCGCACGCCTGGTCGATCAGATCGCCCGCCTTGACGGCGCGCCTGAGCCCGTCCGAGTCGAAGCTGATCGGCCGTTTCTCGGTTCCGGCCACGCGGCCTACGAGCGGCGCGAGCGCCGCCATCGGCCCGCCCGCGGCTCCCGTGGCGATCGCACCGATGGCTTCGACCTGCTTGTCGCTGGCGCGCTCATCCACGATGAGCCCCACCGTCATGTTGCCTTGCGCCATCGGCCCGGGCGAATGAAGCACGACGATGAACGCCAGGCCGTCGAGCTTCACGCCGTCCTTCTCGCCCTTGTCGACTCGCATCGCTAGGGCAGCCTCGCAAGCCCCTTCGGTGGGCCGTGCCGTAAGGTTCGAAGGCGCGCAGGGGCACAGGTAGGTGCAGCTGCACGTCTCCATGTACTGCCCTTCGATCCGCCACCCCGCCATGGCCGTTCTCCTTTCCTGGATCGCCGACTGCGATTGACTTGTCCGGACCGTTCAGGCGACGAGCCCGGTGGAGGTCAGCGTCGAACGGGCGAAGTGCGCGTGGCTCCTCGCGAAATCCAAAGAGATCGCGCCGCTCGCCTTCGTCGTGCCGCTCGCCACCTCCGCGATCCGGAATTCCCTGCCCATCGGAAGATCGATGCGGGCGCGATGTTCGGCTCCGGTCACCTGGTTCCGCAAGGGCTCCACCGTGGTTTCGATCACGCCCGGCACGCGTACTTGCGCCGTGCGCTTCTCCATGTCCAGCTGCAACTCGATCGGGCCGAACAGGGGCGCGTGATAAACCGAGCACATGGCGCGGTAGATCTGCAGCATGGTCGAGCCCGCGTCCGCCCCCTCACCCTGCATGATGGCGGCTAGGGCCGCGCGCTGGGCGCCGTCGGCGCGCTCGTCGATGATGGACTGCATGCTGCCGTTGCCCTTGTGGATCGGGCCGGGCCAGCTGTAGAGATTCACGGCAACGAGGCCGTCAAGACGCGTGTCGCCGAAATGCCCCTTGTCGATGCGCCAGGCGACGGCGGCCTTGCAGGTGCCGTCGGTAGGAAGCGCCGCGTACTGGCACGGGCAGCCATACGCGCAATTGCAGTTGACGACGTGCGGGCCCTCGATGCTCCAGTTGATGCTCGGCATGCGTTCCTCCTCCTCGTGCAGTCTATGCCTTAAGGCGGACCGCGTGCGTGTCTGGCGCGCCCGGCGGGATTCGAACCCACGACCCTTGGCTTCGGAGGCCAATACTCTGATCCGCTGAGCTACGGGCGCTTTCGTCGCGCTGGAGAATCGCGCTAGAATCAGTATTTTACCAGCACTACGGCAAGGAAGCCCGCATGGCCGAGCACGAAGCGCACTCCTCGTTCATCAAGACGCCGCAGCAGCTCGTCACCGTGGTGCTGCTCGCGTTCCTGGTGCCGATCTTCGGCATCGTGCTGCTGGTGCAGCTCATCACCGGCCGGCCGCATGCGGACCCGGCAGCGCTCACGCCGGAGGCGGTGGCGGCGCGCATCCAGCCGGTGGGGCGGGTTGAGTTCGGCGCCGCGGAACCGGCGGCCGCGCCGGGCGCGAGGACGGGCGAGGAGATCGTGAAGGCGTCCTGTGGCGCCTGCCACGTCGCGGGCGTGGCGAACGCGCCCAAGATCGGCGACGCGGGGACCTGGGCGAAGCAGCTGAAGATGACCCTCGAGAACCTGGTGAAGAGCGCGATCCAGGGCAAGGGCGCGATGCCGCCGCGCGGCGGCGTGGCCGACCTCACGGACCTGGAGCTCGCGCGCGCCATCGTCTTCATGGCCAACCAGTCCGGCGGCAAGTTCAAGGACCCTGCCGAGGCGAAGCCCGCCGCAGCCCGCGCCAAGCCCGCCGCCAAGGGCAAGTAGCCGGCGGGCGGGGCGGGCGGCGCGTGAAGCTGCTCTTCATCGTCGACCCCCTCGACGAGCTCAAGGGCTACAAGGACACCACGGTGGCGATGATGCGCGCGGCGCAGGCGCGCGGCTGGGAGGTGCACGCCTGCGAGCAGCCGAGCCTCGCCTGGCGCGAGGGCGCGGTGAGCGCCGCCGCGCAGCGCCTCGCGCTCACCGACAACGACGAGGACTGGTACCGCGCGCACGGCGCCGAGGAGGCGCGCCTGGCCGCCTTCGACGCCGTGCTGATGCGCAAGGACCCGCCGTTCGACCTCGAGTACGTGTCGAGCACGTGGCTGCTCTCGCTCGCCGAGCGCGAGGGCGCGCGGGTCTTCAATGCCCCCGGCGCGGTGCGCGACGCGAACGAGAAGCTGGGGATCCTGGAGTTCCCGCGCTTGGTCGCGCCTACGCTGGTGGCGCGCGAGGCTGACCGGCTGCACGCCTTCATCGACGAGCAGCGCGACGTGGTGCTCAAGCGGCTGGACGTGATGGGCGGGGAGTACGTCTTCCGGGTGCGCGCCGACGACCCCAACCGCAACGTCATCGTCGAGACCATGGCGCAGGGCGGGGCGCGCTCGGTGATGGCGCAGCGCTTCATCCCGGAGATCCGCGACGGCGACAAGCGCATCCTGCTGATCGACGGCAGGCCGGTGCCCTTCAGCCTCGCGCGCATCGCCAAGGCGGGCGAGACGCGCGCCAACCTCGCCGCGGGCGGCAGGGGCGTGGCGCAGCCGCTGTCGGCGCGCGACCGCGAGATCGCCGAGGCCGTCGGGCCGCTGCTCGCGGGCCGGGGGCTGCTGCTGGTGGGCCTGGACGTGATCGGCGAGTGGCTCACCGAGGTCAACGTCACCAGCCCCACCTGCTTTCGCGAGATCCAGGACCAGAGCGGCTGCGACGTCGCGGGCATGTTCCTCGACGCGCTGGAGGCGAAGCTCGCGTGATCGGCGTGCTCATCGTCACGCACGGCACGATCGGCGAGGCGCTGCTCGCGAGCGCCACGCAGATCATCGGCAGGCCGCAGGCGCAGGTGGCGACGCTCGGGGTGTCGCGCCACGACGATCCCGACGTGGTGCTGCCGCGCGCGCGCGCGCTCGTCGCCGAGCTGGACCGCGGCGCGGGGGTGCTGGTGCTCGCCGACATGTACGGCGCCACCCCGTGCAACATCGCGGCGCGCCTGCTCGTGGACGGCCGCGTCGAGGGTGTCGCCGGGGTCTCGCTGCCGATGCTGGTCCGCGTGCTCGCCGGGCGCAACGGCTCGCTCGCCGCGGCCGTGGAGCGCGCGCGCTCCGGGGGCGCCGAGGGCGTGGTGCACATGAACCGCGACCGCTGCAATGGCGCGCGCTGAGATCCTGATCGTCAACAAGCTGGGCCTGCACGCGCGCGCCGCCGCGAAGCTCACCCAGATCGCAAGCGGCTTCCGCAGCGAGATCTGGCTCTCGCGCAACGCCCGGCGCGTGAACGCGAAGAGCATCATGGGGGTGATGATGCTCGCCGCGGGCAAGGGAGCGACGATCGTGATCGAGGCCGAGGGCGCGGACGCCGAGGCTGCGCTCGCCGCGCTCGCCAAGCTCATCGCGCAGCGCTTCGACGAGGCCGAGTAGCGTGAACTTCGTCTTGCACGGCGCGGCGGTCTCCTCGGGTGCGCACCTCGTCTCGAGCGCGCGGCGCAGGGCGCTTCGGCGCCAAGGAACGGCCGCGTGAACTTCGTCCTGCACGGCGCGGCGGTCTCCTCGGGCATCAGCATCGGCCATGCGCACCTCGTCTCGAGCGCGCGCCTCGAGGTGGCGCACTACGAGGTCGGCGAAGCCTCGGTGCAGGCGGAGCTGTTCCGCTTCGACGCCGCGATGGCGCGTGCCCGCCAGGAGCTTGCGGCGCTCGAGAGCCACGTTGCCGCGGACGCCCCGCCCGAGCTCGGCGCGTTCATCCGGCTGCACCGCCTGATCCTGGAGGACTCCTCGCTCTCGCACGTGCCGAAGGTCCTGATCCGCGAGCGGCGCTGCAACGCGGAGTGGGCGCTGGTGCAGCAGATGGAGAAGCTGGTCGAGCAGTTCGAGGGCATCGAGGACCCCTACCTGCGCGAGCGGCGCCAGGACATCCAGCAGGTCGTCGAGCGGGTGCTCAAGGCGCTCATGGGCGGGCACGCCATCGCCGAGCCGCCCGCGGAGGAGGAGCGCAACCTGATCGTGGTGGCGCACGACCTCTCGCCGGCGGACATGATCCTGTTCAAGCGCCACCGCTTCGGCGCCTTCATCACCGATGCCGGCGGGGTCACGTCGCACACCGCGATCGTGGCGCGCAGCCTCAACATCCCGGCGCTCGTCGGGCTGCACCACGCGCGCGCCATGGTGCGCGAGGGCGACGTGCTGATCGTGGACGGCATCCAGGGGGTGGTGGTGGTCGACCCCGATCCGATCGTGTTGGCGGAATACCGCCTGCGCCAGTCGCAGCACGAGCTCGAGCGCCAGAAGCTCAAGCGCCTGCGCAGCACGCCCGCGGCGACGCTCGACGGCACCCCGATCGAGCTGCACGCCAACATCGAGCTGCCGCAGGACCTCGCCGACGTGCAGGAATCGGGCGCGCAGGGAGTGGGCCTGTTTCGCACCGAGTTCCTGTTCATGAACCGCAAGGACTGGCCCGCCGAGGACGAGCAGTTCGAGGCCTACCGCGAGGTGGCGCGCGCCATGGACGGCCGGCCGGTGGTGATCCGGACGCTCGACCTCGGCGCCGACAAGGGGGTGCACGGCGACGGCCACGCGGTGATGCCCAACCCGGCCCTCGGCCTGCGCGCGATCCGCTACTGCCTGGCCGAGCCGCAGCTCTTCCTCGCGCAGCTGCGCGCGATCCTGCGCGCCTCGCACTACGGGCGCGTCAGGATCCTGCTGCCGATGCTGGCGCACGCGCACGAGATCGAGCAGGCGCTCGCGCTGCTCGCGCAGGCGCGCCAGGCGCTGGAGGAGAAAGCGGTGCCCTTCGACCGCGGCGTCGAGGTCGGCGGCATGATCGAGGTGCCGGCCGCCGCCCTCGCGCTGCCGATGTTCATGAAGCGGCTGCAGTTCCTGTCGCTCGGCACCAACGACCTCATCCAGTACACGCTGGCGATCGACCGCACCGACGACGCCGTGGCGCACCTCTACGATCCCCTGCACCCGGCGGTGCTGCACCTGGTCGCGCACACCATCCAGACCGCGGCGCGCGGCGGCATGCCGGTGGCGGTGTGCGGCGAGATGGCGGGCGATCCCGCGCTCACGCGTCTGCTGCTCGGCTTCGGCCTGCGCAACTTCTCGATGCACCCGGCGCAGCTGCTCGCGATCAAGGAGCGGGTGCTGCGCACCAACCTCGCGGAAGCGCAGCCGCTCGCGCAGCGCGTGCTGCGCCAGTCCGACCCTCTGAAGGCGCGCGAGCTCCTCGGCAAGCTCAACGCATGACCGAAACCAGGGTCAGACCGCGTTTCCCATGAGCGGGCCGCTCGACGGCGTGCGCGTGCTCGACCTCACCACGGTGGTGATGGGCCCTTACGCGACGCAGATCCTCGCCGACTTCGGCGCCGACGTGGTCAAGGTGGAGCCCCCGGAGGGCGACATCATGCGCCACGCCGCGCCGATGCGCTCCCCGGGCATGGGGCACATCTTCCTCAACGCCAACCGCAACAAGCGCTCGATCGTCCTCGACCTCAAGCGGTCGCAGGCGCGCGAGGCCTGCCTCGCGCTCGCGAGACGCGCCGACGTCCTCGTCTACAACATCCGCCCGCAGGCGATGGCGCGCCTGAAGCTCTCCTACGAGGAGGTGCGCGCGGCGAACCCGCGCATCCTCTACGTGGGCGCCTTCGGCTACAGCCAGCGCGGGCCCTACGCGCCGCGCGCGGCCTACGACGACCTCATCCAGGGCGCCGCCGGCCTGCCTTGGCTGCTGAAGGAGTCGGGGGCCGAGTCGCCGCGCTACGTCCCGGCGACCATGGCCGACCGCTCGGTGGGGCTGCACATCGTGAACGCGGTCTGCGCGGCCTTGTACGCGCGCGAGAAGACCGGCAGGGGCCAGCGCGTGGACGTGCCGATGTTCGAGAGCCTGCTGCAGACGGTGCTCGGCGAGCATCTCGGCGGCCACACCTTCGAGCCGCAGCTGGGCGAGCCGGGGTACGCGCGCATGCTCTCGCGCGAGCGCCGCCCCTACGAGACGAAGGACGGCCACGTCTGCGTGCTCGTGTACAACGACAAGCAGTGGCGCGCTTTTTTCGCGCTCATCGGCCGGCCGGAGCTGCTCTCGGACCCCCGCTTCGCCACCCAGGAGGCACGCAGCCGCGACTACGAGTCGGCCTATGCGCTGGTCGCCGCGGAGATGAAGCAGCGCACCACCGCCGAGTGGCTCGCCATCCTGGAGCAGGCGGACATCCCGGTGCAGCGCATGAACAGCCTCGCCGACATCGTCGCCGACCCGCACCTCGCCGCGATCGGCTACTTCCGCTGCGTCGAGCACCCGAGCGAGGGGCGCATCCGCTCGATGGCGGTGCCCTCGGAGTGGTCCGGGACTTCGCCCGAGTACCGCCGGCACGCCCCGCGCCTGGGCGAGCACACGCGCGAGGTGCTCGCGGAGGCGGGGTACGCGGAAGGCCAGATCGAGCAGTTGATCGCGAGCGGCGCGGCTCGGATATAATTCGCGCCAGCGCCGATTTGACGTTCAGCTTGCGGGCGCTCTACAAATACCGCTAAAGAGACCGGGAGCCCGTTCTCGCGCAAGCTGAACGGGCTTTTCTTTTCGCGGGGGTCGCCGTGATCGTGGAGGCAAGGAAGGCGAGCTTCGGCGAGCCGCTCAGGCTGCGCAGCGGCGCCGTGCTGCCGGAATTCGAGATCGCGTACGAGACCTACGGCACGCTGAACGCAGCGCGCTCCAACGCGGTGCTGGTCTGCCACGCGCTGAATGCCTCGCACCACGTCGCCGGCGCCTACGCCGACGACCCCGAGAACCTCGGCTGGTGGGACAACATGGTCGGGCCGGGCAAGCCCCTGGACACCGACCGCTTCTTCGTCGTGGGCAACAACTACATCGGCAGCTGCTTCGGCTCGACCGGCCCCACCTCGATCAACCCCGGTACCGGCAGGCCGTGGGGCGCCGACTTCCCGGTGGTCACGGTCGAGGACTGGGTTGCGGCGCAGGCGCGCCTGGCCGACTTTCTCGGCATCGAGCGCTTCGCGGCGGTGATGGGCGGCTCGATCGGCGCGATGCAGGCGCTTTACTGGGCGCTCGCCTACCCGGGCCGGGTGCGCCACTCGATCGTGATCGCGGCCACGCCGCGCCTCTCGGCCCAGAACATCGGCTTCAACGAGGTCGCGCGCCAGGCGATCATGACCGACCCCGACTTCCACGGCGGGCACTACTACGACAAGGGCGCGGTGCCGGCGAGGGGCCTGCGCATCGCGCGCATGATCGGGCACATCACCTACCTGTCGGACGACGCCATGATGGAGAAGTTCGGGCGGCAACTGCGCCGCGCCGCGCCCGGCTTCGACTTCGACATCGACTTCGAGATCGAGTCCTACCTGCGCTACCAGGGCGACAAGTTCGCCAGCTACTTCGACGCCAACACCTACCTGCGCATCACCAAGGCGCTCGACTACTTCGACCCGGCGGGTGACTTCGGCGGCGACCTGTCGAAGGCCTTCGCGCGCGCCACCGCCGACTTCCTCGTCGTCTCGTTCACCTCGGACTGGCGCTTCTCGCCCGCGCGCTCGCGCGAGATCGTGCGCGCGCTGCTCGACAACCGGCGCGTGGTCTCCTACCTCGAGATCGACGCGCCGCAGGGGCACGACGCCTTCCTGCTCGAGGACCCGCGCTACCACGGCGCGCTGCGCGCCTACTTCGCCAACATCGCGCTGTGACCGAGGCCGACACGATCCTGCAGTGGGTGGCGCCGCGCTCCCGGGTGCTCGATCTGGGCTGCGGCGACGGCAGCCTGCTGCGCCGGCTCTGGGAGGAGCGTCAGGCGCCGGGCTACGGCGTCGAGATCGACGACGCCCACGTGCTCGAGTGCATCCGCAACGACGTCAACGTGCTGCAGATGGACCTGGAGGACGGGCTGGCGACGTTCGCCGACCGGTCCTTCGACTGCGTCATCCTCTCCGAGACGCTGCAGGCGATCCACCGCCAGGAGCCGCTGCTCAAGGAGATGCTGCGCGTCGGGGGCGAGGCGATCGTCTCGTTTCCCAACTTCGGCTACTGGCGCGCGCGCATCCAGATCGCGCTCGGGGGCCGCATGCCGGTGTCGCGCGAGCTGCCCTACCAGTGGTACGACACGCCCAACGTGCACCTGTGCACGCTGGTCGACTTCGAGGCGCTCTGCGCCAAGCTCGGCTTCCGGGTGCTCGAGCGGGTGGTCCTCACCGGCGGCCGCCGGGTGCACTACCTTGCCAACCTCCTGGGCGGCCTCGCGATCTACCGCGTCAGCGCCTGAGGCGCGAGCGGCGCGAGGCGCCGCGCCAGCAGCGCGACGAGCACGAGCGCGGGCAGGCCCAGGGCCGAGGTGTAGACGAAGAACAGCGGCCAGCCGAGCGCCTCCGCGACGAAGCCCGAGGCGCCCGCGACGAGCTTCCCGGGGAGCGTGAAAAGCGAGGAGAACAGCGCGTACTGCGTCGCGGTGTACGCCGTGCTGGTGAGCCCGGAGAGGTAGGCGATGAACGCGGTGCCGGCCAGTCCCGCGCTGAAGTTGTCGCAGCTGATGACGATCGCGAGCCCGAGCAGGTCGGGCGAGCCGAGCCAGGCAAGGCCGGCAAACGCGAGGTTCGACAGGATCACGAGCACACCGCCCGCGACCAGCGAGGCGAGCGTGCCCCAGCGCGCCACCGCGTAGCCCCCGGCCAGCGCCCCCACGATCGACATGCCGATGCCGTAGCCCTTGGCGACGAGGCCGATCTCCTCGAGCGTGTAGCCGAGCTCGAGGTAGAACGGGTTCGCCATCACCCCCATCGCGATATCGGTCATGCGAAACAGCCCGATGAAGGCGAGGATCAGGGCGCCGGTGGCCACCCCGTTGCGCGCGAAGAAGTCGACGAACGGGCAGACCACCGCGCCGACGAACCAGGCCGCGAGGCGGCGCGGGCGCGCCGGCCAGTGGGCGCGACGCGCGACGAAGTCCAGCACGCGCTGCTCCTGCCGCAGGGCGTCCTGCGGCACCGACGCCCCCGGCTCCGGGACCACGAGCGTGGTGACGATGCCGACGCAGGCGAGCGAAGCCATGACGAGGTAGCAGAACGACCAGCCGAAGCTTCCGGCGAGCAGCAGCGCGCCGGTGCCCGCCGCGATCAGGCCGGCGCGATAGCCGAGCTGGTAGGCCGCCGCCATCGCGCCCTGGCGCTCGGGGGGCGCAGCCTCGATGCGCCAGGCGTCGATGCAGATGTCCTGCGTCGCCGAGGCGAACGCGACCGCGAGCGCGAGCAGCACCACGGCGCGCAGGTCCCGCGCCGGGTCCTGCGCCGCCATCGCCGCCAGTCCCGCCGCAAGCACGAGCTGCGCGAGCAGCATCCAGGCGCGGCGCCGTCCGAGCCAGCGCGTGAGGCCCGGCAGCGGCAGGCGGTCGATGACGGGCGCCCACAGCACCTTCGTCGAGTACGTCACGCCCACCCACGACAGCAGGCCGATCGTGCCGCGCTCGACGCCGGCCTGCGCGAGCCACGCCGAGAGCGTCGCGAACACCAGCAGGAACGGCAGGCCGGCGGAGAACCCGAGGAACAGCATCGCCGCCACGCGCGGATTGCGGTAGGCGTCCAGGCCTCTGCCGGCGCTCGCGACGGCCATCTGTCCGCCGGAGTGTAAACGGTTGCCACGCCGGGCAAAAATCGCTAGTCTCCGCAGTCCCGCACTCCCCCCGGAAGCGCAACCATGAACGCACCCACAGACGCCTCCAAGGACAAGCTCGTCGCCGACCTGAAGGTGGTGGTCGCCGACGCCGAGGAACTGCTGCGCGCCACCGCGACTCAGGCCGGCGAGAAGGTCTCCGCGGCGCGCGAGCGCATCCAGGCCTCGCTCGCCTCGGCGCGCGTCAAGCTCGCGGAGGCCGAGCGCGTCATCGCGGACAAGACCAAGGTGGCCGCGAAAGCCACCGACGAGTACGTGCACGAGCATCCCTGGCAGGCCGTCGGCATCGCCGCCGGCATCGGCTTCCTGCTCGGGCTCCTGATCGGCCGCCGCTAGCCGCGCGCCCGCGGCTGGCGCGGGCGGCTCCCCGGAAATCCATGCTCGGCTCGGTCAGAGAGCTCGCGCGCGCGCTGCTCGCGTTCGCAGAGACGCGCGCGCGCCTCGCCGCCACCGAGCTCGAGGAGCAGGCGGTGCGCCTGGTGGAGATCGCGATCGTGCTCGCGGCTGCGCTGCTCTTCCTCGGCGTGGCGCTGGTCTTCCTGTCGCTGCTCGTCGTGCTCGCGCTCTGGGACAGCCACCGCCTGCTCGCCGCGGCGCTCCTCGCGGCGCT
>Ga0114945_10002057_pt1 | contig 12018 bp, 13 predicted proteins | sample OV2TP3_FD_87194 | JGI IMG/M metagenome (GOLD analysis project Ga0114945, IMG submission 87194) | Hot spring microbial communities from Beatty, Nevada to study Microbial Dark Matter (Phase II) - OV2 TP3 | ecosystem: Environmental > Aquatic > Thermal springs > Hot (42-90C) | place: USA: Beatty... | reverse complement strand
TTTCCTGAAGCGCGCCACGCGCTTCATCATTTCCTCGCGGGACCAGGTGCGGATCTCTTTCCAGTCGCTCATACGTTCCTCCTGGAACATTATCTTATGGGCAACGGCGTATAGTGCAAAAAGGGAGGAGTCGTGACGCTCCGGTCGTACCTCACTGCGCTCACGCTGGCGACGCTGCTTCCGGTCGCCATCTTCGCGGGAATCGTCGGCTACCTGCTGGTCGAGGAGCAGCGCGAGACTTTCCGCCGCGGGGCGGAGGAACGTACCCTCGCCCTGATCACGGCGGTCGACTCGGAGCTCAGGGGCGACATCGAGACCTTGCAGGTGCTCGCCCAGGTGAGGAGCCTCGACGAGGGCGACCTGGGGCTTTTCCGCCGCACAGCGGTGCAGATCCTTGCCAGCCAGCCCCACTGGATCAACATCAACCTGGCGCTCCCCGACGGGCAGCAGATCCTGAACCTGCGCGCTCCCGAAGGCGCAGCTCTGCCGAAAATCCCGGATTTCGAAGGAAACCGGGGGCAGCTCGTGGAGGCACGCGAGCCGGTCGTCGGCAACCTGTTGATCGGTCCGGTAACGAAGCGCTGGGATTTCGCAGTCCGGGTGCCGATAGCCCGCGACGGCAAGGTTCTCTACGTGCTCTCAGCAATCGCGAACCCGGACTCGATCGACCGCCTCTTGGCGGCGCAAGGCATGCCTCCCGGGTGGGTGGGCGTAGTGCTCGATCGCAACCACCGCATCGTTGCGCGCACCGTGGAGCCGGAGAAAAGCCGCGGACAGCTCGCATCGCAGAGCCTGCGCGAGGCGCTGGCACGCTCGCCGAGCGGATGGTTTCGTGGCCATACCATCGAAGGCACCGAAGTGTATACGCCCTACCGGCGCTCCGAGGCGACCGGCTGGGCATTCGCGATGGGCATCCCTGCCTCGGCAGTGGATGCAGCCGCGACGCGGGCCACCTGGCTGCTGGTGCTTGGCCTGCTCGGCGCCATCGGTCTCGCGATCGCGCTCGCCCATCTCGTCGGCCGGCGGATTTCGCAGCCGATCATGGCGGTCGCGTCTGCGACCGAGGCGATGGGTCGCGGCAAACTCGTCGAGGTTCCTGGATCAGCGGGTGTCGAGGAGCTGCGTTCGCTCGAGACCGGGTTGCGTGCGGCCGTCCAGGCGCAGGAAGCGTTGCGACGGACCGAGGAGCAGATTCGCTCGGTGGTGGATAACGTTCTCGACGGCATCATCACGATCGACGAGCAGGGCAGGATCCAATCATTCAATCAGGCCGCCGAGAAGCTGTTCGGCTTTCGCGCCCCCGAGATCGTCGGACAGAGCGTGAAATCCTTGATGCCGGAGCGCTATCAGAGGCAGCACGACGACGGCCTCGCCAATTACCTGCGAACCGGCGAAGCGAAGATCATCGGCATCGGGCGGGAGGTCGAAGGGCGGCGCAAGGACGGTTCGATCTTCCCGATGGACATCGCCGTAAGCGAGTTTCGCATCGGCGAGCGGCGCTACTTCACCGGCATCGTGCGCGACATCACGGAGCGCAAACGCGCCGAGGAGAGCCTGCGCGCGAGCGAGGAGCGGCTGCGCATGGCGCTTGTGGCGGGCCGCATGGGCAACTGGGAGTGGAACATCCAGAGCAACGAAGTCGCCTGGTCGCCCGACCTGGAAGCCATTCACGGCCTCGCGCCCGGCGCCTTTCCCGGCACTTTCGAAGCCTACAAGAAGGACATTCACCCGGAGGATTGGCAGGAAGTCCAGAGCGCGATCGCCCGCAGCATGGAGCAGGGGCCGGACCACCATGTCGAGTACCGCATCATCCGGCCGGACGGCGCCGTTCGCTGGGTGGAGGGGCGCGGCAAGGTCTTCCGCGACTCCTCCGGCGCGCCGACGCGCGTGGTCGGCGTCTGCACGGACATCACCGAGCGCAAGCGGGCCGAGCTGGCCTTGAAGGAGGCCGATCGCGCGAAGGACGAGTTTCTGGCGATGCTCAGCCACGAGCTGCGCAACCCGCTGGCGGCTCTCACTGCCGCGGCGCATGTCCTGAAGTTCGCCAATCCCTCCGGCGAAGCCGCGATCAAGGCGCGCCGCGTGGCGGAGCGGCAGACCCGGCAGATGTCGCGCCTCGTCGCCGACCTCCTCGACATCAGCCGCATCACGCTCGGCAAGCTCGGCCTCGAGCGCGAGCGGCTCGACCTCGCCGAGACTGTGGCAAAGTTGGTGAGCACCTGGCGCGCGTCCGGGCGCTTCGATCGTCACAGGCTGTCCTTCGGGGTCGCGCCGGTATGGATCGATGCCGACCGGGCGCGTATCGAGCAGGTCACCGCCAATCTTCTCGACAACGCCCTGAAGTTCACGCCTTCCGGAAAGGCCGTCAAGATCAGCGTAAGCAAGGACGACGGTGCGGCGGTGCTGTGCGTCTCCGACGAGGGAGCAGGGCTCGCTCCCGAGGCCGTTCCTCGGGTGTTCGAATTGTTCGCGCAGTCCGGCGAGGCGCGCAACGGAGGGCTGGGAATCGGGCTTGCGCTGGTCAAGCGCCTGACCGAGATGCACGGCGGCGAAGTGTCGGCCTCGAGCGACGGTGAGGGCCGCGGTGCGACGTTCACGGTGCGGCTGCCTGCAGTGACCGCGCCGGTGGGCGAGTCATCGGAAGCAGCGGTGCACGGCGGAGGGGGCCGTCGCATCTTGATCGTCGAGGACAACGACGATGCGAGGCACATGCTCGAGGCGGCGCTTGCGCTCGACGGGCATTCGGTGCGTGCGGCGTGCGACGGCGCGACCGGGCTCGCGCTTGCAGCCGACGCGGCGCCGGACGTGGCGCTGATCGACGTGGGACTTCCCGACATGGACGGCTACGAGGTCGCGCGCCGCTTGCGCGCCGCTCCCGGCGGCCGCCGGATCGGCCTCATCGCCCTGACCGGCTACGGCCAGCCGGAGGACCGCCGCCGCGCCTTCGAGGCCGGGTTCGACACGCATATCACCAAGCCGGTGGCGTCGGACCGGCTGAAGCAGATCATCGCGGAGCTGCGGTGATCCTCCTCGTCGAAGACGACGCGGACCAGCGCCTGTCGCTCAGGCTAGCCCTCGAGCTGGCGGGATATTCGGTGCGCGAGGCGGCCAATGGGCAGGAGGCGCTCGCGCTGCAGAGGGAGCGTGCATCCCCGATCCTGATCACCGACATCTTCATGCCCGACAGCGACGGCTTCGAGGTCGTCGCGAACTTCCGTCGTGAGTATCCGCAGACCAAGATCGTCGTGGTCTCGGGCGGCGGGCAGCGCGCGAAGCGCGATTATCTCTCCGCGGCCGAGCTGATCGGGGTCGACGCCACGCTGCAGAAGCCTTTCGAGATCGACGCGCTGCTCGCCACGCTGCGCGCGCTGCAGGGCTGAAGCGCCTGCTCTTCGTCGGTTCCGCGACAGCAAGACCCCGGTTCGTCCGATACCTGCGCCGCGCGGCGGCCGCTATATTGACCCGTTCGATTGCAGATCATCAGAGGAGGTTCCCGTGATGCAGAACCAGACGCAGATGCTCGACCTGTACCGCGCGGGCCTGCGCACAGCGGTGGACGTCGCCAAGCTCTTCTGGAGCGGGCTGTGGCGCGCGGCGGCGGACAACCAGGCCGCCGTGATCTCGCAATTGCAGCTGCGCGAGGTCGCCAGGGAGGCGGCCCAGCCGCACGGCAGGCAGGAAAGGAAGTCGGCCTAGCGCTCGAGGCTGGCGAGGGCCTCGAGGACGGCGCACACCGAAGCGGTGTCCTGCTCCGCGAAGCCCTGCGCCATCGCGGCCGTGTAAAGCGTCGCGGAGGCCGTGAAGAGCGGAGTGGGGCAGCCGAGCCTGGCGGCGAACTCGGCGATGATCTTCATGTCCTTCTGCCAGACATCCACCTTCATGGTGGCGTCGGCATAGCGCCCCGCGACCATCAGCGGCCCTCGCACCTGGAACATGCGCGAGCTTCCGGCGCCGTCGCCTGCGACCTTGTAGATGGTCTGCGGATCGAGCCCCGCCTTCATGCCGAGCACGAAGGCCTCGGCGGCGGAGACGTTGTGGATCGCGACCAGCAGGTTGGCGACGAACTTCATCTTGCTGCCGTTGCCGAACTCGCCGAGGTAGTAATTCGAGCGGGAGAAGCCCTCGAAAACCGGGACCACTTTCCTTACAGCCTGCTTGTCGCCGCTGGCAAACACCACCAGGTCCCTGGTTTTCGCCTGCGCCCCGGTGCCCGAGAGCGGGCAGTCGAGCAGCGTGATGCCTTTCCTCGCGAGCACCACCCGCGCCTGCTGCTTGTCCTCGATCGGCAGGGTGCTAGTCTCGATGACGATGCACCTGCCGTTCAGATCGTCCGAGACCTCGTGCAGCGCGGCCGCGCTCGGCAGCGAGATGATGAGGACCTCCGCCCTCTTGAGCACCTCCTGGACCGAGCGCGCGGAATGGCCGCCGGCGCGCTTGAGCGCATTGCGCCGCGCCGGGACGATGTCGTAACCGCAGGTCTCGAAGCCGGCCTTGAGCAGATTGGCCGACATCGCCGAGCCCATGATGCCCAGGCCGATGACGCCGACGGACCTCACTTTTTCCTTTTTGCCGCTTTTCTTCAGGCGACCGCATCGCTGGGCGCGATGGTCTTGCGCGCCTTGACGCCGGCGTCGGGCGAGAGGCGGAAGTCCCAGTCGAGGCGCAGGAAGGGGCTGGGCATGCCGAGCTTCTTCGCCTCCTCGGGCGAGTCGACCTTGCGGTAGCTTCCGATGAGCGAGTCCTTCACCGCGAATACCGCGTCGGAATCCAGGTAGGGATCGCCTTCGACGAAGACGTGCGTGATCACCTGCTGGTAGCCGGGGGCAGAGACGATGGCGTGCATGTGCGCCGGGCGCATCGGATGTCGCTCCATCGCACGCAGCAGGTCGCCGACCGGGCCGTCGACCGGCACGCCGTAGAACTTCGGCTTGTAGTTCTTGAAGGCGTACTCGCCCTTTGCGTTCGCTTTCACGCGCCCGCGCAGCTCGAACTCCCCGCCCGGCACTTGCACGTCGTAGATGCCGTCGGCTTTCGCCTGCCAGATGTCGAGCGTCGCGTTCGGCACCGGCTTGCCGTCGGTCGACAGCACCCGCCCGCTCACGTAGACGTCCTCGCCTTTCACCGTGCAACCCTGCCGCAGGTCGGCGCCGGACTCGAATTCAGGCGCGCCGTGCGCGAAGAACGGCCCGAGCACCGTGGCCTCGGTGGCGCCGGGAGCGCTCTTGTGGTTGAGCGCCCCCACCATCATCGACACCCCGAGAACGTCGGAGAGCAGGATGAATTCCTGCCGCTTGTCGTCGCATTTCTGGCCGACCGCGGTGAGGAACTTGATGCCCTCGAACCATTCCTCCTCGGTGAGCTGCACGTCTTTCGCGAACGCGTGCAGGTGCTTGATCGCGCTCGTCATGAGCTGCTTGAAGCGCGGGTCCTGGACCTTTTCGAGCCGGGCGACGACCGCCGCGGTCAGGTTGTCTTCGGTGAACTGGCGCATGGCTCCTCCTGGGAATCGCTGCAACCCTGAAGTGTATTATCAAAAGCCTCATGAAGGTCGCCATCGTCACCGGCGCAGCCAAACCCGACAGCATCGGCCATGAAGTGGCCTTGAAATTGACCTCCTCGGGGATGAAGGTCGTTGTCGCCGACCTTTACGAGCAAGGCTTCTCCCGGCTGCCGGAATGCCTTTGCGTCAGGACCGACGTCTCGGATCCGGCATCGGTGCAGGGCATGATCGAACAGGCCGTTGCCCGTTTGCAAAGGATCGACATCCTCGTGAATTGCGTCGGCGGCAGCTGGGGCATCACCGAGCACGACCTGACCGCGCCGCCGCCGCGCGGCTTCCGCGGCCTGACCAACTGCGGGATCTCCGACTGGCGCACCATCCTGGCGGCGAATCTCGACAGCGCTTTCTATTGCACGCGCGCGGCGGCGCCGCATCTGAAGAAGCAGGGCGGGGCGATCGTCAACATCGCCTCGGTCGCCGCGCGCAAGGGCATCCCCCCGGGCGCCGAAGGCTCGAGCGGGCCGTACGCGGTGGCCAAGGCCGGGATCATGGCGATGACGCGCCAGCTCGCGCTCGAGCTGGGGCCGTTCGGGGTGCGGGTGAACTGCGTCGCGCCCGGGGTCGTTTCCAGCGGACGGCTGAAGAAGGTGATGGAAATTTCCGGAAAAGACCAGGGTCCTGAAGGACCGCTGGCGCAGATCCCCATGCGGCGCGCCGGCACCGTGGCCGAGACCGCGGCGCTGATCGTCGCGCTGTGCGGCGACGACGCGGCCTACATGACGGGCGTCACCGTGGACGAGAACGGCGCGTCCTATGCCGCTTGACGGATTGAAGGGCAGGAGGGCGCTGGTCACCGGCGCCGCGAGCGGAATCGGCAATGCCGTGGCCGCCAGGCTGAGAGCCGAGGGGGTCCAGGTCTTCGCCACCGATATTCATCCTTCCGGCGAGCTGATCGTCGCCGATCTCACCGACGCGGACGACGTCGAAAAGCTCGCTTCCCGGGTCGGCTCGCCGGATTTTCTCGTCAACGTCGCCGGCGGCCCGGTCGCGCCGAGCCGCGCAGACACGCTGCCGCCGCTGCCTTCGGGCTCTCTATCTCTGGAAGACGTCGGCCTGGAAGAGTGGAATCGCGTCGTCGCCGCCAATCTCACGACCGCGTTTCTCGTCTGCCGCGAATTTGCGCCGCGCATGAAGGCGCGCAGGTTCGGGCGCATCGTCAACTTCGCTTCGATCGCAGCGCGCCGCGGCTCGGACCGCGTCGGCGTGCATTACGCCGCGGCGAAAGGCGGCGTCATCGGGCTCACCAAGACGCTCGCGCTCGAGCTCGGGCCGCACGGCATCACCGTGAACGCGATCGCGCCCGGCTTCATCAGAACGCCGCGCATCGAGGAGGCGAACTGGGGCCAGGTCACCGAATCATTCATCCAGTCGCTTCCTCTGAGAAGGGCCGGCAAGCCCGAAGACATCGCCGGCGTCGTCGCGATCCTCTGCTCGGACGCCGGCGGCTACGTCTCGGGCGCGACGATCGACGTCAACGGCGGCTGGTACTTCGGGCCGTGAAAATCAAGCCGGGGCGCGGTAGACCAGGTTCTCGAACTTCCTTTCCTTCAGGTACTGGTCGAGATCCCAGCGCTTCACCTGCTCCAGCGTGTCGTCGAACTCCGAGCGCGGGATGGGCTGGTAGACGAAGCGCTCGCCGCGGGTGAAGCGGCTGAAATCCCACGGCCGGTAGCTCTCGAACTCCGGCGGGATCGCCGTCTTCCAGAGGTGAAGATAGTTCTTCAGATTCGCGCTCAAAGCCTTCTCGGCGCGATCCAGCCCGCGCAGGTAGGCGCGCACGTCCTCGAGCGGCGCGCTCTCGGGAACCCACCACAGGGTGTGGAACTCGTCCTCCATCACCATGCGCAGCCCGAGCTGCCTCGCCATGTCGATCTGCGGCGGCAGCAGGCTCGCCGCCTCGACCTCGCCCTCGAGCAGGGCCTTCAGGCGCGCGCCGAAGCCGCCGGTGTTGACGGTCTTGATGTTCTCGAGCGGCAGGACCTTCTCGAGACGGAAGGGGATGTTGAAATGGCTGCCGGCGCGCATGCCGACGGACACCGGCACGTCCTTCAGGTCCTGCGGGCGGCGGATCTTCGAATCCGGGCGCACGAAGATCGCCCACGGCGAGACGCCGTAGCGGTCCGGAACGAAGCGGCCCATGCCGGCGCTCGCGTTGGAGATGCTGCCCCAGACGCAGGCGCACTGGATGAGGCTCGAGTCCTTCTGCTCGGTGTAAGGCTTGTCCTGCGGGCGCTGGCCATACTCCATGGACTTCCAGCTCGACTGCGTGCCGCGGAAAGTCTTGAGGTCCCATTCGACCTCGATGCCTTCGGCGGCGAAGAAGCCTTCCTCTTTCGCGACGAAATCGTTCAGGCCCATGCCCTTGGGGGCGACGCGGACTTTGCGCATGGCTCCTCCTTCAAAAACGATATGCTAACCCCGCGCTGGCGTACCAGCCCGATCTGCGCCGGACGAACGCGCTGCCTGCCAGGTCGCTCGCCAGGCGCCGCACTTCCACGCTGCCGACGCCGACCCAATGGCGGCTGAAATCGTACGAGCCCAGAGCGCCGAGGCTGGTGTACAGCAGCCCGGGCTCGCGGACGCCGTAGTACGCCTGCGTGAACTTCGAGCTTGCAAAGGTCGCCTGCGCGAATACTCCGGCGACGATCCCGCCCCTCGAGTACGCGCCTGCCGTGGCCCGGGCATCGGCCTGGACGCCTCGCTCCGATTTGAGGTGCTGCCGCACGCGGCCGAGCAGCGTGAGCGGCACCGGACCGGCCTTGGTATCCCATTCCAGATGCGCGCCAAGCGACGCCCCCGGGTGGTCGTCGCGCGGTCCCTGCTCGTAGGCGAGCTGCGCGCCGGCGTCGAGGCCTCTGCCGAGGCTCAGGCGCGCGCCGCCCTCCAGGATGCCTTGCGTGGTGCGCGCAAACCACGGCCCGCGGTAGTACCTGACGACCGGGATAAGGTCCGCGATGCGCGACGCCGAGCCGTCGTAATCCGGGCGAGCGCGAGTGCCTGCGCCGAGCAGTATGGGGCTCTCCTCCGAAAAGGAGATGGCCGGAACCAGGAGAAGAAGAAAAACAACGGCTCTCATAGAACTCCTACGGAACTATCCGTTCCTCGCGGAAGCGGCGCAGCAGGCGCACGAACATCTCCTCGCTGTCGACGACGTCATGGAAGCCATGCTGCCTGCATTTTGTGACATTCGACATCACGTCCCAGTCGCAGGCGAAAACATAGTCGCCGAACGGCCACGCCACCAGCTCGTCGAAGCGGTAGGCCTTGAGGCGGTGCCTTTCGACCATCGCCTGCCAGAGCGGCGCCTTGTCGGCCATGTGCGAGACGAGCGAGATGGTCTGCGGCTCGGCGAGCGGCATCTCGAAGACTTCGGCGATCTTCGGCCAGACGTTGCACCAGCGGATGTAGTCGCCGTTGGTGATGTTGTAGGCCTGGTTCGCGCAGCGCGGCTCGGTGGCCGCCCACAGCGCCGCATTCGCCATATGGCCGGATTCCGTCACCTGGTAGATCGAGCGGTAGGCGCCCGGCTTGCCGGGGAAGCGCAGCGGCAGCCCGAGCTCCTTGCAGATCGCGGCGTACACCGCGATCACCGGGATGATGCTCATCGCCGTTCCCGGCGCGAAGCCGCACAGCGTCTGCGGCCGCAGCTCGGTCCAGCTCCAGCGCTTGCCCGACTGGCGCGCCTTGAGCCAGTCGATCTGGTCGAAGTAGTAGTTCGGCCCGAGGTGCCGCGCATCGTCCTCCCTCGCGGGCGTGCGGTAGGGCCCGAGATGCGAGCCGTAATACTTGGTGCCGGTGACGAGCACCACGCGCTCCAGCCCGCGCGAGGAGCTCTCGATCGCCCCGACCGAGTTCACCAGCATGTCGCGATTGGCGCCGACGTTCTTCGCGAAATCGGCCGCCGCCCCCGGCGCCGGCTGGAAGGCGGCGTAGAAGACATGCGTGGCGTCTTCTATGGATGAAAGCTTTTTCTCGTAAGAGCCGAGGAGATCGACGTCGATGTAGCGAACCCGCTCGAGGTCTTCTGCCTTGCGGCGCGAAAGGCCGATCACCCTCCAGTCGGGAGCCGCGGCGAGCCTCTCGACGATGTAGCGGCCGATGACGCCGAGCGCGCCGACGACGACGGCGGTCTTCAAGGCGTCACCCGCTGCAGCACGGCATCGCCCAGCGCTCCCGCCAGGAAGAACGGGCGGTCGAAGCCGACGATATGGATCGCGACGCTCTCGATGAACCAGATTTTCCTTTTCTCGCAGCGCTCGATCGCCGACCAGGGAATGAGGACAGGCGGGTGCATGAAGCGCAGCGGAAGCAGCACGGAGAGGGCGAGGCCCGCTTTGCCTACGGTAGCGAAAAGGCAGCCCGGGTAAGGAACCGCTTTCCCGATCGAGGCCGAGTTGAGGTAATACTTTTCTCCCGGCATCGGCTGCCTGCTCCTGTACATGCTCGCAAGCTCGTACCAGCCGCCCAGCATCGACACTGTCCCGCAAGCGAGCAGCCAGACAAGCGCGAGCAGCACGAGCAGCCAGCCGATATCGAGATCGTCCATGCGAAGAAATGCCGCCTATCATAGCGGTCGATGAGACTGCTGGCTGCCGTCGTATTGGCGCTTCCTCTTTGTTCCGGGGCTCAGACCTATCGCTCCGACGAGCATTCGTTTCGCATCGTGAAGCTGCTCGAAGGCCTCGAGCATCCGTGGTCGATGGCCTTTCTTCCCGACAGCCGCATGCTGGTCACGGAGCGGCCTGGGCGATTGAGGGTTGTTTCACAGGGGAAACTGCTGCCCGACGCGGTGGCGGGATTGCCGCAGGTCACGCCGCGTGGCCAGGGAGGGCTGCACGACGTCGTGCTCCACCCTGATTTTTCAAAAAATGCGCTGGTTTATCTTGCTTACGCGGGGCGCGGGGAAGACGGCGTGGGCACAGAGCTCGCGCGCGGGCGCCTCGCCGGGAACCGGCTCGAGAACGTGCAGGTACTGTTCCGCCAGAGCCCGAAAGGTACGCGCGGCCAGCATTTCGGCGGCCGCATCGTGTTCGACCGGGCCGGCTTCGTGTATCTCACGCTCGGCGATCGGGGCGAGATGGCGCGAGCCCAGCGGCCGGACGACCACGCCGGATCGGTGATCCGCCTGCACGATGACGGCCGCGTGCCGCAGGACAACCCCTTTGTCGGCAGGCCCGGCTGGAAGCCGGAGAAGTTCACCCTCGGCAATCGCAACATGCAGGGCGCGGCGCTGCATCCCCGGACCGGAGCGCTGTGGACTCACGAGCACGGCCCGCAGGGCGGCGACGAGATCAACATCATCCGCGCCGGCGTCAACTACGGCTGGCCGGTCATCACCTACGGCGTGAACTACGGCATCGGCACGAAGATAGGCGAGGGCTCGCAGAAGCCCGGAATGGCGCAGCCCCTCTATTACTGGGTGCCGTCGATCGCGCCCTCGGGCATGGCTTTCTACGCCGGCGATCGCTTCCCGCGCTGGAAGGGAAATCTCTTCGTCGGCGCGCTGCGCGACCAGATGCTGGTGCGCCTCGAGCTCGACGGTGAGAAAGTGGTGAAGGAGGAGCGGCTGCTGAAGGGCGTGCTCGGCCGCATCCGCGACGTGCGGACGGGACCCGACGGCTTCCTCTATCTGCTCACCGATGAGAGCCAGGGCGTGCTCGTCCGGCTCGAGCCCGCGCAGTAGGCCGGAGGCCTGGAATTGCTCCGCCTTAGAGAGCTGCTGGCGCTCGAAACGGGGATGGCGGTGGCAGATTGTCGGCGCCGGCAGGGGTGAGCTGACGATTGCCTTGGCAAGTGAAGTGGGGCCGGGCGGGCGCGTAATTTCGACCGAAATCGATCCGCCGCGCCTGAAGCAACTCCGCAAGACAGTCGCCGAAGCCAAGCTGGACCATGTGACGGTCGTGGAAGCGCAGACCCACGACACCGGGCTGCCGCCAAACTGCTGCGACGCGATCGTACTGCGCCGCGTATATCACCACTTGACGGACCCTACGAGCCTCAACGCGAGCTCGCTGCAGTCCCTGCGTCCGGGCGGGCCGAGCCGCGCATTCATTGAGGTCCCTCAAGCGAAAAGCAGTTTGATTTACATAACTTTACCTGCCGGAGAACCGCGGGATACCTGCGGCAGCGATGCTGATTGCACGGGCGGCTTGCCCGGATTGCACGAAGGAATACGGCATGGAATCCAGTGAACGCAACGATGCGGCCGTCAAGCCGCGTCGCAAATGGTTCAGGCGCATCGCGCTCGGCACGCTGGTGGCCGGCACGGTGGCCGGAGTGGGCGCGGCGTTCGCGCACGGCGGCTACGGCGGTTGGCACCGCGGCGGCTTCTCGGCCGGCCTGCACGATCCCGCGATGCTCGACCGCGGCCTCGATCGCCTGCTCAAGCACCTGTACTTCGAGATCGACGCCAACGAAGAGCAGAAGCGCAAGCTCGAGCCGATCGTGAAGCAGGCGGC
>Ga0114945_10002056_pt1 | contig 12020 bp, 9 predicted proteins | sample OV2TP3_FD_87194 | JGI IMG/M metagenome (GOLD analysis project Ga0114945, IMG submission 87194) | Hot spring microbial communities from Beatty, Nevada to study Microbial Dark Matter (Phase II) - OV2 TP3 | ecosystem: Environmental > Aquatic > Thermal springs > Hot (42-90C) | place: USA: Beatty... | reverse complement strand
CGGCGCGGCAGCAGGTAACGTCGCACCCGCATATTGGCATGCGGGATGCGCTCGACATCCTCAAGCTGCCGAAGACAGCGGCAGCCGGGACGTCGGCGGCCGACGAGGAGCAGGTGCACGCGAAGGCCCAGGCGCGCGAGCCCGCGCACGAGCTGGAGAAAGCCGCCGAACTCCTCGCACGGAGCCTCCACGTCCCAGATGAACGCCAGCTGTCGAGGCGTTCCCCAGCGCTGCTCAAAGATGCGGCGCTTTTCCGGCCGCTCCCGCACCCAGTACCCATCCACCGTATTGGAGGTCACGTTTTCCCAATGGTACACGAAGGCGCCGCGGGCCTGCGCACACCAAAATCCCGCGAGGGCGGCGCGCCGGCTGAAATCCGAATCATCGAGCCCGCCCGAACCGTACACCTCATCGAGCAGACCGATGCGTTCCACCACCTCCCGCCGCACCAGCAAGCATGCCCCGTTGCATTCGCCCACTTCATGATAGGCTGCAGCCTCGGCGGCTGAGGCGCTGGCGATTCGCTCCGCAAAGACTTCCGGCGTCTCGTGGTGCAGACGCCAGGAGGGGTTCACGAGCCCGATGCGCGGATCGCTTAAGGCCACCCGCACCATCGCCTGCAGCCATCCGCGCGTGAACACGAAATCGTTATTGAGCCAGCAGATCAACGGCGCGGTGGACCATCGCAGGCCCTGGTTGACCGCCGCGACCCATCCGAGGTTCTGCGCGTTCTCCATGAGTTCCACGCGCGCGTGTCGAGCCTGGAAGGTCCGCAGCCACTCCACGACATCCGGCGGGCTGCCGTTGTCAATGATCAGCAGGCGATACGCCACCTCCAGCGGATCGGTCCATCGAATGAGACTCTCCACGCAGGCCTGGGTGAACGGAAGATGATTGTAGGAGACCAGGATGAGGTCGCATCGAACCGCCGCCGGCGCCTGCGTGGCGGCCTGATGCAACACCGCGCGGCTCGCGTCGGTCATGCGCGCGGCTCGCGGCGGGCGGCGTCCCGGCAGAGCTCCCAATACTTGGCCCACTTCAACATCTCCACGCTGGCAAAGAAGCCGGCAAAGACCAGCCCATGCATCCCTTCGCGAAATCCGGCCTTCTTCACGTAGCTTTTCCAGATGACTTTCCACGTTCGCGTGATGAGCTCGCGGCGAATCTGCGACGGCGCCATCCGCCCGCGCGTGCGCAGCCATTCCTCGGCGCTCAAGGTCGTGTACCGATTGTGCCGACGCAAGAAGTGCTCGAGGCTTTCGCAGGGGTGGTGTTCGACATCTTCGTCGAGCTGCCCGAGGGTGCCCTGCACGATCGGCCGCTCATGCACCAACCCTTCATAACGGACGGCGTCCCGCCGCACCAAGTTCGGCAGGTAGTGGTGCCATCCGCCGTGCCGCATGAATCGCCCGAGCAAATAGCTTTTCCGGCGGAACTTAAACGCCGCATGGGACGGGCGCTCCGCAAGCAGGCGCTCCACGGCGGCGCGAAACGACGGGGTCACGACGTCATCGGCGTCCAGCTGGAGCACCCAGTCGCTGCGCGCGTGATCCAAGCCGAGATTGCGCTCCTGCGCGAAGCTGCCTTCAAAGGCGTGCGAGATCACACGCGCTCCAAGCGCCTGGCAGATCTCGACCGTCCGATCGGTGCTGAGTCCATCCACAACGATGATCTCATCGGCCCATCGGACGCTCTCCAGGCAGCGGCGGATGCGCGCTTCCTCATTCTTGGTGAGGACGACGACCGCGAGCGTCTGTCGCTCAGGCGATGTCATCGCATCCTGCTCCATCATGATCGTGCTGATTGCCGCCCAGGCATCCGCTCACCGCGGCCGCTGCGCGAAGGTCTTGAGCTGCCAGCGTGTTATAATCAAGCGGTCCATGGTTCCACTGCAGAAACTCTTCGGTCGTCCATCGCACGGCAGCCGGCTTCCGCTTGAGCTGCTCATCCTCGCCGTGACCGGTCTCGTTCTCGCAGGACGCTTCGCGGGAAATTTCTGGCTCCACCCGCCGTTTCTCATGGATTTCAATGTCTATCACTTTGCGGCCCAACTCATCGCCACGGGACAGGGCCACGCCCTCTACCGCGCCGCCTATTCCCCCGGCGTGCTGTATATGTATGCTCCCCCGTGGGCCGTCATCTGGACGCCGCTCGCCCTTTTCTCTGTGCATCATGCCGGCGTCCTCTGGAGCCTGCTTGGCGTCGGGTGGCTCGTCGCCACGCTCTGGTGCGCCAATCGCCTTGCCGAGGCAGCCGGTCTTCGCGCCTGGCCATGGGCCTCGGGGCTTGCCGTCCTGCTGCTTTCCCGCATGTTGCTCGCTGAGTTCGGCAACGGTCAAGCCGACTTGTGGTGGGGAGGATTGGTCGCCTGGTTTTTGGTGTGTGAAGTGCGCGGGCAGGCCCACCTCGCGGCCGCGAGTCTTGCCCTGTCGATGGCCCTGAAGCTGCCTTCGGCTCTCTTCGTGCCGTACCTCGCGCTCACCGGCCGCCGGCGCAGCGCTGGGCGCGCCATCGGCTGGTTCACGTTCCTGGTGATCATCGGCGCGGCGCTCGCCTATCCGCGCAACCCCGCGTTCCTGCTTGTGGAATGGGGCCGCTGCCTGCTGGCGACCGGGCCGCCAAGCATGTTCCGCATCGGAGATCAATCGTTCGCCGCGCTGCTCGCGCGCCTGTTGACCGCTGACGGCTATGGCCTGAACGTGTTGTCGCTGACGCGCCCCACGGTCTTGCTGATCACCATCTGCCTTGAAATGCTGCTCTTTTTCTCGATCATTCTGCCCCGTCAACGATCGCAGCGCGAGCGCCAGCCGAAGGAGCTGCGCTTCGCCATCGATGGAGCGCTGCTCATGATTCTCATGGCCCTGGCGTCTCCTTCGTGCTGGCTGGCCACCTACAGCGTCCTGCTCGTTCCCTTCATCTTGGCGATCACGCTGTTCGTCACCGGCCCATCCAGCATCCGCCGCGATCCCTGGGCCCTGCTGTTGGCCGGGCTCACCGGGCTGTTCAGCATCCTCACCCACAGCAAATTCTTGCGGGCAATGGGGCTGACGTCATGGCGCGGAGAGACGTATGTGTTCCTCGTCTTGATGATCCCGCCGCTCATGGCGCTGAGTCTGTTCGCCTGCCTGCGACGGCAACGATCGCGCCGGCTGACGTGACGGCCGCGCATTGGCCTCGGCGATATTTGACATAGCTCACCCACTGATATTTGCCCGCCATCCATGCCACGAACCATCCCCACCGGCCGTCGCGAAACCCCTGCTTCAGAATCGCGCTACGAAAGAACCGATCGATGGTCCGCCACACGGCTTTCCCGAGACGCACCCGTCGCCCGTCCGTGAGCCACTTGCGCGCCTCGAGCGTCGTCTGCCGATCGAGCTTCCGCTCGAAATCCTCCGCATCCTGATAGGAAAAATGCAAGACGTCGTGCCGCAGCACCGCCCACGGCCGGTCGCAGATCGCCCGGGGATGCACGTTCGCCTCCTCCCAGCGAAAGACGGAGCGCTTGAAGAGCCGCATCTGCGCGCTCGGATACCATCCGCCGTAGCGAATCCAGCGCGTCCCGATAAAATTGCGCCGGGGAATCGCGTAGGTGTCGTGCGTCGGCCCGCGCGTCAAGACGTCGCGGATCTCTTGCGCCAGTTGCGGCGTCACCCGCTCATCCGCGTCCAGGTTGAAGATCCACTCGTACGTCGCCTGCGCGGCCGCCCAATTGCGGTGGCGCCCTTCGTTGTCCATGCGACGCCGCAGCACGCGCGCCCCCAAGGATTGCGCGATGGCGACGGTCTCATCCGTGCTCTCATCATCGATGACCAGCACTTCTTCCGCCCACTGCACGCTCCGGATGCAGTCGCGGATGCGATGCGCCTCGTTCTTCGTCAGGATGATCACAGAGAGCGGGAGGCGGCGATCCATTGCTGCAGCAGTTGTGCTTCCTGATCTTCAGGGATGACGGCCGCGCGATGCAGCCAGCGCAATCCTTCCATCGCCCTGCCCCACAGCCGATCCGGCGCGATGATGAGGTCAAACCGCTTCTTGCGCCGTTTCAAAATCCACCCCATCGCGACCCAATCCGCCGCGACCACCGGAATGGACTGCCAGTGCACATCGGCATGAGGGACGAGTCCGACGGACCGGAACAGGTCATCGTATGTCACATGAGCCGGGGTGGGACAGTACACGTACACGTGCGTGCGCCGCTGGGCCACGCGGCGCACGCGCGTCAGCCACGCCCGCAACTCCTCCGAGCCGAGCGCCGGCGGCGCAAATCGCGGCCACGCGACGCGAAGCCACCGCCCCCATTTCTCATAGCACCATCGCTGATTGCGCTGAAACACCGCTTCCCGCTCGGGCACCAAGGAGACGCTGCGATGCTCGGCGTGGTGCACGTAGGAGGCTTTGGCGACGACGCACTGAAAACCGGCCTGCTGCGCGCGCATGGAGAAGTCCTCGTCTTCGAAAAAAAACCGCTCCACTTCCTCGCTTAAGGTCCCGATCCGATTGAGGACATCCCGTTTCACGAGGAAGCAAAATCCAATGCACATCCCCACTTGGACGTATTGCCCGTGATATCGGCGCAGCGTGGCCGCGTAGTCTTCCAGCGACCAGCCCGCCGGCGGGCGATTGCCGAACGTATTGCTCGTGGGGTTGACGACGCCGACCGAAGGGTCGGCCGTGGCGACCTCCACCATTTCCCTCAGCCATCCGGTGGCAAACCGCAGATCATTGTTCAGCAGGCAGACAAAGGGCGCCGTGGACGCGGCGATTCCTCGGTTCATGCCCCGAGGAAATCCCTCGTTTTGTTCGTTTTGGAGCAGCGTCACGTCGCGGATGAACCCGCGAGGTTTCAGGGAGGCGAGAAAGCGGCGCACCGCAGGCTCGCTGCCGTTATCCACGATGATGAGGCGCGACGGGACCCGCGTCACATCGAAGAGGCTCTCCAGGCATGAGCGCGTCTCCTCAAGATTGTTCCAACTCAGGAGGATCAGATCGCAGACGATATCCATCATCGCCTCACAGACCGCTCCAATATCTCCACAAGGCGGGTGCCGCGGGCCGAGGCGCCGTGTCAGGGCGCGCCAGGCAGCGAGCCGGACGTTCCGTCGTGCGACCGGCCACGGTGGGGCGGCCCTGGCGCTGCGGCGAGCGCCTGGCGCGCCCTGAGATGAGCCGCTGCAGAGGATCTGCCCCGTTGGAGGTGCTGGAACGCATCCTACGCAATGATCTCCTGATGATAATACGGGTGGCTGGTCATGACCTCCGGCAGATCCGACACGTCGCGGTAGACGGCCCGCGCGAATTTTTGAGGAGTCACCGGGTGGAGGTTCGTCATCTCGCGCTGCTGCGGCCAGCGCAACCAGACGCGCTCATACCATTGCGGCGGGATCTCATGGGCGTGGCTGTACGTCAGCAGCTTTTCGCGCATTTTCTCCGGCTGGCGCGCATAGGAAAAATGGTAGAAGACGACGCGCTCGGGCGGAATGTGATACACCGAGCCCCAGCTATTCGTTTTGTTGTTGCCGACGAACCGGCAGGGCCGCGGAAGCGGCAGGCCGCTCTTGCCGAGCCGGGACCAGCGCGTGAGCTTAAAGAGGCGCCGCGGCATCCATTCGAGTGTCTGGGCGGGAATGCGGTAGCGAAAGCTGCGCCAGAACAGATCGCATTTGATGATGAATTGTCCCGCATCGGCGTGCGCGGCGATTTCCTCGCGCAGGTTCGCGAGGTGGTCCTGCCGATACACCTCATCGCCGTCGATGAGAAAATAGTAGTCGTAGCGTTCCGCGAGGCAGCGCGCGAGCCCCGCATTGCGATGGTCCAGCTCGGAGTCCCACGTGCCCTTGATCAGCGTGATGGAGGCGTGCCGACGCGCAAGCTCCGTGACCACGCGCTCGGTCTGATCAGCGACGCGGAATTCCTCCCTCGCCCGCGCGTTGTACGCGCTATACGGCCGCTCGCCGAGCAGCACGTAGATATGGGTGGCGAACCCCAGGATGGACCGCATGGAATATTCGATGTACTCATCTTCGTTATACACGCAATACACCGCGGCGATCTTCACGACACCAGCTCCTCCGCCCCTGCGAGCGCTGGCGCGCTCACGGCGGCGGGGGATGCTCCGCGGCGCTGCTCCAACAGCTCGCGACAGACGCCCAACACGTCCTCCGGCTCAATCGTCCGCAGGCACGCCCGTTCATAGGGGCACGGCGGGAGCTTGAATTGGTGATAGCACGGGCGGCATGGAAGTCCCGCGTTATAGACGGTCCGATGCTCGCCGGTTTTCGGATGCGGCCCGTAGACGACCGGGTCCACCGGACCGAAAATCGACACGGTGGGAATCCGCTGGCTCGCGGCGATATGCACGGGGCCGCCGTCATTGGAAATCACGAGATCGCAACAGCCGATCAGGCCCACGAACTGTCCCATGGTCGTCTTTCCGCTCATGTCCACGGCCCGCGGCCCAATGGCGCGCGCGATGTCCCGGCAGACGGGCGCGTCCTTCGGCTCCCCGAAGACCAAGACCGTCGCATCGTATCGCTCGCTCAGGGCGCGCCCCACCTCAATGAACCCTTCCTGCGACCAGCGACGGAAATTCGCTTGAATCCCCCAGCTGATGCCGCCGGCCGGCACCAGCCCGATCATCCGCCGCCCGTCGCGCAGCCCCAACAGGCCCAGCCAGCGGCTGACGTCGTCGCGATCCTCCTTGAGCAGATCCAGTTCAAAGGTTTCATCCAGCAATCGAATGCCGATCTGGCCGAGGAGGGTCGCGTAGTACGTCACGACGTGGCGCTGCGTGTAGCCCTCGATGGCGATGCGATGCGTCAGGAACCGGCCGCGGCGTCGAAAGTTGAATCCGATCCGCCGCCGCACCCCCAGCGCAGCCAGCAAAAAGCCGTAGCGCTCCCCCAGCGACAAATCGATGACGATCTCAAAGCGACGGCGGCGGATGCGATGCAACAGACGCAGAATGTCAAGGACCGCCAACATCCGGTGCGACTCCGACAGCCGTACCAACTCGTCTTTCTCATAAATAAAGAGTTCGTCGAGATGCGGATTCCGGCGGAGAATTTCCTGGGTTCGCCGATTGCAGAGGTAGGCGATCGAGGCGGCGGGAAACGTCCGTCGGACGGCCCGGATGAGCGGCGTGGAAAAGAGGACATCCCCGATGCCAAACGGGTTGACGATGAGGATGCGCTGCGGATCACTCATACCGTTGGACCGCACGAAGGACCTCCTCGACCGCAATCTGCTCCATGCGGGGTTTGCAGAGCACCGTGTGACCTGCGCCCCAGGGCCCCCAGCGGACTGGCCCGGTCGCGGGATCCGCCGTCCCAAACAACACGACGGTCGGCGTGCCGAGCGCTGCAGCCAAATGCACCGGGCCGCTATCATTTGAGACCAGCACCCGCGCCTGCCGCAAGAGCGCGGCGAGCTGACGCAGGGAAAGCCGGCCCACGACGTCCGCGACCCGCCCGCCCTCTGGAAGCACCGCCTGGACACGAGCGCGTTCTTCCGCCCCTCCAATCACCACCACTCCCATCGATCGCCGCTCGCGCAGGACCTGGATCACCTCGCGATATCGAGCGAAAGGCCACTGTTTTGCCGGATGCGAAGTCCACGGATGGATCGCCACCAATGCGCCGGAGGGAGAGACCCCTTGCGCGGCCAAGAGCTGACGTGCCTCTTCCCATTCACGCGCGAAGCTGGGCCACTGCCATTGAGGACGGGCTGCCGGCAGGCCGAGCAGACGCACAAGGTCAAGATTATGCTCAACCTCATGGCGCTCGCCAATCGCCTTGCGATCCGGCACGCGATGCGTCAACAGCCTTCCCCACTTGCGATCGTAGCCCACCCGTTGAGGAATCCCCGCCAACCATGCGGCCGCGTGATACTCTTTTTTTGGATTGAACACGAGCGCCGTCTCGATATGCCATGAACGCCACAGGCGGCTCAATGAGCCGGCGCGCCGCCACCACCGATCTCCGAATGGAGGCTCGGCCACGACGTCATCCGCGGCCGGATACTGGGCCAGCAACTCCTGCAGGGATGATCCCACCATCAGGGTCAGGTGCGCCTGCGGCATGGCCGCTCTGAGCGCATGCAGCGCCGGCAACGTCAGGACCGTTTCCCCTAACCGATCCGTCCGCACGAAGAGAATGCGGGACATCACCCTAAGAGGCGGGCGACGCAGGGAGCGCCTCGGCCGAGCGAAGGGCCGCCCTGCCTGCGCCGCGTACGGCGCGGCAGGCAGGCTCGGTGGGGCGGCCCGAGCGATCCGGCGAGCACATGGCGCGGCCAACGGCTGTGGGCTGGCCCGCGGCAGAACCTGTTTCCTCAAAGGTGGTGAGGGCGAGCCCCGTTGCTAAGCCGGCGAGCGTCCAGAACAGCGTCGCCTGCCGCAAGGAGTAAAAATTGGTGTCGATGCTCGATTGCGCGAGGAACGCCACCAGCCCCGCGCCCAGCCCCAGCAACAACGCGCGGGCCTCATGCGAACTCTCCAGGCGGCGAACGGCCCGCCACCACAGCACGAGCATCGCCCCGACCAGCCACACGAACGCCAGCAGCCCCGCGATTCCTGTTTCGGCCGCGATTTGAAGAAAACAATTATGCGCATACCGCGGCATGCGCTCTCCGCCCACCCAATACGCCACGTAATTGGCCATGAACGTGTTGATCCCGTGGCCCAGCAGCGGCTGGTCCCGGATCATGCCGATCGCCGCCTGCCACATCATCCAGCGATCCACCTTGCCGATATTGGTGAGCGACAGCTTCTCCAGGTGCCCGATCCGTTGCAGAAACCACCAGCCGCTCACGATGCTGCCGACCAGCAATACGCCCCCGCTCCATCGCAGGCGCCTCTCCATGCTCACCATGACGAGCAGGCCGATCCACAGGCCGATCCACGCCCCGAAGGATTCGAGCCGCGCGATGCAGACCAGCACGCCCACCAAGAGCGCAGACACCCCCGCGCGCCGCGCGCCGCGCAACGTCATCACGAGCCCCACCAAGACCGGAATCAGCACCATGAAATACGTGGCGAGATCGATGGGGTTTTCATACGGCCCCACCATGCGGTGATACATGAACGAGGCATCGTATCCGAACGGTCGAGTGGCGATGTACATTTCCTGAGCGATGCCTTGGAGCACGATGCACGCGGCGGAAGACGCCATGAACAGCAATCCACGCTGGACGATGCGCGATCCCCCCTCAGGCCGAGCAACGAGGTCCGTCACAATGACGGTGAACCAGAGGTACTCGAGCCATTTATTCACAAATCCCTGGAGGCTTTTCTGCGGAAAGTCGCTCACCAGGATCGAGAGCGCGCACACGAGCAGATACGCCCCGATCGCCAAGGTCAGCGGCCGCAAGCGATCGGAGAGCCAGACCGTGTCGGCCCGCGTCGCCGGATGGAGGCGCTCCATGACCCACCCCAGCAGCAGCAATCCGAAGGTCATTTCGCAGGCGGCTTTGGAGAACGGCAACAACAGCAGCAGCGCGTAGAGACTTCCCTCTTGAAGAAGCCGGGCCGCGCGACTCCAACGCTTCATGACCATGTCTTCAGAGCGTCGCTCGAATCCCCGCTGTCACGACCTTCCACGTCACTCCTCGCGGCTCGCAACACCCTTGAATATACTGCAGCAGCTCGCCCGGCGGATCGCTCATGGCGATCAGCACTTCACGCACGCCGTAACGCGCCAGCACCGCCAAGAGTTTCGCCCGTCCGCCCAGCACGGCAGACCCATGGATGAGGCTGCCGTGCTTTCTCACGTTGTCATCCAGGAATCCGACGACGGATCGGATCGTTTCCCGATCGTAGCGCAGGGCTTGCAGGACACGGGCCCCGGTATCGCCGGCGCCGATGATGAGCGTGGGCACCCCTTGGGTCGCGGCCCGCCCGATCCATTCATCGAGGAGCCGCTCGATGACCCGAGCACCCCCGACCGCCAAGAGCGTCAGCGCCCAATCGATGATCAGGACGGCCCGGGAATATCCTTCAAACCGCCACAGGTACAGCAGCGCCAGCGCGGAGACAAACGAGGCCAAGGTGACGGACTTGACGACCAAGATCGTGTCGGAGAGTCCCAGGTAGCGCCAAACCCCTCGGTAGAGGCCGCAGCCGGCAAAGCACGACAGCTTCACGACGAGAATGAGTGGCAGCGACTGCACGATGAGCTGCTGGATGGCGCCGATGAGGACCCCTTCAAACCGCAGCAAATACGCGAACACGTAGGCGCTCGTGATGAGGCAGAAATCGACGAGAATTTCCAACAGCCGGCGTTTATGCACCAGCATGGTCTCAATGAACGTCGTGGCACTCCACGCCTCCGGCGCCTGCAGGTTCGGCACGCGCCGTTCCACGCGATAGACCTTCACCTGTCCTAGGTAGCGGCCGCAGAGGACGAGCCCCGTCAGCACCAGCAGCCACATGGCCGCAGTCGTCAGCGGCTTGAAGGTCACCGAGAGGATGCTGAGCGCTCCAAGGCATGCGCTCACGCCGTAGAGCGCGACGACCGTCTGCCGCGTGCTGAGCCCAAGAATCGCCAGCCGATGCGAGATGTGATCGGTGCCGCCGACGAATGGGTTTTGCCGATGGAGGAGCCGCTGGATCGTGACAAAGCACGTATCGAAAATGGGCACGGCGAGGACCAGCGTGGGCACCGCCAAGATGCTGAGCAGTTGGGTGGAATGGCGCCAGCTGCCCATGAGGGCGAGCACGGCGAGGCTCAGGCCCAGGAGCTGGCTTCCCGAATCCCCCATGTAGATTTTGGCCGGCGGGAAGTTCGAGCAGAGGAAACCGAGGCACAGGCCGCTGACAATGGTCGCCAGCACCATCACGGTCCATTGTCCGGCCAAAACGGCATGGAGGGCGCAGAAGCCCGCGGCAATCGCCCCGACGCCGGCGGCGAGCCCATCCATGTTATCCAGCAGGTTGAAGGCGTTAATGACCAGGACGAACCATAAGACGGACAGCGGAATCGAGAGCCACTCTTGCTGAATGAGGGTGACGCGGATGCCGCCGAAGACGACGAGGCATCCGATGAGGAGTTGGCCGACGAGCTTCGTATAGGCGGGCAGACGCCGCAGGTCATCGATGAATCCCAACGCACATACCAAGGACGCCCCAAGCAAGAGCATGCGGACTTTCGAATCGAGGGGCACCCACAGCCACAGCGCGGTCAGAAATCCCGCGAACATGGCCACGCCGCCCACGCGAGCCACGGCGCGCTTGCCCCAGCGATCGCTCGCGGGCTTGGCGACGCCTCCCCACCGGACCGCCATGAACCGGACCATGGGCGTCAGCAGGCACGTTACGCCCAGGGCGGTCGCCCCCGCCAACGCCGCCCGACCGATGGGGACCAGCGCCTCAGAGGTCATGCCGCCTGCATGAGCGGCGAGCGCGGCTGACGCTCCATCACCACGCTTTCGATGATTTGATTGAGATTCAACGTCGGCTCAAATCCGATCAGGGATCGAATCTTCGCAATGTCGGGAATGCGACGCGGCATATCCTCAAATCCTTCCTCGTATGCCGCTTCATAGGGGATGTATTCGATGCGCGAGGCGCTCTTCGTGATCTGGAGGACCCGCTTCGCCAATGCCTCAATCGTCACCTCTTCTTGGCTGCCGAGATTGAAGACCTCGCCGACGGCACTCGGATGCGCCACCAACTTCACCAAGGCCCCGACCACGTCCTTGACGTGCAGGAAGCAGCGGGACTGCTTCCCATCGCCATGCACCTGCAGCGGCTTGCCGGCCAGCGCCTGGCCGACAAACCGCGGCACCACCATGCCGTACATCCCGCTCTGCCGCGGCCCGACGGTATTGAAGAGCCGTACGATGATCGTCGGCACGCCCTTTTCCTTCCAATCGGTGAACGCGAGAATCTCATCGACGGCTTTGGAGGTGGAGGAGCTCCAGCGGCTTTTCATCGGCGAGCCGAGGACTCGGTCCGTGTCTTCCCGCAACGGACCCTGGATGTTTTTTCCATAGATCTCCGAGGTGGAGGCGATGAGGACTTT
>Ga0114945_10002055_pt1 | contig 12027 bp, 6 predicted proteins | sample OV2TP3_FD_87194 | JGI IMG/M metagenome (GOLD analysis project Ga0114945, IMG submission 87194) | Hot spring microbial communities from Beatty, Nevada to study Microbial Dark Matter (Phase II) - OV2 TP3 | ecosystem: Environmental > Aquatic > Thermal springs > Hot (42-90C) | place: USA: Beatty... | reverse complement strand
TTTGATGACCCCTTCCCCCCGGCGAGGAAGAGACAGCGGGGGAGCAGAGGAGCAGAGGGGCAGAGGAGAAAAGAAACAGAGAAGAGGGGGAGACAAAGAGAAAGAGAACGCTTTCTTCATCCCTCTTTTCGTCTTTCTCTCCCTTGCTCCCCCTCTCCTCTGCTCCCTTTCTGTCGTTCCCCCTCGCCGGGGGGAGGAGATGAAGAGCGCGATGGCCCCGGTGGAGGATCTGACGCGCTTGAGAAGCTTATATCGGAATTTCAGCAGGAGAATACAGCCCATTTGACAGGGATTTACGGCTTAACCTGGCGCCTATGGGGAGACGGGGGCAGGGATTCGCGTGAGGAAAGGGAGACGTTCCCGTGTCAGAGGAGCACAGACGAAGGTGGCCGCAAGAATCGGCGACATCCTCTTAAAAACCCACCGGATTACCAGGGAGCTGCTGGACCAGGCGGTCGCCATGCAACAGACCGAGGGAGGCCGTCTGGGGGCGGTCCTGCTCAAGCTCGGCTTCGTCACAGAGGAGGCGATCGCCCAATGTCTGGGGGAACAATACGGCCTCCCCTACATCGACCTCGATGCGCATGGGATCGAGCCATCTCTCATCCGCCTGATCCCTTCCGCCATCGTGCACAAGCACCTCGTCATTCCTGTCTCGAAAACGAGTACTGCCCTCACAATCGCGATGGTGGACCCCACGAATATTTTCGCCGTGGACGACATCAAATTTATCGTCGGCTCGAATGTGGAGCTCATGGTGGCCACCGAGAGCGCCCTTCGACGCGCCATCGATCGCTACTACGATTCCACGAACACCTTGCAAGATGCCATGGCCAGCCTGGAAGACGCCGGGATGGAGGTCATGGAGGAGCAAGAGGACCTCAGCCCCAACCTCGGCGAGCTCAAACAGGCGGGCCAGGAAGCCCCGGTGGTCAAGCTGATCAACCTGATCCTGGCCGAATCCATCAAGAAGGGGGCCAGCGATATTCATATCGAGCCCTACGAAAAGAATTTTCGGATCCGCTTCCGCATCGACGGGGTGCTGTATGAGGTGATGGCCCCTCCCATGAGCCTCAAGAATGCCATGATCTCGCGGCTGAAGATCATGGCCAACCTGGATATCGCCGAGCGTCGTCTCCCCCAGGACGGCCGCATGAAGGTCAAATACAAAAGCAAAACGGTCGATTTCCGCGTCTCCATTCTGCCCACGCTCTTCGGGGAAAAGGTTGTGATGCGGCTGTTGGACAAGTCCAACCTGATGCTCGATATGACCAGATTGGGGTTCGAACCCCAGGCGCTGGCCGATTTCGAGGAAGCGATCCACGCCCCGTACGGCATGATCCTGGTGACCGGCCCGACCGGGAGCGGCAAAACCACGACGCTCTATTCGGCGCTGGACCGTGTCAATCAGCCCGAGACCAACATCATGACCGCCGAGGACCCGGTCGAATTTAATCTCAGAGGGATCAATCAGGTCCAGATTCGGGAGAATATCGGGTTGACCTTTGCGGCAGCCCTGCGCTCCTTCCTGCGGCAGGATCCCGATGTCATTATGCTGGGCGAGATTCGGGATCAGGAGACCGCTGAAATCGCGGTCAAAGCGGCTCTGACCGGCCATCTTGTCTTGAGTACCCTGCACACGAACGATGCCCCCAGCGCCATCACGCGTTTGCTGAATATGCGCATCGAGCCATTTCTCGTGGCTTCCTCAGTCCTGCTGATCGTGGCGCAACGGTTATTGCGACGAGTCTGTGGGCAATGCCGGGCACCGATCGCTGTGCCAACCAACGCCCTGGTCGAGATCGGCCTCACGCAAGAGGATGCGACCTCGACCACGTGCTATAAAGGGGCTGGCTGCGAGAGATGTCTCGGAACTGGGTACAAGGGACGCATCGCCATCTATGAGGTGCTGGTCCTCCGGCCCGAGCTGCGTGATCTCGTATTGAGCGGGGCCAGCGCGATTGACATCAAGCGGGCGGCGATCCGTGACGGCATGCGCACACTGCGGATGAGCGGGCTACGGAAACTGAAGGATGGGATCACCACGGTCGAAGAAGTCTTGCGTGTGACGTTCAAAGATTGAAGGTAAGCGGTCAGCTATCAGCTTTCAGCTTTCAGCAAAAACAACAAGATAGACAAGAGACGTCAGCATATCGGGGAAGCAGTCTTGCACAGAACGCCTTGATTTTCCGTCTTCAGCTGAGGGCTGAGGGCTGAACGCTAACTCTCGTCCGTTGAACGGGGGGGCGCAGCATGAACGCACGCACGTTTGTTTGGGAAGGACGGACTCGGGGGGGCACGACGCATCAGGGTGAGATCGAAGCGGAAACCCAAGAGGCGGCCATGGCGGTCCTTCGCCAGCAGCGGATCATCGTGACCACGCTGAAAGCCAAGCCCAGGGAGCTTACGATTCCGGGGCTCGGGGGCAGCGTCTCGGAAAAGGACCTCGTCCTCTTCACCCGCCAGTTCTCCACCATGATCGACGCCGGGCTCCCGCTGGTACAGTGCCTGGATATTCTCTATAAGCAAACCGAGAATAAGCTCTTCGCGAAAACGATCCAGCAGATCAAACGAGACGTCGAGGGAGGAGCGACCTTCGCCGATGCCCTGCGCAAGCATCCGAAGATTTTCGATGACCTGTATGTCAACCTGGTGCAAGCGGGCGAAATCGGGGGCGTCCTGGATATCACCTTTGCGCGCTTAGCCACATATATCGAGAAGGCGCGGTCCTTGAAGGGCAAGGTGAAATCGGCGATGGTGTACCCGGCCGCCATCATCGTGGTCTCGCTGGGCGTGGTCGTGTTTCTCATGATTTTTGTCATTCCGGTCTTCGCCCAGATGTTCACCGATTTCGGGGGGGCCCTCCCCTGGCCGACCCAGTTCGTCATCACGCTCAGCGATTTCATGATCGCGTACATTCTCTACTTCTTTCCCGCCGCCATCGGGGCATTCTTTCTTTTCAAACAGTACTATAAGACCGAACCAGGCAAGTGGTTCGTCCATCAGATCATGCTCAGGCTGCCCATCTTTGGCCCGCTGATCCAAAAGGCTGCGGTGGCGCGCTTCTCACGCACCCTCGGCACCCTGCTGGCCAGCGGCGTCCCCATCATCGATAGCCTGGATATCACCGCGCACACCGCAGGGAACAAAATCGTCGAGGAGGCCATTCTCTCCTCCATCAGCAGTGTCAAGGAGGGGCAGAGTCTCGCGGAGCCGCTGGCGAAGCACCCGGTCTTTCCACCCATGGTGGTACAAATGGTTGAAATCGGCGATGTCACAGGGTCCCTGGATGCGATGCTCAATAAACTGGCCGACTTTTATGAGGAAGAGGTCGATCGCGCTGTCGAAGCGTTAACGTCGTTATTAGAGCCGATGATGATGGTGTTCCTCGGAGTCGTGCTCGGCTTCATCATCCTGGCGATGTACCTTCCCATCTTCAAGATGGGCGCGCTGGTGGCCGGTGACTAAAACCGTGCAACGTTCGACGTGCGACGTTGAACGTCAACCGTTGCACCTTTCACCTTGAACGTCGAACTTTCTATGAATGAGCCGCAGACAAGCTCGGCGCCGGACCCCCTTCTCCGCAGGGTGAAGGGGTTAATGGTCGGACGGGTCATCCTGATCACCTTCCTGTGGGCGACGCTGGTCAGCGTGGAGCTCACGGGAGGCCCGACCCCCTCCAGCCTGCGGCTGACGTATATTATCATCCTGACCTACGCCCTCACGATCCTCTACAGTCTGCTGCTCCTCCGACACCCCCACCTGGAGCGTTTCTACCTGTGGCAGGTGAGTGCCGATCTCCTGCTCGAGACCGCTATTGTGCAGAGTACAGGCGGGCTCAGCTCTGGCTTTGTGTTTCTGTATATCTTGTCGATCGTAGCAGCGGGAGTTGCCCTGCCACGCCGGCTGATTCTGGGAGTTGCCTCAGCGGCCAGTCTTCTCTATACTCTGCTGGCTTCTCTCGAGTTCTATGGCATCACCCATCCCCTCCCCTTCCCGTTCGCGCTGCAGGAAAGTGCCATCGCGAGTGGCCCCTTTGTCTTGTACTCGATTTTGCTGATGATCACGATGTTCTGGCTGGCCGCCTTCCTCAGCAGCTATTTCGCCGAATCGCTGAGGCATACCGGACAGGTGCTCAAAGAGCAGACCGAACATCTCATGGGGCTCCGGACGTTCCACGAAAACGTGGCCAACAGCATGAACAGTGGTCTGCTGATCACCGACATGACCGGCCGTATCATCTCGTGTAACACGATGGCCGCGCGGCTGCTGCTGCTCACGCCCGCGGATCTGGAAGGCCGGCCGGCCCAGGAGGTCTTTACCTTTCTCGACATCGATGACATCCTGCACCGGCCGGAAATACGGAATCAGGGGCTCAACCGCGGCGAAGGCTTGTTCGAATATCCCGGCCGACGCCAGATCACCCTCGGCATCTCGTATTCTCCCTTGCGTGACGAGCACGGGACGGTGCATGGGGTTATTTTGAATTTTCAAGATATCACCGCCATTCGCGCGATGGAGGCGGAGATCAAGCGAGCGGAGCAGCTCGCAGCTGTGGGGCGTCTCTCGGCTGCCATGGCCCATGAGATCCGCAACCCTCTTGCCTCGATCAGTGGCTCCATCCAGCTCTTGCGGGCCGAGCTCATCCTGGATGAATCGAACCGCTACCTGATGGATATCGTTGCGCGAGAGATCGAGCGCCTCAACTCCATCATCACCGACTTTCTGCGCTATGCTCGCCCCAGAGCACTGGAGCTTGAGGAGGTCGATATCCATACGCTCATCACAGGGACGCTCGACCTTCTGACCAATGGCTTACCCAAAGGGAGCGCCGTCACGATTCACACGGAATTTGCCCCCGATATCCCGCCGATTCACGCCGATCCGCAAGGGCTCCGTGAAGTGATCTGGAACCTGTGCTTGAATGCTATGGAGGGGATGGATCACCATGGGACGCTGACCATCCGTACGCTCGCCCAGGCCATGGCCCCGCATCTCCCACTCGTGGCGACGGAGTCGCCCACGCCGCCACGGGAATTGCTGATCGATGTCACGGACACGGGATTGGGCATTGCTCCCGAGGTGCGGGACAAGATCTTCGAGCCGTTTTTCAGCACGAAAAAAGGGGGAACGGGGTTGGGGCTTGCCACGGTTGATCGCCTGGTCTGCATGCATATGGGCCGGGTCGAAGTCGAGAGTACGCTCGGACACGGTACCACCATGCGCATCCACCTCCCACTCCCACACACCGCCACAAAAGACGCCGACCTGTGATGCATACCCTTCTGGTCTGGAAGCTAAGGAACAGTGGATAGTGAATAGTGAATAGTGAATAGTGGATAGTGAATAGTGGATAGTGGATAGTGAATAGTGGATAGTGAATAGTGATGAGTACGAACCCGCTTTGCACTAGCTACTAACCACTGCTGTTCCCCTTGAGGGGGCAAGGAACAGTAGATAGTGAATAGTGGATAGTGAATAGTGAATAGTGGATAGTGATGAGTACGAACCCGCTTTGCACTAGCCACTAACCACTGCTGTTCCCCTTGAGGGGGAAGGTGAGGAAGCTACGATATATCCCTTCCCCCCTTGAGGGGGAAGGTGAGGATGGGGGGTAAGAGCTATGGACAACTCGAAACCTCGCGAATTGAGGAAACATCCCACGGAAGCTGAGCGGAGGCTATGGCAACACCTTCGTCGCCGTCAGCTTGGCGGGCACAGGTTCCGCCGACAGCATCCCATAGGGCCGTACATCGTCGACCTGGTTTGCCTGGAGAAACAGGTAGTCGTCGAGCTCGACGGCGGCCAGCACAGCGCGCAAGCCTCATACGATGCCGAACGAAGTGCGTGGCTAGAAGCCCGCGGATTTCGTATACTACGATTCTGGAATGACCAGATGTTGAAAGAGATCGAGGTCGTCAAAGAGGTCATCTGGGATGCGTTGGGGCGGCAGACTATCGCCCCCATCCTCACCTTCCCCCTCGCCGGGGGGAAGGGATGAAAGGAACTTCCCCCTCGCCGGGGGGAAGGGATGAAAGGAAAAAACATCACCAGCATCATCAATAATCCCCCCCACTGACTGCAGGGGGAGGCATAAGGGAGCTATCGTAGAGCGCGCATGATCGCTGAGCCTAGCACATACAGAAACCAGGTTGCCGCGCTGGCTGCACGGATCACTGCGGGAGAAGAGGTTGTCACCCTTGGCCATCTGGCGGGATCCAGCAAGGCGTTTTTGCTGGCCCACCTCCTGCGCACCCTCCAGCGTCCGCTCGTGGTGATCACGCCTGCTGCCGCGGAAGCCACAGTGTTGTTGCATGATCTCACCTTTTTCCTGTCCTCCCAGGAGCCATCCTGCAGCCTGGCCCTGTTCCCGGCTGGAGGGGAATCTCCTTACGAGCCGGCGTCGCCGACGCCAGACATCACCGCGGCACGGTTCCTCGCCCTCCGCACCATGCTGCAACCAGGGTTACAGATCGTCATCACCACCCCCGAGGCGATCATCCCCCGCCTCATTCCCCGAGCCTTGCTCCGACAGAGCCATTTAGACCTCACTCCAGGCATGACGGTCGAGCGCCAGGGGCTCATCGAGCGATTGCTACAGTGCGGCTACCGCCAGATGGATCTGGTCGAGGAGTGGGGTGAGTTCAGCATTCGAGGAGGGATCATCGACCTCTTTCCCGCGCACCTCCTCCGGCCCATCCGCCTGGAGTTCATCGGAGACGAGATCGAATCGCTGCGGGAGTTTGACCCCGCCAGCCAGCGTTCATTGCGCGCCGTACGCCAGGTGTCGATTGTGCCCCTCACAGAGCTTGTCGTCGGCCTTCCCCCCCAGGCTGTTCTGGAGCACCGGGCATCCGCCGCTCAGCTGGACCTCCCCCGCGTGCGCGAGGTCTTCGAGTGCCTGGAGCGCTTTACATTTCCCCCCGGTGTCGAGCGTTTGCTCCCGCTATTTTATGAATCGTTGGAGTCGTTCTTCGATTATATCCCGCCCGACGCGGTGCTCGTCCTCGATGAACCGACCGTGAGTGAAGCCAAACTCAACGAATTCGCCGGGGCCGTGGACGAAGGGTATCAGCAGGCGTTGCTCCGCAACGACGTCGTTTCACCCCCGGCTGCGCGGTATCTCAGCCAGGATGGGGCGGCGGAATGTTTACAGATGTTTCAACGGCTCAGCTTGCAAAGCCTGGGGGTGGACCAGACGGACAGCCAGGCGACCGATACGCTCACGGGCCACGTGCTGGGGTCGTTTCACGGCCGCTGGGAGGCGCTGGTGCAACTGCTGCAGGACCGCCTGCAGGAGGATTACACCGCGCTCCTCACAGCCGCCACCTCGACGCAGGCTCGCCACATTCAAGACCTGCTCCTGGAGCGCGGGCTCGCCGCAGAGATCTCTGCCACACCGCCTGCCCCCCCATCCTCACCTTCCCCCTCCAGGGGGGAAGGGATTAAGGGGGATTTCCCCCTCCAGGGGGGAAGGGAGCAAGGGGGATTTCCCCCTCCAGGGGGGAAGGCCGGGCGGGGAGTGCCGACACCGCCTGCCCCCCCATCCTTACTCACAAGGATGGATCTACCGACCTCAAGCCCCTTCCCCCCGGCGAGGGGGAAGGTGGGGATGGGGGGGTGGGGGCGCCTCCTGATTTGTCTCGGACGCCTCTCTACCGGCTTTGTGTTGCCAGCAGCTCGCGTCCTGTGCGTGGACGAGCATGAGCTCTGGAGCACGCGACGAACGCCCGATCGCCAGCGGCGTCCCTCCCCGCGCGCACGCTTATTTAACTATCGAGATCTCAAGCCCGGCGATTACATCGTGCATCTCACATACGGCATCGGACTGTATCGCGGCACCACCATCCTCAAGGTGGGAACTGACGAAAGCGAGTTCCTCGCCCTCGAATACGCCGACCAGGACAAGGTGTATGTGCCGATCGATGCGCTCCATCTGGTCCAGAAGTACCTGGGAGCCGGAGGGGAGGCCCCGGCGCTGAGCAAGCTCGGGAGCGGAGCGTGGAAACGGACCAAGCGCCGCGCCAAGGAGGCCATTCGGGCGGTCGCCGAGGAATTGCTGCGCCTGTATGCCGTACGGGAAGTCTCGCCGGGCTTTGCGTACTCACCCGATGCCCACTGGCATCAGCAGTTTTCCGAGGCGTTCGCTTTTGAAGAAACCGAGGACCAGTTGCGCGCCATCGAAGAGGTGAAGGCCGATATGGAGCTGGCACGCCCCATGGACCGCCTCGTGTGTGGGGATGTGGGCTATGGCAAGACCGAGGTCGCCCTGCGAGCCGCCTTCAAAGCGGTCATGGATGGCAAGCAGGTGGCCCTGCTGGTGCCAACCACGATTCTGGCCCTGCAACATTGGCAGACCTTCACCCGTCGCTTCGCCCCCTACCCGGTCACCGTCGAGATGCTCAGCCGCTTCCGGACGCCTCCCGAGCAAAAACAGGTGCTGCAGGGACTACGCGCGGGGAGCGTGGATATCGTGATCGGGACCCACCGGCTCTTGCAGAAGGACATCGACTTTCGGGCGCTCGGGCTGGTCATCATCGATGAGGAACATCGCTTCGGCGTGGCCCATAAAGAACGGCTCAAGCGCCTGCAAAGGGAAGTAGACGTCCTGACGCTGACGGCCACCCCGATCCCGCGCACCTTACACCTCTCCATGGTCGGCATCCGCGACATGACCGTCATCGAGACCCCCCCTCCCAATCGCCTCTCCATTCGGACCTATGTGCTCAAGTTCGGCGAGGGGGTCATGCAAGAGGCCATCACGCGCGAGCTCGACCGGGGCGGACAGGTGTTTTTCGTCCATAATCGTGTGGAGAGCATCGGAGCGATGTATCGCTATCTGCATCGCATCGTCCCACAGGCGCGCATCGCCATCGCCCACGGCCAGCTCCCGGAGCAGGCGTTGGAACGAGTCATGCTGCGCTTTCTCAACCGGGAAATCGATGTGCTGCTCTGTACGACGATCATCGAATCGGGGCTGGATATCCCCTCGGTCAATACGATCATCGTCAACCGCGCGGACCGCTTTGGCCTGGCGCAGTTGTATCAGCTCCGCGGGCGGGTCGGCCGGGATCAGTACCAGGCGTATGCCTATCTGCTCATTCCCGGCGAGAAGGTGTTAGCGGGGCTGCCCTGGGAGCGGCTCAAGGCGATGCTCGAGTTCGCCGACCTGGGCTCGGGTCTGCAGCTGGCCATGCGGGATCTGGAGATTCGGGGGGCTGGCAACATCCTGGGAGTGCAGCAGTCCGGGCACATCGCGGCGGTGGGATTCGAGCTGTATTGTAAACTGATGGAAGAGGCCATCCGCGAGCTGAAAGGGGAGCGGGTCGAGGAAGAGAAAGAGCTGCAGGTGGTCCTCAAAATCGGTGGATTCATTCCCAAGGAGTACATCCCGCATACGCCGCATCGGCTCGACGTCTATCAGCGGCTCTACGCCGTGGAACACGAGACCACGCTGGCGGAGTTGCGCGATGAGATCGCCGATCGCTATGGCACGCCGCCGGAAGCGGTCGAGAAGCTCTTTCGCCTCGTGGAATTGCGCGCGCTGGCCCGGCAGCTCGGCATGCTGAAGATCGAGCGGCGGCAGCAAACAGTCGTCTGCGTCTTCGACCCCGCGACCCCTGTCCCGCCCGAAAAAATCGTCGCGCTCTTACGAGAGCACCCCCGCCTGCTGCGGTTTATTCCCGACGACACCTTGGAGATGACCCTGACGGTAGAAGGGTGGCCTGCGGTGTGTGACATGGTGAAAAAAGTCTTGCAGCGGTTGATATAGAATGCTAGTATCACGAGCGCAATCGCCTCCAGCCGTCTGCTATCAGCGCTCAACAGATCTTCGACCCCGATCCTCGTAACAGCTGAGGGCTGGCCGGTGCGCAAGGAGTGAAGTCGATCATGGCGAATCGGATGAGACATATCCTGGGGAATTGGCGGATGCTGATCCCCGTGCTCTTTCTGACCGTGGGTGTCCTCATCGGGGGCAAATACGGGGTCGAGTACTGGCTCTACACCATGACGCATGTCTATACCGATGATGCCCGGGTGAAAGGCACCATGGTCTCCCTCAGCCCCGAAGTCTCTGCCGCGGTGCGAAAAGTGCACGTAGACGAGGGGAGCTTCGTGAAGCAGGGGATGGTCTTAGTCGAAATCGATCAGGACGACTTCCTCGTGCAGCTTGCACAAGCTGAAGCCTCCAGGGAGGGCGTACGCACGCAGCTGCTGGAAGCGCAACGGGATCTGGAGCTGCAGCTGCTGCGGAACGAAAGCGAGGTCGCACGCGCCAGGGCCTCGTTGGACGCCAGGAAGGGGAAGCTCAGTGAAGCCGACACGGATCTGGCCCTTGAGCGGGAGAAGAGCAAGAACGCGATTATCGAAGCTGAGGCAGCATACAAAGGCGCCCTGTCACGCGTGAAGGAGATGGAGAGCGCGTATCGGGCCACAGAAAGCGACCTCGACCGGGCCAGGAAGCTGCTGGCGGAGGGCATCATCGCGACCGAAAGGCATGACCAGGCCCAGGTGGCGACTGTTCAAGCGTCGGCGCGGCATATCTCTGCCAGGGAAGGGGTGGAACAGGCCAGGGCACGGCATGCGTCAGCCCTGGCGTCGGCGAAAATGGTCGAGCTGCTCTCACGCCGCGTCATCACCTTGCAGGCTGAGGTGAAAGAGATGGAGGCCATGTACCAACTGGCGGTGGCCAACGCAGGCATTGTGGACCTCAAGCGCGAGCGGATCAAACTGCTGCAGGCCAAGCTGAAGGAGGAGGAGGCAAAGGTCGCCACGGCCCGCCTCCGGCTGGACAACACGCTGATCCGTAGCCCGATCGATGGGGTGGTCAGCCGCAAGCGAGTCGAGCAGGGGGAGATGGTCCAACGCGGGCAGCCCATTCTCGTCCTGAACGATCCCCGGGATGTGTGGGTCCTCTCGAATGTGAAGGAAACGTATATCCGCGATGTCGCGGTCCAGAGCCCTGTCGATGTGTGGGTGGATGCCTATCCCGGCCGTTTGTTTCGGGGCGCCGTCGAGAGCATCGGCGCGGCCGCGATCTCCGAATTCGCTCTCTTCCCTCCTACCGGCAATTTCACCAAAGTCGAGCAGCGCATCCCCGTCCGCATCACCCTCGCGAATCCCGACGGGTTGCTCAAGCCCGGCATGATGGTCGTCGTCGGGATCGAGATCAATCGGAAAGGGAACGAGCGCCGTGAATCGGGTACCGAAGGGGCAACCCCTGTTAATTAGCGCACGGGTGGCTGCCCGGCTCATGGGGCTCTGCTGCGTGCTCGTCTGCCAAACCCCCATGGCCCATGGGCTCTTGATCGATCGCATCGTGGCACGAGTCAACGATGAGGTCATCACCTTGAGCCAATTACAGGAGGATGGGCTGCCGGTCTTCGAGCGTCTGCGCGCGACCTTCAGCGGAGAAGAGCTCGAGTCCGAAGTGCGCCGGGCGGAACGCGAGATCCTGAATCAATTGATCCTGAAACGGCTACAACTGCAATATGCCTCCCAGATCAACCTCAAGGCCTCCGAGAACGATGTCAATGCCGCGGTCAAGGACATACTAACCCGGAACAATCTCACCGAAGAGACGCTCGTGGAGATGCTCGCTCGGGAGGGGCTCACGATTCAAGACTATAAAGAGCGTGTGCGCGAACAGATCATCCTCGCCCGCCTGCTCACCCAGGCTGTTCGGTCGCGTGTCTCGGTGGATAGCAGGGAGGTGGATGCGTATTATCAGGCCCACGAGGAGGAGTTCAAGCAGCCCGACACCGCCCGCGTTCGGCATATCTTCTTTCGCATTGACCCGGGTGCAGACTCATCTGTCATCGCGGCCACCCAACGGCGAGCAACCCAGGTGTTACAGGAGGCCCGAAATGGGAGGGACTTCGAGAGCCTGGCGCACCAGTACTCCGAAGATGCCACGGCGGCCAATGGCGGCGACCTCGGGAATATCCGGCGCGGACAGACGGTCGCTGCCTTCGAAGAGGTGGTATTCAGCCTGCGTGAGGGGGACATCAGCGATGTGATCCGCAC
>Ga0114945_10002054_pt1 | contig 12035 bp, 10 predicted proteins | sample OV2TP3_FD_87194 | JGI IMG/M metagenome (GOLD analysis project Ga0114945, IMG submission 87194) | Hot spring microbial communities from Beatty, Nevada to study Microbial Dark Matter (Phase II) - OV2 TP3 | ecosystem: Environmental > Aquatic > Thermal springs > Hot (42-90C) | place: USA: Beatty... | reverse complement strand
GTCTTGGGACATCCGAGGCTCAGCATGCCGACGCGCAATTTCCCAGTTTTATTGAGAGTTTGGAGAGTCATGCAATGAAAACGTAAAGAATATTATATATGATACGGCGGAGGATAGGGTTCTAAATGACGGCTAAAGTTTATTCCCGAGCACCTGGGCGCGGTCGACAAGGATATCTCGAGGCTTGCTCCCCCGGTGGGGGCCTACAATTCTCTGTGCTTCCATCTGGTCGATAATCCTTGCTGCTCGGGTATATCCGAGCCTGAGCCGACGTTGCAGCGTCGAAGCGCTGGCCACGCCGGTCTCAAGAACAACCCGGACCGCTTCTTCAAAGAGTTCATCTTTCTCCTGATCGCTATTCGTCCCCTTTCCCTCATAAAGGGAGTCAATCTCGGGGTGATACTCGGGCGCCTTTTGTTTCGCGACAAACTCGACGATCCGAGAGATCTCTTCATCGACCACCAAAGCCCCTTGCCCGCGAATGAGCTTCGATTCTCCCGGTTGGAGGAAGAGAAGATCTCCTTTCCCCAAAAGTTTATCGGCACCATTCATGTCGAGCACCGTCCTCGAATCGACCTTGGAGGCAACCTTAAACGAGATCCTTGCAGGAAAATTAGCCTTGATGACCCCCGTGATCACGTCGACCGAAGGACGTTGGGTGGCCAAAAGGAGATGGATCCCCACGGCCCGAGAAAGCTGGGCGAGCCGGGTAATGGCTCCCTCCACTTTGTCCTGGGCCACCATCATTAAGTCCGCCAACTCGTCAATGACGACCACAATATAGGGAAGTCCCTCCTCCGCCTGAGCATTAAAGGCTTGGATGTTCCGGACCCCCCGGCTTGCAAAAAGGCGGTACCGGTTGTCCATCTCGGTCACGACCCATCCCAGTGTCGCCGCTGCCTTCTTCAGATCCGTGACGACCGGGGCCAGCATGTGAGGAATCTGTCCGTACACCGCAAGCTCTACCATCTTAGGATCGACCATCACGAATTTCAGCCGGTCAGGGGGGGAATGATAAAGGAGGCCGGCGATAATGGAATTTACACAAACCGTCTTCCCGCTTCCCGTCGTTCCCGCGATCAAAAGATGGGGCATCTCGGTCAGGTCGCTAATTAAAGGCTTGCCGCTCGTATCCTTTCCAATGGCCAAGGGAAGGGCAAGATTTCCATTTCGAAACTCGCGAGCCTCGAGAAGTTCGCGTAGAGACACTAGAGCGCTCTTTGTATTTGGCACTTCGATCCCGATCGCCGATTTTCCCGGGATGGGAGCGATAAAGCGAAGGCTCGTCGCCTTGAGGGCGAGGGCCAAGTCATCGCTCAAGCTCAGGATCCGATTGACCTTCACACCGGGCGCCGGCAGAAGTTCATACCGAGTGATCACCGGGCCCTGTTCGACTTCGACCACCCGGGCTTCGACCCCAAACTCATTTAACGTTTCCTCAACGACCCTTGAATTATGCCTCAGGTCGTCTGAATGGATGACCGCGGGCTCCGGCTTTCTCAAAAGATCCAACGCGGGTGGTTGATACTCCCCTTCCTGGAGGGGAGTCGATTTGACTCTCGAAATTGACGGCGGTTCGACACGCCTTTCTTTAACGGGTTCCCTGGGCGCCTCCTTTGCGGCAAACTCGATGATCTTCGGCGACTCCTCCTTTCCCTTGACTTCCGGCTCGGCGGGAAATTTTTCGGTGACGGCAATCGGGGTGCGAGGCAAAGGCTCTTTTATCTTTCGCGGAGTTTCCGTTTCCCGCTTCGGCCGGTGGAAACGGACGCGGAGTTCGCTTAAGCATTCCACGAGCCGCTGGAGCCGTTCGAGGAATCCTTGGGACAAACCCACGAAATTTTTCCAACACCCCTTCAAAACAGGATAAATGAGAAAATCAGTCGCCAGCAGAGTTGCCAACAGCAAACAGGAACCGGCAATAATATAACTCCCAAGGGGTCCAAAGTAGCGCAAGAGGCGGCTTCCCAAAACATAACCCACCGCTCCGGCCCTCAAGAAACGGGTTTCCGAATAGAACGAGATCCCCAGAAAAGCCGAAGCTGCGACAAGCCCAATCACGAGCCCGAGTAACTTAAAAATCTTCCGTTCGGGAAGTCGCTGGGTGAAGAAACACCACGACCATACCAGAAAAAAACCGGGGATCAAGTAGGCCCCCAGCCCAAAGGAAAGAATCAGGAAGTGGGCCAAATACGACCCGATCACACCCGTGTAATTCCAGGGCGGGAGGTGGGGCCGAGAACTATAAAAGGAGAGGTCTCCGGGGTCGAAGAAAACCAGGCTCGCTGTCGTGAAGAGCCCCAGGAGCAAAAAGATGACACCCCAGATTTCGTTGATCCGTTCCTTGCGCTTAAATGGGACGGTCAGCAGGTATGCCCAAAGCCGCCGCTTCCGCGAACCGTCGCGCTAAGGTTATCGACCAGAACAAATTGAGCCTTAACAACAGGGGCGATGACCAGTTGGGCAATTCTCATCCCACGCTGAACCAGGAAAGAGGTCTCACCCGTATTGTAGAGAATGACTTGGATTTCTCCCCGGTAATCGGAGTCGATGGTTCCCGGAGCGTTTAAAATGCCGATCCCTTCCTTCAGCGCCAAGCCGCTGCGAGGGCGAACCTGGCCTTCAAGGCCTTCGGGAAGAGCGATCTGAATCCCGGTCGGGACAACGGCACGCTTTCTTGGAAGGATCTCAACCGGCTGAGGGACGGCGGCGACAAGATCGAGCCCGCTGGCTCCAGCCGTCATGTACTGAGGAAAAGGGAACCCTGCGTAATGAGGAAGGCAACGGATTTGAACCTCACAAGGATGAGGCATGGACCGGAGTTTTAGTTTTCGGGACGGGAGTGCTCAGAGCGATGGGAGAAACGACCTCGAGGACGTTCCGGACGGCCGCGGCCATGATCCGGTCCCCGCCCTCCCTCTCGTTCCGGGTGAGGTTTCCGCTCGCGGATCACCGGAGGCCCTTCCCCATCTTTGGCCTGCACAATGCTTAGATTGACTTTCCCCTCGTTATCGATGGAAATGACTTTGACGGGAACCACATCCCCGAGTTTCAAATGATCCTCAACACTCTTCACATACCCTTCGGCAATCTCGGAAATATGGACGAGACCATCGGTTCCCGGCAGGATTTCACAGAAGGCGCCGAAATTCATAATTTTTCTGACGCGCCCCTGGTAGATTTTTCCGACTTCGGGTTCTTCAACAATGGCTTTGACTCGGGCGATCGCAGCCTCGGAGGCCTTGGGGTCTAGTGAGGCGATTAAAACCCGCCCGTCATCTTCGATCTCAATCTTGGCCCCCGTCTCCTCCACGATTTTTCGAATCACCTTGCCGCCGGGACCGATCACTTCTCCAATCTTCGCAGGGTTAATTCGTAACGTCGTGATCCGCGGTGCATAGGCGGAAAGTTCTTTGCGGGGGGCGCCGATCGCCCCCTTCATTTTCTCCAGGATCGCCAGACGGGCCTCCTTGGATTGATCGAGAGCCTTTCTCAAAATTTCCTCAGAAATCCCAGGGATCTTAAGATCCATCTGCAACGATGTGATTCCCCGCTCCGTTCCTGCTGCTTTGAAATCCATGTCCCCCAGATGATCCTCGATTCCTGCGATGTCGGTCAGAAGCTGCCAGCGATCCCCCTCCGTGACCAAACCCACCGCCACCCCTCCGACCGGTGCTTTGATCGGTACCCCCGCATCCATCAGAGCCAACGTGGCTCCGCAGACACTAGCCATGGAGCTGGAACCGTTCGACTCCAGAATGTCTGACACCAAACGGACCGTGTAGGGAAATTCCTCTTCCGTCGGCATCACAGCTTTCAGGGCGCGCTCGGCAAGGGCCCCATGTCCGATCTCCCGCCGCCCGGGCCCTCGGTTGGGACCCACTTCTCCAACGCTGAAAGGAGGAAAGTTATAATGAAGCATAAACCGCTTCGAAAGCTCCCCCTCTAAAGCGTCGATCATCTGCTCATCCGCTTTCGTTCCCAACGTGGTCACCGCCAGGCTCTGCGTTTGACCCCGTGTGAACAAGGCGGACCCATGGGTTCGCGGCAGGGCCCCCACTTCGCAGGTAATCTCCCTAAACTCTTGAAACCCCCGCCCGTCCGGGCGCCGCTTTTCTTTCAGAATAATTTCTCGAACGCGGTTCTTTTCAAGTTCATCAAACACCGTGCGGACATTGACCTCTTTAAAGTCCGGATTCGTTCGATCAAACTGGGCAAGAACTTTTTGATAAAGCTCGCCCACCTTCTCTTCCCGTTCTTCTTTTGTCCCGAGGTCGAAAATCTTTTCAAACTGTCCTTCGACGGCAGCGGCCACTTTTTCATAAACCTCTTTGGAAATTTTCCTGAACTCCACCATCCCCTTGGGCTTGCCCGCCTTCCCCTGAAGCTCCTTCTGAAGACGAATGATTGCTTGGAGCTCCCTCTGTCCTGCCAGGATCGCCTTGAACATCTCCTCTTCAGAGATCTCCTTGGCCCCGGCTTCTAACATGATCGTCTTTTCTTCGGTCCCCGCGACCACCAAATCCAGTCCCCCTTGTTCGGTTTGCTGGTAGGTCGGATTCATGAGGAACTGGCCATCCACGCTACCCACTCGAATCGCCCCCACCGGTGTCGTAAAAGGGAGAGGCGAGATCATGAGAGCAGTTGAAGCGCCGATCATAGCTAAAATGTCTGGGTTGTTCTCGCCATCGGCTGAAAGGACCGTGACCATGATTTGAACTTCATTGCGGTAATCTTTAGGGAAAAGGGGGCGCAAAGGCCGGTCGATGAGACGCGAGGTTAGGATCTCTTTTTCTGAAGGACGCCCTTCGCGTTTGAAATATCCGCCCGGGATTTTCCCTGCTGCATAAGTTCTTTCGCGGTAGTCCACCATTAAAGGAAAATAATCTTTCGTTTCGTCTTCTTGTCGCGTGGCGACCACCGTGGCGAGAACCACCGTCCCCCCACACTGGACGGTTACGGTCCCATCCGATTGTTTCGCCAATTTTCCTGTTTCAATCATTAACTCGCGTTTCCCAATAAAGGCTGATACTTGGTGGACAGTCATGAGAATTTCCTTCTACTTTCTATTTTAATTTTAACTTACTTTCGGAGATTGAGGCGGGAAATGAGCTTTTGGTACCCTTCCGGGTTGACGCGGCGGAGGTACTCTAAGAGGCGTTTTCTCTGCCCCACCATTTTAATCAAGCCGTACCGGGAGTGGGTATCCTTCGTATGATGTTTCAAATGTTCGGTCAGGCTGTTGATCTTTTCTGTCAACAGGGCCGCCTGGACCTCAGGCGAACCTGTGTCCTTCTTGTGCCGGTGGTACTCGTTGATAATTCCCGTTTTCTTCTCGACCGCTAAGGTCATTATCGGCTCTCTTTTATCCTTTCTTATCTTCTTACCGATTTAACCTCTTATGTCACTAGAGGTTAAGAAACCGATCTTGACCCCAGTATATCCGCTCTACCTCCTGTTGTAAAGCCTTCTGTCTAGAATTGTTTAACGGGTTGCTCGGCTGGCAAAGTAACGGCGGACGTCGACCACATCCCTCCCGATCGCCTGCGCGAGCTCATGAGCTCCCTGAAACGCCCTCTCTTCCCGAAGCCGTGGGTGGAATACCACTTCTACGGTTTTCCCGTAAAGGTCCCCCGTAAAATCGAAGAGAAAAACTTCAGGAATTGCCTCACCCGTTCCCTGGAAGGTGGGCCGGACCCCATAATTCAAGATTCCTTGCCGCCACTGGCCGAGTTGTTCCAACCGATATTCAAATTCATCCTCCCGGCCGGTCGGTTTTAGGTGAAAACAAGTTTCCCGGACCTCAACCGGATAGACTCCCCGCGGCGGGAGAATTTCGCTATGAGGCTGGAGATTGGCCGTGGGGAATCCCAACTCTTTTCCCCTCCCGCTCCCCCGCACCACACTCGCCAGAATCGAAAAGGGGCGGCCCAAAAATCGCTCCGCACGGGTCAGCTCTCCTTCTTGAATCAAGCGCCGAATGAGCGAACTGGAAACAAATTCCCCTTCGATTTCGACGGGACGAGCTTCGTAAAATTCAAAACCAAATTTCGCGGCCAGTCCCCCCATCAACCGAGCATCTCCCTTCCGATCAAAGCCAAAGTGGGCGTTGTACCCAAGGTGCACCTCCCGCACCCCAAGTCGGTGGACCAACCACTCCTTCACAAACGCCTCCGGAGATGTCTTTGAAAAAGGGATCGTAAATGAGATTAAAAAACAGACCTCAATTCCTTTCTCATGAAAGAGAAAAAGCCGGTGTTGCGGAGAAGTCAAAAGAGCCGGTCCGCTCGAACAATGAAGCACCCGCTGGGGATGTTCAAAAAAGGTCAGGACCGCTGGAATTCCTTTTCTCTCGCGGGCACGTCCCGTCACTCCCTGGAGGATCTCCCGGTGGCCTGAGTGGAAGCCGTCAAAATTCCCCAGGGCAAGAACCAGGGGGCGGTTCTCCTCCCTTTGGTAGTTCTCGAGGCGGGTCCAAATTTTCATCTTCGATTGGGAGTATGACGCTGGGGAAGGAAAGGCTCAGACAGGACGCCTTTCGAGAAAAGCATAAGAGGGAAGCGACCAGAGCGGCCAAATCCATCGTTCGAGTTCTACCAGGGAGAGAGACCTCAAGACCTCGATCGTCACAGAATCCTCGAGCCGAAAATTACCGGCGCGGATCCGCCTGAGCTCGCTCAACGTGGCGTGGCAGCCGAGGACCTCTCCGATATCATGGACCAGCGTCCTCAAGTAGGTCCCCTTTGAGACCCGGGAAAAAAAACGGACAAAGGGTCCCTCCTGGCCTTCCACGCGAAATTCGTGAATCGTGATTTTTCGTTTCTCACGGGGCACGACCGTTCCCCGGCGGGCGAGATGGTAAAGGCGGGTCCCTTTATATCGGATGGCAGAAATCATGGGCGGCATCTGCTCGATTTCTCCCGTAAACCGCGGCAGGACTTCCCGGATTTTTTCCAGCGTCACTCCTTGCCAAGGGGCTTCCCCGATCACCCGGCCATCGCGGTCATGCGAGTCGGTCTGGACCCCGAGTTCGAAGGTCCCAAAGTAATCTTTATCGCAGGAGCTTAGTTCTTGAGAAAGTTTAGTCGCCCGGCCCAAAAGGAGGACGAGGACTCCCGTCGCCAAAGGGTCGAGCGTCCCGGCGTGGCCCACTTTCGGAATGCGAAAACGCTTCCGGACAAAGGCGCAGACATCGTGAGAAGTCCACCCTTTCGGCTTGTCGACCGCCAGGATTCCGTCTAAGGTCTTGGGATCGCGACTCATTTAAAATGGGATTGTTTTTGGATTTCTTTGAGAACGACCTGAACTGCTTCCGAAAGCCTTGTCGCGAGCGTGCAACCGGACGCCTTTTTGTGTCCCCCGCCGCCGAAGGCGGTCGCGATCTGATTCACATCATATTTTTCTTTGGAACGAAAGGAAACCTTCACTTCATTCGGTTTTTCCATTTCGCTCAAGAAGAAAGCCACCTTCACTTCCTTGAGGTATTTCAGAAAATCAATAAAACCCTCCGTGTCCTCGTAGGTGGCACCCGACGCCTCGAGATCGGACCGGCTCATGGCGACCCATGCGACTTTACCGCTAAAGGCGGTCTCGACCTTTCCTAAGAGGCGGCTGTAAAGCTGAATTTTATTGAGGGAATACGTTGCGTAAAGCTCTTCGTTGATCCGGTCGACGTCGATCCCCGTCCCGATCAGCTGGGCCGCAATCTGATGGGTCCGGATCGTCGTATTGCTGTATTTAAAGGACCCCGTGTCGGTCGAAAGCGAGACGTAAAGGGCCACCGCTTCTTCCTTCGTGAGGGGGAGCTTAAACTCGTGGAAGATCTCATACACCACCTCTCCCGAGGCCGCGGCCTGGGGGTTCACATAATTGTAACGCCCGAAGCGCACATTGGAAACGTGGTGATCGATATTAAAAATCACCGCCTCTGGTTGAAGCAGTTCTCGCACTTTTCCGATTCGTTCCAGGGTGGGACAATCGGCAACCACCAGGGCGTTGAAACGTAGTTTTTTATCCTCCAGATCACGATAGACATTCCAATGCCCGCGATAACGGAGACAATGAAGCCTTTCAGGAAAGACATCCTCGCAAACGATGGTCGCCTTTTTCCCGAGGCGCTTCAGGAGCGATTCGATGGCGAGGAGACTCCCGACGGCATCCCCTTCAGGATTCACGTGAGAGGCCAGAAGGAAATGATCTCCTTTTCTCAATCCGTCACAAAATTTCTTTAGCGAGGCATCCTGCATTTCTAACTCCAGTCCTCAGGGCTGTTTTTTGAGGTGTAACTCTTTCAAGATTCGCTCGATCCTGATCCCTTCCTCGAGGGATTCATCGAGATGGAAGGTAAGCTTGGGGGTGAAACGGAGCTTGAGGGCTTCGGCAATTTCATGCTGCAGAAAGCCGACGGCCCGTTCCAAGGCCCGCTGCGTCTGGTCCTTTTCCTTTTCTTTTCCCAAGACACTATAGTAAACCCGTGCCTCCTTGAGATCGGGAGAGACATCGACCCCTGTCAGGGTGACAAAACCGATCCCGGGATCCTTGAGCTTTTTCAACACCACTTCGCTCAGTTCCGTTTGAATCAAGGAGGCAACTCTCTCAGTCCGTCTCGACATCAATCTCTCAATCACTTTTGTCAGGTGTTTCTAAAACAATTCAAGCTGGGAGTCAATGACTTCTATCTTTTTGACGTCTTCCAGGAACCGAAGCACCTGGTCTAAAACTTCGTTCGTGTAGGCCCGAGCGTTTCCCACATGAGCCGCGGCCACGGTCGCCCGTTGCCACGAATCCTGAGAATCAACTTCTGAAATCGATACGTTAAACTTATTTCTGATCCGAGTCACCAAGCTCTTTACCAGCCGGCGCTTTTCCTTCAAGGACTGCGATTCGGGGAGCCGAATCGCCACCTGGAGCACCCCGACGACCATGGAGTTCTTTACTTCAGCTTTGGGCTCGGATCCTTTTCCAGGCCGTAAGCTTCCAGGGTGTCTCTTTCCTGGATATCGCTCGACCCTTCAAGGACAAACCCAAACTCATAACCTTCCGCCACCTCTCGGACATCATCTTTAAAACGTTTCAGGGAGGCCAACTTTCCCTCAAAGACCACCGTTTGGTTCCGGATCAGGCGGACTTTACTGACGCGGGAAACTTTTCCCTTTGAGACGACGGCGCCGCCCACGGTTCCTGCCTTGGACGAACGGAAGACCTGACGAACCTCCGCCCGTCCCTCCACCACTTCATGATAACTGGGTTCCAGGAGCCCTTCCATCGCCTTTTGGACGTCTTCAACAGCTTCATAAATGATATCGTAAAAACGAATGTCAACCCCCTCCTCTTCGCTGACCTGTGAGGCCCGCGGTTCCCCCTTCACATGAAACCCGATAATGACGGCATCAGAAGCGGCCGCCAGCATCACATCCGATTCATTGGGACCCCCCACTCCTCCGTGAATGACATGCAGGCGAACTGCCTCCGTGGAGAGCCTTTCGAGCGACTGCGTGAGGGCCTCGACCGACCCCTGAACGTCCGCCTTGATGATGAGTTTAAGCTCTTTCACCTTCCCTTCCTTGATCTTTTCATGGAGCTGTTCCAAGGAAACCCGTTTTGTCCCCCGGTGCTTGCGACGTTCCTCGATTTCAAAAAGGCGCTTCTCTGCGATTCTGCGGGCGGTCTTCTCATCCTCCACGACACGGAAAATCTCTCCCGCCTCCGGCACCCCACTCAAGCCGTGCACTTCAGCCGCATAAGAAGGGCCGGCCTCCCGAATTCCTTTTCGCCGGTCGTTCTGGAGGGCCCGAACTCTTCCGTAATAGGGCCCAGCGATCACGACGTCTCCGACTCGCAGTGTCCCCCTCTGGACGATGACCGTGGCCACCGGCCCGCTCCCTTTAGTCAACCGGCTTTCGATCACGGTCCCCTCGGCGGAGAGGTCCGGATTCGCCTTTAATTCGAGAATTTCTGCCCCCAGAAGCAGCATCTCAAGGAGGTTATCAATCCCTTCCCCCGTCTTGGCGGAAACTTTGCAAAAGATCGTCTTTCCGCCCCACTCTTCCGAAACCAATTCCAACTTTTGGAGCTGCACCATCACCCTTTGGGGATTGGCCTGCGGGAGGTCGCATTTATTGATCGCCACCACGATTGGAACACCGGCCTCTCGGGCATGGTCCATGGCTTCAATCGTCTGCGGCATCACTCCATCGTCTGCCGCTACCACCAGCACCACGACGTCAGTCACGTTCGCTCCCCGAGCCCGCATGGCGGTGAACGCTTCATGACCCGGTGTATCAAGAAATGTCACATGCCCCTTCCCGGGAAGGTCCACGACGTAGGCCCCAATATGCTGCGTGATCCGTCCTGCCTCTTTCGCCGCCACATTCGTTTTCCGAATGGCATCCAAAAGCGAGGTCTTGCCGTGATCGACGTGTCCCATGAGGGTAACCACCGGGGAACGCGTTTTGGCAAATTCGCTTTCCCCTTCCTCCGCCGGGGTCCACGAGAGCTTTTTCTCCGTCCCCGGTTCAGGGGCTTTCTCGACAGGAATTCCAAGTTGTCGAGACAGTCGAAACACCACTTCCTCGCTCAAGAGCTGATTCACGTTCGCAAAGACCCCCAGATCCATCAACGATTTTATAACCTCCGCGACCTTCAGATTGAGCCGTGATGCCAAAGCGCCGACACTAATCGGCAAGTCGATCCGAATCGGCGCCGCAACCGCGGCAACCGCCGACACCGTTTCTTCTTTGGGCTTCTCACGAAGAGGTTTCTCGGCAGGCGGAGGTGCCAACGGCTTAGAGACGGGCGCTGAGACTTCCGCCTTCTTTGCAGAAGGCCTGGGGCGGGCAACCGGCTTGGCGGTTGGGGTCGGTTTTCCCTTAATCCGGGCTACGGTCTCCTCATCCAGCCGTGACATGTGAGTTTTCGCTTCAACTCCGAGCCCTGCGAGCTTTTCCAAAAGCTCCTTGCTCGACAGCTTCAAACTCTTGGCCAACTCATGCACTCTCATCTTTGGGCTCCTTAGGCTCTTCGCTCGGATTTTCTTTCTCTCCCTCCGCCGGCTCTTTCGCACTCGGGGGTTCTGAAATCACTCCTGTAGGGGGCTTCTCTCCTTCGAGAAGCCTTTGATGGGCGGAACGGAAGATTTTTTCTGCGGTCTTCGGACCGATGTTCTGAATCTTCGTCAATTCCTCGGGTGTCGATTTCAGGATATCCTTGAGGGATGAGATCCCCGCGGCCCTCAGGTTCTCCAAAATCTTCGGCCCGACCCCCTCCAAGGCAGAGAGCGGAATTTTTTGAGAAAGGCTCCGCACATCCAGCCGCCACCCCAACAGTTTTGAGGCCAGCCTTACGTTTTGTCCCTTCTTGCCGATCGTGAGGGAGAGCTGGTCATCCGCGACAAAAATTTCTGCAGCTTTTTCCTTCCGATCGAGCTTGACTTCCCTGATTTCGGCGGGCTTCAGCGCCTCTCGAATGTAGGTTTCCACACCCTCGTTCCAACGGATGATATCAATTTTTTCTCCCCCCAGCTCACGGACAATATTTTTCACCCGCTGCCCGCGAATCCCCACACAAGAGCCGACCGGATCGATTTTCGAATCCGAAGAATAAACGGCAATCTTTGTCCGCGAACCTGCTTCCCGAGCCACTCCTTTGATCTGAACAATTCCTTCATGGATTTCCGGAACCTCAATCATGAAAAGGCGGTGCACCATCCCCTCGTGTGCCCGAGACAGGATGATTTCCGGGCCCCCCGGCGTTTTCTTCACCTCCAACACATAGGCCTTGATGTAATCCCCTTGGCGGAACTCATCCTTGGGAGACTGTTCCCGAGCCGGAAGGATTCCTTCGGTCTTTCCGAGGTCCACAATAATCGCCCTCTTCTCAAATCGATGCACCGTCCCCGACACCAAGTCTCCTTGCTTCCGGATGAAATCGTCATAAATCGATTTTCGCTCCGCCTCCCGGATTTTCTGGATAATGACCTGCTTGGCGGTTTGAGCCGCAATCCGGCCAAATTCTTGATCCTCGACCGCGGACCCGTT
>Ga0114945_10002053_pt1 | contig 12046 bp, 10 predicted proteins | sample OV2TP3_FD_87194 | JGI IMG/M metagenome (GOLD analysis project Ga0114945, IMG submission 87194) | Hot spring microbial communities from Beatty, Nevada to study Microbial Dark Matter (Phase II) - OV2 TP3 | ecosystem: Environmental > Aquatic > Thermal springs > Hot (42-90C) | place: USA: Beatty... | reverse complement strand
CGACATGCCGTAGATCAGGCCGAAGTTGATCACCTTGGCGGCGCGGCGCTCCTCCGCGGTCACCTGGTCGAGCCCGACGCCGAACACCTCGGCGGCGGTGGCGCGGTGAACGTCGTGGCCGCGCGCAAAGGCATGCCTCAGGTTCTCGTCGCCCGAGAGATGCGCCATGATGCGCAGCTCGATCTGCGAGTAGTCGGCCGACATGATCCGGCTTCCCGGCGGCGCGATGAAAGCCTCGCGGATGCGCCGGCCGGCGGGAGTGCGGATCGGGATGTTCTGCAGGTTGGGATCGTTCGAGGCGAGGCGCCCGGTGACCGCGGTGGTCTGCGAATAGGTGGTGTGGACCCGGCCGGTGGCGTGGCCGACGCTTTTCGGCAGCTTGTCGGTGTAGGTCGACTTGAGCTTGGCAAGGGCGCGGTGCTCCAGGATGAGCCTGGGAAGCGGGTGATCCAGCGCGAGCTCCTCGAGCACGTCCTCGTCCGTCGAGGGCTGGCCCGAGGGGGTTTTCTTCTTCACCGGCAACTTTTGCTTGTTGAACAGGATCTCCTGGATCTGCTTCGGCGAGCCGAGGTTGAAGGGCTGGCCGGCGGCGGCATAGGCTTCCTGTTCCTTTTTCAGCATCTCCCTTCCGAGCTCATGGCTCTGCGCGGCGAGCTTCCCGGCGTCGAGCAGCACGCCGTTGCGCTCCATGCGGTAGAGCACCGGCAGAACGCGCATCTCGATTCTCTCGTAGACGAACTTCAGCTTTTCGTCCTGCTCGATCTTCGGGTAGAGAATTTCGTGCAGCGCGAGCGTGCAGTCAGCGTCCTCGGCGGCATACTCCGCCGCGCGCCCGATCTCCACCGCGGAGAACGGGATGCGCGAGGCGCCCTTGCCGGTGACCTCGTCGTAGCTGATCGTGGTCCAGCCGCAATGGCGCCGCGCCAGCGAGCCGAGATCGTGGCGCTCGTGCGCCTCGAGCACGTACGACTCGAGCAGCGTGTCGTGCCTGCAGCCGGCAAGGCGCACGTCGTGATTCGCCAGCACATGGGTGTCGAACTTCACGTTCTGCCCGACCTTGGCGCAGTCCTCGCCCTCGAGCCAGGGTTTCAGTATCTCGAGCGCTTTTTCGAGGTTGATCTGTGCCGCAACCCCGGGATATTCATGTGCCAGAGGCAGGTAAGCCGCCTCGTCGCCGAAGGCGAACGACATGCCGACGAGCCGCGCGGTCATCGGCTCGAGGCCGACGCACTCGGTATCGAAGCCAGCGAGCGGCGCGCCTTCGAGCCGGAGCACCAGGGAGGCGAGCTCTTCCTCGCCCAGAACGGCGCGGTGCTTGCGCTTGCCCGGGCCTTCGGCAGGCACGGCGGGCGCAGCCGTACCAGAGGCGGACTCGGCCTCCTTCAGCCAGGTCCTGAAGCCGAAGCGCTCGTAGAGCGCGCGGCTCCGCGCCGCATCGCCTTTTCCGTCGGCGAGGCTCTCGAGCGTCACGGGAAGCGGGACGTCGCGCTTCACGGTGAGGAGCTCGCGTCCTTTCGGCAGCCAGTCGAGGACCTTTCTCAGGTTCTCGCCGGCAAGCCCGCCGATCTCGCCGGCATGCGCGATGACGCCCTCGAGCGAGCCGTACTGCGTGATCCACTTGCACGCGGTCTTGGGCCCGACCTTGTCGACGCCGGGGATGTTGTCGATGGCATCGCCCACCAGCGCGAGGTAGTCGACGATCTTCTGCGGCGGGATGCCGAACTTCTTCGTCACGCCCTCGATGTCGAGGGTCTCGTTCGACATGGTATTCACCCAGGTGACGCGCTCGTCGACGAGCTGCGTCAGGTCCTTGTCGCCGGTCGAGATCACGGTTCGCCAGCCCTTGCGCTTCGCCTCCTCGGCAAGCGTGGCGATGACGTCGTCGGCCTCGACGCCGTCGATGACCAGCACCGGCCAGCCGAGCGCCTCGACCGCTTCGCGCAGCGGCTCGACCTGCAAGCCGAGATCGTCGGGCATCGGCGCCCGGTTTGCCTTGTATTCGGCATACCGGTCGTCGCGGAAAGTCCTGCCCTTGGCGTCGAACACGCAGGCGCGCGCCTGCGCCTTATAATCGACCGCGAGCTTGCGCAGCATGCTCAGCACGCCGTAGATGGCGCCGGTGGGCTCGCCTTTCGGGCTCTTCAGCTCGGGCAGCGCGTGGAACGCGCGGTAGAGGTACGAAGAGCCGTCGACCAGCAACAACGTCTTTTCAGGATCTTTTCCCGACATGACAAGCGACAATCAATCGAAGCTGGCCGATCTGGCCCGCGAGGTTCCCGCGCGCGAGGCATGGCGGGTCTTCGGCATTATGGCAGAGTTCGTCGAGGCGACCGAGCGCCTGGTCGGCATCCACCCGGCGGTCTCGGTGTTCGGCAGCGCGCGCGTGCAGCCCGACACGCTGTACTACCGGCTCGCGGAGCAGACCGCGCGGCTTCTGTCCGATGCCGGCTTCGCGGTGATCTCGGGCGGCGGTCCCGGGCTGATGGAGGCGACCAGCAAGGGCGCATTCCACGGCGGCGGCCTCGCGGTCGGCCTCAACATCGACCTGCCGCGCGAGCAGGCCGCCAACCGTTTCCAGGACGTCACGCTGCGCTTCAAGTATTTCTTCACCCGCAAGGTGATGTTCGCGAAATTCGCCACCGCCTACATCGTGCTTCCGGGCGGCTTCGGCACGCTCGATGAGCTCTTCGAGGCGCTCGCGCTGGTGCAGACCGGCAAGACGCGGCAGATGCCGATCATCCTGGTGCACGAGCCGTTCTGGCGCGGGCTGCTCGCATGGTTCAAGGAGCGGCTGGTCGAGGAAGGCATGATCGACGCAGCCGACGTCGGGCTGGTGCAGGTCTGCAACGAGCCGCAGCAGGTGGTCGACGCGATATTCGCGTTTTACGAGAAGCGCGGCTTCGAGCCTTCCCCGGCCGAGCGGGAGGTGTTGCTCAACCTCTAGTAGAATCGTGCGATGCGGCGTTGGGCCTGCATTGTCGTTGCGTCCGTTTTTGTCGCGGCGTTCGCCTCGAGCGCGTTGGCGCAGAGCCGGCCTCCCAAGCTGGAACCTCTGCCCGAGCCGCCACCGCCGCCGCCGATACCCGGGCCCGACGAGCCAGCCGTGCGCATCCCGGTCCAGGAGGCCGACAAGGTGGAGGAGATCCGCCAGGGCGGCCGCGTCGTCATGCTGAAGGTCACGCCGCCGCACGGCAAGCCGTACTTCCTGGTCGACACGACGGGCAACGGCAACTGGATGCGCCGCGACTCGCTGGACGACGGCGTGCGCGTCCCGATGTGGCCGCTGCACACCTTCGACTGACTTGTCGGTTTACACCCCCGTAACCGAGGCCGAGGCTGCGGACTGGCTCGGCAATTATTCGGTCGGCGCGCTCGCTCGCTTCGAGCCGATCAAGGCCGGAATCGAAAACACCAACTACTTCGTCACCACGACGCAGGGGCGCTACGTCCTCACGCTCTTCGAGCGCCTGGCGGCCGAGGCGCTGCCGTTCTATCTCGACCTGATGGCGCACCTCGCGCGCCACGGCATCCCGTGCCCGGCGCCGATCGCCGATCACGCCGACCAGTACCTGCAGCGCCTCAACGGCAAGCCCGCCGCGCTCGTGACGCGGCTGCCGGGGGCCTCGCTCGAGCATCCGCAGCGAGCGCAGTGCGGCGAGCTCGGCGCGCTGCTCGCCCGCATGCACCTTGCCGGGCGCTCTTACGCCGCGTACCTCGACAATCCGCGCGGCCAGAAATGGTGGCGCGTTGCCGCCCGGGAGGTGAAGCCGTTTCTCGGATCAGAAGAGACTTCTCTCCTGGAGAGAGAGCTTGATCTCCAGTCGCAGCACCGTTTCCCCGATCTGCCGCGCGGGCCGGTGCACGCGGATCTGTTCCGCGACAACGCGCTGTTCGAGGTCGGGCGCATTTCCGGCGTGATCGATTTCTATTTCGCCGGCGTCGACTGCCTGCTCTACGACCTCGCAGTGTGCGCGAACGACTGGTGCCTGGAACCGGATCGCAGCCTGGACGCGGGCCGCGTCGGCGCGCTGCTTGCCGCCTATCACGCCGTGAGACCCTTCACGGCGCTCGAGCGCGCGGCCTGGCCGGTGTTGCTGCGGGCCGCCGCGCTGCGCTTCTGGCTGTCGCGCCTGGTCGACTTTCACCTGCCGCGGCCCGGCATGCTGGTGCACGCGCACGACCCGGAGCACTTTCGCCGGATCCTCGAGCTGCGCTCGGGCGCAGCCGCTCCGTGGATCGACTGATGCAGGCCCGCATCGTGGCCGCCGCGCGCGGGGCGCGCTGGCTGGGCGAGGGGTGGCGGCTGTTCCGCGCTGCGCCCATCGGCTGGCTGGCGCTGGTATTCGCGTACTGGCTCCTCATGACCTTCGCCTCGCTCGTGCCCTTGGTCGGCGTCGCGATCGCCTCCGTGCTGGTGCCGCCGTTCTCGGTGGGCTTCATGGCCGCGGCGCGCGCGGCGAGTCGCGGCGCGCCGCTCGAGCTCGCGCTGCTCTTCGAAGGCTTCCGGCACGAGCTGCGCGCGCAGCTCGCACTCGGCCTGCTGTATCTCGCCTGCCTCGCGCTCGTGCTCTCGGCGAGCGCGCTCATCGACGGCGGCGCACTGGTGCGCTGGATGCTCGCCGGCGAGCGGCCCGGCGACGAGATGCTGCAATCCGACGAGTTCCTTGCCGCGCTCGCCTGCGCGGCGTCGCTCTACGCCCCGGTGCTGATGATGTTCTGGTTCGCGCCGCCGCTTGCCGCATGGCACAGCGCCGGCGCGGCGAAGGCGCTGTTCTTCAGCTTCTTCGCCTGCCTGATGAACTGGCGCGCGTTTCTCGCCTACGGCGCGGTGACCGCGCTGGTCACGCTGGTGCTGCCGTTCCTCGCGCTCTCGGCCCTGCTGCTCGCCTCGGGCGGCGCCCTGAAGCTGCCGGTGATGTCGCTGGTATTTCCGCTTCTCATAGTGCTGCTGCCGACGCTGTTCGCAAGCTTCTACGCCAGCTACCGCGACGTTTTCGGGGGGGCGGAGTGACGCGGTATCATTCGCGCGGATGAAACTGCCCGAGCTCTCAGCCAGCGCGTCCCCCGAGTTCGTGGACCCGGCCTCGTGCACCGCCTGGCTGCAGAACGTGCCGCTCGCCAACGTCTCCGCCGCCCAGCACCAGCTCCTCGGCCAGACCGAGGAGTTCAACCGCTTCCCGACCAGCGCCGCCAATCGCCTTGCGGTCATGGAGGCGCTGCGCGAGGCGGTGAACTTCGTGCAGATCGAGCAGGCGAAGCGCTTCACCAACCGCGCGCTGCCGATGGCGGAAGCGGAGTCCTCGGCGTTCGAGGCGACCGTCGAGCTCTGGGAGCAGATGCGAACCGGCTATTCTCGCTGCCTGGATTCGGCGCTGAACCGCGACCCGGCGATGCGCGCGCAGGCCGCGCTCACCTGCCAGCGGCTGCTCGCCTACTCGGGGCTCAAGATGTTCCACCATTACCGCGCCTACCGCGAGGTGCCGGCCTCCGAGTGGCGCGCGCTGAACGAGGTGTGCGCGCACGCCGAAAGCCTCGCGGTGTGCGAGGAGCCGGTGAAGGATTTCCTCAACCGCGACATCCACGACACGTCGCCCCGCATCGCCTATGCGCGCGCCGTGCTGATGGGAATGTGCAACCCGAACGAGCTCGCTCAGCGCCAGCTCACCTTCGTCGCCTACCTGCTCGAGCGCTGGGCGGCAAAGCTCGAATTTGCCCGCCAGCCGGTCGATGAAGGTCCGGGCGTGCCGCCGCTCATCGCCGACCTCGCAGGGGAGCGCTGCCCGGAGCGCAGCGAAGGGAGCGCCGGAGGCACCGAGCCGCGCTATCTCGATGCGCGCAAGCTCGCCAAGAGCCTGAGAAACCGCGTCGCGCTGCTGAGAAAGGGCGAATCCCCCGCCAAGCTCGCGCTCGGCGAGGACTGCGTGCAGCCCTCGTGCGAGCAGCTGCTCGTCTTTCTCTACCGGCAGTGGTGCCAGCCGAAGCCGGCGCGCGCGACCGAGCGCCGCGCGGTCGCGCTGACGGCGCAGGCCTGCAACGACCTCGCCGCAATCCACCATTACGTCGGCGGCAAGGTGTTCCGCCAGCCGGTGCGCCGGCAGGCCGAGCTCACGCAGAAGCAGCGCCAGGAGATGGAGACTCTCGGCCGCGTCAGCACGCGCGACGAGCAGCCGCCGGAGGACTACAGCGATGCCCACGGCTTCCTCATCGAGGAGTGGCAGATCCGCGACGAGAGCGCGCAGGGCCTGCGCATGCTGCGGCCGGCGGCGAGCCCGGGAAAGCGCTACGCGCACGGGCAGCTGGTCGGCGTGCGGCCCGCGGACGCGAAGAACTTCATGCTGGCCCAGGTGCGCTGGCTGATGTCCGGCGAGAACGGCGACCTGCATGCCGGCCTCAAGCTGCTGCCCGGCCTGCCGAGCGCGGTCGCGGTGCGCCCGACCGGGCTCAACGTGCAGAACGAGCAGTACGCGCAGGCGATCGCGCTCGGCGCCGTGCAGGCGCTGGCTGCGCCGCCATCGCTCGTGCTGCCCTCGGGCTGGTACAAGCCCAAGCGGGTGATCGAGGTGCTTACCGAGGCCTCGGCGCGGGTGCGCCTTACGCAGCTCATCGAGCGCGGCGTCGACTTCGAGCGCGCCGCCTACGAGGCGCTGCCGGCGTCCTAGGCCGCGGCCTTGCTCTCTCCTGCCGGCAGCAGGCGCTCGGGCGGAAACATCGCGCTGAATACCGACCCCCGCCCGGGCTCGCTAGAGATCTCGAGCGTCGCCTGGTGGCGTGTGAGCGCGTGCTTGACGATGGCGAGGCCGAGACCGGTGCCGCCGGTTTCGCGCGAGCGCCCGCTGTCGACGCGGTAGAAGCGCTCGGTGAGCCGCGGAATGTGGCGTGCCTCGATGCCGATGCCGGTGTCCGAAACGCTGAAGATGCCGTGTCCGCCCTCGATGCGCCAGCCGAGGCGCACCGAGCCGCCTTCGGGCGTGTAGCGCACGGCGTTCGACACCAGGTTGGAGAGCGCGCTGTGCAGCTCGGCTGCGGCTCCGAGGAGCCGGCAGTCGGCCTCGATCGCCGTTTCGATGCGGTGGCGGCCGGCGGACAGCGCGCGCGCTTCCTCGGCGAGCCGCTCGATGAGCGGCCGCGCCTCCAGCGGCTGCTCGTCCACCGCGGCGACGCCGGACTCGAGCGTCGAGAGCATGAGGAGGTCGTCGACCAGGCGCTCCATGCGCTTCGCCTGGTCGGCCATCAGGCCGAGGAAGCGGCTGCGCTGCGCCGGGGAGAGCTCGAACGACGCGTCGGCGAGCGTCTCGACGAAGCCGCAGAGCACCGTCACGGGCGTCTTCAGCTCGTGCGACACGTTGGCGACGAAATCGCGCCGCATGGTGTCGAGCCGCTCCTCGGCGGTGACGTCGCGCGAGTTGAGCAGCTTCTGGTCCTCGCCGAACTCGATGACCCGAAGCCGGATCACCGCGTCCATGCGCCCTGAGCGCAGCGTCACCGGCTCGTCGAACCGGCCCGCCTCGAGGTAGGCGACGAAGCCCGGGTGGCGGATCAGGTTCGTCACCGGCTGCCCGAGGTCGCGCCGGGCGTCGATGCCGAGGTGGCGCGCGGCCGTGGGATTCGACCATTCGATGCGATGCTCGCGGTCGAGGATCACCACGCCGTCGGGCAGGGCGCGCGCCGCCGCGCGGAAGCGCGCGAGCGCCTGCGCGAGCCTTGCCTGCTCGGCGTCGCGCCCCTTGAGGAAGCGATGCAGCTCGGCGAGCAGCTCTTCCCATACCCCGCGGCCGCGCGGCAGGGTCTCGAGCGAGGGCCGGCGCAGCCATGCGCGCACCGCCTTCACGTGCAGCGCGTGGTAGCCGAGCCGCAGGAGCACCACTGCGACGAGCGCGGCAAGCACGATGCCGAGCGCGGTCACGCGGGGCTGGCGGTAAAGCGGTATCCCGAGCCGCGCACCGTCTCGACAAGCCGGTCGTGCCCGGAGGGCTCGAGCGCTTTCCGCAGGCGCCTGATATGCACGTCTACCGTGCGCTCCTCGACGAACACGTGATCGCCCCACACCTGATCGAGCAGCTGGGTCCTGGAATGCACGCGCTCGGCATGCGTCATGAGGAAATGCAGCAGCCGGAATTCGGTCGGACCGAGGGCGAGCGGACGGCCGCTGCCGAAAACGCGCCGCGTCTCGGGCTCGAGGCGCAGGCCCCCGACCTCGACCGGGTCGTCGGTCATCTGCGGCGAGCGACGCCTCAATACCGCCTTGATCCTCGCCAGCAGCTCGCGCACGGAGAAAGGCTTGGTGACGTAGTCGTCGGCGCCGGCCTCGAGGCCCGCGATCTTGTCGTGCTCCTCGCTGCGCGCGGTCAGCATGATGATCGGGATGCGGCTGGTGCGCTCTTCCTGGCGCAGCTGTCGCGCGAGCGAGACTCCCGACATCCCGGGCAGCATCCAGTCGATGAGCAGCAGGTCGGGCAGGGCATTCCTTACGATGCCGAGAGCGCCCTCGGCGTCGCGCGCCCGGATCACGTGGTGGCCGGCATGCTGCAGATTCACGGCGATCAGCTCCTGGATTGCCGGTTCGTCCTCGACGAGGAGGATGTTGGCCGCCATATATGACAATTCTAAGAAGCAGGCGATTGTAAGAAGCAATCGTGACAGTTTTGTTTCAATTTCACGCGCTATCATGCAAGCCTATGACCAAGCAGACGGATTTCGGCTTCGAGCGAGTCCCCGAGAGCGAAAAATCGGCGCGGGTGGCCGGGGTTTTCGACCGCGTCGCCGAGCGCTACGACCTGATGAACGATCTCATGTCGCTCGGCCTGCACCGCCTGTGGAAGGCCTTTGCCATCGAGATTGCCCGGCCCAAGGCCGGCGAGCGGGTGCTCGATGTCGCCGCGGGCAGCGGCGATCTGGCGGCTGCGCTGGCGCGCCGCGTCGCGCCCGCAGGCCAGGTCTGGCTCACCGACGTCAATCGCCGCATGCTGGAGCGCGGGCGCGATCGCCTGCTGGATGCCGGCGCACTCGCTCCGGCGGTGCAATGCGACGCCGAGCGGCTGCCTTTTCCGGAGGCCTGCTTCGATTGCGTGACCGTGGCATTCGGCCTGCGCAACATGACGCACAAGCCGGCGGCGCTCGCGGAAATGACGCGCGTGCTCAAGCCGGGCGGGCGGCTCGTGGTGCTCGAGTTCTCGAAGGTCTGGGAGCCGCTCAGGCCGGCCTACGACCTGTATTCGTTCACGGTTCTGCCCTGGCTGGGGGAGCGCGTGGCGGGGGATGCCGCCCCCTATCGCTACCTCGCGGAATCGATTCGCATGCATCCGGACCAGGCCACGCTGGCGGCGATGATGGAGCAGGCCGGACTCTCGAAAGTGGAGATCTTCAACCTCGCTGCCGGCGTCGTTGCCGTGCACCGGGGTCATCGAATTTGATAGCATGATCGGTCTGGAGGGTCTCCCATGAGCAAGTGGCTACTTACCGCGTTCGTCGCAGTCCTCGGCGCAGCTTTCCTGGTCACGGAGGCGGATGCGAGACGGCTGGGTGGCGCCCGCTCTCTGGGTACGCAAAGAAGCGTCACAGCCCCTCCTGCAAAGCCCGCGCAGCAGCAGGCGGCCCCGGCGCAGCAGCAGCCGAGCCAAGCGGCTCCGGCTGCGAACACGGGAAGCCGATGGCTGCCGATCCTCGGCGGCCTGGCGCTCGGCGGGATGCTCGGCTATCTCTTCGGCGGCAGCGGCCTCGTCGGGATCCTGCTGCTCGCGGCTCTCGCGCTCGGCGCCGCTCTGGCGATTCGTGCGCTCATGCGCCGGCGGGCCGAAGAGCCTGCGCAGCCGGTGCAGTTCGCCGGGATGAAAGGCGAGACCATGATCGCGCCGTCGCAGCTCGCTTCACCGCAGGCGGCGGCATTGCCCTCGGGATTCGATGCCGCCGGTTTCCTGCGCGGCGCGAAGCTCAACTTCGTCAGGCTGCAGATCGCCAATGATCTCGGCAAGCTCGATGAGGTCCGCGAGTTCACCACCGAGGAGATGTTCGAGGAGCTGAAGAAGGATGTCGTGACACGCGCTTCAGCGGTGCAGCAGACCGATGTCGTTGCGCTCGAAGCCGAGCTGCTCGAGGTCGCGACCGAAAGGGACCGGCACTGGGCCAGCGTGCGCTTCTCCGGGATGGTGCGCGAGACCCGGGGCACCGAGCCGGTGCCCTTCCAGGAGATCTGGAACCTCGCCAAGCCCACCGACGGCTCCAGTGGCTGGCTGCTCGCCGGCATCCAGCAGATGCATTGAGGCGGCCTCTGGCGGATGAAAAGGCCACCCTGGCGGTGGCCTTTTGTTTTTTCCTGAACCACCTGCTCAGCCGCGAGGACTGGGCGCGGCAGAAGCTTGCCCCCTTCGCCGGCGAATCGCTCGAGCTGCGCGCGCCGCCGCTTCCCGCGCTACGCTTGATCATCCTGCCGGGGGGGCGGGTCGAGGCCGGCGGCGACGGCGCGTCGCTCGCGCTGACCGTGAAGCCCGATTTCCTGGCGTCTCTTGCGCGCGGGAGGGAGTACGCGATGCGGTCGGTGGAAGCGGCGGGGAACACGACGCTCGCCTCCGAGGTCATGCTGCTCGTGCGCCACCTGCGCTGGGACGCCGAGGAGGACCTTTCCAGGCTGCTCGGCGACGTCGCCGCTCACCGCATCGCGCAAGCGCTGCGCGATCTGGCTCGCTGGCAGGCGGACGCCGCCCGGCGGCTCGCCGAGGCGCTTGCCGATTACGCGGCCGAGGAAGCGCGCCTGCTGGTGCGGCGCGCAGAGCTCGGAGCGCTCGCCGGCGCGGCTGCCGGGCTGCGCGACGCGCTCGAGCGGCTCGACAAGCGGATCGGCCGCCTTGAGTAGGCTCGCGCGGCTCGCCCGCATCCTCACGATCGGCCTGCGCTTCGGGCTGCACGAGTTCGTCCCCCCCCTCGCGGGAATGCGGGCACTGCGGCTGCTTGCCGGGCACACCGATGAGCCGAGGGCGCAGCGCCTGCGCGAAGCACTCGAGGCACTGGGGCCGATCTTCGTCAAGTTCGGGCAGGTGCTCTCGACGCGGCGCGACATCCTGCCGCTCGACATCGCCGACGAGCTCGCCAGGCTGCAGGACCAGGTGCCGCCATTTGCCTCGCAGCTTGCGGTGCGGGAGGTGGAAAAGTCTCTCGGCAGGCCTCTGGCGGAAGTGTTCGCGAGCTTTGAACCGGAAGCTGTCGCGAGCGCCTCGATCGCGCAAGTGCACCTCGCGAGGCTGCACGACGGCTGCGAGGTCGCGGTGAAGGTCCTGCGGCCGCGCGTCGAGCAGGAGATCGCGAAGGACGTCGCGCTGCTGGAGACCGCGGCCGCTCTCGTGGAGCGGCTGTGGCAGGAAGGACGCCGGCTCAAGCCGCGCGAGGTGGTGGCCGAGTTCGTGCACCACCTCGAGGAGGAGCTCGACCTCATGCGCGAGGCGGCGAACGCGAGCCAGCTGAGACGCAACTTCGCCGGCTCCGCGCTGCTGCTCGTGCCCGAGGTGCACTGGGACCTCTGCTCGCAGCGCGTCATGGTCATGGAGCGCATGCACGGCACGCCGATCTCACAGGTCGGTGTTCTCAGGGGGAAAGGAATCGACATCCCTGCGCTCGCCCGCGCCGGGGTCGAGATCTTCTTCACGCAGGTCTTCCGCGACGGCTTTTTCCACGCCGACATGCACCCCGGAAATATTCTGGTGGACGACGCTGGCCGCTACGTGGCCCTCGATTTCGGCATCATGGGAACGCTGACCGACGTCGACAAGAATTACCTGGCGCAGAACTTCCTCGCCTTCCTGAACCGCGACTACCGGCGCGTGGCGCAGGCGCACCTCGACGCCGGCTGGGTGCCCGCGGACACGCGCGTCGACGAATTCGAGGGTGCCATCCGGGCGGTGTGCGAGCCGATCTTCGCGCGCCCGCTGAAGGAGATCTATTTCGGCAAGCTGCTGCTGCGGCTGTTCCAGACCTCGCGGCGCTTCAATGTCGCGATCCAGCCGCAGCTCGTCATGCTGCAGAAGACGCTGCTCAACATCGAAGGCCTGGGCCGCGAGCT
>Ga0114945_10002050_pt1 | contig 12051 bp, 8 predicted proteins | sample OV2TP3_FD_87194 | JGI IMG/M metagenome (GOLD analysis project Ga0114945, IMG submission 87194) | Hot spring microbial communities from Beatty, Nevada to study Microbial Dark Matter (Phase II) - OV2 TP3 | ecosystem: Environmental > Aquatic > Thermal springs > Hot (42-90C) | place: USA: Beatty... | reverse complement strand
TTAAGCTCCCGCTCATTCTTCGTGCCGACGATCTTCTTGATTAAACCAAGCATATGAATAGCTATCAGCTTTCAGCCGTCAGCTATCAGCATTTGCTCTTCCTGACCGCTGATCGCTGAGTGCTGATTGCTTTATTAAAATACACGATTCATGACCGACGACACAAGACTCCATCGAGAGGCGGAGGTAGAGCACTTTCAAAATTACCATCTTGGTCCTATTGACACACTATTAGGTTCCGTGATACACGCCACCGTAAGTTTGTGGTTGACTGGGTTTTTCAATCCGATCACAGCTTTGAAGGTACTTGCGCTAGCCCGGACTGGAGATTGCCAGTCCGGGCTTTTATGTCTCAGGAGTAACATAACGCCCGCGTATCAACGTGTGTTCGAAAATCCTCATGTTGACGCGCCTGGAAATTACCTGTTAGGGAGGCCGCATGAAAAACCTGCGAAAGGTTTTTGTTGTCTACATCATTCTGCCCCTTTTCCTCCTCAATCTTTTCCCCCCTATCCGGGCCAGCGCAGCCGAGGCATCACCTGAGTTCAAGCCTGACTGGGCGCAGGAGCGAGTCAAGCCTAAAGAGGTCGAGGAGAAGAAAAACGAAAAACCCGTCGGGTGGTGCAGCAAAGGGAAAGTGGACAGGGCGGGAAATGAAATGGTTGACGACCAAGGCCGCCCGGTTAAGGTAAACGACGTGACCTACCCCGACGGAACAAGAATCAAATACGAGTACGCCCAGGAGAAGGGAAGGGAGATCAAAGGCATCAAATGGGAGATCACAGAGCCCGGCGGAAGAAAGATCACCTACGATGTCCAGAACAAAACCCGCACCGTGAAAGAGCCGGGTAGGAAGGCGCAGACTGAAGAATGGAAAGAGGCCAAAGCCGCGGCTCTGGCGCCTTGTGGCGGCGAATGCCTGCCGCCGGCCTCAAAGTCGGGAAGACAGGGCCTGCGCCGCGCCCCGGCACCGCCGACCCAACTGGCGAGCGTTGCCCAGCGGCATTCACAAAGCGACGCCATCGGTTCTGGAAGCGAACCGAGAACCGAAATCAGCCCTCCGCTTCTGCTAGCCGCTACGGTCGAAAAGCCCGGAACGGGAGCGCCGCTGACTCAAGAAAGTCCGCCACCGACCCAAGAACGGAACATGAAGCTCGTCACCTTCGGTGAGCCGTTGCGCGAAACGACGGTCCACTTCGATCCCGATCCCCAGACCACGCCGGAGCGATTCGCTGAGAATCCTCCTTCCAACACGTGGAACCCGGGCGACGATGAGGGGCCGCGCACTCTGCAGATCTCCGAGCTTATCCCCGTATGGCCGGGGTTCGTGCCCCCTCCAAGACCTGACGATAAGGTCGTCGACCGGCGCACCGACACGGGCGAGGAGCGGAAGACAAAGCCGGGTCCCGATCAGACTGCGAAAAAGGATGACCAGCCTCGCACGATGCCCGGGCCAGAGCCAAAGACAAAGCCGGAGCCTGAAACTACGCCCCAGATTCCTGATAGGACAGCAAAGAAGGAGGATAAACCTCGAACGACTCCAGGACCCGAGCCGAAGACAAAGCCTGACCCCAAAACCACACCGCAGATTCCCGATCAGACTGCGAAAAAGGAAGACCAGCCTCGCACCACCCCCGGTCCCGAGCCCCGCACAACTCCCGGTCCAGAACCAGGCACAACTGGCATCCCCACCATCCCGGGCAAAGCCATCGAAAAAGGCGGCGGCATCAATGTAGGCGGGGGGTGGGCCTCTGTCCGGCTTCCATCGGATTTCGTCAACAATTGCGGGGGCGACGGCGAAGAGGAAGAGAGGCCTCTCACAACCGAAAGAGCGCTTCCCGACGAGCAGGATAAGGCCGCGCTCGAGCAAAAGCGGGCGCTCGCCCGCGAGCGCGACGCCGAAGCTGAGCGAGGCGCGGTCGCCGGGCAGCCAGGCATACGGGTTCGCCCAACGACCCAGGAGAGGGTGGAATGGGACGGTGAATATGATCCCGAAGGGGAAGGGGACTATATCAAAGGAGTGAGGGAGGACGCTCAGAAACTCAGGACCGAGATCGCAATCAAAACTAGGGAGCGAAAGCAAAGCTGCTTGCCCGATGAGCTCTGGGACTGGGTCCATGGCAACCCTATTTGGGAAGGACAGAACTACCTCATGCGCCGGCTTTGGATGATCGAGCTTTACGAAGAAGCCTACCGCAAAGGGCGGCGAAGCGGCCTCACGAATGCTGCAGCGCATGCCTACGCCCAGGCGAAGCTCGACGAATGGCGTCAGGAGCAGGTCGACCAGTTCGTCAATACGATGCTCGAGCACCTGCAGATCTTCGGCGGCGCGATCACTGGGCGCGAGGCGATGAGAGCGGCGGCGCAATATGGCGATGAATTTTTAAAGGCTGCGAATGCCAGTCAAAGAAAGCGCCTCCTGGATATTGCCATTAAGCGCGCCCAAGCTAGAACCCAACAGGCAGCCCGACCCGGCGCTCCCAGGCCCGGCCAGGCCCAACAGCAACCCCCCCAACAAAGAGGCATGACTAAAAAGGAGCTGGACGACTTCCTGAGAACGGGGCCACAGATGCAAGGAGACCCCGATGCCCGTCCCCGGGTAAGGCCGCTGCCGCCGCGGCGGCCTGCGAGTGAATGGGGAAAGCCCCCGGGAACTCCGACTGGAACTGACCGCTATGCTCCGGGTGAAGCGCCGCCGCAGCCGAGGGCTCAAGCGCCATCACAACCAAGACCTGGACCTGCTGAGACTAAGAAGCTCCCCGAGTTCCAGCCGCCGCCAGAGGGAAGGACTGGACCCGGGCAGACCGATGTCTTACCCAGACCGCCAACAGAGACGCAGAAGCTCCCTCCTTTCGAGCCGCCGCCAGCGGGGAGAACCGGACCGGGCCAGACCGATGTCTTACCCAGACCGGGAACCCAGGAGACCGCAGCGCTACCTCCTCAGTGTCCTCCAGGGCAGAGAGATACCGTTACGCGCACGCTCGATCGAGTCGGAGGAGCTGATATCGGACAGGGGATCCGTCCGCCCATGAATCCGTTAGGTGATTCCTATGTCAAACTAAAGGGCGTCGAGAGGTACCTTCCGGAATACATCGAGGTCGCTAAGAATCGCTTTCCCGATTTAAAGGCCAATATGGCAAGGGATCTTCATCAGCAGTATCAGGAAGGCATCAGGCTCGCGCGCGAGAATTTGAAGAATCCTCAATGGAGAAGCTCGCTTACTCCCGAGGAGGCGAGCTATCTCGAAAATGCGATCAGGCCGGAAAACGTTAGAGGGCTCGATTACTTCAACCAGCAGTTAGGCGTAACACCTGGTCGATGATACCGATAGGGGAAAAAGATATGAAACCAAATCTACAGTTCATTTTTCGGATTTTACTTTCACTCTCGCTCCCTATGCCTTCAGCACCAACCGCGCTCGCGGCCCAGCCCAGCCCGCGACCTCCAGATCCCCAACGAATCAACGCCGAAGTGCGGCAGGAGGCGCGAAACCTCGATCAAAATATCCAGAGGCAAGGCTTCCGCGAGCTGCAGAAAATGATCGACAGGGGAGATATCAGGAATCTCCAAAAAAAATTCCGTGACGCAAAAAAGAAGCAGGATGATGCGGCCAAGGCGGCGAAGGACGCCAGAGACGCGGCGAGGAATTGCCAGAACGACAGGGACAAGAAGAAAGCTTTTGATCTGATTAAAAAAGCCAAAAGAATGCAGGAAGACGCCAAGCACGAAAGGGATATGGCGGATATAGCCGAGACCGGATTGAGAAATAAAGTCCGAGAAACAGTCGAAAAGGTGAACAAGGACATCAAAGGACTCAAAGACAAGGTGCAGGCAGGGCTTAAGGCCGCCAAAGACGCGGGCCTGAAGCTCGTAGAGAAGAATTTACAGGACACCGAGAATATTTTGAACGACGCGATCGACAAAGCGACGAGCGAAGGCACCAAGGAGAACAATTTTGACGACGCAGGAATGCTACACAAGCTCGATAAAGCTAAGAACGAGTTTAGCAAGCAGATCGACAAGGCCAAGGAAGGAACGGATCCGAGCGAGTCTCCAGCGCAAACCGAAGAGAGCCTGAAAGAGGCTGAGAGATACCTCCAGAACTGCCCGCCGAAGGTGGGGGCGGCTCCGAAGGCGCCAGTGGACGTGTTCGTCGCTGTAGACAGTACCCCGCAGGTGCTCGCCTGCATCGCGCCGGGGCAGAACCCTGCGCAGGCAGCCAACGCCTTGGGGCTCGCCAACCATCAACAGATCGCAACCGGTCCCGAGGGTACGATCATCCGCGCGCCAGGAGATGCGAAGACGGTCGAGAAGTTGGCAAAAGACAAAGGAGTCAAGACCTGTTTTCCGACCGAGCCGGACTATTGCACGATCATGACGCCTTTAACGCCATTTCGCGGACATGACCATAAAAGTCATGTGCAAAGCGGGCTGCATCCCCATGCGCACCAACCGGTAGATCTCCCCTTGGACTGGGGAGTCACGCCGCCCGAAACCGCCATTCGCTGGGAGTAAGAAAATTATGAAGCTCAAGCATTTGTTAACTGCGACGCTCGGGGCTGTCTCATTAGCTATCCTCTTTGCGCTCTTTCCCGCGACGCTCCGGGTGCAGGAAAAATTACCCAACGACCCCTACTTTTATTCCAAGGGGAGCTGGGGTCAGAGCTACCAAGATCAGTGGGCGCACTGGAAGATCGGCCTCACCCCCATGGGATTGGGAAAATCCGCGTGGGATCTCGAGACCGGAGAAAAGAACCCCGTAATCGTCGCTTTCGTCGATAGCGGTCTCGACTACGTTCATCCCGAGGTTGCAAAAAACAACGTCTGGATAAACCCAAAAGAGATACCCGGCAACGGCGTGGATGACGATAAGAACGGCTACGTCGACGACATCATCGGCTGGAACTTCATCGACGGGAACAACAATCCCTGGGATAACGACGGCCACGGGACTTTCACCGCCGGCATCATCGCGGCGACGATCAACAACAGGGAGGGGATCGCCGGGATCAACCGGGGCGTAAAGATCATGCCGCTTCGGGCGCTGAACTTTCTCGGCCGGGGCAGCGCCTCCCACATGGTCCAGGCGTTGGTCTACGCGGCTGACAACGGCGCCCGCGTCGTCAATCTCAGCATCGAGCAGCTCGAGCACGAAAAATCGCGCGCTCTGCAGTGGGCGGTGAATTATGCTCACAAAAAAGGCGTGCTGATCGTGGTCGCGTCAGGAAATCAGGGGCGGGATACCGCGACCATATCGCCTTCGGGGTTAGACCACGTGATTACCGTCGCTGCGACCGATACGAACGATAAGCGCATGGGCTTCTCGAACTATGGAAAATACATCAAGATCTCGGCTCCCGGCGAGGAAATCCTCTCGCTCCGGGCGCGCCGGACCGACCTCCTCGTCATGGCCGGCGGCAAGGACTACAAGCCACGCCGCGCATTTCTGGGTGCCGACGCTAGATACTACCACGCCACCGGTAGCTCCTTCTCGGCGCCTTTTGTTACGGGGGTCGCCTCATTGATCCTGGCGAAGAACCCTCGGCTAACCGCTCAGCAGGTGGAGCGGATGCTGCTCATGTCCGCCGATGATATCGAGGCTCCAGGTTGGGATCAATTGACGGGCTACGGCCGCTTAAATGCCCGTAAGGCCCTCGAGGCCGACCCCGAATATTACCTGTATGCTGAGCTCCACCGCTTAGCCCCAGCACGAGAGGCAGGCCGAACCGTCATTCAGGTTTTTGGCACCGCAACTGGGAGCCATGAGCCGAGCTATGCGCTGGAGGTGGGCGAAGGAGAGAATCCCACGAGCTGGCGCAAGGCAGGCAAGCTGGCGGGCGGTCGTGTGGAAGATGGCCTCCTGGGCACTTTGTTTCGGAGCGATTTCGGCGCTTCAGGGAAATGGACCGTGCGGGTAGTTGCTCAAGACAGAAAAGGATTACAGAGAGAATCGAGATCGATTCTGAACTTGCAGTAAATTTCCCTAGGAAAGCATTCGTGGGTTCTGTCTTCAGATTGAGAGGTGAAAGATGAACAAGTCCGCCCAGGGATTCATGTTGCTCATCATCTTTGCTCTTATTGCAGCATGTTTTTCCGATGCCTTCGCCGTGGTCGGCGATGTCACCCTCACAGGCCTTCCGCCAAACACAACCCTTAGCCTCACCAACGAAGAGACCAAAGAGACCGTTGAGCAGAAGACTGACGACCGAGGGTTCGTCATTATTCCCCTGACAGGAAAAAACTGGCAATCGGGGAGGCACAGCGTCACCTGCCAGATTGACGGCAAGCTGGTTAGCTCGCGCATCTTCCTGCGCAATGGGGTAAACCGCGTTGACCTCACCACCCTCACCTACTTGGCCAGACCCCTCGATCCCGCCAAGAGGCAGAGAGTCGACGAGGCGCTGAAGAAATCGAGCGCTACCCTCAAGGCCGATCCCAAGAATTCCCAGGCCCTTCTTACTCAGGGCGCCGCGCTCAATCGGCTCGGGCGCCATGGCGAGGCCCTGGCCCAACTGGCGCGGGCGGTCAAGATGGGCTCGACCCATCCAGCCCTCGCTTTCGAGACCGGCTGGAGCCTTATGCGGCTGGGAATGTACCCCGAGGCGATAGCGCAGCTTGAGAAATACGAAAAGATGAAGCCTGGACTGGGCCAGACAAGCGAGTTCATCGGCCGCTCGCATCTATTTTTAAATGAGCTGGACAAGGCCGACGCCAAATTCAACGAAGCGCTTAAGCGCGACCCAAAGCTGACCTCAACGGTCCGCTTCCATCAGGCCGTTCTCGAAACTGCGCGCAAAAATCCCGAGGCCGCCTCCAAGCATATAGACGCGCTTTTAAAGGAGGCTCCGAACTCTCCCACGGCGCAGGCCTTCAAGAACGCGCTGCTCCAGCCTCCGGGGGCAAAGGACTATAGGCTCTCAGATCCCATCAAGATACAGCTCCCTCCGACTACGGCTGCCGATGTGGCAGCGGGCGTAGCCAAAGGGGTTGTCGGCGGTCTTCTAGGAGGCCTTTTCGGCGGCGGGCGGCGCGACGAGCCCGAGGGACCCAATCTGGTGGCAAAGCCCAAGTTGCCGGAGACGACGCTCACAAGCAAAGACAGCAAGACAAAGATCAACCTCTCAGGGGCCATAGAAGACGGCAAACCTTATGTCGTCATGGGGGTAAATGAATCCCCGGGCAACGGCGCGCCCCATCTCATCCTGCTCCAGGATAAAAATTGCAACGTCCTACAGCCCAAAGAGACGAGCGTCACCGGAATTTGGGAGGCATGGGGCGGATGGAAGCCAACCGTCAGTTGGACCAAGAGCTACTATCAGGACGTGAGGCTCGTGAAGCAGGAAAAGGGGGGCTGGAGCACCCCCTGGAACGTCTTCCGCACGCAAGTCAAAGATCCAGGCGAGATACCCGGCATATGGAAGGACTTCGGCGGCAAGGCCTTCGAAGGGATCCGCGGGGTCGTCTCGTCTTTCGAACCGCCGCCGGAAATCCCATTCAATCCCGCCGACTGGAATCTCATCGCCCACGCCACCACCGACGCAGGCAATAACCAGATCGTTACCGCCCCCTTTGTCACAGGGCTGGGCACGGACAAAGACAACAACCTTACTTTTCAGCAGAGAGACCGCACGGTCTGCGAGAGCGCCCCGCCAAGCGCTCCTCTCCTTGCCAACACGACCACTTTCCCATGGAACGTAGGGCCGTTCGGCTTACAGATAGCGCAACAGGGCGACCGTACCATTACGCGGGATGCCATGTTGTGGGCGCCGATCGATCAATACGGTTCCTCCTCACAATACGATTTTCAATACAATCCCCGCTTCACAGTTGATCTTCGATACAGATTTCCCTTCACACCCGATCAGCCCAGAACGAATGAGCCTTCTTCCGGCGGTTCGGTTGCCGGCCCGAAGATCGAGATGCGCCCGGGTGGCACCTCGGTTGTGACCTATCCCGACGGTACCAAGTTCGAGTACGACCCCATGACGGGCCTTACGCAAATTCTCGAGGATGGCACTAAGATTATCACTATCTACCGAGGTGACGGGGGTATGAGAGTGGTTTTCCCCGACGGCTCCAGCGTCGAGGTCGGAAAGGACGGCTCGATAAACTTCAACGATCCGCCGCAGCCTACGCAGCAGGCCGAGGGTCCTCCCCCCGCCGAGCCTGACGTCCCAGGCCTTGAAGACAGCGACAATGCGCTCCCGGTGGATCAGGTTATGTGATGTCCCTGCTTTCGTTGCTGCTTCTCGCCGTCTGGACGCTCGTCGTCATCCGAGTGCTTTGCGCCCGCGCCACGCTAAGCGAGCGCGCGCTGGTCACTTATCTCTTGGCGGGGGTCCTACTGGGAACCGTCATCTCCCCGGTAATCCAGAAACTCTTCGCCCCCTACAATGAGACCACCCCTTGGGTCACGTTCTTCGTCTCCTTGGCGAGACAATCGGTCCTGCTGCTTCCGCTCTTAAGAGTTCTCCGCGTCCGGGCGCTGAGCATGGCCGACGCGTTTCTTTCTGCCTTTCTCCTTGGCTTCGGCTTCGATTTGAGCACTGCCGTGTTGGCAGTGGGCCTCACGGGCCAGCCCTTGAGAAACTTGGCGCTCTTTCCTCCCTGGCAGTTCGCCGACCCTACATTCAGCGTGGCTGGTTATGGGTACTGGACTGCCCTCGTAGCCCTCGCGTTCGCAGGCTCCCAACGCTTCATTCGCGAGCCAAAAAAGGTCTGGGTCATAACCGGCATCATCTTTCTATGGGTCGTCATTGAGGCCGCGACTCTATGGGTTTCCCCGACGGGACTCCTCGCAATTGTCGCAACGATAACTTTTCATGGGAAATTGACAGCCTGGATCGCCTTGCTCGCCGTGATCGCTCTCTCGATCTACGAAGCGCAATGGGCCGAGCACACGGTTGGCGCAGCGCAGCAAAGCGGCTTTCGGCTGTTAACGGAGTGGCAGTCTCTCCTGGAGCGCCTCGCGCGCGGTAACTTCAAGGACTACGCACGCCTGAGCGAACAGTTTGCTTTCCAACGGCAAGTCGAACTCACGAATGCCGAGATGAGGGCTTCGCGGCGCGACCAAACTCTTTTCCGGCTGAACATGGATCTCCAGCGTCGGCTGCAGGAGACCAGAGAAGCTCCAAGCTCACCGGTCCCCCCGCCGGTCATTGTGCCGCCTGGTCCTCTGGGATGGTTGCGCAATCCGCGGGTCGCCCTGTTGGCCGGCTGGCTCGCGCTCCTCTTCGTTGTCGGGGTTCTCCCCAGACTTCCGACCGGATGGGGCCAATTCCTGTGGTCGTTTTGGTTGTTCCATTACCGCCCTCCGGCTTTCCCCTTTACTCTCTTAAATGCGGTGCTCGTTCTGATCCTCGTTCGCCGCTATTTATTTGGTACGGCCTCCCCTCCCGCAGCGGCCACCCCCAATGATTCGATCTTGCTCCAGGCTGAAAAGCTGGTCTTGGACTCGGCGCTCGCCGCGATTCTCCTGATCTGGATTCATGGCCGGCCCGAGCTTCTCTATCCTTTCCCAAGCACGGCAGAACGCTTCGGCGGGATCGGGTTGCCCAGTCTCTCGCCGCTGCAGTTATCGACCCTGCTCCTCTTGTTCGCTACAGCGGCGACCGGCAGCGCCGCCATCAAGATGCAGCGATGGTGGGAAACGCCTCCCGGACAACGGCGGAGAGCGGTGCTGCGGAACGGCCTTTGGGCGGCCACGGCCCTGCTCGTGGTATGGATCTGTAACGCCTTCTACCCCACCCTGGTGGCCCTAGTCCATCTGAGTCTCGGCTCGATGCTCTACGGTCTTTTTGGCAGGGGGGGGAATTACTACGCCGCGATCCTCAGCTTGATGCTCATGGTGCTGGCCGGCGCGGCATTGTATGCCGCGCTCCAGCCCGTCTCGCGAAGAATTGAACGGTTTTTCGTCGATTGATGTCTCCGGATCCACGGATGAGAGAGCGTACTCTGATACAGGGCCAGCGACTGGAGCTGAAATTGCGCATGGCTGCAGCCATTCTCGCGCTCATGTCGCTTGCGGCGCTGGTGTCTCACCTCTTTGGTATCTTACCGATGGTGTTTTTTCTTACCTACTTCGGCGTGCCGTCGCTCCTGCTCATCTTCTTGCTGGTCGTCTGGGCAAGGCGCATCGAGGCTGAGGTTTTTTTGAATGGCTTGGCTGTCGGCCTGGCCGGCGGCCTGGCGGGAACGCTACTCTACGACAGCGTGCGCCTTCTCTTGCGGGAGAGTCGCCTCTTTAATTATGACGGCTTCAAAGCGATCTATATCTTCGGCATGTGGATCAGTGGCCAGCCGGTGGACAGCGCCGCCGCGGCCGTGGCCGGATGGATTTACCACTTCTGGAACGGCCTCTCTTTCGGCGTGTTTTACACCCTGACTTTCGGCCGCAGGCACTGGCTCTACGGCGTAGGCTACGGTTTGGTCATGGAGCTTTTTATGCTAGGTCTCTTTCCCATGTTTTTGCGGATCTCGGATCGATTTGATTTCATCGCGCTGAGCCTGATCGGCCACATGTTTTACGGGGCCGGCCTGGGTCTGGTAGCGCAGAAGTACGCTAAGAATTGGGGGGACGCAATATGAGGCGGCTTGCGCGCGCGGCCGATTTGCTGAGCAGCTTGGCGCTACTGGGCTTCCTGTTTTTGCCTCCCGCGCTCTTCTTCGGGGCGAGCGCGTGGGGCGACGACTGAGGGGGTCCTGATGACTGCCAGGCGGCGCCTGGCAACATAGACACGGCGACCGGTATCGCGGGCGGGGCCGCCGGCGGAGCGCTGGGCTGGTGGATTTATCGGCGGCGGAAAGAGGAAGAATGCCAGAAACTCAGACAGCAGTGTGAGGAGAGCCGAAAGGCCGCTGAAGAAGCCGAGAAAGCAGCCAAAGAAGCCCGGCGCAAGGCCTACGAAGCCAATCAACCGTGCGCCGAGGCGAAGAGGGCGCGCCAGGCCGCCGAGAGAGAGTTCGCCGAGCTGGATGACAGCTATCTCGATAAATCCTGGGCGGAGAGCGAGGGACGGCGGATCACCCGGCGCGACTTGAAGCTCAAGCGAGACGCAGCTAAGGAGGCATGGCAGCGCTACCGCAGGGGCGAGATCACCGCGCAGCAATTGGAGGCCGAATGGAGGCGGCTCGAGACCCCTGAAGCCTTGGAGGAATTGCGCAAGAAAGATCAAGAAACCCGCGGAGCGCGAAAGGCGGAAGCGGAGACCAAACTGGCAGAGGCCAAGAAAAGAGAAGAAGAGGCCTGCCAGGCCGCTGACTCTGCGCTTGAAGCTCAAGCGAAAGAGGCTGAAGCGAAAGCCGCCGAGCTGAAGAAGAAGGCTGATGTCGACTGGATGGCCGCGATCGAGTGCGACCGCTCGCTCGAGGAGATGGGACCCGAACCCGAGGAGCCGGCAACGGAGACGGAAACGACCATGACCATCACAGCCACTGAGACCGGAGAAAAGGAGACTGAGCCGCCGCGTGAGCCGCGCTGCGCCGCGCAGGAGATGGCAGTGAACCGAGCGCAGGGACGGTTCGATGCCTCGATGGGCGAGTTGCTCAGCGCGCAGCAGCTCATTGAAAAAAAGGAGGCTATAATGGTCAACCTTCACGCAAAACAAGTCGCCCTCGGTAGAGAACTCGAACAGCTGGAGTCGGAATTTAGAGGGGACTTGTTTTACTGGAAGACCGACAGCTACAAGCGGTGGGAGGCAAAGCATGCTGAGTATCAAAGGTTGTGGCAAGAGTACGGCTCTTTGTCAAACGAGGTATCAAAGCTCTACCAAGCGGTGTACAGGCTTAGGTCGCAAGTCGAAGAGGCCAATGCCGGACTGAGCCAAGCTCAGAGCGAGCTCGCCCGCTGCATGGGGGTGGGGCCACTGGAGCCTCACGCGCCCGGGCCTACAGATGCGACCGGAGGCCTATTCGGCTCCCGCCGGGGTGAATAAGGACGAAGCAAAGCCTGACAGACAAGAGAGTCCGCTGATGAGCCTTTCTAGAATCGACCCCCTTCTGCGTGAGATCGAAGCGCAGCGACAGGTTATCGACAAAGACCTGCGCGCGCCG
>Ga0114945_10002049_pt1 | contig 12063 bp, 12 predicted proteins | sample OV2TP3_FD_87194 | JGI IMG/M metagenome (GOLD analysis project Ga0114945, IMG submission 87194) | Hot spring microbial communities from Beatty, Nevada to study Microbial Dark Matter (Phase II) - OV2 TP3 | ecosystem: Environmental > Aquatic > Thermal springs > Hot (42-90C) | place: USA: Beatty... | reverse complement strand
TGGGTAGCGGTGCGAATGAAATCGGTACTGATGCTCATTGTCCTCTCACAACAACGCGCAACGTCATCGGTTCCTCACCACGACGGCGGAGGCGATGGCGACGTCATCGGTGTGGGAGAGACTCACCAACACGCCGGTGGCGCGGCTGCGGTGCTTGAGTTGCAGCGCAGCCCCGGTGAGACGAACGATGGGACGCCCGGTGCGATCTGCGAGAATTTCGATGGCGTGCCAGGGACACCCGAGCTGCCCCCGCCAGGCGCCGAAGGCCTTGATGACGGCTTCCTTGGCCGCAAACCGCGCGGCGAGGAATTCGTACTGGCGCGTCCGTCCCTTGCCGTACGCGAGTTCCCGCGACGTGTAGACGCGCGTCAGGAAGCGATCCCCCCACCGGCCGACGGCCTGTTGCAACTGGCTGACCTTGACGACGTCAACGCCGCAACCCAATACCATGTTGGTCGCTCGTCGCTAGTCGCTGGTCACTCGCATGATGGATGAGTTGAGCCATCTCGCGCACGGCCTGCTCGGGTCCCACGACGACCGCCCGCGCGATGATGGCGAACCCGATGTTGAGCTCTTCAATGCAGGGGAGTTGCGCGACGGCCTCTGTCGTCGTGTAGTCGAGGCCGTGCCCCGCGTTCACGCGCAGCCCCAGTTCGTGCGCGTAGCGCGCTGCTGTTTCCAGGTGCCTCAGCTCGCGCTGTGCCGCTGCGGGAGTCGTCGCCTCGGCGTACCGACCGGTGTGGAGTTCGACGATCGCGACACCCAACGCTTGGGCCTGCGCGATTTGCGCGCGCTCTGGATCAATGAAGACGCTGACCGCAATCCCCGCGTCGGTTAAGCACCGCAGCGTCTCGCGCACACGAGCCCCGTGCGCCAGGAGATCCAGTCCTCCTTCCGTCGTCAGCTCGGCCCGTCGCTCTGGCACGAGCGTCGCCTGGTGGGGTGTGATCTGGATGGCCTGCTCCACGATCTCGGGTGCGAGGGACATCTCGAGATTGAGCCGTGTGCGGATGCGAGTTTTCAAGGCTCGGACATCCGCGTCTTGGATGTGTCGCCGATCCTCGCGCAGATGGCAGACGATGGAATCGGCTCCAGCGGACTCGGCGATGAGCGCTGCCTCAACCGGATCAGGCAGGTATCCTCGACGGGCCTGCCGGAGGGTAGCGACGTGATCAATGTTGACGCCAAGTTGAGGCCTGGGCATTACCCTTGCATCGCTGCAATCGCTTCCACGACGCGCACCACATCCCGCATCGCTGCAACGTCGTGCACACGCACGATCGCTGCTCCGTGCCAGGCAGCGACAGCGACCGCTCCTGCCGTGCCCCAGAGGCGCTGCTCCACCGGGCGATCGAGGAGTTGGCCGATGAAGGATTTTCGCGAGGGGCCCACGACGAGCGGCCGGTCCAGCGTGGCCAACGTCGGCAGGTGGGCGAGGAGTTGCAGGTTGTGTTCCAGGGTCTTGCCAAAGCCGATGCCAGGATCCAGCCACACCAACTCGCGGGCAATGCCGGAATCCGTCGCGCGGGCGATCGCCTCCTGGAAAAAGGTGAGCACTTCAGCGACGACGTCGTCGTAGCGGGGATCCTGTTGCATGGTCTGAGGCGTCCCGTGCATGTGCATGAGGATGATCGGCACGTGCGCCCGTGCGACGACCGCAGCCATCGCTGGATCGCCGCGCAGGGCGGTCACATCGTTGACCAGGCTGGCCCCGGCAGCCAGCGCAGCGTACGCCACAGCAGCCTTCGAGGTATCCACGGAGATCGGGACCGACGTCTGCTGGGTTAACGCGGCAATCACCGGCTCCACCCGACCGCGTTCTTCCTCGGCAGCAACCGGTGCGGCCCCAGGACGGGTGGATTCACCCCCGATGTCGAGGAGATCGGCTCCCGCAGCGACGAGGTCCAGCCCATGACGAATCGCTGCCTCGGGCGCGCGATGCTGGCCACCGTCGCTAAACGAATCCGGGGTCACGTTCACCACACCCATGAGCAGCGTGCGCTGCCCGAGCTGCAGCGTTCCCCCACGGAACGGCACGGCCCACATGGGACGGACAGCGTGAGGCGTCTGGAGCGTCGCAGGCACTCCTTTAAGAGGATGTCGCTGATGGTGCAGGACGTGGGGCTAAGCCGACGAGGACCTTGACCTCTTCCGCATCGAGGACTTCTTTTTCCAGCAGCGCCGTCGCCAACCGGTCCAGCCCCTCCCGATGCGCGGTCAGGACTTCTTGCGCATGGGCATAGCACTGATCAATGATGGCCCGGATTTCCTCATCAATCAGGACCGCAGTCTTTTCGCTGTAGTTACGCTCCTCGAGGAGATCGCGGCCGAGGAAAATTTGGTTTTCGCGTCGGCCAAGCGTCAAGTAACCGATCTTTTCACTCATGCCAAACTCGCATACCATCCGACGCGCCACACTCGTGGCCACTTCCAGATCGTTCTGCGCGCCAGTCGTCGCCTCGCCAAACACCAGTTCCTCGCTCGCCCGTCCGCCCATCATGACGGTCAACCGCGCCAGGAGCTCTCGCTTCGTCATCGTGTAGCGATCCTCGATGGGCAACTGCATCGTGTAGCCCAGCGCCTGCGTCCCGCGCGGGATGATGGAGACCTTGTGCACCGGATCGGTGTCTGCGGTGAAGAGGGCCGCCAACGCATGGCCGGCCTCGTGGTAGGCGGTGATCTTCTTCTCGCGCTCGCTGATCACCCGGCTCTTGCGTTCGGGTCCGGCGATGACCCGTTCAATCGAGGCCTCGAGCTCCTCGATGGCCACCGAGGATTTGTTGCGGCGCGTCGCTAAGAGGGCGGCTTCATTCGCCAAGTTGGCCAGATCCGCACCAGAAAAACCCGGCGTTTGGCGCGCGATGGATTTCAGATCCACCTCTTTCGCCACGGGGATGTGGCGCGTGTGGACTTTGAGGATCGCCTCGCGCCCAGTGATGTCGGGCCGATCAATGACCACGCGACGATCAAACCGGCCTGGCCGCAGGAGCGCGGGATCCAACACGTCCGGCCGATTCGTCGCCGCCATGAGGATGACGCCCGCATACGTATCAAAGCCGTCCATCTCGACGAGGAGGGCGTTCAACGTCTGCTCGCGCTCATCGTGCCCACCGCCGATCCCGGCAAACCGCTGGCGACCCACCGCATCAATCTCGTCAATAAAGATGATGCAGCCGCGGCCACTGCTCTTGGCAGTCTTGCGGGCGTTGTCAAAGAGATCCCGCACGCGCGACGCGCCCACCCCGACGAACATCTCCACAAAATCCGATCCGCTGATGCTAAAAAACGGCACCCCCGCTTCGCCGGCGACGGCTTTCGCCAACAAGGTCTTGCCGGTGCCTGGCGGCCCCATCAGTAAGACGCCCTTCGGGATGCGGCCACCCAATTTTTGAAACCGTTTGGGATCTTGCAAAAACTCGATGATCTCTTGGAGCTCTTCCTTCGCCTCATCCACGCCGGCCACGTCGTTAAACGTCACGGGCACGCGATCTTGACTGAGGAGTTTGGCGCGACTCTTGCCAAACGCCAGCAGTCGCCCCCCGCCCTGGGCGCTGCGCATGAAGAACCACATGATCCCGAAGAGAAACAGCCACGGAAACAGCGAAAACAGCACGCCGGCTAAGGGCGCGCGCGACGGTTTGATCTCCACCTGTGGGACGCGCTCGCGCAGCAGCTTCAGCAGCTCCGGATCCTCTGGCGGCAGATACACCAGATACCGCCGCCCGGCCTGTGTCATCAGGCGGAGTTCATTTTCGATGAGGACGGCGCTCGTCACCTGCGAGCTCCCCGCCGGCTCCTGCAGCAGCCGGTAGAGCTCGCTGTAACTCAAGGACTCGGCCAGATGTTGAAACGAGCCTGCGGCTGTGCGCACAAGGTAGAGCGTGAGGAGCATCACGAGCAGCCACAGCATCAGGGCCCGGACGTTGCGCGGGTCCATCCGCTGCGGTGGCGGTAACGACTTCGGGCTGCCTGGCTTGAGATTCATCGCTCGCTTGGACATGTACTCCCTCTATTGTCTCATTATACGCGCACCCGAGGGGACGTGCAAGCCGGGTGTTGGCGGTGGCGCACGATGAGGGTGGCACCGTCCTTACGCCACTGCAGGCCTCGAGGCCAGTCCACCACCGACTGGTCAGGGCGGCTGGCGAGCAGGGCTTCCACCTCGCGCCAATGCTGAAAGGTCAGTTGCTGGAGGTCGCCCAGGAGCTGACGCGCGGCCTGGCGCAGAATCGCTTGTTGCAGGGCCTTTGGCTGCTGACACAGCGCGGACAGCGCTAGGAGCCGTTGGTGATCCGCCGCCTGCGCGTGCACCGCGAGCCACTGCGCCGCCTGCGCCTCGAGGGACTGTCCCTCCAGCGCTGCGGTGTCCGCGAGGTGGGCGAGCGCGTGTTTGATCTGCGCGTTGTACTCGCGCATCAGCAGCGGCAACAGCTCGTGGCGAATCCGGTTTCTGAGATACCGGGGATCCGTGTTGGTCGCATCTACACGCCAGGCGCGTCCGTGCGCTCGCAACCACGTCTCGACCTCAGCGCGCCAGACACCGCGTAACGGTCGCACCAGCCGGCACTCGGCCAGCGGTCGGACCACCGGGATCCCCTGCAGCCCCTGCAGCCCGGTGCCCCGCAGGAGCCACATGAGAATGGTTTCGACGTGATCATCCAGGGTGTGGCCGAGGGCGATGGTGGTCGCCCCTGCGCGACGAGCCAGCGCCAGGAGCGCAGCGTACCGTGCCTCGCGCGCCGCCGCTTCGGCGACTCGATCCTCCTCCCACACGAGTCGCTCGGTCAGACACGGCAGGCTCCACTCGCAGGCCAACGCTTCCACCGCAGCTTGATCCTCATCCGCCGCAGCGCCGCGCAGGTGATGATGCACATGGGCGACGGAGAGGTCCAGGGCCCACGCGGGGCGCAGCGTCGCGAGAGCGCAGAGTAGCGCGGTGGAATCCGGCCCGCCAGAGACCGCGAGGAGGACCCGCTCCCCTGGCGCAAACAACTGCTGCTCAGTGGCCCACGCCTGGAGGCGCGTCAGGAACGCATCACGAGCGCTGTTCGATGACATGGATCGCTTCGACCAGGGCGGCGGCCACATCGTCATGCACTTCGCGAGCCAACCGGACGCGCAGCAACTCGAGGGCGAGTGGTGTCCTGATCTTCGCCAGTAAGCGCGCGGCGTACACGCGCACATGCGGCCGTCCTCGATTGAGGTAGTTGGCCAACAGCGGTTCCATCCCTGGTTGTGCCCACGCCTCCAACGCCGTGAAGGCCTCGAGCCGCACCCGGTCCGCTGGGTCGTTGAGGGCCTGCAGGCACGGCTCAACGGCCCGCGCATCGCCGATGCGTCGTAAGGCCTCAGCGGCCTCGACCCGCACGTTTTCATCCCGGTCCGCGCGCAGGCGTTTGATCAGCGCGGGCACGGCTGGCGCCGCCGCTGCGCCGAGGTGGCCCAGCGCCGCAGCGGCTGCGCGTCGCAGCCGTGTGTTGCGGTGTGTCAGCATTCGCTGCAGCGGGGGTAGCGCGGTCGGATCAGCGATGGCGCCGAGCGCTTCGATCGCCGCCACGCGCACCTCCAGGTGGCGATCCTTGAGTGCCCGCACCAACAGGGGCAGCGACTGCGCAGACTTCAGCGCCTCGAGCTCGTGGATCGCCTGCTCCCGCACCACCGGCAGTCGAGAAGCCGTGGCCAGCTCCTCCAACTGGAGGATCGCCTCTGAGCCTTGGATGAGCCGCAACGCGACAATCGCAGCCCGCCGCACATCCAGGTGCGGATCCTCGAGCGCCGCGGTCACAGGGCCCAACTGTTGCGAGGTGCGTAGCATCCCTAGCTCCAACAGGCCTTGCTGTCGTTCGAGTGGATCCGCCGACTGGAGCCGGGCCAGCGCCTTCTCTGGAGTGACGCGTTCCACCGATGACTCCGTGGGTAGCGTGACCGCTGGCTCCTCGGCTCTCACGCCCGGCAGCGGCCATGACAGCCAGCACACCAGCAGCCCAATGAGGAGGTCAGCCACCCCACGTTGCGGTTGTCGTGCGTTCTTCTTAGCAACCATGACACCTCTCCCTGCTGAACCCTGGCGGCGGGGAGCTGCACCGTCGCTCGCTAGCGGAACGATCAGGATGGCTCCCTGTCCTCCCCGGCCTAGCAGACAATGCTCTCGGGCGCAACGACCGTTGTCCCCGAACCCCCGTCAGGTTCACATCCAGCTTGACGGAATAAGATGGCGGCGGCTGGATTTGAACCAGCGACATAGCGGGTATGAGCCGCCTGCTCTACCAGGTTGAGCTACGCCGCCTTGCTCTTCTTGAGTTTGACCAGCTCTCCAGCAATGCGTTCCTTGGAGCGTTGCACCTGTGCCGTCAGCTCGGCATCGGTGAACAGACCTTTGGCCAGGAGGAGCGAGACGAGCGCATCCTGCCCAATCATCGTCGCCATGAGCGCTCGATCAAACAGGCGGGGATCGAGCGCGTCGTCGCGCGGTGCACTCATCGCGTCACCACCTGCGGGGTGCGGCCGGCTGAGCGATAGCCGTGCGGATCACAGTGCACCTCAGCAAATCCTAAGGCCTGCAGTTGGCGCGTCAGTCCCCCGTCGGCCAAGAGCGCGCGCAGGCGCGGGATATCTGCGGGTTCCACCTCGATGCGCGCCAGCGTCGCATGATGACGCACGCGCACCTGGACGAATCCTGCCGCGCGCACGAGTCGTTCAGCGTGTTCCACGCGATGCAATCGCTCCTCGGTGACTTCCAGGCCATGAGGAATGCGTGATGCCAAACATGCCAACTGCGGTTTGTCCCACGTCGCTAACCCCAGTTGTCGCGAGAGTGCTCGAATCTCGGCCTTCGTCAGCCCGACCTCCTGGAGCGGGGCCTGCACGTGAAATTCCTCCGCCGCACGCTGGCCAGGACGCACATCCTGCAGGTCATCGAGGATCGCTCCATACAGCAGCGTCCGGATGTCGAGCTGCCTCGCCAGGAACGCCATGCCGGCAAATAACGCGTGTTTACAGAAGTAGCACCGCTGGGGAGTGTTGGCCTGATAGTTGGGGTTCGCCAACTCCTCCGTCTCCAACCAGATGAGCTGGGCGCCGATCTGGCGCGCCAGCGTGCTGGCAGCCTGTGCTTCTTCTGTCGCGAGTGACGGAGAGCACGCTGTGACTGCCAGCGCGTTCGCGCGTCCCAATATCTCGACCGCCACCTTGAGCAAGAAGGTCGAATCTACCCCTGCCGAAAACGCGATCAGGCACCGATCAAGCTGGGCAAGATGCGCTTGCAGGCGTTGGTGCTTGTGCTGTGATGACGTCAGCATGTGGTTTCGTGATCCACCCGCCACCCACAACCGTCTCGCCGTCGTAAAACACCGCGGCTTGCCCAGGGGTCACCGCCGTCTGTGGCTCGTGGAAGTGCGTGCGGACCGCGCCGTCTGCCTCCATGACCAGCGTGGCTGGAGTCAACGGATGATGCGCCCGAATGCGCACACGCACCTCGAGCGATGTGCCGGTCGGCGGAGGCGCGATCAGCCAGTTCACCCGCTCCACCCGACACGTCGGCTGGCTCAACTCCTCGCGTGTGCCGACGATCAGCCAATGACGTGCCACATCGAGGGCGAGCACGTACAGCGGATGAGCCGCGGCGATCCCCAACCCGTGCCGTTGTCCGACGGTAAAACCCAGGAGTCCTGCATGGTGGCCGAGCACGCGCCCGTGCGTATCCACGATCGGCCCAGGCTCCTTGAGGTGCGTGGTGCGTGGGGCGAGGAAGTCGTCTTTGCTGCCGCCGCGGAGGAAACAGATATCCTGACTCTCGGCTTTCTCGGCGGTGAGAAGCCCGCGCTCGTGCGCCAACAAACGTACCTGGGCCTTCGTGTACGTGCCCAGGGGAAGCAGCGTCCTGGCCAACTGCGCTTGCGTCAGCCCAAACAGCACATAGGACTGATCTTTCGCCTCATCCACCCCGCGCTGGAGCAGGTAGCGGTCACTGGCAGCCTCGTGTGCGACACGCGCGTAATGGCCGGTCGCGACCTTGGAGGCGCCAAGGAGTTCTCCTTGTCGCATCAGCGCGCCAAATTTGATGTGATCGTTGCAAGCGATGCAGGGGTTGGGGGTCAAGCCCTCCTCGTAGGAGCGTGTGAAGTAGTCAATGACGTGGTGCTGAAAATCTTCGACGAGATCGAGGACGTAGAAGGGAATCCCTAATCGCGCAGCAACGGCGCGCGCATCCTCGGCATCGCGCAGCGAACAGCAGCTCTTGGGTGTTGGTGGGAGGTTGCACCATGCCTTCGGCCAAAGCTGCATCGTGATCCCGATGACCTCATAATCGCCGGCCTCAACTAACAACGCCGCAGCCACAGAGCTGTCCACCCCGCCACTCATGGCAACGACGATCCGTGTACGTGTCATGGCGGTATTGTAGCACGATGGCTGGCGTCGCTCAAGGCCGCGGAGGCGTCACTCGGCAGGCGGTGGGGCGAGATTCAAGAGGTAGTCGGCCACGGCGTCTAACTCGTCGTCGCTGATGCGCTCGCGCCAGCTCGGCATGTAGAGTGGCGGGGTCGGTCCGTGTGGATCCAGCTTGGGAATCGGTTGACTCCCCCGCTGGATGAAGGCGATGAGCTGCTCTTTGGTATAGCCCTCGCGGACATAGGTGAGCGGCGGGATCTCTTCGCTGGTGATGGCGTTCCAGTTGCGACGACCTCCGCGCCCTTCGATGCCGTGGCAACCCACACAGCCGTATTGCTGAAACACCGCGCGGCCACGGTCCACCGTCGAGGCGTAGAGCGGAACCGGCTCAGGTGGCGCAGGCACCATGTAGGAGGCGGGCAGGTCTTCGCCGGTCAAGCTCAACATGTAGGCGGTGAGGGCCTGCGCTTCTTCGTCGCTCAACCCAACGTGGGGCATCGCCGACGGTGGAATCGGCGGCGTTTCCTCGGGATGGCCTGGCTCAATCCGCTGCGGATCCTTGAATTTCTGGAACAACCAGTTGGCGCGCGTGTGCTCCCCTTCGACGAACGTAAAATCAATTTGCAGATGTGGCTTGGCCCCCACGTCGGTGAGGTCCTGCGAGATCGTGCCGCCAAACCCTTGAATGGTATGGCACCCGTAACAGCCGCGCTGCTCGATCAGCGTCTTGGCTTGGACGAGGAGCGGTGCGGCAATCTCGCGGATGTTCCCATGGCAGCGACCACACGACGCTTGCACGAGTGGGCCGCGGAGGAGTGGTTCTTCCCAGTGGGGGACTTCGCCGTGTGCCGCTTTCATCGTCGTTGCAAGTCCCTGACCGTCGTGACACGTGGTGCAGGCAAATTTGTCGAGCGGATGCCAGGTGAGGTAGTCGCCCGGATGGGCGGTGAATGGCTGCTCGGCCAACGCCAACTGCGGTAGCTCCATCGCGACGTGGCACGTGGTGCAGCGGTCAATCGTGTGCAGCGCCGGCACCATGATCTGCTGAATCCCACGCGGTGCGAGTTGCCGTTCCTCCTTCGACAGCGACTGGGCAAATTGGCGTTGGTACGTGACCCACTCCCGCTGCGCGTCGCGCCACACGGCCCAGCTAAACAGCGTGAATAGCAGGAAGGTCGAGATGACGAAGAGCAGTCGCGCCTTACTCATCGCGCTATCTTCTGGCCCGACGGGTCCTGTCGGTCGGTTTCCCCGCCTACGGTCCTCGGTCCCCCGACTGCTGTCGGGGGACCGAGGACGGACGTGGGGGTGCGCCGCGGCAGGACCCCGAGGCCTGCTAACGCGTCAGGAAAGGGGCGCAGCAGTGGCGGCATCAAATGTTGAAGTTCATCCCTGGGAAGGAGAGGATGTACTTGACCCCAAACAACAGCCGCAGGAAAATCTTGCCCAACACCCCAAACATTAACAGCAACAGACCCATGATGATGGTGTACTTGATAGGGCCGAGATCCTGCCACAAGCGATCTTTCACGCGGGCAAACTGGAGACCGCACCACCCTAACACCACCGTACTCAGCACGATCAGCCCGGCTAACCAGAGGAACCGACTGGTCCCGCCCTGGGTGATGCCGAACAACCACTGGAGGACCGGTGCGTTGCGCGAGGTGCCGAGCGTTTGAAACAGGGTCGAGTCTCCAATCAGTGGTACCAGCGTGCTCGCGGCGAGCAACAATCCGAGTCCCACGTGAAAGCCCTGGGAGAGCCGAGTCCCATCGGCTGGTAGCGGTCGGTTCGCGGCGCGGTTACCCAACGGCTCTTTCAGTCGCTGAGACACCATCGCCGTCACTGGGAATCCCTGCCCAACATAGGCCGCGAGGAGTAAAGAACCCCAGAGGTTGGGAATGTTGAGCAGCGTTTGTTTCATGATCCGACGGTGCGACCACGCCTCCCACGGCCAGTACCACTCCCAGTTCGGCCCGCGACAGTAGTAGCCAATGAAGATCAAGGTGAACCACAACGCGAGACCAAAGAGAAAGAGCGTCGAGGCCAAGGGGCGCTCGCGCACCGAGTAGTAGCCGACGCCTTTCGAGTTCGTGTCCACATAGGGAATCGCCATCAGTCCCAGGATGATGATGGTCGGTAAGGCCACGCCTGCAATCCAGGGATCAAAGTAGACCAGGAGTTCCTGCAATCCCACGAAATACCATGGCGCTTTGGAGGGATTGGGGGTGAGGGTGGGGTTGGCTTGTCCTTCCAGCGGCGCATTCACCACAATCGAGAGCCAGAAGAGCAGGGCCATCACGACGAGTGCGGCCACAAATTCCACTTTCACCAAGTGCGGCCAGACGTCTACTTTCTCCCCCGTCTGCTTCGAGAACACATCTTTGCGGACGCGCCAGAAGTGGACCGCAGCAAAGAGGGTAAACAGAAACGGGACGAAGAGGCAGTGCAGCACGTAAAACCGAATGAGGGTGGCTTCCCCGACGGTGGTGCCGCCGATCAACACAAAGCGCGCATCGTTTTTGACCGATACCACACTAAACGGCCCCTCCGCACCGAGGAACGGCGTGGCGGCGGCCATGTTGGCCCCGACGGTGACCGCCCACAACGCCAACTGATCCCACGGCAGCAGATAGCCGGTGTAACTGAGGAACAGCGTCATCACCAGCAACAGCACCCCCACCGACCAGTTGAACTCGCGCGGCGGTTTGTAGGCGCCGGTCAAAAAGACGCGCGTCATGTGGAGGATCACCGCCACGACCATTGCGTGCGCACTCCAGCGATGGAGGTTGCGCCAAAACATTCCTAACGTCACAGCAAATTCGAGATCTTTCATATCGCGGAAGGCGTGCTCGGCCGTGGGCCGATAGTAAAACATGAGGACAATGCCGGAGACGACGAGGATGAGGAACAGGAGGAAGGAAATGCCACCCAACCCCCAACTGTAGGTGATCTTGATGGCATCTTTCGGGATGCGGACCGGATGCAAGTGGAGGAAGACGTTGCCAAACACGCGCTGCAGGCGGGTCCGCGGTGTGTCGGCAAAGTCGTGCCGGAACATGGACTTCCACAGTTTGGAGTGGGTAATCTTCCAGCGGAGATCGCGCGCTTCAGGCATGGAACTCACGTTTTCCCGGTGTAGGAGAAGAAAAACGCCTCGTGTTCACGCCGTCCTGGTTTACTTTCTAACTGGCCCTTGTCCACGAAGAGCTGCCCGTCAGGGGCGAGGCGAATGGCGCACCGCCACAAGGGTTTGGGCGCTGGCCCAGCGATGACATCGCCGGCCCGGGAAAAATTCGAGCCGTGGCAGGGACATTTGAACCGGTTCTCCGTCGAAAACCAGTTCGGTGTACAGCCGAGGTGCGTGCACCGTGCCCACAAAGCGTAGAAGCCGTCGGGCGTGCGCACAATCCACACGCGCTGTTCCTTCTTCCAGCGGTCACTGATGCTCCCCACTTCATACTCCTCAGGCCAGCCGGCTTTGAAGGCGCTCGCCGGCTCATAGAGGACGTTGGGAAAGAGAAACCGCAGGAGTGACGCGAGCCACCCGCCGACGAACACCCAGAACAACCCCCAGCCGAGTCGCAGGAGAAACTTCCGTCGCGTCATGGGCGCGGTGAGTGGCGAGGTCACTGCTGACGTCGGAGCGGGTGGCGGAGCGTCGTTACTCATGCG
>Ga0114945_10002048_pt1 | contig 12064 bp, 12 predicted proteins | sample OV2TP3_FD_87194 | JGI IMG/M metagenome (GOLD analysis project Ga0114945, IMG submission 87194) | Hot spring microbial communities from Beatty, Nevada to study Microbial Dark Matter (Phase II) - OV2 TP3 | ecosystem: Environmental > Aquatic > Thermal springs > Hot (42-90C) | place: USA: Beatty... | reverse complement strand
TTGGTATAGGGATTCGCCATATGCGCTCCTCGGACCGTTCTTTAGATGTGATACATGGGGCTTCGCTGCTGCTGCAGGGTTTGATGCCGGTCGGACAGCTCCTTCAGCGTGATGCCGCTGAGCACCGCAAGCTCGGCCTGCCGCACGCGCTCCCAGACTTGAGTGAGCAGGGATTCCGGAACCGACAGCCGGCGGCCGTTTCCCTCACCGGCGTATGGCCCCCTGGCTGACGAATGGAGCAGCGGACCGTCCAGCGCTTCCACGATCTCGGCGAGCGAGATCGTTGAGGGGGACTTCCTCAACAGGTAGCCGCCCTTCGCTCCGCGGAGGCTCTCCACGAGTCCGGCCTTCTTCATTGAGGCAAGAACCTGCTCGAGAAATCTGAGCGGAATAGCCTGTCGCCGGGCAATCGCTCTGGCCTGGACAGGCGCCTCTCCGTTCTGGAGGGCCAGGTCCAAGGCTGCGAGAATCCCATAGGCTGACTTAACAGATAGGCGCATTTCCTACTATTCCGATAGGATTAATGTACAGTAGCTATTTATAATGCTGAAGCTCTTAAGATGTCAAGCGCTTTTTGTGACCCGTGAGATCTGGTCTCTGAGAGCATTTCTTCGAGAGCAGAGAGACTCTCCTGCGTCTCGAAGCTGATGAGATGAAATAGAAGATGAAGAGGAGAGGTGGATCGCAAGCAAAGGTCTCTGAGTCCGAGAGGTGAGAGCGCACACGAGGCAATGGCATCATCCCGGTGACCTCTCGAGCCCCGGGACGATTGTGTACCCTGTGCACGATGGTGCAAGACGTGACATTGTGATGCCATCGCACTTCAACCTTCTTTCTTGCGTGTATTCTTTCTTGATGGCAACAGGTCGTTTTCGCGGTTGACACGGGCATAGCCTTGGGAGGATAATCCCGCCCGCTTTCCGTGGTCGCCTTATGTCGCTCGTCTCTATATCGCCGTTACACCCATCCCAGGAAAGACCCTTCCGGCTCGGTCGCCGACCCTACAAGGCTAAACGCTCCCTGTTCAGCGTGCTCCTTCTCAGCAGCGATCCCGACCTTCAAGCCCATCTCAGGCAGTCTCTCCGGGAAGCCACCCTGACCGTCGCCAAGGATCCGGCGTCCCTGCCCCGGTCCGAAATGAAGCGAACGTATGATGGGGTGATCCTCGAGACCAAGGACAGCATGGTCGAAGCATTGGCGAAGCTTGAACGGTCCATCGATCCCTCCAGGACCTTTATCCTGGCCGGGGCCCGGCCGGTACTCAAACACGCCTCGCATGTCGTTCGCGCCGTCGCCGGCAGCAACGGCTTCTTTGCGAAGGCGGCGGGTCAGGAGTTTTCCCTGGAGGATTACGTCGAATCCAAGCTGACAGACTTCGTGAAGGGCATGAAGCACACGTCCGCGCGGAACCTGTACGCCATGCTGATGGAAGCGGTTGAGCGGCCGTTGATCACCCTCGTGCTGAAGGAAACCAACGGCAATCAGACTCAAGCGGCGCACGTGCTGGGAATGAACCGCAACACGCTCCGGAAAAAGATCGCAGAATTTCGTATTTCCGTGAAGCGGGGAAAGAGCGTCGCGCCGTAGCGCCGAATGAATATTCTCCGGCTGCCGGTGAGGCAGGATGCCTGACCGCGAAGGCGGCCGGACCACCTACTAACGGAAGGGGGACGGTATGACGAAAGAGGAGTTAATCGCCAAGATGGCCACATCGGCCGGGATCACGAAGGTTGCCGCCGGGAATGCCCTCGCGGCGTTCACCGGGGCGGTCACCGCATCCCTGAAGAAAGGGAAGAAGGTCAGCCTGGTGAACTTCGGCACGTTTGCAGTGGCCAAGCGGAAAGCGCGAACAGGTCGCAATCCGCGCACCGGTGAGACGCTCCGGATTCCCGCCGCTCGCGTCCCGAAATTTTCCGCCGGAAAGGCTTTGAAATCTGCCGTCAGGTAACGCGTCCCTCCACCGCGGACAGGAAAGGCAGCACAGAACTTCGTGCTGCCTTTTTCATTCTGAGGTCCTTGACAGTCGGAACAGGGCTATACTAGCATGCCGGCGGACATTAGGCGCGTAGCTCAGGGGGAGAGCGCTACCTTGACACGGTAGAGGTCGACGGTTCAAGACCGTCCGCGCCTACCACTTCCGCCAAGGTATCAGGCCGCTTCGGCGGTTGTGATGCCTTTGTTGTTTCTGGACTTGTTCGTGTCGTTGGTAACGTGGTGGAACCCCGCGCCATACAAGTGAGCCTACCCGGAGGCGCCCGACGGACTCTACCGTCCGGGTCCACCGTCCGGGACGCGCTCGCCGCGCTGAACGGCGGGCTGAACAGCGAGGTGTTTGCTGCGACGGTCAACGGCACGCCGGTTGATCTGGCGACCGTACTCACCGAGGATGCCACCGTGGAGCCGGTGACCTTTGACTCTCCGATCGGCAAGGAAGTGTACCGGCACAGCAGCACCCACATCATGGCGCAGGCCGTCAAGGAGGTGTTTCCGACCGCGCAACTGGCGATCGGGCCGGCCATCGAGGACGGCTTCTATTATGATTTCGCCTTCGAGCGACCGTTCACCCCTGAGGATCTCGACAAGATCGAAGCCCGGGCCCGGGAGCTCATCAAAGCCGACCGGCCGTTCAAGCGCCTGGAAATGCCGCGCGAGGAAGCGATCCGGTTTTTCAAGGAGCGGGGCGAGGGATACAAAGTGGAGATCCTGGAGGAGATTCAGGATCCAACCGTGTCCGTGTACAGCCAGGGAGAGTTTATCGACCTGTGCAGGGGGCCGCACGTGCCGTCCACCGGACGGATCGCGGCGTTGAAGTTGCTGACCACGGGCGGAGCTTACTGGCGCGGGGACGAGCGCAATCCCATGCTCCAACGGATCTACGGCACCTCCTTCCCGACCCGGGCCGCCCTGGACGCCCATCTGCAGCGGCTGGAGGAGATCAAACGCCGTGACCACCGGAAGCTCGGGAAAGAGCTCGATCTCATCACCATTCAGGATGAGGTCGGCCCCGGTCTGGTCCTCTGGCACCCCAAGGGTGCGCTCGTGCGGTTGCTGATCGAAAATTTCTGGCGGGAGCAGCACCTCAAGCAAGGGTACGAATTGGTGTACTCTCCGCACATCGCGCGGCTGGACCTCTGGCGTACCAGCGGGCATGTGGACTATTACCGCGAGAATATGTTCGCGCCGATGACGGTCGAGGCCGGCGAGTATCAGCTGAAGCCGATGAACTGCCCCTTCCACATCATGATCTACAAATCCCATCTGCGCAGCTATCGGGAGCTGCCGCTCCGGTACGCTGAACTGGGCACGGTGTACCGGTACGAGCGCGCGGGAGTGCTCCACGGGCTGCTCCGGGTGCGCGGGTTCACGCAAGACGACGCGCATCTGTTCTGTCGGCCCGATCAGATCGAGGGAGAGGTCGGTCGGGTCCTCGGCTTCACCTTTTTCATGCTGCGGGCCTTCGGGTTTTCGGAATTCGAAGTGTGCCTCTCGACCCGTCCCGACAAGGCGGTGGGGTCGCCGGAGCACTGGGCGCAGGCCACCAGGGCCCTGGAGGCGGCGCTGACCGGACGCGGGGTGGCTTATGAAGTGGAGCCTGGCGAAGGGGTCTTCTATGGGCCCAAGATCGACATCAAGATCAAGGATGTGCTGGGCCGCGCGTGGCAGTGCTCGACGATCCAGATCGACTTCAACAATCCCGAGCGGTTCGGCCTGGCCTATACCGGCGAGGACGGCCGGGAGCACCAGCCGATCGTGATCCATCGCGCATTGTTGGGGTCGATCGAGCGCTTTTTTGGCATCCTACTGGAGCACTACGCCGGCGTCTTTCCGGCCTGGCTGGCGCCGGTTCAGGCGAAGGTTCTGTCCATTACCGACAAGCAGCGGGACTACGCCGAAGCCGTGGTGCGCCAGCTCAAGGCGGCGGGCTTCCGTACAGAAGGCGACTTGCGGAATGAAAAGATCGGGTTCAAGATCCGAGAAGCGGAAAAGGCCAAGATTCCCTTCATGCTGGTGGTCGGCGAACGGGAAAAACAGGATGAGACGGTGTCCGTTCGCCGGCGTAGCGGAGCGAATCTCGGCAACATGCCGGTCCCGGCGGTCATCGACTTGATTCGGAGCGAGACGCTTCAAGCCGGCCGGTCGGATGCCACCCTGTCGGAAGAGGTGCCCTATCGTCCCGAAACTACGCGTTAATCGAGAAATCCGGATCCGGGAAGTCCGGGTCATCGGGCCTGATGGCGAACAGTTGGGGATCCTCCCGACCCCAGACGCCTACCGCACGGCGCAGGAGATGGGCTACGATCTGGTCGAAGTGGCGCCGACGTCTCAGCCGCCAGTCTGCCGGATCATGGATTATGGCAAGTACAAGTACGAACTCAGCAAGAAAGAGCACCAGATCCGGCAGCACCAGAAGTCGACCCAGGTCAAAGAGATCAAGCTTCGGCCGCGTACCGACAAGCACGATCTGGAGATCAAAATCCGCCAGGTGAAAGGCTTTTTGGCCGACGGCAATAAGACCAAGATCACCGTGACGTACCGTGGCCGGGAGATGGCCAACCAGGAATTGGGGCGCGTCGTGATGCAGAAAGTGCTTGATGAGCTGGCCAACTGCGGAACTGTGGAGCATCCGCCGCGAATGGAGGGGCGGAGCCTGACGGCAATTCTGGCGCCCAAGAGCTGACCAAGGGGATCAATCGATGGCCCGGATGAAACTGAAAAACCACAAAGGTGTGACCAAGCGCTTCGGCCGGACCGGTAGCGGCAAAGTGGTGAGACGCAAGGCAGGTCTCCGTCATATCCTGACCGGCAAGACCCGCACTCGGAAGCGGCGGTTGAAGGGCAGTGCCGTCGTGGACCCCACCGTAGCCCTGTCCATCAATCGCTTGATGCCGTATAACCCGTAACACGACGTGAGGCGTGAGGCGTGAAGCGTTAGACGCAAGGAGAGCCAATGTCTCGAGTCAAAGGCGGTCCGAAGACGCGGCAACGAAGGAAGAAGCGGCTCAAGCTCGCGAAGGGCCAGTACGGGGCCAAGAGCCGGCTGTTTCGCACCGCGACTGAGTCGGTGGACAAGGGCCAGACCTACGCCTACGCCCATCGGCGAAAGCGAAAGAGGGATTTCCGTCAATTGTGGATTACCCGTATCAGTGCAGCCGCCCGTCTGCACGACCTGACCTACAGCCGGTTTATGGCTGCGCTGCGGAAGGCCAACGTTCTGCTGGACCGGAAGGTACTCTCCGAGATGGCGATCAAGGATCCGTCAGGGTTCGAGAAGCTCGTGCAGGTCGCCAAGCAGGCGGCTCCCGCCACCCTGTAACTCGTCATTCGTCATTGGTCATTCGTCAATGGTCTTGCTTCGGAATTCCGTTACGATTGACCAGTGACAAATGACGATTGACATCTTCAAGCCAGCAGCTCCGCGACTGCATTGACTTCCAGCTCGAAGACCACGGTGGGCATGCCGACCTGCCACTGCTCCAGCACCTCCGGGTGGAGTTCGCCGATCAGGCCGATAGATCGGCCCTGAGACGTGATCCAACCGCTCCGGCCTTCCAGAAAGGACGGGTGGCAGTTAGGCTCGAGCGAGTAGGGCAGATTGAGGTAGAACAGCAGCAGATCGAGGCACGAGTGGACTTCGGAGAAGTTGGCCGTCGCGTGTGCGATCAAGGCGCCGAGGATCATCATGGTGCGCGAGCCGAACTCTTCTCCCGGGTCGGGCACCGCCACTTCGCCGACCTCGAACAGTCGATGGGGGTAGAACGCCCGCGTCGAAGCCGATTCGACTCGAAGCAGCGAGGGTGTCATCCATTGGCGGAGGCACGAATAGTTCTGGGACATCACATTGTCGATCTCGACCACCTGATCCATGTCACTGCCGGCCAGCCGCATCCGCTCGACGAGCTCCTGGCGCGAGGTGATCACGTTGGAGATTACCTCCTGAAACCCGATCCCGACCATCAGCTCGCGCACGCGGTCAGAGACCTGTTCCAGGCGGGACAAGCCGCCCACCGTGAACTGGGACGGCATCATCAGCTCGAACCTGTCATAACCGAGGCTGATGGCCACGTCCTCGACGACGTCCACGTCATGCATCATGTCGTTTCGGTAAGGCGGAAGCTTCACGGAGATCCCGTCGCGAGACAGTTTGGCTTGGTAGCCGTAAGCCAGTAGCGCGTCTCGCACCTGGCCGGCCGGCAGGGGCTGCCCCAGTGCGCTCTGGACCGCCGTGAGCGGCAGCGATCGGGTCCTCCCAAGATCGTGCGGAGTTCGAACCCGTTTCCCGATTTCCGTGGCCTGGGGATAGAAGATCTCCACCGGCTCGATCGCGGCACCGCGATCCGCCAGGTTCACGGCCAGGATGTTCAGGGCCAACAGCACCATCCGCAGATCGGTGCCGGTCACCTCCACCAACAGCTCCTTGTCCCCCACCTGGACCTCGCCGATATCCCGGCTGTTGATGATCGGTGGAAACGAGAGCACACGGCCGTGGGCATCGCGCAGCAACGGCACGCCGGGCTTTCCGTCCAGAATGGAGCCGTACTCGATTCCTTTGGGGTGCACGGCTAAAATTTCCCGCAATGTGATCTCTTCTTCGAAGCCCAAGGGGGTGAAGCGAACCTCGTCAGGATTCACCAGGGCATAGGTGACCGGAAAGGCGATCCGCTGGAGGCGGTAGAGCCCGATGGATACGGAACGGCGCTTACGCCCGAAGATATCGGCCAACTTCTCTTGCGTCTGAATCAACTGGATCAGGCCTTCGTCCGTGACCGAGCAGCCGACAGCGGCGCAGGCGGCCACATATGGCCGAACCTGCTCCAGGCCCGGCTCCACCACGAGGCGGCGCTTCGGCCGCAGCGCGGGCTTGAAGCAGGCGTATGCGGGTGCGGATCCGGCGAGCTTGATGCGAATCTGGCGGGCGATTCCCTCGCAACACCAGAGATCAGGACGGTTGCTGTCCCGCACTTCGATCCACAGCTCGCCGGTGGCCGGATTGTGATCCTTCAGCTCCCCTTTCACTATAGGAAGCCAGGACTCCACCTCGTTCGCGTCCATGGGACGGCCCACGAGGTGCTCCAGGTCTGCGCAGCTCACGGAAATGGTGGGCATAGTCTTATCACAACGGTGTACTTCGCATGGTGCGGATCAGCTCGAGGTCGGCGGTAAACAGGTTCCGGATGTCATGGATGCCGAGGGCGATCATCGCCATGCGATCGAGGCCCAGTCCCCAGGCGATGACCGGCACATCGACGCCGAGCGGCAGGGTCACTTCCGGCCGAAGCAGCCCCGCGCCACCGAGCTCCATCCAGCCCAAGCGTGGGTGCCGGACATGGACCTCGACGGACGGCTCGGTGAATGGAAAGTAGGCCGGAGTGAAGCGGCTTTCCTGGGCCTGTGCCACCTCGCGCGCGAACAGCTCCAGGAGGCCCAGCAGAGTCCGAAAGTTGATATCCGCCCCCAGGACGATTCCTTCCACCTGAAAGAAGTCCGTGGCGTGCGTGGCATCCACCTGGTCGTACCGGAAGCAGCGGGCGATCGAGAAATATTTGCCCGGGATGGACGGTTTCGCGGCCAGCGTGCGAGCGGACACCGCCGTGCCCTGACTGCGCAGTACCAGTCGGTGGGCGCGGTCGCGATCGTAGTCATACCCCCACCCCGTGGAGCCGGTCTTCCAGCCATCCCGATGCACGGCGGCGACTTGAGACAGCAACAGGCTGGCCGTGCCGCGGCCATGCGTCGGGTCCTTGACGAAATACACGTCATGGATCGCGCGAGCCGGGTGGAACTGGGGCATATACAGCGCGTCCATGTTCCAAAACTCGGTTTCGACGAGAGGCCCGCGCATCTCCTGGAACCCCGTGCTTACGAGCTTCCACTTGACGCCGTCGAGAAACTCCCGGTAGGCGTGGCGCTTGCCGACCGCCATCCGGGGAGGGCGCAAGCTGATGGTGTATTTTCGGAACCGTTTGCCGCGCCAGGCTCCGTCCTTCAGCAACTCGGGGGTCAGTTGAGAGACTTCCTCTTTGCCGCCTTCCTGTAAGAGCGCTTGAGCGGCCTGCCCTTGCGGGGTCAGCGTGTACCAGCGCTCGATCCGGTCGTCGATGCGAAACGGCTCATGGGTCCTACCCCGTTTCACCGCATGCTGCTTGATGATCAGCCGCATCGGCTCCTGAAAGGACGCCAGCTCGCGCGGCCCTGCGCGGAGGAATTGAAACAGGGTCCGCAGGGATTCCGCGACCCGGCTTGGCGTCCCGGTGGCTTCGACATAGCCGCCCGGGACGATCCGGATGGCGCCTTCCTGCTTCAACGCGCCGATGGCCCCGCTGATCTCCGCGGGGTCCAGCTTCTCGCGCGCCTGGATATCCTGGATCGTCAACCGCCGTTCGGTCTCGCGGGCCTCCCGCAGCGCGGACAGGATGCGCTCGACCGGCGCGTATTTCTCGAAATATTGCTTGCCCACGTCGGTCAGCGACACGATGGAGGTGACGGTCTCCTGCTGCACGCTGATGAGGGACTTGGTCAACAGCCACCCGATGGCCATGCTGACCTGCGACGGCTCGAGGCCGGCATGCCGGGCGATCTCGTCTTCCCGGAGAGAGCCGGCCGGGGCGTGCGGCTGGTGCTGGGTCAGGGCCGTGAGGACCTTGATCTCCAGCGGATGCAGGCTTTCGATGAGGGTCGTGTCGCTCACCGGGCCCCTTTTCGCCGACTGTCGTGGCGCTTCGACTGCCCGCTGCGGCGCATCGCGCGGATCGTCGCCCCGTAATCAGAGCTCGAGAAAATCGCCGAGCCGGCCACCAGAATATCGGCGCCGGCCTTGACGATCCGAAAAGCGTTGTCCACTTTGACGCCCCCGTCCACCTCCAACGCGGCATGACTGCGCGCCTGGTCGATGAGCCGGCGGGCGCGGGCGATCTTCTGCAGGCTGCCGGGGATGAACTGCTGTCCGCCGAATCCCGGATTCACGGACATCACCAGGAGAAGATCGACGTCCGGCAGAATCTCCTCGACGGTGCTCAGGGGCGTGGCCGGGTTGAGCGTGACCCCCGCCTTCACGCCGCGCTCCTTGATGAATTGAACGGTGCGATGGAGGTGCGGGCAGGTCTCGACATGCACGGTGAGATAGTTCGCGCCGGCATCGGCAAACTCGGGAATGTAGGCGTCAGGATTGGTCATCATCAGGTGCACATCCAGCGGCAGCTTGGTGACCTTGCGGAGTGCCTCCACGATCGGCGGGCCGACGGTCAGGTTCGGGACGAAGTGTCCGTCCATCACATCCACGTGCAGCATGTCGGCGCCGCCCATTTCGACGCGCAGGACTTCATCAGCGAGCCGCGCGAAGTCGGCAGACAGGATGGAGGGAGCGATGCGCAGGCCCTGGCGAGTCACGGGTTCTCAGCCTTCATGTGGCACCTCTGTCGAGTTGGTCACTCATCACCGTCGCTCTTCCGGAGACGGGCCGCGAAGAATCCATCCATCGACTGGGTGTTGAAGAGGGTGGAGAAGTCTCCCTGGGCGTTGAGGAGACCGCGCCCGGCTTGCGGGAGCCGTGGGGCGAGGGTTTCGCGCCGAAACTCCGGATGCTCCGCGCAAAACCTTTGAATCACGAGTTCATTTTCGTCGGGCTCAGTCGAGCAGGTACTATAGACGATCACGCCGCCGGGTCGCAAGAGCCGCGAGGTCCTCCCCAGGAGACGGAGCTGCACGGCCTGGTGACGGGCAAGCGCGACGGGGCCCTTCCTCCATTTTGCGTCAGGATGCCGCCGGAGCACGCCCAGCCCGCTGCATGGCGCATCGACCAGGATGCGATCAAAGCGGCGGGAGGGCTCGAGGCCCAAGGCCCCGGGCTCGAGGTCGCCCGCATCCGCTGACACCGGCCTGATGATCCGTACCCCGAGGCGACGGCAGTTGTCTTCTAAAAGTTTCAGGCGCTGCGCGCTCCGGTCCACCGCCACGAGCTCACCGCGGTTCTCCATGAGTGCAGCCAAATGGGTGGCTTTACCGCCTGGAGCCGCACAGGCGTCCAGCACGAGCTCCCCGGGTTTCGGGTCGAGGAGAACGGCGATCAGCTGGGCCGCCTCATCCTCGACGTAGAACCACCCTTCTTGAAATTGCGGCAACTCGGTCACAGCCCCGCTCTTTTCCACGATCAACCCCGCCGGGCTGATCGTGGTCGGCGCCACGTCCAGCCCTGCGCGGATGAGGTCGGCGGCCAGCGCGTCCCGTGAGACCCGTAGCGTATTGCAGCGGATCGTCAGCGGAGGGATTTCCAGCGTTGCGCGGCACAGCGCCTCGGCCTTCTCGTACCCGTGGCGCTCCAGCCACCGGCCGACCAGCCAAGGTGGACAGGCATATCGGATGGACAGCGCCTGCACCGGATCGTCGGCCGGATCAGGCCAGGGGGCAACGGGCAGGCGGAGCAAACCGCGCAGGACGGCATTGACAAAGTCACCCCAGTCGCCAGCAGGGCCGCGGCGGATCCGTTTGCCCAGTTTGACCGATTCGTTGACCGCCGCGGAGGGCGGAATCTTCGCGAGATACAGCAGTTGATAGGCGCCCACTCTTAGGGCTTGTCGCACCGCCAGCGGGAGCCGGTCCAGCGGGCGAGCGGCCACCTGCGCAAGCCGCCAGTCCAGCGTCAATCGATGGCGGAGCACGCCGTACACCAGTTCCATGACCTGCGCCCGATCCCGGCGGTCCAGACCCGCTCGGGCGGTGCGGTGGTCCACCGCAAGCTCCGCTTCGGCCCCGTGCCGCTCAACGTCGAGCAAGGTGGCAAGCGCGGTGGCGCGCGGTCCTGCCGCCCGCTGGGCCGTGCCGGCGGAGCGTGCTGCCATGGTGCCGGCTTTAGCCATCTGCCGAAGCTCCCGGTACGGCATCGGAGCGCGGAGAAGCCAGAACTGTCCCGACCTGCACCGGATGGCCGGCCAAGTACTGCGCGACCGTCATGCGGCGACTGTTCGCCGGCTGGACCTCGGTGACCGCCAGCAGGTCGGTTCCCGTGGCCACGAGCACGGCTTCTTTGCCCACCTCCACGATCGTCCCGGGTTGGTGTCCCTGAGCGGACCGGTGGGTCCGCAGGGCGCGCCAGATCAGCCACCGGTCCTGGCCCATGAAGGTGTAGGCTCCGGGCCAGGGCGTCAAGCCTCGTATTCGATTGGCAATGGCGGACGCCCCAAGGGCCCAGTCGATCACTCCATCTTCTTTCTTCAGGAGCGGCGCCAAGGTGGCCTGGGTGTGGTCCTGAGGCTTCGGCGTGACCGTCCCGGCGTTCAGCTCCTGGATGGTCGCCAGCAGGAGTCGTCCTCCGACTACGGCCAGACGGGTTGACAGCACGCCGGCAGTCTCCTCCGGTTGGATGGCTACGCGTTCTTGGAGCAGGATCGGTCCGGTGTCCATGCCGGCATCCATCAGCATGGTGGTGACGCCGGTCTCCTGCTCTCCGTTGATGAGGGCCCATTGGATCGGAGCGGCGCCTCGATATTTGGGCAGGAGTGAAGCGTGAACATTGACGCACCCCTGCGGGGGGAGCTCGAGAATCATGGTCGGCAGGATGCGCCCGAAGGCCGCCACCGCAATGAGTTCAGGCTTCCAGTTCCGGAGCGTTTCAAGGAAGGCGGGATCTTTCATCTTGAGCGGTTGGAGCACCGGAAGTCGCACGCGTTGGCAGACCCGTTTGACGGGGGAAGCCACGACGGACCGTCCTCGACCCTTGGGACGGTCCGGCTGCGTGACGACGCCCACCACGGTCTCCTCGGACTGGAGGAGAGACTCCAGGGACGGGACCGCAAAATCCGGAGTTCCCATGAAAACGAGGCGCATGCCGATTGCTCTACCACCCCTTCCGTGAGAAATCAACCGAGCGGGCCGACGGTATTTTTCAGGTTTCCTTGACTGGATAGAAACTCCTCATTAGAGTTCACACGTTGGCTCACCAGAGGGCTCCCGTGCGACGATCGAAATCGCATCCTCGTGCGCCCTACGCCTGGCTGCAACTCCTCATCATCGTGATGACGCTGGTGGCCCTCGGAACGGGCGCCGTGGCGCTTCACTACGTCGAAACTCACCT
>Ga0114945_10002047_pt1 | contig 12064 bp, 11 predicted proteins | sample OV2TP3_FD_87194 | JGI IMG/M metagenome (GOLD analysis project Ga0114945, IMG submission 87194) | Hot spring microbial communities from Beatty, Nevada to study Microbial Dark Matter (Phase II) - OV2 TP3 | ecosystem: Environmental > Aquatic > Thermal springs > Hot (42-90C) | place: USA: Beatty... | reverse complement strand
CGGTCGCCCGGTCGGCGTGGATCCGCGCAGAGCCGATCTACGACCTCACGCTGGAGGAGGAGCACCGCGCGCTCGGGTGGCGCCATCGCACCGGTGCCGACCGCATCGTACAGGAGCCGCAGGAAGTCGCTCGTGATGGAGTACGGAAGATTGGCGGCGACTTTGAGTTTATGTTGAGGCGCAGAGCGCCGAAACATCTCACCCATTCGGGTAGCGGTGCTCGAAGTTCGCACATCGTGTGTCGGTGAGATCCTTCGCCCTGACCCTGCGCCGGGGCTCAGGATGAACTTGAGAAGCCGCAACACATCCCCTTCCACTACCTCCACGTTTTCGTGTGACTCCACAAACTCGCTCCCCTCCTCGTCATTCCGAGCCCCGACGCGGGAGTCGTGGCGAGGAATCTCGCCCCCACGCACGATGTCCCGGAGCACTGCGGCAATGTCGCGATCACGCTCAATCGCGATAATCCGTCCGCCGCCGTGTGCTCCGTTCTTGCGTTCGGAGCCTACCCTGTTTTGGTCCGATGGCCATCGGACTCCTTCGGGGTCCTTCAGTCGCTCCGCGAGCGCGAGCGTGAGCACGCCGAAGCCCGCGCCGACCTCAAGGATGGTGTCGCCCGGTTGCGGATCCACCGCATCGACGATCCGATTGAGCGTCGCGCGATTGATGAGGAAGTTCTGACCGGCTTTCCGATCCGGCCGAATCCCCACCCGCGCACAGAGCTCCTTGAGTACGGATGGTCTGAGGAGGTCCATATCCCATGTCATGCCAAGGCTCAACGTCACATTCAGGCCACAGCCGCAACCATCCCCACTCGTTCCACCTATTCCATTCGCATTCCCGCAAAACGATGTACCATACTTTCCCCGCGGCCGCGGACTCCAAATGTCACTTCTTTTTGTGCCCAAACGAACCATCATGGTTACAGTTGAGAACGCTTCCGACACCGCTTGGTGACGAACGCGTGCGCTTCGTCCCCGAGCCACCATTCCGGAAGGAGCTCGAACGGGAGCTGGGGATCATCAGTAAGGATGCTGAGGTACGCAGCGGTAATCTCGTGGACCGGTGCGTCGCGTCGCTGCCTGTACTCGCGGAGGAACCGCTCGTATCGATCGTTCAGTGGGAGGAGGCGGTACGTGGATGCGATGAGATCACGGTAGGACACCTCGCCAATGAAGCTCCCCCGTTCGAAGGACGAGATGATGACACCAGGGATCTGGTGGGTCCGCACGTACTCCCGTAGGAGCTTCCGAGGGTTGTACGGCGTGATCCAGACACTCGCCTGCAACGGAGCACACCGGAGGTCTCGGAGGTAGGCGCGGAGCTGATCACGGAGGTACCGACGCTGTTCGGGGAGGTCGTACGTGATGAGGTACATGCGTCGATCCCACGGACGCTCCGCGTGGTACGCCGGGAAATGCTCGGCGAGCCACCGGCGTCCAACGGTGGTGAGGCGAATCTCTTGGAGCCCACGGCGGATTGAGGTGACGAGCCCACGCTCGATGAGACGGCGGCATGCGCGGCGGATCGTCTGCGCGTTGAACTCATCGAGGAGGTACGTCGCCTGCAGCGATGCACGCTTCGCGCGTCCCATCCTCGGGAGCGCATTCATGAAGAGCGTCCAGCTGAAGAGGTTGAACAGGCATGCGTCCGTGAGGCTGTCGCAGACCCCAACCATCAACCGACGAACCCGTTGTGTGGTGACACGGCTCCTCCCCATACGGACAAGACATGCTGCTCCATCGGCCTCACCGGGACCCGAACCCATTGTATACAATGTACAATACTTTACCAGCGGCCGCGGACTTCAAATGGCTATTTGAATTTGACCGATGCGATGGATGTGGGGGCGGTCGCTACGGGCATCGACGATCGTAGAGGGGCGGCGATGTGGGAGCGGACCGGTGTCAATGGCGAACACCCCACCACGAAGTGAGCGGAGTGCACACCGAGCCGAGTAACACGGTGGCTCACCAGAACGATTGGCTGACGTGGAGACGATGGGGCGACCGAGGCGTCGGGAGAGCGCGCGAGCGACGGGATGGGAGGAGACGCGGAGGGCGATGGTGCCGTTCGAGGCGACGACGCCGGGCGCGAGCATCCCCACCCCCTCTCGCTCCCCCTCTGGTAGAGGGGGAGAAAACCGAGAGGCCAACACGATCGTGAGTGGGCCGGGCCAGTAGCGGGCGGCGAGGCGGCGGGCGAGCGGGGTGAACCGTGCGTAGCGCTCGGCCATCGCACGAGAGGCAACGATGAGTGGGAGCGGTTTCCCGCGCTCCCGCCCTTTCAATCGGAAGATCGCCTGCACCGCCGTGACATTCGTCGCATCGCATCCGATCGCGTACGCGGTCTCCGTCGGGTAGATGAAGAGACCACCGGCACGGAGGTGTACGACTGCAGCCGAAAGTAATTGATGCGACGTCATAGGAACATTCGTTCCATTGTCCGTACACCCCCTCCAACTCCCCCTCTCACAGAGGGGGAGAACATTTACTCCTCGTCTCCCGCTCCTTTCTTCCCCTCGAGCCGCTCATACTTCCCTCCTCCCGCTTTCCACTTCAGGTACGCCTCGATGAAGGGATCGAGGTCGCCGTCGAGGACGCGTTCGGGGTTGTTCACCTCGAAGCGTGTCCGGAGGTCCTTCACCATGTGGTACGGGTGGAGGACGTAGCTCCGGATCTGGTTCCCCCATGCGACCTCGCGGAACTCTCCGCGGAGCGCCTGCTTCTCCGCAGCGAGCTCATCGAGCTGACGCTGCTTCAGGCGCGCGCGGAGCACGCGCATCGCCGTCTCCTTGTTCTGGAGCTGCGAGCGCTCGTTCTGACAGGACACCGTGATCCCCGTCGGGATGTGGACGATCCGCACCGCGGAGTACGTCGTCTGAACGGACTGTCCGCCGTGACCACCGGAGAGGAACGTATCAATTCGGAGGTCCTTCGGATCAATCTCGATGTCCGGCGCATCCCCGAGATCCGGGAGCACCTCGACGAGCGCGAACGACGTGTGGCGTTTCTGATCCGCGTTAAATGGAGAGAGGCGGACCAGGCGGTGCACGCCCGCTTCGCTTCGCAGGATCCCATACGCATGTCGTCCCTTCACGTCGATCATCGCGGATTTCACCCCCGCTTCCTCTCCGCGCGATTCATCCACGATGCGCGCGGTCCACCCCTTCCGTTCACAGAACCGGAGGAGCATCCGCAGCAGCATCCCCGCCCAATCCTGCGCCTCGGTCCCACCCGCACCGGCGTGCACCGCGAGGATCGCATCACGCTCGTCGTGTTCGCCGCTCAGGAGTGCGCGGATCTCGAGGCGACGGAGTCGTTCCTCGAGCGCCGCAACCTTCGGCTCGAGCTCCTCGCGGAGGTTCTCGTTCTGGTCCGCAGCGTCGAGCGCGGCGAGCTCCAAGAGGTCGCGAACCTCGCGATCGAGCGCCTCCCACTCCTCGACTTCGCTGCGGAGCTCGGTCGCTCGCCGCGCCTGCTCCTGCGCCGTCTTCGGGTTGTCCCAGAACCCTGGTGCGCTCATCGCCGCATCGAGCGCGGCAATCTCGGACCTCCGACGATCGAGGTCAAAGGAAGTCCCGCGCGGCAGCGACGCGGGTCTTTAGGGATTCGAGGACCTTCACCAGTTCACTCATCGTCATAACTCCCCCTCACCCCCCTCTTGCCTCAAGAGGGGGAACGGTGATTATTCAGGAAATTCGCCCAGCGCCACATCGAGCGTCCGCTCCTTCCCTTGCCGCAGCACGGTGAGGCGCACGCGATCGCCCGGCTTCTTCCGTGCGATGCGGTTCGCGAGCGGATGGTCCTCATCAATGCGCTCGCCGTCCACCGCGGTGATGATGTCGTTCTCGTGCACGCCGCCCTTGTCCGCCGGGCTCCCGGGGACTACTGCGAGATCGGCCGGGGTCGCCCCACGGACAACAAGCGCGCCGTACGACACGGGGAGTTGCTGCTCCTTCGCGAGTCGTTCCGTGATGACGAGGTAGCGGACGCCGAGCCACGGACGAATGATCTTGCCCTCGCGGACGACGCTCTCGACCGCGTGCTTCGCGACGTTGATCGGGATCGCAAACCCGATGAGCTGTCCCTCCTGGCTCACCGCGGTGTTCACGCCGATGACCTGTCCGCGGAGATTCAGGAGCGGGCCGCCGGAATTCCCGGGATTGATCGCCGCGTCGGTCTGGATCGCCTCCTGGATGACCTCGCTCGATCCGCGACGATCACCCGCGACGACACGCCGGTTGATCCCAGAAATGACGCCCTTCGTCACCGTATTCCGGAACTCGGAGAGCGCGTACCCGATGGCGATGACCGTCTCGCCGATCTGAATCTCGTCGGAATCGCCGAGATCGAGCACAGGGAGCGCACCGTCGCCGGCGTTGATCTTCAGGACTGCGAGGTCATTCAACGGGTCCTTCGCGAGCACCGTCGCGGGAAACTCGCGGTCATCGTTGAGGACAATGGTGTACTCCGCGCTCTGGTCTGCGACGACGTGTCGATTGGTCAGGATGTACCCGTCGGACGTGACGATGAATCCAGACCCGCCACCGACCTGCTGCTTCTCTCCGCGCTCGCCGGTGCGCGGCTGCGGACTTGGCGTGGGGAACGGGATGCCGAACCCGAAGAAGTCGTCGAACGGGGGCCCGAACGGAGTAAGGAAGTTGCCGCGCGGAATCGCCGCGATTTCCTTCCGGACAACGACCGAGACGACCGCGGGGCTCGCCCGACGCACGACGTCAATCGTCGCCGATTCTTCCTCGACGCGGAACGGTTGCGCTGGCGTGCTGTTCGTCGCGACGGCGGGAACCGGAAAGTAGCGCTCGATCGGTCCGATACGCCCGGTTGCAACGAGGAATCCGCCGACGAGGCCCGCGAGTCCGCCGAACACGATGCCGATGATGCCGGCGAACACGAGGATGCGTTGATCACGAGGGGAAGTCATGGAAGAAGGTGTAGAGGGGTAAAGGGGTAGAGGGGCAAAAGGTGTAAGGGGACCTCAGTCTTTACGCCCTCGACGGCCTTTCGGACCTTTCCGAACTCTTGGTGCGAGCGTCCGTAACACTTCCCGGAACCCCTCGAGGTCGCTGAACGACTGGTGGACGGAGGCGAACCGCACGTACGCGACCTCGTCGAGCTTCCGGAGCTGTCGGAGGATGATGTCTCCGACCTCGGCGGACCGCACTTCTGGCTTCCGCAGAAGCTGAATGTCCCGCTCGACACGAGCGACGAGCCGTCGGAGCTCATCCGAGGTGATCGGCCGCTTCTCGAACGCCTTCTTCAGACCAACCACGACCTTCTCTCGACTGTAGAGTTCCCGCCGTCCATCCCGCTTGATGACGGTGAGGTCGAGGATGGCCACTTCTTCGATCGTCGAAAATCGGAAGCCGCACCGCACACATTCTCGGCGCCGACGGATGAGCATGCCCTCGGAGGAGGTCCGAGAGTCGGTCACCTTCGTGTCGCCGTTCTTACATTTCGGACAATGCACACAGAAAGCAGCAGGGCAGGAGGGCAGGCGGCAACAGGGCTCCGGGAGCGCTGCTGCTCTGCTGCTCTGCTGCTCTGCTGCCGTTCAGCCGAGCTTGCGGCGGATGAATGCGGGAATTTCGATTTCGTCTGAAGATGCGCCGACGGTTGCCGGGGCGATAACCTCCTCGGCGACCCCCTTCCGGCCCGCCCGTGCCCTCGTCGCCGGCACCCGCTCTGGCTCACGCGTCTTTCCGCCTGCAGGGGATCCGCCGAAGGCGGGCCCGTGCATCACCTCCGCAATCTTCCCGAAGTACTTTGGCGCGCGGTACGACGGCCGATCGAGGAGCGTTTCCGTAGCGCCTGGCGCATGCGGTTGGTACACGGCGTCGAACCCCGTCGCGACGACCGTCACGCGCACCTCGTCCTTGAGCGACTCATCGATCGTCGTTCCGAAGATGATCTTCGCGTTCGGATCCGCGGAACCCGTGATGACCTGCGCCGCGTCATGAACCTCGTGCATCGTGAGGTTCGGTCCGCCCGTGACCGTGAAGAGGATGCCGCGCGCGCCATCAATCGATACCTCGAGGAGCGGGCTCGACACCGCCGCCTTCGCCGCCTCGACGGCCCGCTGCTCCCCGCTCGCGACACCGATCCCCATGAGCGCAGATCCCGCGTCGCGCATGATCGCCTTCACGTCGGCGAAATCCACGTTGATGAGCCCCGGCGTCGTGATGAGCTCCGCGATACCGCGGACGCCCTGCTTGAGGATGTCATCCACGATCTCGAACGCGTCGAGGAGCGAGGTCTTCTTGTCAATGATCGAGAGGATGCGGTCATTCGGGATCGTGATGAGCGCATCCACACGTTCGCGGAGCTCATCGTACGCATGCTCCGCGATCCCCCGCCGCTGCGCGCCTTCGAAGCCGAACGGCTTCGTGACGACGCCGATCGTCAGGCACCCGAGGTCGCGAGCGGTCTCCGCGATGAGCGGCGCGGCGCCGGATCCCGTTCCGCCGCCGAGCCCGCACGTCACGAATACCATGTCCGTCCCCTTCAGGACGTCTCGGATCTCATTCTCGCTTTCCTCGGCAGCGCGCCGGCCAACCTCCGGGTCCATGCCAGAGCCGAGGCCCCGCGTGATCGTCTTTCCGAGGTGCACCTTCGTCGAGGCGAGGTTGTGGTGGAGCGCCTGGAGATCCGTGTTCGCGGCGATGAACTCCACGCCGCGGAGCTTCGCGCGGATCATCCGATTCAATGCGGACCCGCCGCTGCCGCCCACGCCGATGACCTTGATCTTCGCGAACGTGTCGATCCCGGGTTTGACTTCACCCATACGAGGTGGATGCACATCCGAATCTACGAATGCATCCGAATGCTCCGAATACAATCCTATTCGTGGCATTCGGATGAAATTCGGATCATTCGGATGTTCACCTATTTCGGTGGTAACGAAAAATGGTAGCTCCTACTACAGAAGCTACCGCTCAACCGCATGGACGTCAAACTGCATCGTCAAGAGAACACGCCGCGGACGAAGTGCCGCGTGCGATCAACTAATGTGTTCAGTGGACGGAACATCGTCTGAACGAACGAGTGCTTCCGTCCCGTCGTCGTCCCCGCGGAGGCGCCCCACACGATGAGTCCGACCGCAGTTGCGAACGTCGGATCGAATGCGCGTTCGACGACGCTATCCACACCGACGGGCTTCCCGATCTCAACCGGCAACCGGAGCTTCCGCTTCGCAACGTCGGTGACGCCTGGGAGCTTCGCACCGCCGCCGACGAGGATGACGCCGGCCGGCAGCGAGCCGCTCCGACCTGCAGTGGTGAGCTCGCGATCGACGAGCTCGAAGATCTCCTCGGTCCGCGCCTCGATGATCTCCGCAACGTACTTCCGCGACACCCGGTGCGGCTCATCCGCCTCCTCGGAGAGATCAACCTCCTCCTGCTTCTTCACCCCGCGCGTCGCGGCGGTCCCGACTGCGAGCTTCAAGCGCTCCGCATGGTCGAGGGAAATCCGGAGGCCGATCGCGATGTCCGACGTGATGTGTTCCGCACCGACCGGAATGACGGCGAGGTGGATGACGTCGCCATCCTCCTCGACGACGAGCGAGGTCGTCGTCGCGCCGATGTTCACGACCGCGACGCCGAGCTCGCGCTGCCGCGGCGTCGTGACCGCTTCGGCCGTTGCGAGGATGCCGAGGACGAGGTCGTCAACCTCGAGCCCGGACTGGAAGATGGACTTCGTGAGGTTCCGGATGTGCGTCGAGAGCGCCTGGATGATAGACGCCTCGACCTCGAGCCGCGCACCCGTCATGCCGATGGGATCGCGCACGCCACTCTGGTGGTCGAGGACGTACGACCGCGGGATAATGTGGAGCACCTCGAAGTTCGGCGGCGTCGCGCCCGCACGCGCCGCTTCGAGCGCGCGCTCGATGTCTCCCGCCTGCACTTCCCCATCGGTCCGCGCGACCGCGACGACGCCACGCGAGCCGCGCGTCGAGACGTACGGCCCGCTCACGCTCACCCACACGGATCGGACGCCATCGCCGATCATCCGCTCGAGCTGCTCGGATGCTTGCCCGATGCACGCGACCGCATCCTCCATGCTCGTCACCGTCCCACGCCGAATCCCGTCCGCGGCAACCTCCGCGGCACCAATGATGCGAATGTTCCGTGGACTATCGACAAGCTCCCCCGCAATCATGCGAATGGAGCGGGAGCCGACGTCGAGGCCGCAGATGAGATCCCTCATAGAAAGTTAAGAGGTATGAGGGAAGAGTTATGAGTTGTTTCACTCGTCACTCTTCACTTTGCTACCAAAAGTACGGTACGAGGATGGCGATGCCGATGAGCGCGGCGCTCACGGAGGCGACGAGGACTGCGGCGGCCATGATGTCCTTGATCTCCCGTACGTACCCATGGAGCCGCGGCTGGACGAGGTCGAGGAGCCGCTCCACCGCGCTGTTGATGCACTCTAGCACGAGGACGATGCCGCCGGCAAGGACGATCGCGACGAGCCCCCATGGCTGCACCCGAAGGAACGCAGCGAGGGCGAGCACCGCAATGTACGCGATGAGCTGGATGCGAAAGTTCTGCTCGTGCCGGTAGACGAGCCAGAGGCCGCGGAGGGCGAAACGGAAACTCTTGGTGAATTGACGGAGCGACGACATTGTTCCATTGCTCCATTGTTTCATTGTTTCATTGTTTCGTTGGCGATCAGCAATCGAACAATGCAGCAATGGAGTGAGCGAAGCGAATGAAAGCAATGAAATCACGAGATCACGGAATGTCGATGCGAGCGACGATGCGTTCCTGGAGACGGAACATCTCTTCAGCCTCGCGCGGTCGCCGGTGGTCGTACCCGAGGAGGTGCAGCATGCCGTGCACAAGCACGCGGGTCAGCTCCCGTCGGAACGGTTCACCAGCGCGCGCGGCTTGACGACGAACGTAGGAGGGGCAAAGGACCAGTTCTCCGAATTTCGAAATTTGACCTTTGGATTTGTTTCGAGTTTCGAGTTTCGAGTTTCGAGTTTCCTCGCGTTCCCCCGCGGGAAACGCGAGGACGTCCGTCACCCGATCTTCCTCGTGGTATGTCCGGTTGAGCGTGCGCATGCGCGCTGGACCGATGAAGGCGACGGAAACCGAGTCGTGAGTCGTGAGTCGTGAGTCGTGAGCACGCCAAACACGTTGACGAATCGTGCGGACGGTCGTGGCGACCACCCGACGAACGGCCGCGTCGGAAATCGGAACACGGACGAGACGAGCCACATCAATACTCATGGGGCGTTTGGCACCGGTGGCACCGCGAAGCTCTGCACCATCATGTCGAAGATGTGGGGGTAGCGCGCAGATGGGGTTGCGACGTGGTGCTCAATCGAAAGCGCGTTCCCAAGTGGAAGCCCAATCACGGCAATCGGTGCACTTGGATTCCGACACCCATTCGCTCCTCGCTTCGTCTGCATATCCGCGAGCCCCTCACAGAGCGATGCTCCGATTTCTGCACCACGGTTCGTGATGGTGAACGACTCCCCGCTCGCCTGCGTCGTCACGACGAGTTCCTGCTGCTCCTGGTCGGTCGCGGCGATAGACCACGCGCGTGGAATATACATCTTCCACCCCTGCGTCGGATGCTCGTACTCGTAGACGAGCCCGGCGTCGAGAATCCGCTGCGGGGCAACGCCAGCGGGATTGTAGAGATTTGCGAGCTCGAGTGCATCCGCGTAGGAGTCGCCGTCGCTATCCGCGAGTCCGATGTCCGTCCCGATGAGAAGCTCCTCCGCATCGGTGAGCCCGTCGGCATCGGTGTCCTTATCTGCTGCGGGCGCGGGCTCTGGCTCGGGCCCTGGCTCAGGCGCAGGCGGTGCGATATTCGTCGGTGGAGGCGGTGGAGTCGGAGCGACGTTCACTGGTGCGGCGTTGATCGGCGCGGTAGGTCGTGGAGCCGGTGGCGTCGGTGGCTTCACGGATCGGAGCGCGAAAAATGCGGCGAGACCGCCACCGATGAGAATGACGCCGCCCACGATACCCCAGATCACGACCATCTTCCGCTTCCCCTCCTCCATGGGGATGCCGGGGCCGAGCGGCGGGGTCTGAGACTTGAGGTCTGAGGTCTGAGGAGCGATGGGTGCGGGTGCTGGAGTTGGCGGAGCTTGAGGCTTGGGGCTTGGCGCTTGGGGCTGCACCGGCGGTGGCGGTGCTTTCGGCAATGGCAAGCCAGCAGAACGCGTCAAGGCCAGAAATTGTTCTGGCATGACGTAGAACCTCGGTGTTGGTTTCTGCTCGTCCGGCATGAAGCGTTCGATGGTTTACTGCGCTGGAGGAACCTCGAAGAGGAGCCCGCTCCCCTTCGGGTTGTACCCCTTCTGCACCTCGCTGCCATCGGGGTACGTGTCGCCGTCCGTATCCTTGTTCAAGGGATCGGTCTGGTACACCTTCACCTCGTCGCGGTCCGCGAGGCCATCAGCGTCGGAATCTGCGGACTGCGCGTTCGTCCCGAGCTGCTCCTCTTCCGCGTCCGAGAGACCGTCGCCGTCGGTATCCGTCACCGGTGGAGGTTGGGGGTCAGAGACCGGAGGTCCGACCGGAGCTAGCGTCGGCTCCGGTGACGGTGTCGGCGCGGGAGACGGTTCCGGAGACGTGGGAGTTCCCTCGGCTCCTCCGTCTTCGGCGGACTCGCTCGGGATGACCGCGCTCGGCGCGGTCACCTCTCCACCCCCGCCGCGGAAGAAGACGAGCCACACGACGATGCCGATGACAACGAGGAGCACGGCGATCCCGCCGATGAGGAGGAGCTTCTTCACGAGCCCACCGCGGGCGGCCTGCTCGCCGATTGGCGGGACCGACGTCGCTGGCCCGGGCGTACCCACGCTCGGCTCTTTCACGCCGGCGAAGATGTCCACGGGCTCTGTGGTCGGGAGGTTCGATGGCGCCGGCGGCCCTCCCGGTGCAGGCATACCTCCCGTCGTCGGAGGTGGCGGCGGAGGGGCAGCTGCTGGTGGAGTTCCTGGTTCTGGCATATGTGCGTTGGTGAAGAGTATGCAAGGAGTATAACACTTTCTACGGTCTCCACGGAGGGCCGGGGCAGATGTTCGCGTATGGATCACGGAGGGTCACCTTTGCGCCGGACGCGCCGAAGAAATCTGCACGAACCTTCACCTGGGTCTCTACCAACCCGCCGTCAAGACGGTCGCACAGCTGCTCGAGACCGACGGTAGAGAATGTGACATCATTCGCATCAAACGATACGCGCGTCGTTGGCTTCACGGCCGCTAAACCGAAGTTCCCTTGGAACACCGTGAACGTCACCGTTGATACCGCATCAGCGAACGCCTGGTAGAGCTGCTGGATATCCGTGTTCGTGGCAAAGGAATACCGGTCGTCAGGATCCGATGACCACTCTCGCATCTGAGCAGCATGGTTACTCGTATTCGAGTGTCCAATCAACGCGGTGAAGAGGCTCGCTGGCAGTGCGCGCAGCGCTGTTGCGGCCGCATCGGCTGGCGCATTGTTCCCCGAGACGTACTGGTCATCATCGAGCGCGCCGTCACTGAGGAGTACGGCGATTTTCGCGCCTCCGGTCGCTCCCTGGAGCATCGTCTTCGCGGCGGTGATCGCCGGCGCCCCCTTGGTCCCGCCGGTCGCATCGTACGCCATCACAGCGGCCTTCAACGCATCGCGCTGGTCAATTCCACTGAGCGCCATGTCGGTCGTCGTCACACGGTTCCGGTAGCTCACGAGACCGATGCGGACGCGACCCGAACCTCGGCCGGCGAACAGTTGGTCAATGAGGCCTCCGGGGTTCGCGATGGCTCGCTTCGCGCACTCGATGCGCGTGCGCGTTGCACCGTCGCACGTTGCCGTTCCACTCGACATGCTCCCCGAACGATCCGTGATGATCACGACGTTCATCCGACCAACATCGTCGTCAAGTGCGACGTCGAAACGCAGTCCGCCGAGAAGGCGGCATCCGGGGAAACGGACGACCTTCTCCTGCCCGTTCCCGATCTCCACCTCGACCGCATCGCCAGTCGCCCCGAACTTCGCCGACTGCGGCGTGTACGCCGGTGGGCACTTCGCGGTGCACGCCGCGTT